>OJBS01000019.1_pt1 | contig 164798 bp, 142 predicted proteins | sample 1590941 | NCBI WGS metagenome assembly OJBS01 (sample SAMN05416785, study PRJEB24817) | seawater metagenome | isolation source: Sea water | place: Canada:Atlantic | collected 2013-11 | reverse complement strand
GAGCAAGCTCTACGTCTACAAAACCAAGCTAAAAATAGCCCTATTCACTTTGGCTCCTCATTCGCTTCCCTTCGTGCATTAAAGCCCTAAAGCCCCATTATTCACAAAGAGGGTAAGAGACGCTTCGCTTTTAGAGAAGTGATCAAGTAGCTCAGCTCTTCTCATTTACTCCTCATTTTGTTCTCTTTGTGCATTACGCTTTTAAATAACTAACACACTTTAGTAAACAGGAATAAACTCGCCCTTAACCTGCTGCGATGCCTTTAACCACACTAAATAAGCCTGCTCGTAATCTATAAAATAGGTAGAAAGCGCATTTAAAATCACCTCATTCTCAAGCGTATTACACGGGTTTTTAGCCTCGGCCTGCACAATTGCCTTTAACACCCTTCTACCCTGCTTATGCTGAATAAAAAACGCCAACCAATTATTCGCATTTGCATATAAATCGCTTCGGTAAGACTGCTGCTCCCACAATGCCTCTGAGTCAATTAACGACCTAAACTCCATATACGTCCGGCGTACACGGTAGGTAGGAATAGCAATAGTTCGGTTAGTTTTATAAATCAGCGTGTTTTCAAAAACCTCAGCCATTCCCTCGTTTAACCACCTAGGGGTACTGCCAATTAAATTAAAATTAATAACATGCATTGCCTCGTGAATTGCTACGCGTAAACTACTTTGCGGATCGGCCTTATCAAACCTCACTAACGCCGTGTTATTTTTACCAAAGTAAATCCCCGCATTGTTGCTTGGTAAAGCCCCAAAGCGCGACACATAATCGTCGTAATAATTATTAGGTAGTACAACCAAGTTCATTAAAATGGATTTGTTGGGGTATAAACCAAATACGTTTTGATACTTTTCGTATGCTTCAAATAAACGAATACGCAGCGTTTTATGGTAATCGCTATTTACATTAGGGGTAATTAAATTAACAGAGGTGTAAGGGCCTATATCAAATTTTCCGGCTGTAAAATCGAGATTATCGTTTAATTGCGACAACTCACTTTGCGCGTATTCAAGTTCTTCAGGGTCGTGAACCAACTCACAACTACTTTGCTGCTCCGGGGCAGGTTTTGGCTGAGCTTTTACTTTACTGGCCACATTACCAACACGCTTATCGTTAACGGTTTCAGTAGTATACACATGCGTATAACTTTCAGTATTTTCAGCTTTACGCGTATAGTTATTTACTTCAACCACAGCGGTATTTGGTTTATAAAAAAAGTGTAAAACCAGCAATACCACAACCAACAACAATAAATGACGTGTTTTTATTTTCATTAAATTAGCCCAGCATAATAGTTAAACAACAATACTTAAAAAACAAAACTCACACTAGGGCTAACGCTAAAAATAACTAAAATGTCATTGTTATTAAATTATAAATACAATGATTAATTGTTCTGTGGGCGCAAAGCTTGCTGAAGTGAAAAGCGAAGCGTTTAAATTGCTTTGCTTTCATGCAATGAGCGCTGAACTACTTGATAACAAATAGCACGCTGCTGCTCTTGGCTTAAGTTTACTTGTCGCATAGAAAGAATTGTTTTCACTAATTGTTTGTGCGAAACAATAGGAAAGTTTGGACGCTGTTTAAGCTCTATAAACCAACCAGGAAAACACAACACCGGTATAACCTGGGTATTAAAACCCGTTGCCTCTTGTAACCATTTGTTCACCCAATTAGCCTGATTTTGGGCTTGTTCTAGCGGCTTGCTTTCAAACCAAGAGGGAAAGGCTAAATGATTATTCTCAAATTTAACTTTGTAATTAATGTCGTCTTTTATTCGCTTGTGCCTGCCTTTGGTTTCAATAGCAAAAATACCATTTGGCCCCACCACTAAATGATCAATGTTAAAACCATCAGCTTGTATATCATGAAATACTTGGTATCCGTGTGACTGAAGTTCTATAAGTTCAGAGGCAACTGCTAATTCGGCATCACGCCCAAGTTTTAGCTTTATTAAGTGATTAGATTTTACCCACAGCTTTCTTGCTACATAAGCTAAACCTAAAATAATCAAAGTAATTAGGAAATAATTAACCTTGCCACTAGCAAACATTTCAGCAATCCCTTTAATCGCAAAAGGCATTATAACAATGAGTGCAGCTAAAAATATTAAGCCAATAACATCTACAATCTTGTCATTCACTTGTTCTTGAAGAGTTTGCGCGGCAACACGTTTTAATTTATGACGTTCGATTGGTAATTTAGCGCTACGTTGGTGTGACCAAATACGAAAGAATAAAACGCCAACTAAAGAGTAAACGCACGCAGCGATGAGTATGACACTTAAGCTCTGGTTTAAAAAATCATCCATGACAAATCCCTATAATGACAACTCATACTTTATACATTAAAAACAGGTACATGTCGTATTATTCAAAAAGAAGTACAATTAACGCTACAAAATTCACCTAAACACTTGTAGGCGCAGAGCTTGCTCGCGCGAAAAGCGCAGCTTTTAAATTGCATATACTTATATCGCGATGGCAACCAAAGGACACAACACTTTAAAACAACCCAATCGATTAAAGCTCATTAGCTTCTGATTCTATGTCATCTATTAGCTCTTTGGATATCCCTTGAAGCGCCCTTTTTATATCTACTGGTATAAAACCAAGATCTAAAGGACTAGAAATAGCTAAACCTGAGTTCTTAAACTCTCGTAAATTAGCGATATTTGCTAAATAGCTTTCAAGTAATTCAAGCTTTGCTTTTCTTTTTAAATTTTGCCGAAATATTTCTGTAAATTTACGTATTTCATCAGGTTCATCATCTTCAAAGCGCTCACAATAAACTCGCGAGGCCATTTCTTTTTGAGTTAAACCTAGCTCTTTAATAATTATTTTAATTTTATTTTGTAATTCTTCGTGTTTTTCCATTTTCTGTCCCAGTTTGTCCCAACACCTTATTTATGATGATTTTGCTCTCAAAGCGAAGAGCATTCCTTAAACTAAACAAAGGTAATATTATGAAAAACATGAATCAAAGTGCCGCTGCACGAATCCAAGCTGCCGAGGCAAAAGCTAACAATGGCTTAGTTGAAAAAGGCGGATTTGCTGCACGAGCTCAAAGAGCTGCTGCAAATAACCAGCAAACTTCACGTCCAGCCCCAAATAATGGACCTAGTAAAACAGGGAACCCTTCGGGCCCGGGCAGAGGTAATAATCCACCAAAATCGAAATAAAAAGAGTACCTTTAGCGATACGCAAGTATCGCTATCTACATTGACTTAACTTACTAACAAAAGTGTTAATAAATTTCTTCTTATTTGACGATAACTCCGCCTCAGGTACAATTTTCATTGTTTCATCTAATGCGCAAATACACATCCTGCATTAACGCGTAAATTGTTTTTACTAATTTTTGCTTGAGGGTTAGAACAAAAACTAACTATTTCAACAATAGCACCGGTCGAGTAGCGACTAGGCTCAAGTAACTCTCTATCTAACTTATACGCACCCACAGCTCCTATTAATAGTGCGACTTTAGCTGTTAAAAGCGGCTTCTTAAATTTTTTATAGGTGTGGCCTGCAAACGTTTTTGCACATTTACTACAAGTAATATGGTTTCCGTATTCTAAAGAGCTTTCTTCAGAACAGCAGGGGCAAACTAAGTTGAGCTGTTTTTCATTAGAGGTTGTATTTGGTGAGTTTCTGCTAGCGTCCATTGCTATACCTTTAAAATTTTTATGCCCATACCTTATTGATATTGCTTAAATAAATCAACTTAAATTAACGTTACTTGAATAAATTTGTCGATGCACCAAGAGTTATGTATATTAAATTTATACGTAATTTGAGTAACTTAAATGGCTAATCAAGATCAAAAAAGGAAATGGCTTTCGAGTAAAGAAGCGATGAAACATCTAAAAATAACAGACTGCGAGTTAATGCATAGCCGCGAACGTGGCGAGCTTAAGTTTGAAAAGCGCGGTCGCGCGTACTTTTATTATTTTGACATCAAGGATGAATAAGTGATATTTCACAATTTACTGCAAGAAATGAAAGCCAATGAGCAAAAAGTGTCTACTCCTCAAAGCTTTCAAAAATACCTAAGTACCAATAAATTAAAAGCTAATACTGCAGCATCAATATCTATAGATTCGATAAAAAAATTGCCAAAAATTTTACGAGTTCACAATACTATGGTGCTGAGGCTTGGTTCTCGTTTAGGCGATAATCAAACTTATTTCTCTCTTGTAAAATCACATGATGTAAACAATTTCTTTTTTAATGACCAAGCTTTGTTTGGGCAATTGCAACCAGAGCTATTTTTACCAAACGTATCAATAAGAAGCTTATTTGCTTTTCAGCTATTGCCAAAAGTAACTGAAACCTCTGTTGTTAATTTAGCTATAGCATCAGGCCTAATGGCTGAAGCACTTAACTTAAAAGATGACAAAACCATCGTTGTGCCAGCAACGGGGCAAAGTACATTCACATTTAACTTTAAGCCACTCTCTAACGAAGACGTTGTCCTTGAGCATATAAATGGTCAAGTTGAAATAGATGCTGTATTCGTCGCTAAGCGAGACGGTAAAGAACACTTATTTGTAATTGAGGCAAAACATAGCAATAAATTTGATTCACTAGCAAAACACAAATTGCTTTACCCTAGTTTAAGCCTATTACAAAAGCTGCCCTCGTCTATGCCTATCGTTCCTGTTTACTTGAGAAGTATAAAAACAGAAAAAGGTATCGACTTCTATATTGCTGAGTGCCCTTGCATTGTAAATCAACAAGATGAGCTATATAGTTTGGATACATTAAGCCCCTGTAAAGTGCAGGCACTACACTTAGCAAATTATTAACCTATGAACGCAGAGCAATTTAAGCAACTTGTAAAAAAAGTAAAAACAGCCAAAAAGCTACCTGACGCTATTTATTTTCATAAAGACGCGTTTACTGATGCCCCCGCTGAATTAGTTAAATTTATTAAAGTTGTTGCTCAAGCACTAAAGGTTGATGAAGCCGATTACGATCTAATAAAGTTATTTAAAAACGACTTTAGGCTTTCGCTTTTAAGTTACCCTACATTTTATGAAGACTCCTATCCTGCGCTCAAGCAAAGCGTGACTGTAGATTTAGCAAAGCTTAGCCATAAAATCACTAAGTACGATAAAAGCGAAAACCCACCTATTTTGCACCGAAAAGAAACCATGGTTTCGCGAACTAATAAACACTATCAATTATTTTGTGACTTAACTGCTGAGGGTGAACAAGCAGGTCTATACGAAAACACACGTATGATAGGCTTTAAAGGCTCGTGGGAGCGCTTGATTGCTAAAAAAGGGTATGAGCTAGTTGATGGTCGTTTGTTCCGTAGCTCTGCCGTACAAAGCCTTGATGACGATAAAACAATCGACAGACATTTAACGGCTATTGTACGACATGAACTTTCAGCTCCTTTAAAAACATTAGCTAAAAATGGCTTTTTAAATGGCGATTATTCAATATTTGATTACGGTTGTGGCCGAGGTGATGATTTACGAGAGTTAGAGGCTCATGGAATAGATGCCTTAGGTTGGGATTTAAACTATCGTCCTGATGCAGATAAAGTTATTTCTGACATTGTTAATATTGGTTTTGTAATAAATGTAATAGAAGACCGTGATGAGCGAATAGAAGCGCTACTAGGCGCATGGGAGCTTTCACAAAAGCTGCTAGTTGTGTCGGCAATGTTAGGCAACGAAACGCTGATAAGTCAGTTTCAACCATACAAAGATGGCGTAATTACGAGTCGTAACACCTTTCAAAAATACTACACGCAAGCAGAGCTTAAAGCGTTTATAGAAATGAGCGTTGACGAAAACGCGATTGCTGTTGCTCCTGGTATTTATTACATATTCAAGGATAAGCAACTCGAACAACACTTTTTACAAAACCGTCATAAACGTGCTTATAAATGGCAGCACCTAACAGCGCCAGAACCTGTTAATGAAGAACAAGCGCGAATTTTATTTACACAACACCAGCAACTTTTTGAATCGTTTTGGTTAACATGCTTAACGCTAGGCCGGTGCCCTGCAAACAATGAATTTGCGCAAAGTGACAAAATAAAAGAAGTTATTGGTTCAAATAAAAAAGCACTGCAACTCGTTTTAAAATGGTTTGAAGAAGACGAGCTAAAAACAGCTGAAATAATGCGTAAAGAAGATTTACTACTTTACTTTGCACTTGCCATGTTTGAAAAGCGAAAGCCTTACGTACAACAACCTGAAGACTTAAAACGTGACATTAAAGCATTCTTCGACACTTACAAAATAGCGCAGCACCAAGCCACTGAGCTGCTTTTTCAAATAGCAGATAGTAGATTAATTGAATCATTGTGCCTAGAAGCTGAGAAGATATTACCTGCAGGTAAAATCGACTTTGAAAATGAGCAGCCCCATGCACTAACACTGCATAAAGACTTTATCACCTTATTGCCACTAGTACTGCGCGTGTATATTGGTGCGGCTTTGCAAATGTATGGCGAGCTTGATGATATTCAGCTGATTAAAATACATATTCATTCAGGTAAGGTTACCCTGCTCGGCTATGAAGGGTTTTATGATTCACCTCTTCCACAGCTAAAAGAGCGTGTGAAAATAAAAATGGCAGATCTAGATGTAGACTTTTTTGATTACATAATTGAAGAAAAGCGGCCGCTCCTCCTCAATAAAATTGATTATATTGATGACACTTTTGACGATTATAAGAAGCAAAAGGCGTTTAATTTAAAGTTAGATAAGTTACTAGCAACGAAACCAGCACTGTGTACTAACTCTGTTTTAGAATCACGCCTAATGCCAGAGTATAAAATTAAAGGCTATAGATTCTACAAAAATATGCACCTTAGTGAATAAGGTGCATTTCAGCAAAAGCAGTAAACTCATTAAAATCAATTTTATTATCATGATTAAAATCAAATTCTTTTAGGACTTGAGAGCTTTTCCCTAAGCCTTTTTCATTCAGTAAAATTTCTACCAGTTCAATTAATTCATTCTTAGAAATATACCCATCAGAATTTTTATCAAAAAAATCAAATAGTTCTTTTAGTCTATCCATATTAAAAAACCACCTCTAAATTGTCATTATTTAAACTTTGTTGTGAGCGTAGCTCGTTTCTTAACGCTTGTTCTACAATTTTCTTTTCCAATGTATCTATACCTGTTGGATCGCCGGGGCTTTCATCCATCCAACTTTGAATAATAGATAAACCCGCGTTGCAATAACCTTCAAATATCTTTACTGCATCATTTAGGTTTGCACACTTTAAACATGTAGCATTTTTCATTTTTAATAATGCTAGTAAATATATGTAAGTATCTTGTTGTGTGTTGGCATAGGTGCCTAATGTGATCTGGATTTTGTCAGAACTTACAGGTTCAAACTTATCGTTTGAGTACCCAACCATAGCTGCAAATACCATTAAATCCTTATTGTGGTTAAATATACGGCTATCCGCTTGTACTAGCTTTTCTACAAGAGGTTCATGCTTTCTATCTCTATAAACTTGGTCATCACGCCAATTTCTTTCTTCTCTTCTAGACATAATTACCTACCTTTTCAATTACGGTACGATCAACTGAGCAGTTATATTTAACAGTTGGATATTTTGTCCCTTGAATTGTTATTTCATCCTCAGCTTTAGTATCTCGATCAGCTTCAACTTCTAAAACAAGATTATATTCCATCCCAACCTTATCTCTAATATTATCTTCAACAGTACCTTGCCAATGACTAGACGATAGGAAAAAAACAACCTGCCCTACAGATTTAGGAATTGATTTAGCGACATTTCCTTTGTATTTATTATCAAGAACACCAAAAGGTGCATCTATGATAAAAGGCGCAATTGCTCCCGGTGTTAATATTTCACCAGAGGCATTCTTCCTTTCTCTCGCAAGTTCAATTAAAGAAGAAATAAATGTCAAACTTAAAAGTAGCCCTTGTCCATCACTTTCAGCTACTTGTATATCATTACGGTCAAAGAGTCTTATATCAAAAGAGTTTTTATCCATTTTTGCACGGTAATCTTGGCGTACAAACTGCCCAAGGAATGAGTTAACTTTTTCCATGATCTTCAACTCAACATTCTTCTGAGTTGAGGATAATGTATTCTCGATTGTCAACTGAACTTTTTGAGCAATGTCTTCTAACTCTCGATATTTATTAACTTCAGATGAGCTAGATTTTAGCCTCGAGATTTCCCCCCTCTTTGTTTCAAGTAAAGATGTGCACTCTTTCACTTTACGCTCTAAATTACCTATGCCTCGGTTGTCATCTCCTAAGCGCATTTGAAATTGATTTCTACGCTTTTCAAGCTCTTGGATATCTCCAATATCTTTTGCACCTTGAATTTCGATAGAGATATTTTTCAATCTTTCTTCAAATTTGCTGACATTATCTCTGCTAGAATCAATACCTTTAAGATTAAATTCAAAATCTTCCTTAGCCTGTGAAGAAATTTTCTTTATACTTCGTAGCTCAGCTTGAGCTTTCGATACTCTGCTTTCTTGTTGCGGGTCTGCGGCTGATTTTAATAGCTCTTGAATTCTATTGTATGCCTCACTCCCAACTGAGATATCTGCTCCACAAATGCACTGCGTTTCTTCTAAAATTTTATAAACGAGATTCTCGTTGTACGGAGAAGGTATGGTAGATTTAAATTCATCTTCGTCGATAAAATCTAAAACCTCAAAAGATATTTCATGAGCAAACACATTGGTCGCATATTTTTTAATTAAATTAACACGATTATTTTCGAATTTAGAAAGGTTGTTATGTGCGTCTTTTAGATCTCGTTCAGCTTGCGCTCTTTCTTTATGCTTCGCTTTAATGAACTCACTATTTGAAGAAGCAAGTTGAGTATCAATTCTTCGAATCTCAGAAGTATAACGTTCTACAGATTCGTTCTTTTCTTCGAGCCTCTTATTATCTTCTTGTAAATCTGCTTCAAGCCGATCTATATCTCTTTGAATTTTTGATATCTCACCATCTTTATCAGCTCTTTGAAGAGATTTGCTATACTCTTTCTTAATTTTTTGAACATCTTCTAAAGCGTTCTTTGCTACGGTAAAACCAAGTATCTTCTGAATTGCTTCTTTTATTTGTTTACCGCCATGCTTGCTCGTAAATGAACCAATACCCTCGCCTTGAAAAAAGAAGTAATTAGCCATATCTTTGGGTATCACAGAATTTATAAATATGTCTGGGTTAGGTACATCTTTAAAATCTCCAGCTTCAATTATGAAGACCCTAAAGGTATCTCCAGTTACAGGGCCATAAGCTCTTTGTACTGAATAATTTGTTCCTTCCTCTTCAAACTCAATTTCAACTTTGTAATTTTGTAGCCCTTCAGCTTTAGCCGCATTATTTATTAAACTTCTAGGATCTTTAAAATTAGGTGTAAAAGTATTGAAAAAACACCATAAAATTGCATTTAATAGGGCAGTCTTACCAACTCCATTTTCGGCGTGAATTAGAGTGACGTTTTTATCTTCGTTAGTAGAAAAATGAATCGTTTGATCACCATAAAATTGACGGAAATTTGTTAGTACTATTTTCTTAATTAGCATATATCACCTTTTTTCCTTGCATTTTCTATAAGTTCACGTATCAATCGAAGCCGATTGTTTGAACTTGCTTCTCCATAGACATGCTTTCTTTCAACATTTATAATTGATGATGTTAATTCCTTTAGAGCCGTAGGTTTCTCAACTTCCTTAGCGGCTTCCTGAAACATTTTTTCTAATTCAGATTTAGATGTCATAATACAATCCTATTTGTTCTAATTGCTTCTCAACTTGCAGCTTATTGTCAGCCAAAAGTAAAAAATCATTTACTCTTTCCATTTCAGCAGATATTAATTTTTTTGATGCTGGTTGCTCAAAGTCAGAATTCGGCAATACTATAAAGTCATAGATAATTGCTTTTCTTTTATTGGGAAAGCGTCTTAAAACCCGACCTCTCCGTTGAACATATTGGCGAGGATTTCTTGTGCTAGAAAGTATTACAGCAGTTTGGCATGCGGGAACATCAATACCTTCATCTAAAACTTTCATAGCTACTAGAGCGTTAATAGCTTTATCTTTGAATGCTTCCATTACGTTTTTACGTTCAGCACTATTTATTGCGCTAGTGAATTGAGAAGTCTTCCATCCGTTCTTATAAAGTACATCAGACACTTGGTCAATTACCTTACAATCATGTGCATCTTCATCCTGTTTAAATGGCTTCCCCTCGCCTGCATAAAATAAGGTTAAGTTTCGCATTGACTCAGGAATCATAGAGCTGAGTTCACTCAACTTTTTTAACTTGTCAGAAGCCGAACCGAGCAGTCTACTTCGTTGACCACAAAAAATAGTTAATTTCTCTTTGTCATCTTTACTTAGTTGGGCACCAGATTTAGTGATAATTGAAGAGATTTTTTCCGATAACTCTTCAAAAGCCTCCTGCTCTGCATCGTTTAGATAAACAGGAACCAAGTGGTAATCATAGGGTGTTAATATTTCGTCATGTATTGCATCACCAAGCCCATATTCAGCCACGATGTCACCGTAATATGAGAGCAAATTCTCTCTAGATACATTAGGAAACATAGAATCAATTTCATCATCGTCACTCCTAAAGGGCGTTGCTGATAACCCCATTCTAAAATCTGATAAGGGCAATAAGCTATTAATCTTATTAGAGCCATGGTTGTGGCACTCATCGCCAACGAACATCATACTTTTAGGGTTTATTGAAGATACAACTTGTTGAAACTCATTTGAAGCCAGAGTTCTATTGACCACTACTAAACAAATGAAATCTTTTATACCAGCATTAAATGTTGCGATAGACTCTTGAACACTGGGCAACCAGCTATTTCTCGCGTTGTAACATTTATGAGAGCTAATTCCAAAATCCAATAAATTTTCACCCCATTGACTTGCAAGCTCTATGTAAGGAACTGCAATAATTAAACACAAACCTCTATTTTTATTTTTAAGCGTTTCATAAACTTTTACAGCGCCATATATTGATGTGACAGTTTTACCAGAACCTGTCGCTAATTTGAGAATTCCTTTATAACCATTAGCCCTCCACTTTTTTAAAGCCACTTTTTGATGGTCTTTGACTTTAAATTTATGGCCATTTAAAAAGTCAGGAACATTAGGTGTGTTTTTAGTGTTTGTGTTTATTTGCTCTACTTCATATTTTGCTATTTGTTCTTCGATTCCTTTAATATCAAGCAATGAAAACGTTTTAAGTTTAGGAGAGCTTTCTACGTACTTAGATACTTCAGCATAAAAGTCAGAGCCAATATCGACTACAAAAGTATTTTTTTGTTCGCTATTCCAAAGTTTTTCAAACCCTTCTTGGTAGACTTTTCCATATGCTTCAAATAACTCCGGCTCCCAACTTTTGTAAACACTTATTGATTCAGCATTTAGATGCTCAAACATTCCAGATGGGGTTTCATTAGCAGAGCCTTGAAAAACGACAGCATCTCCATAAGAGTCATAAATAATGCCGACTTTTTCGTGGTACATTCCAGCTCTTCTAAACGCGAATTTTATTTCTAGCCTGCCTGATGCAATCAAAATGGCTAACAACTCTAGACTTTTTGATGAAACATCTTTATCTGAATGAATCCACTGTAGTAAAGTTGCTGTATATTGCTGTGCTAATTCTAAAGGAGAAGTAACTGCATAACGAATTGCTTCAAACTCTTCCCGCTCTAAAGGGTGGCCAATGATCAATCGCATGGTTCCATTTGACTGAATTATAGACCCCAATCCTCTTAAATTTGCGGCTAAAATAGAAGGAGAAAAATAACCTACTGCCCTATCATATTTTACAGCCTTTGATAAAACAGGTTTGTAGAAATCATGAAATAAATCATCATCACCTGTTCTATAAACATGTTTTAAAAAAAGACCCTTTAAACTAGACATTCGATACTCTACCTGCTCACTTTATCCAAGGCCAAAGGTTATCCCAAGCATGGCTTAACATATCTTCAGCACGCTGCATTACCGTATCTTGTCGCCAAAGCCCTTTTACATTTGTTAGAGGTTCTAAAAAGTTCAAATAGGCTTTATCATTTACAGTTACACTTTTTTTAGTCAAATTTTTATATAGTTCTAGCTTTGAGTGCCAATCTTTATTTGAAGCTTCTGAATTATCCCCTCGAGGTAAAATAATTAGATTACCAATTGTATCTACCAGTTTGTTTTCATCTAAAGAAGAATCCCACTCACTATTGATGAATGTTTGTGGGGCTATGTGCTCAATGGTGAACTGGTTACTACCTTTTGTTTTGAAGTCAGACCAACGATGATACGTTAATAGTGGAGAAGTATTTTCTTTACCTTTGATTGTCCTAGAAGGGTCTTTTTCAGAAATAGTTACATCATGCATTGCACTCAAAAGTAACATTCTACAAATGCCTATTTGTTTCCCTGATTTATAGACAGGAGTTGTTTTAGCTTTAGAGATCCACGCTTCCTTTAGCTTACCTTCATTGGTATCTGACGTAATAAACTTAGAGTTCAAATCAGCAATAATCATTGAAACAATTTCTTGCTTTACATCTGAAGGCGCTAATTGCCTTTGCAAAATTTGCGAATAAATTCTTTTATAAACGCTATCAATACCATCCGTGCCATTAGTTGCACTGCGTCTAATGACCCAAAAAGCAGCTAACATTTTTATGACATCAACGAATAACTTTTGTAACTCTATATTTTTTTGATCATTTCTCAACAGGTGATAAAAGTAAATCAGTACACCTCTACTGATATCATGTCCTGTATCAATTAAAAGTTCCAAACAAGCATTAACTTGAAGGTGCTCATCCTGTGGTAGGTTAATACTCTGAAAATTTATGTCCGTTTTACAAAGCCAAGTTTTAAAAAGAAAATCTGTAGTGCTAGATAAAACCTTCAAATAATTTTCTTTTTCTATTTCGCTTTTTTGTTGTTTAAAAGAGCTAAGTAAGAACGTACGTTGGTTACTTATATGGTTACCGCATGCAGAACCACTTTGCACATAAGAAAATGCGTCTATTACTTTTTGGGTTAACTTTTGTTTTTGGGCAGAATCAGAAATCGAATTTAAATAGTTATCTATTTCTTCGAGGTCATCGCACGTACTTTCTTTTATTGTTTTTTGTAAGTGCTCTATAACTTTAGGTCTGAATGTTTCATATGCAGTTAGTGGCTCCCCTGTTGTATTGAGAGCCTCAAACATATCAAATGCGTAATTTTCACTTGTTACTGCAACAAATGTCACGCAAACTCTTTCTAATAGGTAGCTAGAAAACAACTGAAGGTACAAAGATTTCTTTACGTCAGTGTCTATTTCATTACCAAATAATTGAATTAAGCTTGATGCTTGAAAATTTAAGACTTTTGCGTATTTCTCTTCCTCTAAAGCGCTCAATTCAACTACATTAGCTTCGCTCCAACAAAAACCTTTTTCAACAGTAACCAACTGTTTATCAATTTCCTTGATATTATCAGATACCACTTTGTACTTTTCATCTGAGATAATATCTAGGTCAAATACTTCATATGTTTTATTCTTCTTGCCTTCGACAATATTTTGATGGAATTTAAATAAATAGCTGGCAAGTGGAGAGTCATATTTAGCAGCTTTAGGTTTCTTACCCCAACAATCTACTAAACCTCTAATAATTTTAGGGTAGTATCTGTAATCTTCATCAAACTCAGAATTAGTGTCATGCATAAAAAACTGTAAGCGTGAAAGTGTTTGATTTAAACGATCTACTTGTTCTGAAATTACATCACACTTCGCTTCAAGTTCTTCGTTTTCTTCGTCTTTTAAAAATTCTTTTTCATGCTTATTTTTTAATTTTTCTAGTTTCACTTTCGCCAAAGCAATTTTTTCATAAAGGCGTGTACACAATAATAAAATGGTAGTTAAGCGTTGCTGGCCATCAATAACTAAACGAACTGCATTAGGTAAATGACCTGCTTTTTTAGGCTCTACACTTTCACCATGCATATCCGTAACAGTTAATAGTGCGCCTAAAAAGGTAATTGCATCTTCGGCTTTATAAAGTGACTCAATGCCGCTTTTAATATCTTGGACAAATCGTTTTACGTTTTCTTTATTCCACGAATATGGTCTTTGGTAGGCAGGCATGTAATAGCAAACACCTGGATCTGAAATAACGCCGTATACTGATTTTGGCATCGAGGAAAATACTTTATCTAATTCCATTCTATTACCTATGCTATATTAGAATACTACCTATTTTCTGAATCTGTTATAGGTACTTCAAATAAAACTATGTATATCAACAGCTAATAAATACATATTAGGTTACGAGACTATCCATAGTTCAAGAGTGTATAAATCCAATATACATCATAATCAATGACAACTGAACAGTTGTTTATAATGTTCTCGAACTAAAGTCGCGCTATTTTAGCTGTTACATCTTTAATTTTCACTTCCTTCTCATAATATAAGCGTATAACATACGGCTGGATAATTTCTCCAGGAGCAGTTTAAGCATGAAAGCTAAGTTCACAGGGCATGACACCTTCCCTTTACGCTATGGATGGCTATTTAAAGCTATTAATCACTTGAATAATAAAGGCAATTTTTCTTCTAACGAAGAAAGTATACGTCATTCTATTGTTGAATTAGGTGTAGGCAAGAATATGGTTAAGGCGATTCAGTATTGGGCTGAGTCGGCTAACGTAATAGAAAAAATAAGCAAAAGTGAAACAGCTCATTCTGTAGCAAATAACGGAAAGTTTTTATTTGGTGATAAAACTATAGCTGGTCACGACCCTTTTTTAGAGCTTCCTGGTTCTGTATGGCTTATTCATTTTTGGCTGAACTTTAACAACATGAGCTTAACTGCCTATCGTTACTTTTTTAACTACTCTAATGTTCAATATTTTGAAAAAAGTAAACTAGTAGATGACTGTTACGACGATGCTAAGCGCTTAGTTAAAACAGAAATAGGTAACCTAAGCACATTAAAAAAAGACGTAGATTGTTTTTTAAACACTTACAGCAAAAAACAAAAAAATAGTACAGCAAAAAAAGCTGTAAAAGTTGATGAAGACCATTTTACATCGCCTTTAGCTGAATTAAATTTAGTACAAGATAATGGTGGCGGCTTTTATGTAAGTAACCTTGCTGAACGCCCTGAGCTACCTGTTGAAATATTTATTTATGCGTTGCTTAAGTTTTTTAACGAGGAAACAAAAGATTCTAACGTAAGCACTGTTGATTTTGATTCGTTACTTACTAAACCTTGCTCACCTGGCAGAATATTTAGGCTCTCTGAGTCTGGGCTGGGGCAAAAGTTGGATGAAGCACAAGGCTTTACAAATAAGAATGTAACTTGGGTTGATTCTTTAGGTTTACGTCAAGTAAGTGTATCTGATGATATAAAGAATAATGCGATCGATTACTTAAAAATGTACTACGGTAAATAACATGTCTGAATCTTTAATTACAATAAATCAACGCTACAAAAGTTCGACACGAATTGATACCGAGAGTACTGATTTTTCTCCATTTATAGATGAATTTGTACTACATGGTACAGCTATAAATGTACTTGATACTATTAGTCGCGAATTTGAAAATAGTACACAACGTGCTTTTACAATTACAGGCCCTTATGGGTCGGGTAAATCTACCGTTGCTTTGTTTTTATCTTGCTTGCTCTCTACCGACACAAAACAACGTAGTTATGCCCTAAAAAAATTAAATAACAGTCAAAGTGTTATTACCGATTTTGAGAAGCGCTTTGCGTTAAAAAACGGCTGGCAAACTGTTAAACATGTTTGTGGTTTAGAAGCCCCAGCAAACAGTATTTTAGTCAGCTTACTTAATGCATTTAACCAAGATTTTGACTCAAAAGAAATTGCTGATTTTGATGATGATAAATGCTTAGCAGAAATAAAAAAGATCCTACAAAAACCAAGTAAAAATGAAGACGGTGTTTTAATTTTACTTGATGAAATGGGTAAAGCTTTAGATTATCAATCTCGTGAAAACAAAGATTTACATTTATTTCAATCTTTAGCCGATATTGTGCAGCAGGCAAAACGACCTGTTTTACTTATGGGCTTTTTACATCAGGCGTTTTCTGACTACGCTAAAAACAAAGATGTTAAAACTCAAAAAGAATGGAGCAAAGTACAAGGGCGCTATCGCGACTTAAGCTTTAACCCATCTATTGACGAGTCTTTAACGCTAGTAGGTGATTCTATATATAGAGCACCTAAAGTGGAAGATGCAATAGAGTCTAAATACGCCGACTTAATTAGTACTGTCAGCGGCGCTTTTACAAACCAGAATAAAAACAAGCATGCACTTAGCAAAACACTGCCACTAGACCCTATTGTTAGTTTATTGCTTGGCCCTGTTTCTCGTCGTCGTTTTTCACAAAACGAACGTAGCTTATTTGGTTTCTTAGCATCCCACGAAAAATATGGGTTTAGAGAATTTTTAACTGAAAACTATACAAGCCTAAATGAAGAGCTTGCTTTGTATCGCCCTGAAATGTATTGGGATTACCTTTACCATAATTTACATCACCTAATTGTTACCTCGCAGGACAGTAAAGCATGGCTCGAAGGCTCTGATGCTATTTATAGAGCAGAGCAAAAAGGTGACGAACTTCATATTGCCATTACCAAGCTTATAGCGTTATTAACTATTTTTGGCTTTCATCATCAGTTACATGCTAAACGAAGTTTCATTAAAGATTACTTTGTTTGCCGTGGTTATAAGGTGAATGATGTTGATGATGCAATTAAAGAGTTAGAAGCACGTACTGTAATTATTTACCGTCAAAAACACGATGCTTTATTTGTGTTTCAGGGTAGTGATATTGATATTAATAACCTTATTAGTGAGCAAATTGAGGTTATTAGCGAAGGCGTTGACTGGACAGAAGCATGCGCTGCACCACAAAATATTTTAGCAACAGCCCATTACCATAAAACCGGCACTATGCGCTGGGCTACCACCAAATTATTAAATAAGTTTGATACCACTGCATTTGAAACGTTTGTAACTAAACCAAAAACAGGTGAGGCATTCACTTACTTTGTTTTACCAACAAATCCCGAGGTTGCCAAAACTCTTAAAGAAAACGCGAAAGAAATGCCGTTTTCGGCAATAGGCACGCTCAAAGATTTTACAAACTTAAAAACGGCGGCTATTGAGTTAATAGCACTTCGTAAGATTTTAAAAGAAGAGAAAAAGATCACTCACGATTTAATTGCTAAAAACGAGCTAGAAAGCCGAATAAAGTTTGCACAAGCGAATGTAGACAGTGAAATAAAGAATGCATATACAAATGCTAGCTGGTCATACTGTGGTAAAAAATTAGCAACATTACCTTTAGCCACAATAGCCTCTGATATAGCTGACAAGATATTTCATAAATCTCCATCTGTTATTAATGAGTTAGTTAACCGCTCTAAACCTTCAGGTAGTGCAAACAGTGCTATTCGTAAGTTAATGAATGCTATGTTTGAAAATGGTGATGAGAAAGACTTAGGATTTGATGACAAAGCATTCCCGCCAGAAAAAGGCCTTTATCTGTCTTGTTTAAAAAGTAAAGGGTGGCACTGTGAAACCCCTGAAGGTTATTTATTTCCAAGCAGTTGGACTAACGAAGCAATTGCAGCAAACCCTAAAATGCATGCTTTATTTGAGAGCGGCTTTGAGTTTATCAAGAACAATTCTTCCAAACAGCATGTAACCTTGGCAGAGCTTTATGAAATGTGGATGTTACCTCCATACGGTTTAACAGCTGGCTTATGCCGAATTTACGGATTAGCTCTTTTAAAATCATTAGAAGGCCAAGTTGCATTTTATGATTGGGATTCAACAAAACAGTTTGTATTTATTCCTGAACTCGATGAAGAACTCGTAAATAAGATTTATAAATACCCAAGTGAAGCAGCAGTGAGGTATTTTGAAATATCAGAAATTCAAAGTCACTTATTAGATAACCTTGCGAAAGCGACTTTAGGTGAAGGTACAAATAACGCTGCAATTTTAAATATTGCAAAACATATTGTAGGCATTATTCATAAGCTACCTACGTGGGTTAAAAAAACAAGTGGCGAAAGCTTTACAAGTTCAGGCGAAAACGGCCTTACTAAACAAGCAAGAGACTTTAGAAACAAAGTAATAGCAGCGAACGACCCCTACAAACTTATTTTAGATGATTTGCCTACTGTTTTTGGGTTTAAGAAAGATGACCCTGATGTGGAAGAAAAATTAGGGAAAAACCTGAAAACTGCAATAGAAGATTTAAGCGCTCAGCATGAAATACTGTTAAATGGCTTTAAACAAATTATTGTTAATATGCTTGGTGAAGATTTTAATACTGCTTTAAAAGAGCGCTGTGACGTTGTTGAAAAAGAAGCTAAACGCCCTAAGGTTAAAGACTTAGCTAAGCGTTTATCACAGTATATTGATGGCAAAACCAAATTTGAATTTGTAATTAATATATTAACCGGTGTGCCTGAACGCAACTGGACAGATAAACATTTACGAAGTGGATTAGACGAGCTACAAAATTTATGTGTACAGTTCAGGCGTATAGAGTCATTCAGTAATTTTAGTACTCAAGGTTCCTCTAAACCTCTCGCCTTTATTACAACAGATAAAAAAGGTAATCATCAAGAGTTTAGTAGCTTTACTAAGCATGATTTAGCTGCTGATGATGATGTACAATCGGCTGTGAATAACATAGAAGACGCTATCGCAAAAATGCCGAAAGAAAAGCAACTAGCAGCACTTACAAACTTATTAACTAATTTGATGGATCAAACAGAAACTGAGGTGCTAGATGACGGAAAAAGTTAAACATGTTTTAGGCCTCTCTGGCGGTAAAGACAGTAGTGCTTTGGCATTATTTGTTAAAGAAACTTACCCGGAATTAGATGTAGAATACTTTTTTACTGATACGGGTTATGAACTGCCAGAAACTAATGAGTTTATTGACCAGCTTGAGGAAAAGCTTGGTTATATACACCGCTTAAATGCGCGTTCGTTAAATAATATTGAAGGGCGTGGCGAGAAAGATTTTGCCCACCTTTTAAAAGAGCATGGTAATTACTTACCTTCTCAACGCGACCGTTGGTGTACCGTTCAGATGAAATTAAAACCATTTGAGCAGTGGCTTGATGGCTTTATCCAAGATGGTTACAAAATAAAAAACTATGTAGGGATTAGAGCTGACGAACCTGACCGCTCTGGTTACATGACGATTGAAAAGCCAATTGAATCTGTTTTCCCTTTTAGAGAACATGGCATAGTTAGAAGTGACATTGAAAATATATTACAGCGCAATGGTTTAGAACTACCTGAATATTATAAATGGCGCTCTCGCTCCGGTTGTACATTTTGCTTTTACCAAAGAAAAATTGAATGGGTTAAGCTTATGGAAAAGCACCCTGATTTATTTGAAGAAGCCAAAGCTTTTGAAAAAGGCGATGACAACAATACGACTGTAGGCGAACGTTTTTATTGGATGGGCCAAGGCCAACCACTAGAAACGCTAGAAGACCCAGCAGTACAAAAGCGTATTATTGAAAACCACGAGAAGAAAGTAGCCCGCTTTAATAAGAAAAAGCGCCGTAATGCACTTTTAGGCGACTTTGAAGGTGTATGTGAGTTCAACGAACTAGATGATATTTATGACGAAGCCGAAGGCGGTGGAGCCTGTGTGACGTGTTATAAATAATATTAAGCGGCTAAATAGCCGCTTTTTTTATGGCGCTAACTAACAGATCTATATCAATAGTTGTTATTTGGTTCGTAAAGCTTATACGAAAAGTATACTCAGCCTCTTCACGACTTAAGCCTAATGCGGTTAATACATGTGAGGCTTCAATTTCTTTAGAAGAACATGCAGAACCTTGAGCTAAACAAAAAGTGTCTTCATTATCTCTTACTAAAACACCAATGTTTGTTTTGGGTAATGTAAGTGAAACTATATGTGGTAGCGCTTCTTTGTTTCCATTTATAGAGAAGGAAATATCAGATTGAACGAGTTGTTCTAAAAAGTAACTGCGTATCTGTTTATTAGCAAAATTTTTATAAGATTGTGGAAAAGAGTTTATAGCTTCACCGAACCCTAAGATTAACGGAGCAGCAACAGTTCCGCCTCTTACCCCTTGTTCTTGCCCTGCCCCATGTATTACTGGCATAACATTTCTTTTTCTTAAGTCACGAATATAAACCGCACCAATACCCTTTGGGCCACCTATTTTGTGTCCTGAAAACGACATAATATCCACATTTATATCGTCTACATCTATCTCTGTTTTTCCAAAACTTTGTGCTGCATCGCTATGAAACAGAATGTTGTTTTCAAAACAAATTTGACCAATCTCTGAAATTGGATTTACAGTCCCTAACTCATTATTTACGTGCATAACAGAAACAAGAGCAGTAGAAGGGCGTATTGCATCTTTTATATTTTTTGGCTCAATTATTCCTTCACTATTAGGCATAACTATGGATATTTCGAAACCTTGTAGCTTTAAATACTCGCATATTGCAAAAATACATTTATGCTCAATCGCGCTTATCACTATATGGTTTTTTTCTTTAGGATGATCGCTACTAAGTAAAAGGCTTTTAAGGGCAATGTTATTAGACTCTGTAGCACCGCTAGTGAAAATGATTTCACTAGGATAAGCTCCGATTATATCTGCAAGTTCCTCTCTAACTTCATCAACTCTTTGTAAAGCTGCTTCACCTAAAAGATGCCCAGATGCGGAGTTAGCATAACAATCATCAAAGGCGTTTATTAAAGCTATTTTGACTTCGGGAAGTAGTGGATGCGAAGCTGCTGAATCAAGATATATCATTTTATTAATCCTTAATCTGAGACCTAAAGAATAACATAATGTACTTGTAATAGATCAAAACCAAATTATCAAAAGCATTTATTCATACATTTGAAATAGCTCCATAAAGACGAAATTATGCCTGATTTATAAATACATAACTTTTTACAGCCCGTAATGTTATTTACATGCTTATACAAAATTTGCTACCAAATTTTTAGGCTGGTTTATACTGTACGTATTGCGTCGCTAGCATGAGGGATATAATGCATAGATTAAAAAAATACGGCTTGTATTTGTTAGTAGCCCTCTCTTTTGGGAGTACGGCTTGCGAAAAAAAGTTTTTTGTCGCGTCGCACGATACCTATTGGCCGCCTTACGTTGTTAATGTAGACGGCCACGCACAAGGTAAAGAAGTAACGGCGCTTTGGCTTATTTTTGCGGGGTCGCCTTACTGTGTCCAGGTTGAGTTTTTACCCAATACAGAGCGCGCATTTGTTGAACAAACTAAAGGCCGAATGGATTTAGGCTGGGCTGCCAGCTTTACTGAAAAACGTGCAGAGCATGTTTATTTTTCGGATAGTTACCGCAACGAGGTGATGTGGCTGTATCAGCATAAAAATAAACAATATAATGTTAAAAACCTGCAAGATGCGCTTGAACAGGGCTACACCGTGGCCGCCCATGTAGGGAGTTATTACGGCGAACAATTTGAGCACTTAAAAAGTATTTATCCAAAACAAATTATTTTTACCGGTGCAGCAAAAACGCGTTTTGCTTTATTAGCTAAACAACGGGTCGATTTTATAATTGAAGACCAGTTAGTGGGTGAGTACTTTATTAGCCAGTCAAACAATATTAAGCGAGTTAATACCACAACCTATGTTAATAAGGGCTCTATTCATTTAATGCTGAGTAAAAATACGTCTACTATGCAAGATGTTATTGAGGTTAATAAATTAATACAAAGCCATAAGGCACAATTAGCAGAACTGTTTGAAAAATTATAACTAAATACACACTAAAAACCGTTTACAAAAGGCTGTAGTTTGAAAATATTATTGTTTATAACCCTTTTTACTTTTAGTGCATTTAATGCCTGGGGATGCACTAAAACGTTAACAGTAGCTACTAACGAAAGTTACTGGCCGCCTTATGTAATTTTAAAAAACAATACGCTGGGCGGGGTTGAAATAGACGTACTAAAGGCTATTTTTAAAAGCTCACCTTATTGCTTAAATTTTAGTGTGTTACCTAGCTCGTTACGTGCATTTGAAGAGCTGAAACAGGGCCGTGTTGATTTAATTTTTGCCGCCAGCAAAACGGCAGAGCGCGCTGAGTATGCCCACTTTACGCTACCTTACCGTGTTGAAAAAATGCTGCTATATAAGCACGCCAGTTCGCCTAATGTGAATAGCATTAACGCGTTATTTAAAAAATCGCTTACGGTGGGTGTAAACAGAGGAAGTGTTTTTGGCGATGCATTTGAACAACTACGCACGCAGTATGCAAACCAAGTGGTGCTTACGGAGGAGTCTAAAAAGCGTTTTACTTTGCTTAATAAGCAGCGCATTAATTTTTTAATTGATGATTCGTTAGTGGCGCAATATTTTACAAAGCAGTATTCAAACATTATGCCTGCACCATTGGTTAAGCCCATAAACGTTAATAATGTGCATTTTATGCTGAGTAAAAAAACGGTTACTGCCGACGATATAGCGGCTATTAATTCGTATATTACTAACAATAAAGCGGTTATTGAGCGTATTTACCAATCACACCAGTAAATTTACTTAGTTAACCTCCTTTACTTGCTAGGCAAATTTTAAGGCTTTTGCACCGTTTAAGTGCGTTTAAGGTTGGTTATAAATTAGCTGCCTTTTACCTTTCATTAATTGTGGCTGATCTGTATAATTCGCCAGCTAATTTACCCTATTGCTTGATGTTGTTTGTGGCCTTTTGCTACAGCAAGCTCCTGTCAGTACTCATTCTAGGATTACCCTTTTTGATCTCCACCGCAAATATTACGATGCAGTTTGGCGCAGAGCCGTTGTTTGAAAACATTTCAGCTAAATTTGGTAACGGTAACCGTTACGGTTTAATTGGCGCTAACGGCTGCGGCAAGTCGACCTTCATGAAAATTTTAAGCGGTGCGCTTGTGCCTAGCTCGGGTAATGTGTCGATTACCCCGGGGTTAAAAGTAGGTAACCTTAGCCAAGACCAGTTTGCATTTGAGCAATACACGGTGGTAGATGCGGTAATTATGGGCGACGTTGAGCTTTGGAAAGTAAAGCAAGAGCGCGAACGTATTTATTCGTTACCAGAAATGAGCGAAGAAGACGGTATGAAAGTGGCCGACCTTGAAAGCGTTTTTGCCGAAATGGACGGTTACACCGCCGAAAGCCGCGCTGAAGAAATACTAATAGAAGCGGGTATAGATAAAGAGTTTCATTATGGGTTAATGGCTAACGTTGCCCCAGGTTGGAAACTCCGTGTGCTTTTAGCACAGGCGTTGTTTGCAAACCCAGATATACTGCTACTCGATGAGCCTACCAATAACTTGGATATTCATACCATTACGTGGCTTGCTGATGAGCTTAATAAACGTAAATGCACCATGATTATTATTTCGCATGACCGCCACTTTTTAAACTCGGTATGTACACACATGGCCGACATTGATTACGGTGAGCTGCGTATTTACCCTGGTAACTACGAGAAGTTTTTAGAAGCGGCAGGCTTGCAGCGCGAGCAGCTGTTAGCCGAAAACGCTAAAAAGAGCGCCGAGATTGACGAGCTACAAGACTTTGTTAACCGCTTTGGTGCTAACGCATCTAAAGCTAAGCAAGCAAGTTCGCGCGCTAAAAAAATGGATAAAATTAAGCTTGATGAAGTTAAAGCGTCAAGCCGTATGAGCCCATCGTTAAGTTTTGACGAAGGCAAAAAAATGTACCGCCAAGCGCTTGAAGTTAACAAGCTCGGCCATGGTTTTGATGGTGAAACATTATTTAGTGGCGGTGAGTTTTTACTAGAAGCTGGTGCAAAGCTTGCGGTAATTGGCGAAAACGGTGTGGGTAAAACTACTTTTTTACGCTGTTTAGTTAACGAGCTTAAAAGTAACGAAGGCGAAATTAAGTGGTCTGAAAATGCGAGCTTTGGTTACTGCCCGCAAGACAGCACTAAAGATTTTGATAACGATTTAACGTTGTTTGATTGGATGTCGCAGTGGCGTACGGCCAAGCATAACGATTTAATGGTACGTGGCATGTTAGGCCGTTTGTTGTTTACCGCAGACGATTCAAACAAAAAAGCGCGTAACTGTTCAGGTGGTGAAAAAAACCGTTTGTTATTTGGTAAGTTAATGATGCAAGACGTGAACGTGCTTGTAATGGACGAGCCAACAAACCACATGGATATGGAAGCCATTGAGGCGTTAAATAATGCGCTTAAAGACTTTGCAGGTACGCTTATTTTTGTAAGCCACGACCGTGAGTTTGTGTCGTCGTTAGCTACGCGTATTATTGATATTAAAGATAAGCAGGTTATTGATTTTCAGGGTACGTTTGACGAGTACCTTGCAAGCTGCGAAGAGAAAAAAGCATAAACCCTTTGGTGTTTAGTGTAAAAGGCGCTTAGTTAGCGCCTTTTTTGTGCTTGGTTAAATGCATTAGTAAACAAGTAATTAAATCATCACCAAGAGGTAATTAACTATTGTTCGTGTTTTTTTGTAGCGCTGAGAAGCTTTCACTTCTAACGTGAGCAAGCTCTACGTCTACAAAATAGTGTTTTGTTTAAAGTAACTTGTAGACGCGCAGCTTGCTGGCGTGAAAAAGCAAGGCTTTTTAAAACTTGTTTTAGATTAATTCTTATCTATGTTTATACAAAGCCAAAATATATTCCTTTCCTATGCATGACTCCTCAAAATTATTAGCACATCGTTTTTCAAATAATAATCAGTTCTACTCTGTGACTATATGCTGCATAAATAGAGCACCTCTATTTAAAAAATTTGGCAATGCATGTATTGCAGCAATGGCTATTGTGGATATGCAAAATAAAGTAAATACAATTTGTTATGTATTAATGCCTGATCATCTCCATTGGTTATTTCAGCTTAAAGACTGCTCACTAGCTAACGTAATAAAAATCTTTAAAAGTGTAACGACTGTAAAAATAAATAAGCTAAATGAAACAACAGGCAAGATTTGGCAGCAAATTTATTTTGAGCATCAGCTTCGTTCTGAAAAAGATTGAATTAATCAAGCTCGTTATATTGTTGCTAACCCACTAAGAACTGGCATAGTAAAAAGTGTCGGGCAATATCCATTTTGGGATTGTATTTATTTAAATTAAATAGCATGTAAAACAAGAAGCTATCGCTTCTAACGTGAGCAAGCTCTACGTCTACAAAATAAGTTAACCCTACTTACTTTGGCTACTCATTTACTCCTCATTCGCTTCTCTTTGTGCGTTACCATTTTAAAAGCCCATTTTTCACAAAGAGGTTTAGAGGCGCTGCGCTTTAGAGGTAGAGCTTATTGAACTGACATAGTTGCATGAGCAAACTCGGCGTGTAAAAACCAAACTTAGGATTGGTTTTACTCTTCTCATTTACTCCTCATTCACTTCTCTTTGTGCATTACGGTCTTAAAAGCCCATTATTCACAAAAAGGTTAAATTAACCTGCTGACGTGCTTTGCTTTCGTTTAATACCAACGTTTTACATTTAGTTGATTTATTCGTAAAAGTGATTGTTTTACCACCGAGAAGTTAAGGAGAAGAGCAGGAGCAGTGACTAACCAATATTTTTAACTCTGTGTAGCGCAAAGCGCCTCGGTGTGCTCTGTGGTGATAAAAAATCACTTAACACTATTCAATTTGTCTGCTCATTTACTCCTCATTCACTTCTCTTTGTGCAATTCGGTTTTAAAGCTCAGTTTTTAAAAACAAAAAAGGAGCATTGCTGCTCCTTTTTAACTGTTTCTTAGGTTTATTAAATATCAAACCTGTCGGCGTTCATTACTTTTACCCATGCATTTACAAAGTCGTGAACAAAACGGGTTTTATTATCGTCTTGTGCATAAAACTCTGCCAGTGCGCGTAAAATTGAGTTTGACCCAAATACTAAATCTACGCGTGTTGCGGTCCATTTAGTTGCACCGCTTGCGCGGTCAACAATGTTGTAAAGGCCATTACCTGTTGGCTCCCAGCGGTTTGCCATGTCGGTTAGGTTTACAAAAAAGTCGTTACTTAACGTTCCTACATTGTTTGTAAATACGCCATGTTGTGTGCCGCTATGGTTTGTGCCAAGCATACGCATGCCACCCATTAAAACCGACATTTCTGGTGCTGTTAAACCCATTAGCTGGCTGCGCTCTAGTAGTAACTCTTCTGCAGACACAACGTAGTCTTTTTTCAGCCAGTTTCTAAAACCGTCGTGAATAGGTTCAAGTACGTCGAACGATTCGGCGTCGGTCATGTCGTCGGTTGCGTCTCCGCGCCCTGGCGCAAACGGTACGTTAACCTCTACCCCTGCGTTTTTAGCGGCTTGTTCAACAGCTGCTGTGCCGCCAAGTACAATTAAATCGGCCATGCTAACAGGTTTACTTAACCCAGCTTGTACTTTTTCAAGAGCCGTTAACACACTTGCTAAGCGTTCTGGTTCATTGCCTTGCCACTCTTTTTGCGGTGCTAAACGAATACGTGCACCGTTTGCACCGCCTCGGTGATCAGAGCCTCGGTACGTACGCGCACTGTCCCATGCGGTGTTAATTAAATCGCTGGCGCTTACGCCGCAATTAAGTAGTGTTACTTTTAAATCGGCGATTTCAGTATCTGTTAGAGTGTAATCAACGCTTGGAATTGGGTCTTGCCAAATTAAGTCTTCGCTTGGTACATCGGCACCTAGGTAGCGCGCTTTTGGCCCTAAGTCGCGGTGCGTAAGTTTAAACCATGCGCGAGCAAACACGTCTGAAAAGTATTCAAAATCGTTATGAAAACGCTCAATTATTTTGCGGTACGCTGGGTCCATTTTCATGGCCATGTCGGCATCGGTCATAATTGGGTTTAAGCGAATTGATGGGTCTTCTACATCGACCGGCTTGTCTTCTTCTTTAATATTTACAGGTTCCCATTGGTGAGCGCCTGCTGGGCTTTTTGTCAGTTCCCATTCGTAATTTAAAAGAAGGTCACAGTAGCCATTATCCCATTTTGTTGGGTGTGTGGTCCACGCACCTTCAATGCCCGATGTCATTGTATCGCGGCCAATGCCCCGTGTTTTGTGGTTGTTCCACCCCATACCTTGCTCTGAAATATCAGCCGCTTCTGGCTCTGGGCCAAGGTTTGACTCTTTTCCGTTACCGTGTGTTTTACCTACTGTGTGGCCACCTACGGTAAGCGCTGCCGTTTCTTCGTCGTTCATTGCCATGCGGGCAAACGTTTCGCGTACTTGTGCTGCGGTTTTAAGCGGATCGGGTTTGCCGTTTACCCCTTCTGGGTTTACGTAAATTAGGCCCATTTGAACAGACGCTAACGGGTTTTCCATTGTGTCGGGTTTATCAACATTTTGGTAGCGTTCGTCGCTTGGTGCTAACCATTCTTTTTCGGCGCCCCAGTATACGTCTTTTTCTGGGTGCCAAATGTCTTCACGGCCACCGGCAAACCCAAAGGTTTTTAAGCCCATTGATTCGTACGCCATGTTGCCCGCTAAAATAATGAGATCGGCCCACGAGAGTTTGTTACCGTATTTCTTTTTAATTGGCCAAAGTAAGCGGCGCGCTTTGTCGAGGTTGGCGTTATCGGGCCATGAGTTTAAAGGGGCAAAGCGTTGATTAGCCGTGCCACCGCCGCCACGTCCGTCAGATAAACGGTACGAACCTGCCGAGTGCCATGCCATGCGGATCATTAAACCGCCATAGTGGCCCCAATCGGCTGGCCACCAATCTTGGCTTTGGGTCATTAAGTTTTTTAAATCGGTTTTTACGGCTTCTAGATCTAGGGATTTGAATGCTTCAGCGTAGTTAAAGTCGCTACCGTATGGAGAGCTTTTTGTATCGTGTTGATGAAGGATGTCGAAGTTAAGTGCATTTGGCCACCAATCTGTGTTTTGGCCTGCTGTTTGTGTATTGCTGCCATGCATTACCGGGCATTTGCCAGCGCTAGAGTTACTCATTATTTAATCCTCTTGGTCTAAAATAAAATACATAAGCAATGGCTAATTTGTTTAGGTATTACTATTTTTAATTCATGCAAATGTTGCTTAATCAATTGTTTATATACTTGTACTTATTTTGAATTATCAATATAGGCTTATTATTTGAGCTATGCCAACAAATGCACCGTATTTAAAACGATTGGACCGATTTGTATTTTTGATTGGTATTTAAAAACTAGCATTTAAAAATTTTTGATCTTTTTTTAAATAACGATGATCGAATTAAAAAGTAGCGGCGTAATGGTATGTGAAGGGTTTGAAAGTGGCTTTGGTTTACCACAGCGCACATAGGAATACCCCCCTTCACCATGAAATTGTAGTTATAACGTTAAAGGTGTATTACTAAGCCCAATACACCTTTACTTTATAACTCTAATTTACCTGTTTTTTGTTAGCTGATTTTTATTAGCTAACGGTAGTTAAGTTTTCTCTAACCTTTGATGTTTTAGCAGTTTCAGCCAGCTCACCCAGAGCTGGTTTTTTTTGCCTAAAATTTATTACTGCACACTGCTTTAGTGATAATAATTTATAATGTGCTGTAATCTCGCCTTCAAAACAAAACCCGCCCTAGTGAGTTTAAGTTGTGCGTGTTAATATTATTTTTGCAATTTATTATTTTATTTGGGCATGTTGATGCGTTATTACTTTTATTTACTATGTATTTGTTTTACTTTATTTTTAACGTCGGCTAATGCGGCTGAGCAACAAACAGAAGCCCCCTCAAAGCTACAAGAACAGCAAGCGCTCGAGCAACTTAAAGAGCCTATGTATAAACCGCTTATGGAACGCTACATTTTAGATGAGCTAAAAGCGGTTCGCCAAGATCAGCAAAAGTTACGCGAAGATGTAACTAAACAAGTAACGCATGCGCAGTTAGACACGGCCGACAGAGCCCTTACTTACACTACCGATACTATAAATAATGTGTTTTTTATTATTACCGCGACGGCATCTATTTTGGTACTTGTTGGCTGGAACTCGCTGCGCGATGTTAAAAATAAAGTAGAAGATATTGTAAATACCCGTGTGAGTGTTATTACGGACGAATACGAAGACCGATTAAAAATTCTAGAAGAAAAACTGCGCGTTCGTTCGGAAGAAATACTTAGTAACCAAGAACGTATATCGATTACAAATGAGGTTCACTCGTTGTGGATGCGCGCAAATTTAGAAAGTGATTATGCTAATAAAATCGAGATTTTTGATGAAATTTTAAAGCGTAAACCTGAAGACGTTGAGGCTATTGCTTACAAAGCTGATGCCCTGCTTGAAATTAATCAAACCGCCAAAGCGATTGATTTATGTAACCAAGCAATTGATATAGATAGCGATTACGGTTATGCGTATTGGCAACGCGCGTGTGCGTTTGCGTTAATACACGAACACGCCGATGCGCTGGCCGATATAAAAATGGCACTTGAGTATTCACCTAACTTACGTAATGAGTTACTCCACGAAAGTGCATTTGCAAGCCTTCACGATAATAATAGCTTTAATACTATTGTGGCAGGCGAGTAAGTTTAGCTTGCTTATATAGTTTGTAAAAAAGAGCGAAAGCTCTTTTTTTATGGCTGTAATAAAGTCCTGTGCTTTGTGTATTAAGGTTTTAAAAGATTATTATTCACAAAGAGGTTAAGAGGCGCTGCGCTTTTAGAGTTAGGGACTAAGTAATTTAATATTTGACCTGAAATGAGAAGCGGCGCTTCTAACGTGAGCAAGCTCTACGTCTACAAGACAAGGCTAAGCATTGCCCATATCATTATGTTTTCTCATTTTCTTCTCATTCTGTTCTCTTTGTGCATTTAAATTTTAAAGCCCATTATTCACAAAGAGGTTAAGAGACGCCGAGCTTTTAGAGGTAATGAAAATCCTTATATTCACAATGCCGTGGCTGAATACAGCCTGTAGAAGCGTTTTAGTTATGCTATAAAAGTGATTGTTTGGACTTCCCAGTTTTACCACCGAGAAGTGAATGAGAAAAAAGGAGCAGTGACTAACCAATATTTTTTAACTCTGTGTAGCGCGAAGCGCCTCGGTGCACTCTGTGGTGGTATGTATTTTTAAGTAATAAGAAGCTACGCTTCTAACGTGAGCAAGCTTTACGTCTACAAGACAAGGCTAAGCATTGCCCAGATCATTATGTTTTCTCATTCGCTTCTCTTTGTGTATTACTGTTTTAAAGCCCATTATTCACAAAGAGGTTGAGAGACGCTGCGCTTTTAGAGTTAGGGACTAAGTGATTTGATAAAGGATTACGTAAGCAGGCTTTAGGTATAAAGCATACGTACTCAGTATACCTTAGCCGCTTTACTTATATTTGAAGCTTTAGCTGTTAGCGTTTAAAGTACAAATCGATTGCTTTGGTGAGTAGCTCGTCGAGTTGCTCTTCAAAGCCATCCATATCGATTTCAAAGTGACTAAAGTACTTTCTAACCTGCAATTGCGATAGATTACGGCTTTTTACGCTGTATTGGCGTTCGTCTTTTTGTTTATCGTAACGCGGTAAAAAAACGAATTGTGCATAATAAGGTGACTTAATATGCTTGTTAGCATAACGACAAAAATCTTCAATATGTTGTGCGCCTTCGGGGCCTAAACAACCGGGCTCTACTCGGTACATTAAGCGAAGTTTTTTGTCGTCAGTAATTTGCATAATAATCCTTAACGAAAAAATAATACGCGAATTATTTTTCCGTTTTTAATTTGATAGCTCGATACAAGCTCTGAGCGTTTATCTATTACGTTCTCGTCTGCTGAGCAGGTTTCTGATAGCTCATGGTCTATTACTATATCACCATGGACTATGCGTTTAATTGGCGATGAGTGAATACACTTTAGCTTTTTAAACATTAAACCATAACGTGCTATTAGTTTTTCTTTTCCTTTAAATAATAGCTCATTGGGGAAAATATAAAACTCTACATCTTCATCGTAAACACGAATAAACTCTTCAATGTTGCGCGCGTTATAGGCTTTTATAAGTTGTTCAACCACAGCAAGTGATTCGCGTGATTGCTTGGCTTTGGCTTGCTGTTTAGCTGTTAAGGCCTCTTTTGCTTGGGCTACTGCTTTTTCTGCTTCGGCTACGGCTGCTGCTTTTTCTATTTTATTTTTAGGCTTTTCAACTGGTTTTGGTGTTTCATCGCCTAACACTTTTGAGTCGTCTGGTTTGGTTGGGTCAACAACCGGTTTTTTAAGCTCAGGGGCTTTGTATTCTAGTGTGTTTACTTTTTCATCCGCTTTTTGCTGATCGGTAGTAGACTCTGTGGCATAGCTATTTACTGCTAGCGTAAAGGTAAATAAAGCAAAAAAAATAGATAACGATTTCATAACTTTCCTAATAAAAACACTAAGCGTGTACTGTATTGCAACATAGCAAATTTTAACGTTTTCGGGTAGCAATTAAATAAATGACCTTGGCTTTCATAGCGAAGTTTAGCTTGAGTTTAACCCAGCTTTAAAATAACTTTGTTAAACACATAATTTTTAATGATGGTATGAAAAGTGATTGCTTCACCTCCAAGAAGTAAAGGAAAGGACAGAAGCCGTGACTAGTTGTTACTCCTGTTTTCTCGGTGTAGCGCGAAGCGCCTTGGTGCACCCGGTGGTGATACCTTTTTAAGTAACAAGAAGCTACGCTTCTAACGTGAGCAAGCTCTACGTCTACAAATCAAAGCTAAACTATGACCTGTTCACTTTGTCTTCTCATTTACTCCTCATTCGCTTCTCTTTGTGCATTAAGATTTTAAAACCGATGATTCACAAAGAGGTTAAGAGGCGCTGCGCTTTTAGAGATAGTGACTAAGTGATTTAATATTTGACCAGAAGTGAGAAGCTACGCTTTTAACGTGAGCAAGCTCTACGTTTACAAAACAAGGCCAAACTATGTCCTGTTCACTTTGTTCTCTCATTTTCTTCTCATTCTGTTCACTTTGTGCATTACGTTTTTGAAAGATTATTCACAAAGAGGTTAAGAGACGCTGCGCTTTTAGAGTCTGGTACTCATGATTTTATAATTATTAAGGCATAAAAAAAGCCGCATAAAATGCGGCTTTGGAGGTTAGTCTCACTTCACTTTGGGCGTGTCTCCAAAACTTAGTGAATACGTTACCAAGGAACTGTTTTATTGATTAGATAGACTCTAATGCAATTTTAACCATTTCGTTAAACGTGCTTTGACGTTCATCGGCTGGTGTTGCTTCGCCAGTGATCACGTGGTCGCTTACGGTAAATAATGCCATTGCGTTTGCGCCGTACTCAGCTGCAACGCCGTATAAACCGGCTGTTTCCATATCTACAGCTAGCACGCCTAACTTATCTAAATCTTTGTAGAAAGTGTCGTCTGCTTGGTAGAAAGTGTCGGTTGTGAATACGTTACCTACTTTTGCTTTAATACCTAGCTCTTTTGCTGCATTAACGCCGTTTAAAAGTAGGTCGAAGTCTGCAATTGCAGAAAAGTCGTAACCACGAACACGTGCACGGTTTACGTTTGAGTCTGTGCTTGCACCTTGTGCAAAAATTACGTCACGGATTTTAATGTCGGTACCAATACCGCCACATGTACCAATTCGTATAATGTTTTTTACGCCAAAGCTAACAATTAGCTCACGTGCATAAATAGACATTGATGGAATACCCATGCCTGAACCCATAATGCTTACTGGCTTACCTTTGTAAGTACCTGTAAAGCCAAACATGTTGCGTACACCAGTTACTTGTACTGCATCATCTAAAAAGTTTTCAGCAATATATTGCGCACGTAGCGGATCGCCTGGCATTAAAACTGTTTCGGCGAAATCACCAACATTTGCATTTATATGAGGAGTACTCATTCGTTGTTTCCTTTTTATTTTGGCGCGTTTAATTGAGTTAAAAAGCTGTCGCCATATTCAAGCTCAGACAAGTTAAACCACTGTGCTAGTGTTTGACCAATATCTGCAAAACTGTTTCGTTCACCTAGCGGCGTATTATCCATACCAGGCTTATACGCTATCACAGGTACGTATTCACGCGTGTGCTCAGAACCTGGAAAGGTTGGGTCACACCCGTGGTCGGCAGTGATCATTAATACATCATCTGCATTTAACTGGTTTAGTATAGTTGGTAAATAGTCATCAAATTCTTTTAATGCTTTAGCGTAACCTACCGGGTTACGGCGATGACCAAATTTTTCATCAAAATCAACCAAGTTGGTAAAAATTAAGCTGCGATCAGGTGCTGTTGAAATAACCTCGCTGGTTTTTTCAAGCAAGTTCATAAGCCCTGGTGCTTTGTGCTTTTGGGTTATGCCTTGATGCGCGTATATGTCTGAAATTTTACCAATACTAATTACTTCGCCGCCGTCTTTTGCTAAAACATCTAACAATGTTGGTGCTGGCGGAAGTACTGAATAGTCACGACGATTACCTGTTCGTGCAAAGTCTTGACTATTTGAACCCAAAAATGGCCGCGCAATCACTCGCCCTATATTCATTTCATCAAGCAGCGCCCGTGCGATTTCGCAAACTTGATAAAGCTTCTCTAGGCCAAATGACTCTTCATGCGCGGCTATTTGAAACACGCTATCAGCTGAGGTGTAACAGATTGGTTTACCTGTTTTTACGTGCTCTTCACCTAGCTGTTCTAATATGGTTGTTCCCGATGCATGGCAATTGCCTAAAATGCCAGGAATACCTGTACGAGCTATAAACTCGTCTACAAATTCTTGTGGGAAACTGGGCTGTGTTTTTGGGAAATATCCCCAATCAAATAACACAGGTACGCCAGCCATTTCCCAATGGCCTGATGGAGTGTCTTTTCCGCTAGAAAGTTCTTTAGCGTAACCCCATGCACCTTGTGGTGCTTGGCGGTCTGAAACTAAACACGTTTCTCCACCGGCGGCTTCACAGGCGTCTACTAAACCTAATTTAGATAAATTAGGAAGCGAAAGTGCGCTGCCTGTTTCGTCGTAATATGCTTTTAGTAAGTGAGCGAATGTATTGGCGCCAAGATCACCAAATTTATCTGCATCTGGTGCTGCACCGATTCCTAGGCTATCTGCCATTAAGATAATTGCTCTTGCCATTTTGACCTCACTTTGTTTCTAGGTGGTTACTTTATCTGCTGAACGATTTTTCCGTACAGGACAAAAGTCCTGTTTCATAAAACCTAAACATTATAAATTTGCGTTCTTAAGCGAAGCAAAAGAGATTAATCGTGTCTTTTTTGCTATTGTGATCTACCAACAATATATCCTTCTGTGTGGGTGAGAACTTTAGTGACACGAACAACTATTATAGCTATTGCTGGCGCGTCTGCGTCGGGCAAATCTCTGTTTAGCCAAACTATATACAACGAGTTGGTTAATGAGCTTGAACCGGGCGCAATTGCCATTATTGAAGAAGATGCTTATTACAAGGATCAGTCGCATTTGCCGATGGCTCATCGTACGCAAACGAACTACGACCACCCTGATGCATTTGAACATGAGTTAATGCTTGAACATTTAACTCAACTTCGTAGTGGAAATTCAGTAGAAGTACCAACATATGATTATGCACAGCATACCCGCAGCGATAAAACGCGACGTGTAGCCGCTGCAAAAATTTTAATTGTTGAAGGTATTTTATTACTGAGCGACAAAGCGCTAAATAAAGAATTTGATATTAAGGTATTTATAGATACTCCTTTAGATATCTGCTTAATGCGTCGTATGCAACGTGATATGGAGCAGCGAGGCAGAACGTTACAATCTGTTGTTGAACAGTATCAAGCAACTGTAAGACCGATGTTTTATCAATTTATTGAGCCTTCTAAGCATAATGCAGATTTAGTAGTGACTCGAGGCGGCATGAACCGCGTTGCGATTGATATTATAAAAAGTAAAATTAAATATTTACTACAAGAATAACAACGGGAAACATTTGTATGACAACATTTATGAGCTTGGTAGGCATGTGTGTGCTGCTGGGCATTGCCTTTGCCGCGTCAACTAATCGCAAGGCAATTAATTTAAGAACCGTTGCTATAGCATTTGCAATGCAAGTTGTTATTGGCGGCTTTGTTCTGTTTTTTGACGCAGGAAAAAACGTATTAGCAAGTATGTCAGCTGCCGTTTCATCGGTTATTGGCTACGCGAATGACGGGATTGGCTTTTTGTTTGGCCCACTGGCATCGCAAGACACGCTAGGTTTTATTTTTGCAATTCAGGTTTTGCCCGTTATTGTGTTTTTCTCAGCGCTGGTCGCTGTTTTATATCACATAGGCATTATGGACTGGATAATTAAAATTTTAGGCGGTGGTTTACAAAAGCTTTTAAAAACCTCGCGTACAGAATCACTTTCAGCGACGGCAAATATATTTGTTGGCCAAACTGAAGCGCCGTTAATTGTTAAACCGTTTATAGCAACAATGACCAAATCTGAGTTATTTGCTGTAATGGTAGGTGGCTTAGCCACTGTAGCTGGCTCTGTAATGGCTGGTTACGTAATTATTGGTGTAGAGCTTAAGTACTTAATTGCAGCCAGCTTTATGGCGGCACCAGGTGGTTTTTTAATGGCAAAAATGATTGTGCCAGAAACCGAAACACCTAAAGATAACTTAGCTGATTTAGATTTAAACGACGATGATAAACCGGTAAACGTAATTGATGCTGCTGCATCAGGTGCGGCAAATGGTATGCATTTAGCACTTAATGTTGGTGCAATGCTACTGGCATTCGTAGCGTTAATTGCGCTTCTAAATGGTTTATTAGGTGGTGTAGGCGGATGGTTTGATCATCCAACATTAACGCTACAAGAAATTTTAGGTTATGTATTTGCTCCTGTTGCATGGTTACTCGGTGTACCGTGGGATGAAGCAATTATAGCCGGCAGTTTTATTGGTCAAAAGATAGTAGTAAACGAGTTTGTTGCTTACTTAGACTTTATAAATTATCGCGATACGTTAAGTGCGCACACACAAGCAATTGTTACGTTTGCTTTGTGTGGATTCGCTAACTTATCATCGATAGCCATTTTACTAGGTGGGTTAGGCGGTATGGCGCCTAGCAGGCGGAAGGATATCGCACGCTTAGGGCTCAGAGCAGTGTTAGCAGGATCTATGGCTAACCTTATGAGCGCAGCAATTGCTGGGTTTTTCCTCTCGCTAGCTTAGAAACTTAAGAGATGAACCGGTGTTGCAAAACAAGAAGTTAGTACTTTAAGGGGTTAAAGTGCTAGCTGACTTGAACGATACTTCACCAAGGGCCGCAAGGCCCTTTTATCGTTTTAGGGCTTTAATAAAGTTACCTTCCTTCCTATATCCTCTCTTTATTTTCATTATGAGATTTTTACAACTCAAATAACCACTAATACTTTGTAAATTTAACAATTTTAAACCACACTTAATTAAGTGTTTCCAAGCCTAAATTGACTAGTTGTAGTGAAATATAATCTGACCTTTTTTATCCTTTTTTTATCATTTAGCACTTTAGCTGAAGAGCCTTTGCTGGTTGTTACAGAATTAGCACCACCTAATCAAGTTTTAATAGACGGTGAAGTTCAAGGTAAAGGGACACAGTACATAAGAGATATATTTAAACAGGCTGGTTTAACACCAGACATACAAATGTACCCTTGGGCCCGCGCCTACAAAATGGCGAGCGAGGAAAAAAACACGTTTATTTACAGCATTGCTCGCACGCCAGAACGTGAAGATCAATTTCAGTGGGTAGGGGAAATTGGTCGCTTTGAAATGGGATTTGTTGGGCTATCAGACAGAACCGATATAGTAATCAATAATATTAACCAAGCAAAAAATTACAAAATAGCTATGCAACATAACGACTTCTCGACCCAAACTCTCACTAAAATGGGGTTTGAGGGCGTTATAACTTCAGATATACAGCATTCTTATAAGTTACTACTAGCCAAAAAAGTAGACCTAATATTGGATGACCCGCTTTATATGCTCCAATATAGTGATTACTTTAAACTTAAACCGGGCCACTTAAAATTTATTTTTAAAATAGATGCATTAACAACGGTTGCTTATTTAGCTGCAAATAAAGATACAGATAAAGTTCTTATAGAAAAAATGGAAGAAGCGCACAAACAAGTGAGCAAAACTAAAAGAAGCCCTTACGGTAAATGAGATAAATTACACGCGGCTTTTGAATTAAATGATGTGCAGGTGAGGTAAATAATTAACAATAAGTGGTATTCGCTCAGCGGTACTTGAACTCTCTCTTTTACGCTTTTACTAATTAAAGCTATACAGGCTTTTTATTAGCACCTAACCCTGTCACTAAATAGGTGTTTATATTAGACCTTGGGGTCAAATAGAACCACTTTAATTGTGATCCTTGGTATTAGGTCGTGGTTGTTGAATAAGTTAGGTTTGTTTCAGACACAAAAAAAGCGCCCTAGGCGCTTTTTTTCATTTTACTTAAAAGTAAAATTATACAGCTGTGATGTTATCAGCTTGAGGACCTTTTTGACCTTGTGAAAGAGTGAACTCTACACGTTGGCCTTCAGCTAAAGTTTTGAAACCTTCGCTTTTGATTGCTGAGAAATGTGCGAAAACGTCTGGGCCATTTTCTTGCTCGATGAAACCAAAACCTTTAGACTCGTTGAACCACTTAACTGTACCTGATACGATGTTAGACATTGTAATATCCTGATATAAAAATAAAAAATATGCTCATATGAGCGGGTGTAGCAAAAAATGAGATGGTACTTTAAAAACTTCAGGACGGTACTACAAGTATTACTTATACAACAACGAAATGGAGATTTATAGCTTACATGCTTTCTTTCTAGCTGCGGCCCACTATATAGATAACCAAATATAAGTCAAGCACTTCCTTATTTTATTGAGCAATAAACAATCAACCTATATTTATATGCTTAAAATTCAAATTCTAGGGCAAGTCTAAAACTGTGGTTTTTTTCAGACTGGCTAATTTCACTTATAAAGCCAGCTTCCCATTTTAGCTGTTTTTGCCCTTCAAACCGGTATAGCCCAATAAACCCGGGCCCAATTCCGATAAAATCTTCCCCTGCATATAACTCAATAGAGGGTTGAAACGCAGACAAGTATCGGTAACGATATTGTACCCTAAACTCTGTTTCCCATTCGTTCTCTATGTCTTGTCCCCATTCGTATACCAAAAAAGCATTCATGGTGAGACTTGCACGACCAAACTCTTTTTCAATTACAAAACCGGAGGTTGCTTCGTATGCGTCGGCGTCATGCTGTTTTTCAAATTCAAACAAAGCGCCCCAATCGGCCCATAACCGGCCTTGCTCTATTAGTTGCCATCTAAGCTCCAATTCATAAGCTTGCAAGCCAAAGTCGCCGTTATCATCTCGCTCACCCACTAAATAACCTTCGAGTGCCATAGTGTCGTTAATGGCGCCACCTAAACCAATACGTTGAGCTAAAATATTGCCACTGTCGGTTTGATGCGACACAAGGCGCCACTCAAGCTCTCGTTCAAACGGCAACACATACGGGTGATAAACTTTATCCACCACTATGCCATCAGCATAAACGAGCTTAGGTATTAATAAACAAAAACCAATTAATACAGTAGCTGCAAATAGGTTTATTGCTTTCATGATTTTTCCTTAGTGATTGATTTAGGAATAAAATAACAAGCAGATAAAAATAACACGCTGCTCAGCACATAGCTTAAAAGACTGGTTAAATTTGGCGTAGCCTCATAACCGATCAGAGCTCGCAATACTCTCCCAAACTCTGAGTTTTCGGTTAAAATGTCACGTAAATCCCATACGGTTACCGTTGTTGGTATCAAATCAATTTGGCTCGCCAAATCAAGCGCCACAACTAGTTTTGCTGCACTATTTAAAGCTAACAATACCAATAAAGGGGTAAGCCCAAAGCGCTGTTTGATTGCACTCAATAAAAAATACAACAAGACGCTAAAGCTGCTGCATATTCCCAACCCTAAAAAAGTGCCAATAAATAAACTTTGAGCCGCTTCGTTGCTTTGCCAAAAGCCAATCAGGTAAATAATGTAGTGACTTAAATAAAGTGTCATTACACTGATAATCGCAATCATAAAAGCAGCTGTTGCTTGTTTAATGGCGTAGAACAGTGCACTAATAAAAATTAAAATACACAAACCAATTTGGGCATATTCTAAACCCTGATAGTCAAACAAGGGGCTCATTAACGGCGCACTTTTTACAAACAAAAATGAAAGCCCGATCCCTAAAATAAGCCCTCCCAGCAATTTCATTAAACTTTGCTTGGCTACAACTTGGAGTAAAATAAGTAAAATGGCCACCGGCAGCAACTGGTTTAGACTCATCACTAGGCTAGTTATTAGCATTAGAATGCTCCTTTTCAGTCACTATGACAGCACCACGCGCCGTATTGGGCGAAAACTCGCCAAAAAATTCATAGCGCCCAGGGATTAATGGCCCGATATAAATAACGCTTTTGCGCTTTGGGTAAAGTACTTTCTCTCGATTGAGATCGAAACTGTCGAACTCTTCAGGCGTACTATCTTGATTTTCGATTAACAAGCGTACCTTTTTATTGGCCGGCACGACGATTTCTGCGGGGTAAAACAAATGATCTTTAAGTACAATACGATAGTCTTTACTGGCGGCGTTAAATGATAAAAATACACAACAATATAAGTAAGGCCTAATAAGTTGTTTAATCACATTTTGCTCCTGCAAAAACTACCTGTACTTTTAAGCCACCCAAATCACTATCCGTTAAGTGAATTTCAGCGCGATAAATAGCAATAATATGCTGCACTATTGCCATGCCTAAGCCCGCACCTTGTTCACCCGAAGGGTGTTGGTCACCGCCAACACGATAAAAACGGTTAAATATCCGTTGTTTTTGATCGTTCGTCATACCTGGGCCACTGTCTTCTATTTGCCAAATACGCTGCTTGTGCATCTGCTTTAGCATTATTTTTATTTGTCCATTGGCTGGTGCGTACTTTATAGCATTGCTAAGTAGGTTTGAAATCAGCGTCACTAAGGTAAATTCATCACCGTTAATGATAAAATCATCTCCCTCAAGACTGATAGTGTGATTTTTAGCCTCTATTTTTTCATACAACTGGCTAACACCTTCTTGCGTGATCGCTAATAATGACTGCTCCTTAAACTGTTTTTGCCACTGCTCTGGCTGAGTACGCCCTAGTATTAGCATTTGCTCGACTATATTGGACAGTCGATTAATACCTTGGGTCATGGCTTGTAGTTCTTGGTTATCGCCTTGTTGAGCTGCCAAATTGTGCACATTAATTTTTAAACTGCTCAGGGGAGTACGTAATTCATGTGCCGCATCAGAGGCAAAAAAACGCTCTCTTAAATAGGCGGTTTCTACGCGTTTAAATAAATCGTTTAAGCGGCTGATCACCGGTTTTATTTCTTCATCTGTCACCTGCCAATTGATCGCAGTGAAATCATTTGCTTGGCGCAGAGCTAACTGTTTTGATAAACGGGTTAATGGTGCCAGTGCATATTTAACAAAAAAGCTAATAAATAGCGCAAGTAAAGGAACCGCCCAGAGCATAGGCAACATAGCTGATAAAATAACCGCCTCGGCAAGTTCAAACCGCTTAGCAATCGGCTCGGCAACAATAACGGTGCGTAAAGAAGTGACAAAAACGAATACTCGCATTCGCTGCCCTGCAATATTAAGCGTTTGAAAACCCGCTTGATACTGGCTTAAATTTAGATTCAATTCATTAGAGCCACTAAGGAGCTCACCGCCTTGCCAAATTTGATACAGTAACTGGGCGCTGTCTTGTATTTTTGGCGCCATGGCGTTTATAGATAAAGGCTGTTGCATCAACACTCCAGCGACCACTTTTAGTTCACTATCGAGTAATTGCTCACCATGGCTCATACTTTTTTGGTAGCCTTTGACTAAAGCTAAAAAGCAGGTTAACACCATCATTGACAGTAAAATAAGGGTTAAACGCTTACGAATTGACATAGAGTATGGTTACCTTTGTAAATTCAAGTTTGTGCAATCTAGGGGCGTTTTAATCACGTGAACTATCTCTTTCCCACGACATAGCCAATACCACGGAGAGTTTTAATAAAATCGCTGGGGAATTTTTTTCGTAGGTGATGAATATGTACTTCAATGGTGTTGGAGCCAACTTCTTCTCCCCACTGATAGAGTTTATTTTCTAACTGCTGTTTAGATTGCACGCGACCTTGGTTTTCCAACAGCGCCTTTAGCAGCATGTACTCTTTTCGTGGCAGAGAAAGTAGCCCATCGTTGAGTGTGACACTATGCGCTGACGTGTCCATAGTCACTTCGCCACACTGTAATAAACTCGACTGAGCTTGATTTACTCGGCGGCTCGCTACGCGCAAACGAGCAAATAATTCGGCTGGTTCAAATGGCTTAGCTAAATAATCATCAGCGCCCATATCAAGCCCTTGCACTTTGTCATCTATGCTACTTCGTGCAGTTAGTATAACCACCGGAATCACTTTTTTTTGTGCTTTTATGTGCTTTAAAATTTGTGAACCATCACCATCGGGTAAACCTAGGTCAAGTATAACCAACTCTATTTCACCACTGCCTAAGCATTGCAATGCATGCTTAACCGTTGCGCTATGCTCTACACTGTAGCCTTCTTGGCGCAATGAGCGGCAAAGCCCTTGCGCCACAAGATGATCATCTTCAACTAATAATAAATGCATTGTTTATTTGGCTATCTCTTTAGTTTTTTATCTACTTTAGCTAATAAAGAGCTAATTGCTTGTTGACGATATTTATCAGCTTTAGCACGAGTATCACGAATACCTGCTGCTTGCGCAACTAACAAATGGGCTTTAGCTTGCTCATATTCACGTTCGTCATATAAAAACTCACCATACAAGTAGTTAGTATCAATGCCTTTTTTGTTAAAAGCGAGCGCTTGCTTAAAAAACTTGTCGGCGGTGTCATCATCACCAAAACCAATAGGCCACCCCGGTACTTTACTGTATAAGGTTGCTAGACTGGCATACGCTGAGCCACCTAAAGCACTGTCGTCTATTTTTAGGGCTTGCTCTAATGACGCTTTTGCATCTTTAGCATAGCCCAGCGCCCCTAACCCGCCTTTTGCGCCAGCAAAACTGGCCAGTACAATGCCGTTCCACGTATAGCTATTTGCTGAATCAGGGTAGCTTTCAATAAATTGAGCACTTTGCTCACTTAGTTGAGTAAAGGCTTTGATTTGTGCATCATCTTTAAGCTCATAATTAGCAACCGCCCACTGCTGTTGAATAGCGAGTAAATCGCTTTGTTCGTCTGCAAATACCGGCGATGAAAACACACTAACAATGCTTAAATAAGCTACTAAAGTAAATTTTTTCATAATAAATCCTCTATTAACCTAAAAACTGTTTTATTTTAGGAAGCTGTTTGGCAATTGCGTTATCCACAATACCTGGAAAAACGCCATTGATACGTGCAAAAAGTTTCTCAGGAAAACCAATAAATCGTCTGGTTTTATTTGAGTTTAATAACGCAACTAACTCATCAGCCACCAACTGCGGGGAGTCCATTTGATTACCAAGCGCCTTATTCATTGCTCGGGTTTGTGCATCATTAATATCTGTATCGGTTGCTCTTGGTGCTAAATAACTAACTTTAACGGGTGTGTCTGAAAGCTCTCGTGATAGCGCTTCGCTAAAACCACGTAAACCGAACTTACTAGCACAGTAAAGTGTTTGATACGGGTAACCTATGCTGCCAAATGACGACCCAACATTAACTATGGAGCCTTTATTCGCGTGCAACTGCGCTAAAAACAGCTGACATAATTTCATAGGGACGCCTAAATTAGTGCTCAGTAGATTATCAATTTGCTCACTACTCGATGCACTTAAGCTTTGCATTACATTAATGCCTGCATTGTTTATGAGTAACTTAGCGCCACCTAATTTTTTGGCTTTAATGGCGAGTGCCAACATGTTTTCGGCAACCGTTAAATCCCCCACAAAAACTATACTACCGGGACATTGGCTACTTAACGTATTGAGGGCATCACTATTTCGCCCCACCAAGAGCAGTTGCCAACCTTGGCCGTGTAATGTTTTAGCAATCGCTTGACCAATTCCGCCTGTCGCACCAGTTAATACACATAAGCCGGTATTCATGCGTGTTGCTCTTGTGCTGATGCTTTAAAAAACGGCTCGTTGTCTAAAGCGCGAAAAATATCGCCGTACAAACGGTAAAAACATTTTGCGCCATGTAAAATAGCCTGCTGATCCGCCTCGTCGGTAATTTGATTCATTAAGTTTTCAAAAAACTTAACATGCTCTATATCAAGAGCGCCGTGAGAGGTTAAATAGCTAAATGCTTTTTTAGGAAGCCCTACTGCATTCGCTATGTTTGATGCGGCTCCATCAGCAAGCGCAATTGAGGTCCCCTCTAATACGTGAACCATGCCAAAAAAGCTAAGCGGATTTTTACGTGCAATACTATCGTAGGCATACGACACCATCATTTCAGTGGCGAATTGTGGCTGACTATGGCGCACACTTTCTTTATCAAACCCACAGGCTGCAATGTCGTTTAGCACCCACTCTTGATGACCAATTTCTTCTTCAATATATTCAGCTACCGCTTCACGTAACCATTCTTGCTCGTCAGTTAAACGTGCGCCAAGTGACATCATTAAAGGAACAGTGTGTTTTACATGATGATAAGCCTGTGCTAAAAACGAGGCATACTCTTCAAGCGTTGCTTGTCCGTTAAATACACGCTGTATAATTGGCGCAGCTAATAAGTACTCACGCTCGTTTTGAGTTTGTGCTTTTAATGTATTAAAAAAATCACTCATGGATCACTTCTCCAAGTCGGTAAAACTGTTCAAAAATAGGGCTGTAGTGCTGGCTAATTGCCGCTCGTTTAGGGCGATTATTAGCGGTTAATAATCCTTGCTGCTCGTTTAAAGGTTGGGCTAAACGGTGCCACTTTTTAATCTGTGCGTAGTCAGGAAGTTGCTGGTTTACTGTTTTTAAATGTGCTTTTAATTGCTCATCACTAAACTCGGGTGCCGCATAAATAAGCGCGCTTAAAAATGGCTGGCTTTCACCAAACACCACCGCTTGCTGTATCGCACTTTGGCTTAAAATTAATGATTCAGGCCATTCGGCGCTAACATTACGCCCCATACTGGTGATGATCAGATTTTTTACTCGCCCTTTTATGTACAGCTTATTATTACGCTTAGATACTAAGTCGCCAGTGGCGTACCAGGTGTTTGGGTTATGCGGCGCTTGATTTAAATACCCTAAAAATAACGATCCTTTAATAAATAACTCACCATTTTCAACTTTGGTTTCAACGTGCCCTAATACTTCACCAGCACTATTTATATCGTCATAGTTGGGGGTGTTTAAACTCACTACTGAGGCCGCCTCAGACAGACCATAACCTTGATAAACCGGTAGGTTATATTCTCGTGCAGTTAAAATTAAAGATTCACTAACCCGTGCTCCGCCAACAGCAATAAACTTAAGTGACTTTGGTGGCTGCCAGCCTTGTTTTGCAAAGGCAACTAAACACGTTAATAACTCAGGCACTAAAATAAGGGTGTTAGGTTTTACACTATCGATTGCACCAATGAGTTTGTTAGGTTTTTTTAACCCTGAGCCAACAAAACCTAATTCGTTTAGCGGCATTAAATGTATACAACCGCCACTTAACAAAGGCGCATACACACCCGCTATATTTTCCAGTAATACTGGCAGCGGAAGTAAGCATAAATGCACGGGGTTACTAATATTTATTTGCTCACATAATGACTGAGCTACCTGCATTTGGCTTTGTGTTGATAAGCACACCCCTTTTGGCTCGCCAGTAGAACCTGAAGTAAATGTAATTTTTTGCGTACCAGTAAAATAGCCCACGGGTTCAATCGCATCGAGCTGATAAATATAAAGGGTATAATGCTCAAATAATGTTACCGACAATGAATGCTTGCCAAGCGAATAACGAGGCATATCACTAATAAAAAACTGCGCACCACATTGCGCTAGCACATACTGTGTTTGCTGCTGACTAAAAAAATGGGCGATAGGCACCGTAACCTTGTTTGCTGCACTGGTTGCGGCATCAACAACCAGCCAAGCTGGAGTGTTATCAAGCTGGAAGGCAATTGCACCTGAGTCTAAAGCGTTAAAAATAGCTGTTAGCTTATTAGTTTCTTGTTGTAACTCCAAAGCGCTAATAGGCATCACTTTATTGGCTAAGTAACTAACAACCACTGGCCCATTCGCTACCTTATTAATATTATTTAATAGGCTCATAAGCTCCCCAACTCGGTCATTAAGGCATTAATTTGTTGTGTGTTTTGCTGTTTAATATTTAACAGCATGGGTGTGTTAAGTACTTGCTGATGTGCCTGCGCTAAATTAACAATGCACACCGTAGGTTGATTTGCATAATAACTTCCCCAACTTAATGGGTTTTCAACCACAAAGCTGTTTGCAACAGCAACCTCAGTGCAATTAACCCCCAGCATTCGAACCATCGCCCTTACTTTTTTTGTGGCGCAAAATACTAAATACTTAGCTCCAGTATTGTAAAGTGCCTCGTTAACAACAATAAAATGACCAAGCGTTGCCCTGCGATGTGTAGAGCATAAGTTACCTAGCTCAAATATTTTGCTACGCGGAGTTTGTTCTAATAAAAAGTGCTCAATGGGCTCTGCAGTGTACTGCTCAATAAATAAGGGAGAGGTAGCTTGCCTTAAACCTAACGTACATTGCCCCTCAATTGTTGTGTATTGACAAAGTAGTGGCATAAATGATTTAAGCGTTGCATTGTAAGCTACTAAAAAGCCATCTTTTACCGCAGATTCTAGTGCATTACGATGCTCACCATTTTCTCGAGCAGTTATTAAATGTGCCGAATTTGATATGTTATCTAGTGATAAGTTTGACTGTGCTAATTGCATAAACATCGCCCGTTTAAGGAGTATGTTTATAAGTTAAAGAGCGAAACTTAAAAAAAACTTAAGAAACAAAAAAGCCCTTAAATAAATTTAAGGGCTTTTAAAGTAAAGTTTATTTTTAGCTATTTGGCAACGCGTTTACGGCGTCTATTAAACCAAACTAATGGTGCTAGTAGTAAGGCAATAAAGCCAACACTACCGCTGCTTGATTTTTTCTCTACAACAGGTGCTACCGGTTCAGCTTCGTTTTTAACCGTAACAGTAGTTTGCTGCATTACAGTTGCAGTGCCATCACTAACCGCAACTTCAAAAACAAGATCTTCATCAGCGGTGATTGCTGCTGGTGTAAATGAGAGTGTAGCTGTATCTTCCCCTGATAATGTTGCTGCAGAACCACTTACTTGAGTCCATGCAAATGTCAACGTATCGTCATTTCGATCTGATGCACTTGCTGTAATGGTCCCTGTTTCTGACTCACTAATTTCACTTGATGCGTTTTCAACTAGTAATAACGGCATCGCATTGTCACAAGAAGTGATTGAATCTCCTGCTACAACTGTTGAGAACACAGGTGACAATACATTTGACATTGTTAAATTATCAATCCACCAACCAAAATCAGAAACTACAGCGTCAGATGAAATACGGAAACGTACTTTTGCTTGGTTACCATTTAATGCAGTACCAAAGTTGATTGTTTCATAATTACCATATGCACCAGACTCCTGAATATTTCTACCAGTGAATGTACCGCGCTCTTGTAAAGCCTGAGATGTGTTTTCAATAAGCTCACCATCGTAACCTACAGAAAATTGTCCCCCCATTTCAGTAACATCAGTCCAATCACCATTATTTACGCTAATTTCTACAACACCACCATCCCAGTCTTGCTCTATAAGGTATAGATGCCAGAATGAAATTTCGAAATCACCAGCGTAACCAATTTCAAACGTTTTAGACTCGATTGCCACATCTGATTGGAAACCATTATTGTTTAAGAACATGGTCTGAGTCCCCAAGCCAAAACCAGCTTGGTCAAAGAAGCCTATGTTGCCACTATTATCCATACTCTGAGTACCAACAGCGTTGGAGCCACCAAACATTACGTTTTCAGATAGGTCAAATAATGATGAGGCTGATACTTCCATATCATCTGACACTACTGCATTCACTGGTGATTTATCTTCAAATGCCATATTTACAGTGAATGAAATAGAGTCTTCTAGTGCTTCAACAATATCATCATCTGTTTCTAGCTCAGGGAAAGTTACTTGTATCTCTAGCGTTTCAGCGGTACCTGCATCATTTAGAGTCAGCATGATTTCTTCGCTTATTGATGTAGCAAATGGCGCTGTTTCACCAAAAGTGACCAAACCTTCATTTTCAAGAGTCACATCATGATCACTAACAACTGTCAGCTGAGCTTTAGTACCGGATAGTGTTTCACTACCACGGTTGACTATGCTTACACTGATAGACCCTGTTTCACCTTTATCTAAGATATTGTCATTTGAACAAAAACCAACTTCTGCGCCATTAAATGCGTTATTAACCATTACATCTGATAAAGCAAAGGTTGCAAGCTGAGTTTTGTCTGACTCTACAACACCAGTTAAATCGGTACTGAAACGCTCAGGTGCTTCTGCACCCAGGCCCATGCCACGTTTAGCAAATGCTTCTAAAATTAGTGTGTAGTCTGCGGGGTCAACAGCATAGGCAGCAGCCAATATTGCGTCGCGAGCTTCAGTATATAGTGGAGCTACTGGTGTTAATTTGTAACCCGCTACAAGGTAATCTGCCATACGACTTTGTGCATCTTCAAAACCATGTGCATTTATTAACGCTACATAACTTTCCCATAGCATAGTTGCCCATATTTCACCTGCAGCATGCGGCGAAGCTACGTTAGTTGGAGAAATACCTACATCTTCACCTGCTGCCTCTGTAATATGACGGAATGAAAGAGGGTTAACATCTGTATTTGTAGAATATGGTACACGACGAATACCGTAGTAGAAGTCCTCTACGAATGTGCCACTCCCGTAAGCTTTTTGGAACTTGTCGTTACCTGTAATATTAATATCATCAGCTTTTGCAATAAACATTAATGAATGGAAATCACCCCATCCTTCACCCATTGCACGTCCTTGGAAGTTAATTAACCCCGATGAATTACCAACCAAGCGGTTACTGATATAATGACCCCATTCGTGTGCAATAATACCGTTATCAAAGGTGCCGTCTTTCAATGTTGCCTTATTAAACATATCAACAGTAACAATATCACCTGCAGCAATTAAGTCATAGATAGCTTTTCCATCAGCAAAATTTAAGCCCAGATTAGGAATAGATACAGCATCGTCTGCCCCACCCATTGGGGCTGGCTCATCTGTATCGGGGTTATTATTTACAACAATTGCACCGATTGCACCTGCATCTTGCGCATTAAGTACTTTTTGAGTAAACGCGCATGAACCACGGTCAATAATTGCAATTTTACCAGCGAGATCTACTGCATTTACAGCAGGCTCACATCCGTCGTTGATACTTTCAGAGTCTGTAGCATTACCATCGTCGATACGAACAACTTCACCTTCGATATCACTAAATTGATTCTGACCAAAACTTGATGGTTGTGTTGAGTTTAATAGCCCTACACTTGCATTTGATGTAACTGTTACACCAAAATCTACGCCTACCATTGCATCTTTACTGTCGTATAGGTACATCTGCATACGTGGGCTAGCGCCATCAGCTGGGGTAGACATATTTGCATTATTACGACCAGAGTTATCTTGCGCTTGAGCTTCTATTGGATCGCCCTCAATCCCACCACGTTCGTAGTTAGATAACTGAGCAACATTTGACGTTTCATCAAAGCCATGATCATAAAAGAAATCATGCAGAAAGTTATTCATGTAAAATAAGTTTACAATAGCAGCTTTTCGATTTTCATAACTGTTTGCTACTTGGTCAACCTGATATGGATAATCGAAAGTAAAATCTGCAGTTGTTTCAGCAGTAAAATCCCCCTCACTAAAATCTTGCGGCGCTACAACATCGGCATAAGCAAATACATTATTGCCCGATGTTGTCGTTGCATCGTCAGCTAACCATGGATCCATAGTACTTATTTTGTTGTAGTAAGATAAAGAAACCATTGGCGCATCTAAAATCTCTGTTTCATCTATCTGCTCTGGTCCATCGGCAGGGATTACATCACCATGAGGACTTTCCATTGGGTAGCCGTCTTGATTAGCGTAAACGCGATAGTTGAAATCTGTTGCATGTGATTTTAAATTTTTCTTAAAGTAAACTTTATTATTTTGCGAGCCGATTACGTAGCTGTAATAATCACTTTCTAGCGAGTTAGCATCAGCAACTTCTATTTCTATATAATAAGCAGACTCTAATTCGCCAGCAACTTCGAAAAATACTTTTTTAGCTCGAGGCTCACCGATGATGACTTTTGAATCATCTGCAGATGTTGCTTTGTATTTAGCATACCCACTCTGTTCACCAATTTTTGTAAGTGACACATTAATTCCTGCCAACTCTCTAAAAACAGCCTGAATACTTTGCTCTGCAGTTAAAAAGTTATTCAATACTGCAAATGAACCATCAACAGAAGCTGTGTCGGCAAAGTAACCAGAGCCAGCAACTAGGTTAAACTCTTTATCCATTACTAAATTGTATTCGCGGTTAAATACTTCAATACCATGTACTTGCTGTCTATACTTTGCAGTAATAGAGCCACGCTTTTGCTGATGTAAATCAGCTAATACAGCTGAAGCTACTGTACTTTTTTGGCTACTTACACCCGTTAATGACTCTAGATAAAAGTCAGCTGCATATTTATTTCGCATAGCAGGCTCAATCAGAGCCATATCCGGTTTAGCTTGGCCAATAGCTTGCCATAAAAATGTGGCTTTACCCATTTGAGCATCAAAAATGGAATTATGGCCTGAAACTGTAGTTCGTGCTGCTAAAGCGCGTTGCTGAACCGCAGCTGGAACCATTGTTTGTGATTTAGATTGTGCGGTAACATCGAAATACTGCGCTGATTCAGCTGCGGTTAGTTGGCCTGCTGATAATGTAGCTGCAACTATTGCGGCCACAGTAGAAACTTTGAAATTAGACATAAAACACCTTGTTTATATTTTGTAATTTTTATTTGATTTTTGTATTTTAAATGAAATACATGTAAACAGTAGCAACATAATCTATAAATACAAAGCACAGACCAATCTAATTTTCAAATTAAGGTAAAGAAATGCAAACAAAAAATATTTTTTCATCTATGACAATTATTACAACTCTCATATTGATAGGGTGTACAAATGATAATCAACCTAAAGATACCCGATTGACTAGCGATGAAAACTTAGTTGATACTATTGATGAAAGAAGTGTAAAAACATATATTAAAAAAAATAGAGAGCATCAAGTTAGAAGTATTTTTTCATCAGGTGACAAATTAACTTATTCATCTCAGATTTTAAAAAAAGGTGATGTCGTATTTAACCAAACAATGGGGCAAAAGGGAGTTATAACGGGGTCAATTATTGTAACACTTCTGGGTAACTCTATCCCAATGGATTTAAGTAAAAAATTTAAACTATCAAAGCTTACTCAGAATAATTATAAATTATTAGCAGAAAAAAATAGTGATATTGAAGAATTAGTTACTTACCTGAATAGCCATGACCAAATTTCTAATGTGGAGATTTCAGTAAATTACTCACCTATAAATACGCAATTTTAGTATATGGGCTTATCTATACTAACTAGGCTCTGCCACTACGCAGCGATTACGGCCATGCTCTTTAGCATGGTAAAGCGCTTTGTCTGCACATTTATATACTTGGTCTATGTCATTGCTATGGGTTGGCCACGTTGCAATTCCGATTGAAACGGTAATAAAACCGATTGTTTCCATTTGCGTTGTTTCAACAGTGGTGCGTGATCGCTCTGCTATTTTTAGAGCGCTTTGGCTATCTTCATGAGGCAATACAAGTAAAAACTCTTCACCACCAATACGCGATACAATATCCCCTTTTCGAGAGATCTTTTTTATAATATCGGCTAATACTTTAAGTGCTTCATCTCCTTTATCGTGCCCAAAGGTATCGTTCACACGTTTAAAAAAATCGATGTCTATTTCTAAAATAGCAAAAGGTGTTTGCTTTAACATTAGCTGGCTAAGTAAACCATTTAAGCTTCTACGATTGTGGGTGTTTGTCAGCGGATCGGTTTGGGCATCGTGCTTAAGTTGCCCTATTTGTGTTTGTAAAATATTGACGCCATTAAGCATGGCCAGCTTCAATCTTTGGCTTTCAAAGTACCACGCGTTTATTCTTTTTAGCTTTTCTATGCTGTTTACTTCGTCGAGTCTGTTTGCGCTACTAGCGAGTTGCTTTAATGGGCGTGAAATAAAATACGAAAATACACCTATGAATATGAAGGTGAGCAACGCCATGGGGAGCGTTCTTGCAAATACTTCCATGATTAATGTATCTAGAGACGCAAGTGTTGCTTTGATGGGACGTTGGGCCACTACGCCCCAGTTTGAATTAATAACGGGTGAAAATCCTGCGAGCATTTTTACCCCTTTGCTGTTTACAACAACGGCTTGCCCCGCCTCCCCTGTAATAACCGCATTGATTACTTTATTATTGGCAACGCTTGTACCTATTCGCTCGCTATCTGGGTGATACAGGATTTGCTTATTAGCATCGACGACATAAAGGTGCGATCCCCCTTCGTAAAAGTGTTGCTCTAGGAGATCATTTAAAATATTTCTTTCTTTTAAATATAACGAGCCGCCCACGTAGCCTAAATAATTCCCTTCTTCGTTAAATAAGGGATGCGATATAAATATAATTAAATTATTGGCTGCTGACATGTACGGCATACTAATAAGTGGCTTTTTTTCTTTTAAAGCCTGTGTTGCGCCGGGAGAGGAAATTGATTTTCCTATGATTTCAGGTAAATAAGGGGATGTGGCATTTATAACCCCATTCTTACTTATAACTACTGAATTAAAGCTATTTGTTTGCAAATTTAAACGCGTTACTTCTTCTTGCAGTAATGCTGCATTATTTATGTTTTGCTCAATTTTATTTGCTGAATATGCAAGTTGTTGTTTTGCCGACTCTAAAAAGTTGTCGGTTGCTGAAGCTAATTTATTAGCGTAAGCGAAGTTACTTTCTAATGTATGGCTTACTAACTGCTCTTTTTGTACTTGGTACGTTGAATGAAAACTACTAATGAGCGTGGCTAAAGCCGCAGAAAAAGCCAATAGCACAATAAGAAGACGCAGATTAAGCACAGGAAATAATTTATTCAGCAAAAGTAAACAGCCCACAGTACACTGCTATTAAAGCAAGTACTTTGTTAAAAAGTATTTACAATTATACCCCGCCATTTATTAATTATCTAATATTTGAGCACATAGTGTATTTTTAATAACCAGCCAAATAACCTTTTATTATATTGTGACGTTACATTCCCCCTAATGACTAGGGTGCTCTTATTTTGCAGTTATATAAAAAAATAGATAAGCTGCTTTCACTTGTTCATTTTATTTAGCTTTGGAGTGTATTTTGCTAAATAAGTATGTTTTATCGTCAATTATTTTTATATCTGGGTGCTTAATGCCATCAATTAAAGCGGTTGCAAAACCGGCTCTCTCTCTTGAGCAAAAACTGGGGCAAAAGTTAATGCTCGATTTTCGCTATTATTGTGAACAAGGCACTGGTAAACATTGCAGAACGCCAATGACAAAGCTACCAGAGTCATTAGCGCGCGTAATCAGCGACTATAACATTGGTGGCGTTATATTATTTTCAGAAAACACACAGTCAATTGAACAAACCATTACGCTTAGCCATCAACTTCAAGTGGCTGCCAGTAAATCTTCAAGTAAACTGCCACTATTTATATCAATAGACCAAGAGGGCGGAAGAGTTGCGCGTTTGCCGCGTGATATTGCAACGTCATTCACGGGCAATATGTCTATTGGTGCAACCTATAAACAGCATGGCGTTGACTTTGCTACTAAATCAGCAACGGTTATTGCCAGTGAACTAACAGCCCTGGGGATCAATGTAAATTATGCACCCACCGTTGATGTGAATATGAACCCAGATAACCCCGTTATAAATGTACGCTCGTTTGGTGAGAACCCACAACGAGTAAGTGAACTTGGCGCAGCACAAGTGGCTGGGTTTGAGAGCAATGGCATAATTACATCGCTCAAACATTTTCCGGGACATGGCGATACTCACGTTGATAGCCACACAGGACTCCCTAACGTTGCCCACTCAAAAAGCACTATTTACGAACAAGATTTAGCCCCTTTTAAACACATTATTGCTAAGCAAAATCCCGGTATGATCATGACAGCGCACATACAATATCCTGCGCTTGATAGCTCCACCTTTGTCTCTGTAGAAGGCAAAACAATGATTAAACCCGCCACTATGTCGCGCACTATTATTACCGACATTTTAAGAGGTGAGCTTAACTATAAAGGCGTAGTGGTTACCGACGCACTTGATATGGCAGGTATTAGTCAGTTTTTCACACCCATTCAAGCTGTTATAAATACATTTTTAGCCGGTGTTGATATTGCGCTAATGCCTATAGAAATAAGAACGCCCGATGATATAAAAAAGCTCGATGAGCTTATTAAGTCGTTAGTTCATGCTGTCGAGTCAAATCAGTTAGATGAGCAAGAAATAACACAATCGGTTGCGCGTATTATTTCGCTTAAAAATGCATTTGAGTTATCCACTGAGTTTGACCCTATTAATGCAGTAGTTAATGCAAAAAGTTTATTAGGCAATAAAGAACACAGAAAAATAGAGGCCGAGCTTGCTTTAGCAGCAATAACACAGGTAAAAAACACAGAAAACACATTGCCACTAAATTTAAATGATGGCCAACATATACATATTATTATGCCCGACACCCGTAAATGTATGGCTATGCAGCAAGCAATTGAATCTGCAAGTTCATCATCTATTACGTTCAGCTGCAGCAGCTTACAAGGGTTTGACCCCGCACAAGCAACCCAGAGCATTAAAACAGCTGATATTGTTATAGCGGGTAATGCCACGCCCAATCAAAGCGCGGTTGAAATTGGTGGCATGGATGATTTAAAAGATGACCCTAATTTTGCGCTTAATACGCGCGAACAGCCACAAGCGCTTGAGTCACTGCTTGCCATGGCTAACAAATTTAATAAGCGTACTGTATTTATAAGTTTGAGGGCTCCTTACGACATTGCTAAATTTGGCGACTATGCCAACAGTGTACTGGCCTCTTATGCTTACAATATTGATGTAGACAAGCTCGAGCGTGTTTCAGGCCCTGCCTTTACCGCGCTCGCTAAAGTATTAGTAGGCCAAGCCACTGCCAATGGCACCTTGCCTGTTACAATTAAACCGCAAAAAGGCAATTAACATGAAACTAAATTGTGATTTGGGCGAAAGCTTTGGTTCATGGAAAATGGGGCTAGATGATCAAGTTATGCCACATATTAATATGGCGAACATTGCTTGTGGTTTTCACGGCGGTGACCCTGATATAATAGCAACAACATTAACGTTAGCTAAAAAAAACAACGTAACGGTAGGCGCGCATCCCAGTTACCCTGATCTTCAAGGATTTGGACGACGCTCTATGGCGTTAACAACAAGCGAACTAACTAATTGTATTCAGTATCAGATAGCAGCGCTTGAAGGCATGGCAAAAATACAGGGGCTTACGTTAAGCTATGTAAAACCACATGGTGCACTTTATAACGATATGATGGCTAACAACGACGTGTTAGCAACCATTATATCTGCTGTCGCGAGCTACCCTAGCAAACTAAAGCTGATGATTTTAGCGACTAACCAAGCAGATAAACACATCCAGTTAGCTAAACAGTTTAATGTAGAACTAGTACTCGAAGCATTTGCAGATAGGCAATACACTGATGAGGGCTTTTTGGTCTCTCGCAAACTTGATGGCAGCGTGCATGATAAACCCGCCATACTTGCACAGGTCAAACAGCTCTTACAAACAGGCAGTGTAACCACACGCTCAGGTAAGCAACTAATGCTTAATGCTCATAGCTTATGTGTGCATGGAGACAATAATGATGCAATTGAACTCATTAAAGAAATAAAAGCACTGTGTGACTGACCTTTAGTAATATACGAAAGCTGTAAACCCCCTTTACAGCTTTTTACCCCAACTTGTTAAATACAACCATAGAGTTAAATATGAGCTTCATCGCATTGCACTGTTAATTTAATAATCCCTCACTTATAACTGTACATAAGTTAACAAAAGGGATTAATAATGAAACAACTTTTAGCACTTAGTTTTATATTAAGCGCAAGCCATTTGGCTAGCGCAAACGACAATACACACACATTGCAACTTCAAGATGTATTTGATTTAGAATATGCAAATCAAATAGATATTACTGACGACGGAAAAACCGTTTACTTTGTGCGAAACCGCATGGATATAAAAACAGACCGAAAAGTGGGAAACATTTGGTCTGTTGATTACAAAACCAAACAAATGCAGCCGCTGACTTCAGGCGTTCACATGGATTACTCGCCAGTACTTTCTCCAGATGGGCAACGCCTTGCTTTTATATCTACCCGCGATGGCAGCAGCCAAATTTATATGAAGTGGCTTAAAACCGGTGCCATTGCCAAAATAAGTAATTTAACCAGTAGCCCTCGCGCTATTAGTTGGAGCCCCGATTCAAGCCAGCTTGTATTCAGCATGTTTGTACCAAGTAAAAACACGCCACCGGTTAATTTGCCAGGAAAGCCGAAAGGCGCAACGTGGGCAGAGCCAGCTAAATTTATTGATGACGTATACTATCGAGCCGATGGTGGTGGATACTCGCAAAAAGGCTTTAATCAATTATTTACACTTGATGCTAACGGCGGAAATGCTAAGCAGCTTACTAGCGATGAATTTGATAACGCAGGTGATGTTAGCTTTAGCAAAGATGGCAGCTTACTTTACTACTCAGCGAATAGGCATAAAAATGGTGAACTCAAGCCTACAAACAGCGAAGTATATAAGTTAAATCTTAATACATTAGCCATTGAAGCTGTAACAAATAGAAATGGCCCAGATCAACAACCCAAAGTCTCTCCTGATGGTCGTTACCTTGCGTATACAGGATATGACGATAAACTCACTAACTACGAAAATACTCAACTTTACATTCGTGATTTAAAAACGGGTAACACCAAAAGCTTAACAGCCAACTTTGATAGAAGTGTTGGGCAAATAAAATGGGCTGCAAACTCTAAAGGGGTTTACTTTAGCTATGCCAATGAAGGGCAAACTACCCTTGCTTATCAACCTCGAAGTGGCAAGCGTAAAGTGATCACCGAACAAATTGGCAGTGTAGCATTTGGACGACCATACTCAGGCGGAGATTTTGATGTAAGCAGCAACGGCGATATCGCGTTTACACTTGCTGACACTCAACGCCCTGCGGATGTAGCGAGCATTGAACGCGGTAAAACTCAGCGCTTAACCACGCTTAATAGCGATGCGCTAGATGATAAACAACTGGCAAAAGTGGAAGAGATTTGGCTTAAATCAAGCCACGACCAATTACCTATTCAAGGATGGATTGCTTACCCGCCAGGGTTTGATAAATCTAAAAAGTATCCTCTAGTGCTCGAAATTCACGGCGGGCCGGTCGCTAATTATGGCCCTCACTTTAGTGCCGAAGTTCAGCTTTTTGCAGCAAAAGGTAATGTGGTGTTATACATGAACCCGCGCGGAAGTGATTCGTATGGGAAAGAGTTTGCACAAACCATTCATCATAATTACCCAAGTAATGACTTTGATGACTTAATGACTGGGGTTGATGCGCTTATTGAAAAAGGGTTTATTGATGAATCTAAACTATTTGTTACCGGTGGCTCTGGCGGAGGTGTACTAACAGCATGGATTGTTGGACATACAGGTCGATTTGCTGCAGCTGTTGTTGCTAAACCTGTTATAAATTGGATCAGCTTTGTACTAACTGCCGACTTTTATCCATTTTTTGCTGATTACTGGTTCCCAGGCAAACCATGGGATCACATAGCGCATTACATGAAACGTTCGCCAATTAGCTATGTAGGTAATGTTACTACACCCACAATGCTGCTTACAGGTGAAGCAGACTACCGCACACCTATTTCTGAAACAGAGCAATACTACCAAGCACTAAAATTACAAGGTGTTGACACCGCGATGGTTCGCATACCAGATGCATCGCATGGTATTACAGCTCGCCCTTCTAATTTAATGACTAAAGTTGCTTACATTCAATGGTGGTTTGATAAGCACAGTAAATAGCATTACATTAATTAAATTACTAAAAGCCACTTTTTAAAAGTGGCTTTTACGTATGTGCAAAGTGTAAACCCCCTTTACACTTTTAGGGCATATTAAATATCGGACTTAGCCTATTTCTCAGTTAGTAAAATTTCGGTTTATAGCTTTTTTATAGTTTGAGTTAGTAAAAAATCGGTTTGAGTCACTGTTTATAGCCTTTCAGTTGGTAAAATTTTGTTTTGTGAAAGGTATACGTTAGTAAAAAATCGGTTTATAAATCGAATTTAAACACCAAAAAAAACAAAAAATAACGTTTTTGATTACTTTAACAGCTCTTTAAGGCCCCTTTACAGCAAAAAAGCACTTACAAAACGCTTTTATTAAAGGGTTAGTTAAACTCTGATCTACAAATTCGGTTAGCTAGTTAAAACGTGATCCGCATATCTATAGTTGGTTAAAACCTGATCTCAACTAACTAAGTAACCTAATGTAAGTTTTATTTCTCATACACTATCCGCTTTTAACACTAATAAAGGCTTTACTATTAGTGAGTGCAGTAAAAATATTTATGACACATAAAAAAAGGGCCTTACGGCCCTTGAGTAACACTATCTAGAAATTTTTAGAACTGATTCATGGTGTTATCTTCACCACCGGCTTTTAACGCGTTATCACCTGAGAAGTACTCTTTGTGTGTATCACCAATGTTAGAACCTGCTAGGTCTTGGTGTTTAACAGATGCTTGTTCACGGCGAATTTCTTGGCGTTGTACATCACGTACATAAGCAAGCATACCTAAGTCACCAAAGTAACCTTCTGATAAAATATCTGTGCTAAGTGCTGCAGTATGGTAAGTAGGCAGCGTAATTAAGTGGTGGAAGATACCCGCTTCACGTGCACCATCACGTTGGAAATTTTGTACCAATACATCTGCTGCGGCAGCAAGCTCTGTTGCATCCATTTCTGGTGCCATTAGGCCTTTGTTATCACCAAGGCTTGGGTAAGCGCTCAAATCGCGACCCGCTTCTTGCCACTCTTGGTACACTTGCTCACGGAACTTAAGCGTCCAGTTAAACGAAGGTGAGTTGTTGTACACTAGTTTAGCATTTGGTACTTGCTCTTTAACACGGTTTACAAGCTCAGCAATTTGTTTTACGTGTGGCTTTTCTGTTTCAATCCACAATAAATCAGCGCCAGATTGTAGGCTAGTTACACAGTCAAGTACTACGCGGTCTTTCTCTGTTCCTTCACGGAACTGGTATAGGCCATTTTCAAGGCGAGTAGGTTTACACAGCTCACCGTTGATTTTCATTGCCGTATCACCTTCGTTTAAGTCCTCTACGCCATTAATAGGTGTAGTCTCTAAAAAGGCATTGTACTGACTTGCTAAATCACCTGGAGTTTGTGATACCGGCACTTTTTGAGTCAAGCTTGCACCTAACGAATCAGTGCGCGCAACAATAATACCGTTGTCGATACCTAGCTCTAAAAATGCATAGCGAACCGCATTAATTTTTGCTAAAAAGTCTTCGTGAGGCACGGTTACTTTACCCGCCTGGTGACCACATTGTTTGGCATCAGATACTTGGTTTTCGATTTGAATAGCACATGCACCTGCTTCAATCATTTTTTTAGCAAGTAGGTAAGTTGCCTCTTCGTTACCAAAACCTGCATCAATATCAGCAATAATTGGCACAACATGTGTTTCAAAGTTGTCAATTTTATCAAGCACAGCTTGAACGTCGCCGCCATTCGCTTTTGCTTCATCTAGGTCATTAAATAAGTGGTCAAGCTCACGGGCATCGGCTTGCTTTAAGAATGTATAAATTTCTTCAATAAGCGCTGGAACAGATGTTTTTTCGTGCATACTTTGGTCAGGTAACGGACCAAACGCAGAGCGAAGTGCAGCAACCATCCAACCACTTAAGTAAACATAACTACGTTTAGTTGTTTTTTGGTGGCGTTTAATAGCCATCATCATTTGCTGGGCAGTAAATCCATGCCAACACCCTAAAGACTGTGTGTACTGGCTTGTATCTTTATCGTAAGCGGCCATATCTTCACGCATTACGTCAGCTGTGTATTGTGCAATTTCTATCCCAGTACGAAAGCGATTTTGTAAACGCATGCGAGTTGCATACTCTGGGTTAATTGCCTGCCATGCATTACCTTGAGATTGGCATAAAGTAGAAAGAGTGTCGGTTTCGCGTTGATATGTTGTCATAATAAAGTCCTTCGAACGGGTATATAAATAATTTAATGTTGTGAGAGTGGCGACGTTGCTAGTGCTCCGTAGCGCTTAATTCAACATTAGGCTTATTTTTTAGATTTAGTAAATTTATAGTTTTTATTACGACTATATTTTTTGTGAATATCAAAAACACACTCAACATGGCTTTTTTACGTTATTGTTGCTCAAACGCACAAATACTATGGCGACCGTTTAAGGAAGGCAATTATGACCCACACTCTCACACATTCAGGACTCAGCGTAGATTTAGAGCTTGCTGACTTTGTTAAAACTAAACTATTACCTGGTACACACTTATCAGAACAACAATTTTGGCAAAGCTTTGCAAAGATTGTTCAAACGCTCACGCCAATAAATAAAGCGTTGCTGGCTAAGCGAGAACAGCTGCAACAGCAAATTGATCAGTACCACATTGCAAATAAAACGTGGGATAGCAAGCAATACCAACGTTTTTTAAGTGACATTGGCTACCTAGTGCCAGAGCCTGCAAATTTTAAAATTGAAACACAACAGGTTGAGCCCGAAATAGCGGTTACAGCAGGCCCACAGTTAGTTGTTCCAGTAAGTAACGCACGCTTTGCACTTAATGCAGCTAACGCACGTTGGGGCTCGTTATACGACGCCTTATATGGCACAGATGTGTTAAGTGAAGATGACGGGGCAGAAAAAGGCACTACCTATAATCCGGTTCGTGGCTTTAAAGTAATGGCATACGCACGCCAGTTTTTAGACAAAGCACTGCCACTTGAAAACGGCTCACATATTGAAAGCACCAATTATTCTGTTGTAAACGGCGCATTAGTTATTACGCTGCGTGACAGCTCTCAAACCACTTTAGCTGACCCATCTCAGTTAATTGGCTACCAAGGCGAAGCCCAAAACCCAAGCGTTGTATTGCTTAAAAACAATGGCTTACATATAGAATTACAGATAGATCACCACCATATTATTGGCCAAGCTGATAAAGCGGGTTTAAAAGATGTGGTACTTGAAGCAGCCCTAACTACTATTATGGATTGTGAAGATTCTGTAGCCGCCGTAGATGCACAAGATAAAGTGCAAGTTTACAAAAACTGGCTTGGTTTAATGCAAGGTAACTTAGTCGAATCCTTTAAAAAAGGCGACAAAGTTGTAGAACGTACGTTGCAAAGCGACAAAACGTATACTTCTATTGATGGCGGTACCATAACGCTTAAAGGCCGAAGCATGATGTTTGTAAGAAACGTGGGCCACTTAATGACAAATCCAGCTATTACAGACGTTTATGGCGAGCCTGTTTTTGAAGGTATAATGGATGCAATGTTTACTGCCACAGCCGCCCTGCACGACTTAAATAAAAATTCTGGCGTAAAAAACAGCAGCGCGCAGAGCATTAATATTGTAAAACCTAAAATGCATGGGCCAGAAGAAGTTGCTTTTACAAGCACACTATTTACCCATGTAGAAGAAGCCTTAAACTTACCTAAAAACACCTTAAAAATGGGTATTATGGATGAAGAACGCCGTACATCTGTAAACTTAAAAGCATGTATAAATGAAGCAAAACAACGTGTTGTATTTATTAACACCGGCTTTTTGGACCGTACAGGCGATGAAATTCACACCTCAATGCAAGCAGGTGTTGCGCTCCCTAAAGCTGAAATAAAACAACAGCCTTGGATAAGTGCTTACGAAGATCGCAACGTAGATATTGGCCTTGCCTGTGGATTAAGCCAAAAAGCTCAAATAGGCAAAGGCATGTGGCCTATGCCTGACAAAATGGCGCTGATGATGGAGCAAAAGTTAGCACACCCTAAATCGGGCGCTAATACAGCTTGGGTGCCCTCTCCTACGGCCGCAACGCTGCATGCTATGCACTACCATGATGTTAATGTTTTTACTGAGCAACACGCAATCGCTGAGCGTACAATAGCGAGCCTTGACGACTTACTTACTCCGCCACTCATGCAAGATACGTCAACACTCTCTAAAGAAGACATACAAAGCGAACTTGAAAACAATGCACAGGGTATTTTGGGTTATGTAGTGCGTTGGATAGACCAAGGTGTAGGCTGCTCTAAAGTACCCGATATTAACCATATAGGGCTAATGGAAGACAGAGCAACACTTAGAATATCTAGTCAACATATGGCTAACTGGTTATTGCATGGCATATGTACACAAGAGCAAATTACATCCACAATGGCAAAAATGGCCAAGGTAGTAGACGGCCAAAACGAACACGATAAAGCCTATACCCCAATGGCAAGCAGCCCTGAAACACTAAAAAATAGTATTGCGTTTCAAGCAGCCCTCGCCTTAGTACTTGAAGGAACAACACAACCTAGTGGCTATACTGAACCGTTATTACATAGCTACCGTATACAGTATAAGTTACAGCAAAGTTAATACACTCCAAATGTTTAACGCTGTATCTTAATTGTTTATTTCGTGTCAAAACCAGCTTTAGGGCTGGTTTTTTATTTTCTAAATCAACAAATAAGCACACCAATATTTTTAAAAATGTGTTTAAACACACTTAAAACAACTCATTTTAAAGTAGAAACACATAAATCAATAACCTCTATGAATACCTAACATTTCTGTAAATACAAAAAAGCGTGTTTTGTATACACAAAACACGCTTTTTAATTTGTATTTGCTATAAAAAACGACGTTAAGATTATTTTTTTATAATTGCATTGTGATACACATTTTGTACGTCATCACAGTCTTCAAGCATATTTATAAATTTATCGAAGTTAGCAATAACCTCTTCATCATCAATTTCAATATTAACTTGAGGGATAAAAGTAATTTCGTCTACCTCAAAGTTAATACCTTCAAATGCGTCTTCAAGAGCTGTTTTAGCCTTAAAGTATTCTGTAGGCGGTGCAAAGACCGAAATTTTTCCATCTTCAGCTTCTACGTCAGCAACGTCAACGTCGGCCATCATTAGCGCTTCTAAAACAACTTCATCGTCATCGCCTGCAAAGCCTAATACTGCATAATGATCAAACATATGGGCTACACAACCAGGCGTCCCTATTTTTGAATCAGTTTTAGTAAACGGTAAGCGCACATCTTTAATGGTTCTGTTGGGGTTATCAGTTAAGCAGTCAACAATCACCATACAATTACCCGGCCCATAGCCTTCGTAGCGAGCAACCGAGTAATCCTCCCCTGCTCCACCGGCGGCTTTCTCTATTGCTTTTTCGATAACGTGCGCAGGAACTTGGTCTTTTTTAGCTTTTTCGATTAGACGACGCAAAGTTTGATTTACTTCAGGATCGGGTTCACCATTTTTAGCAGCAACGTAAATCTCTTTACCGTACTTTGAGTTTACTTTTGTTTTTGCATTAGCTGTTTTGATCATAGAACTTTGACGAACTACAAATGCTCTACCCATTTTGTGCCTCTAATAAATACATTACATTTTTTATTATTTTACCAATTCAAAACGTATTGGGCTAGTAAACCTTGGTGAATGAGCGTCCATATTGTGAGAGGTAAATTTACTAAAGCTAATAAAGCATCAATTTAACATAACTCGACTTTTTTGGAGTAGCTTTCAACTAAAGCAACCAAATCGTAAAAATCATGCAACACATAATCAGCTTGATCAGCATAAGGAGGCGTTTCATTGGGGGCATATAAGCAGGCACGCATATTAGCATTGTGTGCAGCTTGAATATCGTATAAGTAATCGCCTACGTACAGTAGGTTATCTGCGCTAATATTCCAAAGCGTAGCAATAGCATTTAATGCACTTGGATCGGGTTTTGCTGGTGCATCACTTCGTGTAAGTACTGTACTGATAGGAAGCGGGTTATTTTTTAATTTAAGTGCAGCGGCTTTGTCAAAATTACGCGTCACTATTGCCATAGGAATATTTCGTTCATTTAATAGTGCAATAGCTTCACTTACACCTGGCAACAACGTGGCATGTTGCGCATCTAATAATTCGTGCTGGTGAACAATGTTCATTGCCTCTTCGCGCATATAGGGAGAAGGAAGTTGCGCAATAAAGTCGAGTAAATCTTCGTTATCGGGACAGCCAATTTGGGCTTTAATAAGTGAAAAGTCGAGTTCTGACGATACCAAAGTACCATCTAAATCAAATATAACACCATGGATAGCCTCTACCTGAGTCGTCATACCAATCCTTGTTTGTGAAAATAATTAGTTGAGCTTTTTTCAAACATAAAAATACTCTGAGCTTACACCCTTAAATGGGAACAATTAATACTAATTATATTTAAATTAATAGTGCGAGGTGGTCAGTAACTTCACTGCAACTACCAATGAACAAAAGCTTAGCAGCTAGTTGTATGTTGCGCAAAACAAGGTAAATATAAACAACCCAATTTTTTACGTAACTTGGTATTTTACCGATCAATTATGAACGCACGTTAAATAGTGTAATAAAATACGCACTTAAATAAGCGCGTATTTTATATTAACAATGAGTTAGTTAGCCTCAAAGCGAGCTTCAAGCCAGGTATCATCCTGAGCAAAGTTTAGGGTTTTAACTTTACCTTTGCCTTCAACGTTCACCATATTAACTTGTGATGGCCATAAATCACGCAGCGCACCATTGCTCATTTTTATCCCTTGAATTCCCTCTGGGATAGGCGCTTCTTGATAAACCCAAAAAAACTTACCATCAACCTGAGCGCCAACAAAGTTAAGCGGCACAACGTCACCATTTAATGTTTGCAAAGCCACATGTGACTCAACATATTTGGCAAAGCGTTGTTGATCAGTTTTATTGCTAATTATATCAATTTTACCTTTAAATAAGCTGCTAACGGCATGCTCAGTATCGTGTAAGTAAAACCGATGCATAAGCTCAACATTATGCGTTCTTTTGTTAAAAAGCACAGTCGTTACTGATGATTTTAATTGATGCGCCATACTTGGCGCAGCAATTAAAAAGCAAACAACAATAAGCAAAAAACGCATTATTGCTGTTCCTCTACTTCATCCTTTTCGTCTTTTTTCTCATCGCTTTTAAGCTCTGTTTTGATATCTTGCATGATATCGCGACTCACTTTAGCTTTACTCTTACTCTTTTTAAATACTTCAATACGTGAAGGAATAATACGACGCGGGTAGTTATTGTTTTCTACATCAACGTCTGCAGTTTCCCAGCGTGGATCAACACTTACTGATACAAGCGGCTTATTTTTATCAGTAACTATAAGCTTTTGTACATTTTTATGATTACGACGCCAAATTTCAGCAGGAATGTAACGCTCTTCTTTAGTGCCATCTTCATACGTGAGCTCAAGTAAAATTGGCATCACCAAACCGCCTAAGTTTGAAAATTCCATCACGTAATAGTTTTGATCGTCATTTAAAGCACGGTCTAGCGTTTTACGCTCCCACGGCTCAAGCCCTTTTAAAAACTTGTTGTACGCGTTGCGCTCTTTATTCGTTACCGTGAAACGGTCATTTTCGTCATAAAAATCAGTAATATCAGGGTTTTTCTCAACCCATGTTTTTTTACCTTCTGCACGGTTACGCTCAACAAATAACGATGTTGGTTTGTCAGCTTCAATATCACGTAGGCGGCTGTAATCTATATCTGGATTTTTAGTATCTAAACGCAGTTGATACACTTTATCCAACGAGATATCTACATGGTCGGTAGTGTAAAACCAGCCGCGCCAAAACCAATCTAAATCAACACCTGACGCCTCTTCCATAGTACGGAAGAAATCAGCGGGGGTAGGGCGCTTGTATTTCCAGCGCTGTGCGTACTCTTTAAATGCAAAGTCGAATAAATCGCGGCCTAAAATCACTTCACGTAAAATATTAAGCGCGGCAGCAGGTTTAGTGTAAGCATTAGGGCCTAAGCGAAGTACGCTATCTGATTGCGTCATAATAGGCACCTGAACTTCAGATTTCATATACGATACAATATCACGAGGCTCAACACCCCAAGGAATAGTAGGATCCCATTCACGTCCAGCAACACCATCTAAAAAGCTATTTAAGCCTTCATCCATCCACGTCCACTGACGTTCATCAGAGTTAACGATCATTGGAAAGTAAATATGGCCAACTTCATGAATCACAACGCCAATCAAAAATCGTTTTTCAGACTGAGAATAGGTGCGTGTACCGTCATCTTGTAACTTAGTACGCGGACCATTAAAGGTAATCATTGGGTATTCCATACCACCTACCGGACCATTTACCGATTGTGCAGTTGGGTAAGGGTAATCAAACGAATACTTTGAATACACTTCCATTGTGTGCACAACAGATTCAGTAGAATACTTTTTCCATAAGTCACCGCCCTCTTTAGGGAAGAAAGACATGGCCATAACAAGTGGTTGAACATCACCGCCTTGTTGGTAACCTTTTGCATCCCACATAAATTTGCGTGAAGACGCCCATGCAAAATCACGCACATTGTCGGCTTTAAATCGCCATGTTTTCGTTTTGTCTGTGCCTTCTTTTTCGTTTTCGAGTGCTTCTTCTTCGGTCACGATAAACACAGGACGCTTAGCAGTTTCAGATTGCTTTAAACGTTTACGCTGCGTGCTTGTAAGTACCTTGCTTGGATTATCTAACTTACCCGTCGCCGATACAATGTGATCAGCGGGTACTGTAATTTCTACGTCGTAATCGCCAAATTCAAGCGTAAATTCACCTGAGCCTAAAAAGGCTTTATTCGTCCATGCTTCGTAATCTGTGTACGCCGCTAAACGCGGGAACCACTGGGCAAGTAAAAATATATCGTTGCCATCTTTTTCAAAATGCTCATATCCTGAGCGTGCGCCAACAGCATCTTCTTCAACAATATTGAACGCAAAGTCCATGCTGAACTCAACTTCTTTACCTGGCTTTAATGGCTCATTCAAGTCAATACGCATTAATGTATCTACGATTGTTACACGTAGTGCTTTACCGTCTTCGTCTTTAACATTGCTTATTGCAAAGCCAAGTTCGTTGTCACTCATAAATTGCTGGCGACGTAACTGCCCTAGGCTCAGTTTTGCGGGCTTTTGCGCAGGCAGGCTTTGTAACGTGCTTTTAAAGTTTTTAGTGGTTTCAGCAATTGAATCACTTTTAAAAATATTTTGGTCTAACTGTAACCATAAATATTTTAATGTATGCGGTGAGTTATTTTTATACTCAATGCTCTGGCTTGCACTAAGACGACGCTTTTTTTCATCTAACTTCACGTCAATATCGTAGTTAACTTTTTGCTGCCAGTAATTTTCACCTGGTTCACCCGCAGCACTGCGGTAAACATTTGGTGTCGGCAATGCTTCATCTAACTGACGAAACTTATCAACAAACGAGCCTTTTGTTTGTTCAACTGAAGACGCAATAGCACTACCCGACATTACCATTGGCAATAAAAGAGCACTAAGCGTAAGACTTATTTTTTTCATTGTTAGTCCTAAAATAATTTTGTGATCATACTGTGTCAAATGTAGCCGTTTTCTTCAATTAAATAGCGACCAAACACCCTATTTTTAGGGTGATATTCACTAAAGTTTTGTACGCACAAATAACAATAATTTGTTAGCTATTTTAATTCATTTAAAAATGTAAAGGGGGTTTACAAATTTTAAACCGACTAGAGCATTAAAACACTCACGTATTAGCCAACTTCAGGTCAAGTTCATCAAATGAGATTACAGTGGAGTTAAGTGAGATTTTAAAGGTCCACGCTATGAAATTCTATATTGTAAAAAAGGCAAACAAACTAGACGCAATTCCTGCTGAAAAAGAACTACTTGAGCGCTATAAAGCTGACCATTATTCTTATGTAGATATTGTGTCGGCCTGCAACAAAGAAGATGCGCTAAAGCGGCTAACCACTGAACAAAAACACAGTAAAAAACAGCTCATAATTGGCGTAAATATTGCGGTGTTTTCACTAATTTTAATTATTTGTACGATAAATTGAAATTACCGTAGTTTTTGGTTGATCTTTGTAGTCATTTGTATTTAAAATCGCCCACCTTTTTATTTGAGGCAAATAAATAACGACTATTTATCCTCAAGTATTATCGATTACAAGTAAGAAATGCGGTGGGCTCATGGATTTTTATATCCTAAAAAAACAACAAGAACTAATTGCAATCCCAGCCAACGAAAATAGCTGTAAGCAGTACCTAGATTCAGGTTATTTTTACATTGATAAAGTAGCTGCTTGTAACGAAACTAACGCACTTAAAAGACTACAATCCAAACAAACTAAAACGTTAAAAAAACCTCTACTCATCGCATTGATTGCTTTGCCAGTAATTTTTGGCATTTGGTACAGCTTAAGCTAACTGTTTAGTTATACTGAGGCTTGCATCTTTAGCAGCCTTGGGTATATTGGCGCTCTTACTGGTTTTTAAGAGCGCGACATGAAAGTCCTTCATACCTCCGATTGGCACCTTGGCCAACAATTTTACGAACACGACCGCCGTGTTGAGCATCAAGCATTTTTTACCTGGTTACTTGCCACACTTGTTGAGCAGCAAATAGATTTGTTATTAGTCGCAGGCGATATTTATCATACGGCAACACCCAGTGCCAGCGCCGAAAACCAACTTTATCAGTTTATAAAAGACGCCAAAAAGCTTTGCCCACAGCTGCATGTAGTTATTATTGCTGGCAATCATGACTCTGCAAATCGTATTTTAGCGGCTCAGCCTTTACTTGCTCAATTTGATACCCACGTAGTAGGGCGTTTTGATGTATCAGCGCCTGGCGATATTATTATAGAAATAAATACTAATAATAAACGCGCTGTAATTGCTGCTATGCCTTTTTTGCGCTCAAGCGATGTCAGCTCACTAAGCCAAACAAAAAACGGCCCTAGCTATGCACAGGGCGTTGCAAATGCATATGAGCTTGCTTTAGAGCATGCCTATAAAATTAATGAGCAAAATTCACCGTTAATAGTAATGGGGCACTTACACGCTAAAGGCGGTGACATATCAAGCGATTCAGAGCGCAACTTAGTGATAGGTGGTGAAGAGTCTATTTCAGCCAATGTGTTTGGCAATAAAGCCAACTATGTAGCTCTAGGCCATTTACACAAAGCGCAACAAGTTGCTAAAAACGAGACTATTCGCTACAGCGGCACGCCTATTCCCATGTCGTTTTCAGAACGTAACTATACTCACCAAGTTAATGTTGTCGAATTTAAAAGCGATAAAAAACAGAGTATTAGCACAACTGTAAACCCCCTTTACATTCCTCGCTCGGCCGACGTTATTATTTTACCAAAAGGGGAGTGTGTGCCACTGAATGACTTATGTGAACAAATTAAAGCACTCGATACATCACAACATACTATTGCCCCTTATTTACGCGTAAAACTTAAATCAAGTGATACCGACACCACCTTCAGAGAACAAATAGAACAAGCACTAGAAGGTAAGCACGTAAAATTTTGCGGTATCGAACGCGTTCGTGAACAAACAACCCATACCGACAACGACACAGTATTTGAAGATTTAAGTGAAGTTGAAATGCTCAATCCGCTCAATTTATTAGAACAAGCCTTTGCAAATGATAAAGACATGGCAGGCCAGAGCGTACCCGATGAACTAAAAGTGCTTTTAAACGATGTAATAAGTGAGCTGACGGAGCAAGAGCAACTATGAAAATAACCGCAGTACGCATTCATAACTTAGCATCAATAGTAGACGCCGAAATCGACTTTACTCAAGCCCCACTAAAAGATGCGGGCTTATTTGCAATAACCGGCGACACCGGCGCGGGTAAAAGTACCTTTTTAGATGCTATTTGTTTGGCGCTTTACACAAAAACGGCACGCCTAAAAGGCGATAAAGGTAACCTGATTGATTTTAATGGCGACAGCATCAAATTAAACGATGCGCGTAACTTATTACGCCGTGGAAAATGGGAAGGCTTTGCTGAGGTTGACTTTGTAGGGCAAGACAAACACCTTTACCGCGCCCGTTATTCTATACAGCGCACCCATAAAAAAGTAACCGGTAAATTAAAAGTAGCCGAGCACACGTTAGTTACCCTACCAGATGAAACATTAATAGCCGACAAAAGCCAAACCTTAAAACAAATAGAAAGTAAAATAGGTTTAAGCTTTGAGCAATTCTCGCGTGCGGTATTATTAGCGCAGCACGAATTTGCTGCATTTTTAAAAGCAACTGGCGACGAACGCGCGCAATTATTGGAGTGCCTAACAGGCACCGACAAATTTAGCCTAATTGGTAAGCGTATTTTTGAACGTAACAAAGAGTTAAAAGATAAGTTTGATTTACTACAAGCAAGCCTCGCAAGCTATACCTTATTGAGTGAAGACGAATTAGCAATAAAACACACCACACTTAATGAGCTAAAACAGAAAATAGAACACACTAGAAAAACAATAATAAGCACAGAGCAAAACCTAAATTGGTACAAGCAAGCAAGTGCACTTGAGCTAGCACTTGAAGAGGCAACAAAAAGTCAGCAGCATGCTACCAACGAGCTTGCAAAAATTGCTCAACAGAGTGAGCAAGCAAAACAAGCACAAAGCGCACTTGAGATAAAAGATAACCGAAAACGACATGAGTATTTAACAGCGCAAAATAACACACTAAATAAACAAATAAGTGACTTAAAAACTATTGATCATGCAACGCTTATTGAAGAGCAAGCCGATGCACTTAAAACAAAACAAAGCAAATTAAAAACAGCGCAAGAGCAAAAGCAATCTGCTGAGCCAATTATTGTAAAAGCCCGCGAGCTCGACAGCCAGCTTGCTATACACGCACAAAGCATTACTAACCTTACTCAACAAAGTGAAAAAGAGCAGCAACAACTTAGCGAATTACAAATTCAGTTTAAACACAGCCAAACCGCGCTTGATGAAGCAACTAAGCTAAATACGCAGCATCAGCAATGGCTTACTGAACATACGCAGCTTAACCCGCTAGCGAATGATTGGAATTTTTACCAACACAGCTTTAATACATATTTAAGTGCCAATGAGCAAATAAAGGCAACCGCTTCTCAAAGCAAACAGCTGCTAGAAGAGCAAACTAAACACGCGACACAGTTAGCAGATCAAACTAAAAAAGTAGAACTACAAGAACAACAACTTGTGCATGAGCAGAAAGATCTCAACCAACTAAGTGAGCAACTACGTCAATTCAATATTGAGCAATGCGATAGCAAACTTAAAAATATTGAATATTTAAATGATCAGCGCTTGCGCTACCAACAGTTTAATCAAGAAATAAAACACAGCTCACAACAACAAGCCGCGGTTGCAGCCAAACTTGTAAACAGTGAGCAAACGCAAACAACATTGCAACAAAGCTTAGCTTCATGCGAACAAGCACTTAAACACAGCGAATACGCATTAAACCAAGCTCGCCTGCGTGCCAGCGAAAACGTAGAGCATTTACGCACTCAGCTTATTCCCAACGAGCCATGTGTAGTGTGCGGGGCAAAAGAGCACCCGTATTCAAGCAGCCACAGCCCGCAATTAATTAACCTAATAGCCGATTTTGAAGCAAGTTATAATCAGGCTAAGCAGCTACACGATAGCGCTCAAACTAAGCTGCATCAACATCAAACACAACATGCTGTACTTGTCACTGAGCACGCCCAGCACAGTCAGGCCATACAAAGCGCACAGGCAAAACAGCTAGAAATTAAAACAACAATGCAAGGAACGCGCACAGAGCTTAACGATTTAACAAAGCAGCAGCTTGATGAAACCCACGCCCAGCTCAACAACCAAAAGTCTCACTATTTTGAGTCGCAAAAACAGCAATCAGCCTTGCAAGAAAAGGTAAATCAGCAAACAAACGCCTTGAAAGCAGAGCAACAAACACAACAGCAATTGCATAATTTAAATAGTGAATTAACTAATAAACTAAGCCAAGTAAATACAAAGCACGCTGAGCTAACGTCGCAAATTAGCGATCTAACCACAACACTTAATGCACAATTTGAACACAGCAACTTTTGGCAACAGCTGCAAACTGGCTCGCTTAACTTAAATGATTTAAGCCAACAGGTTGAGCAGTATCAGCATACATATGCGCAACTTGAGCAAAGTCAAAAACAAATAGACACAGCCAATCAGCAATTACAGCAGCTTAAGCCACTAATAACTAAAAGCGAAAGTGCACTTAAAACGCTAAAAGATGATTTAGACAATGCTCAACAGCTACAAAATACAATCCAAAGTGAGCGCCTTGCGTTATTTAATAACGAGCAGATAAGCGTAAACGACTACCAAACAAAAATTAATGCCCAGCTTGAGCAATGCCAAGCTCAGTTAACTAACAGCCAGCAAACTTACGATAACGCTGTTAAAAAACGTGATGAGCATGCAATTGAGCTTAAAAACGCAGAGCTGCGTTTAGCCGAGCAAAGCACGGAGCTTAAAACACTTGAAGAGCGCTACAACGAATGGTTTAGCGACTTTAAAGCCAAGTACAGTGAGGCAACACATAAGCAGATCACAATTTTACTAACTTTAAGTAGTGAGCAAATTAAAGCCCATTTAACCCAGTTTGAGCAGCTTTCAGCTGCACTTTTAGATGCAAATGCTGCGCTTAAACAGCAACAAAGTGCGCATACAGATCACCAAAATACTAACAAGCCATCACAAAACCACGCTGAACTTAGCGAGCAATTAACGGCATTAAATACAAAGCAAACTGAGCAGCAAAATAGTTTACTTACCATTAATACCGCCATAGAGCAGCATAACCAAAATGCCAAAGCGCTTGAGGGTAAACAAACTGAGCTAGCCACCCTTAAAAAGCGAGTGGAACAATGGCACTTACTTAATAAAGTATTGGGCGATGCAACCGGTAAAACCATGCGTAACTTAGCGCAAACACAAACACTAAAAATATTACTGCATTACGCTAATAGCCACTTAAAAACCCTTAATAAACGCTACGAGCTTACAGCCATTGCGCAATCGCTCGATATTGCCATTATTGACCGCGATATGGCCGACGAACAACGCTCGGTTAATACACTCTCTGGCGGTGAATCGTTTTTAGTGTCACTAGCACTTGCATTAGGGCTTGCATCGCTTTCGTCAAACAAAGTACAAATCAACTCTTTGTTTATTGACGAAGGGTTTGGTACGTTAGATAGCGAAACACTCAGCGTTGCTATGGACGCGCTCGATTCGTTGCAAGCACAGGGCCGCAAAGTAGGGGTTATATCGCATGTGAGCGAAATGAGCGAACGTGTAGCCACGCAAGTTCATGTAAATAAGCAAAGTGGTGGATACTCCACTATTGAAGTTTTATAAGCTGATTAAAGGAGTTAAAAATGCCGACATTTACAGGCGAGCAAGCAACACATTACGATAGTCGCATTACCCGCTTAGTACCTGGTTATGAGCTATTACACCAACTTACCAATGCACAACTACTCGCTACGTTAGCAGACAACGCGCATATTTTAGTAGTAGGAGCCGGTACAGGTAAAGAAATACTCGCCCTTGCCGCGCTTAACCCTACTTGGCAATTTACCGCGCAAGATACCTCAAGTGATATGCTCGCAATTGCTAAACAAGCGTTTGAAGAACACGGCATAGCAAAGCGCGTTAACGTTATTGAAGGCGAGCTTGATAAGCTATCTACTAAGGCCGATGCGGCGGTATGCCTACTCGTAATGCACTTTTTAAAAGACGACGGCAGCAAAAAGCAGCTACTCAAAAACATTAAAGCTAATTTAAATAAAGGCGCAAACTTATTTATTAGCGATTTAATGAAACCCGAAACCGACTTTGAGCGCGAAGCACAAATTACTGTGTGTGCCGATTTAGGCTTAAGTGACGCAGGGCAAGCCTACACAGCTCAAAATTTAGAAAGTGAGTTTTACCCACTTGATAGAATGCGCTTAAGTGAATTACTTAACGAGTGCAAATACGGTATTCCTAAGCTTTATTTTAAAGCGCTTGGTTTTAGCGGATACGTTGTTAAATAATCTTAACCTTAGCACCGATCTGGCTTCAGTCGGTGTTTCCTTTGAACACATTCTTACATCTTCTAACAGGTACAAACAAAGCTCTCACAGTTTTATTACTAATTAGTGAATATGATTATACTCATTACCAACACAGAGAATAATCATGAAAAAAAGTTTAATTGCCCTTTTATTACTGTCTGGCTGTGCCTCTCAGGGCGTTGATCGCGATGACCAAGGTCATATCATTAAGCATTACTATGCTACGGTCGAATCAATTGAAAAGGTAAAGCTGTCATCAGAAATCGGAACCGGAATCATGCTTGGTGCAGGCATTGGTTTAGCCGAGGATTTAGATGGTAACACCGAAGACATGATCAGCGGTGCCATTGCCGGAGCATTGATTGGCGGACTTTTTACGGCATTATTTGAAGGCGGTAACACAGCATATCAATACACACTTAACGATGTAGATAACGGCGAATTCATTGTAATTCAAAAGAAAAAACTGCCGAAAAGTACTCGCTGTGTAAGAGTAAAAACAGGAAATAAAGTAAAGCTAGAAGCGGCTAATGACAGCTTTTGCCTAAATATAAATAACACCAAAAGCTAACCTAGCTTCAAGGCTCGTATTATTAATTACTTACAAAATGTTGTAATTAAACAAACCCATTAAAATTACTTTTTGGTGTGCTTTGGTATAAGCTCTTTAGCAGTATTTTTATCCATCAAGGAAGCACTATGAAGTTTGAACAGTTATTAAATAATTTTGATATGGGCGTATGTGTTGAGCAACTTCAAAAAGAGTCGTTATTAGACCTCGCTTTACTTTTTGTCACTGTTGATGGTTCTATTGCTGACGAAGAGCTAAATGTAGTGAGTGCTTGGGCACAAAAAATTGAATGGAACTCAGCAATAGAAATAGACAATTACATAATAGAAATGACTAAAAAATGTGTTTCAGCGGTACAAACAAACGAAATAGAGTCATTTATTCAACACCGTATGTCGCACATTATTGACCAACCAATGAGGGTGTTTGTTTTAGAGCTTCTTAAGCAAGTAATTGAAGCTGATGGCATAACCCACGAAAACGAACTTAAAGCATTGAAAATTGTTGAATCTATAGTGTAATTAAAATATTAAAAGCTCGGTTACTGAACGTTAAACAACCCAGAACCGGGGACTTTTAATGAAATTAAGTTTAACCAATCTCTTTAAGCGCAGATAGCGCCGCCTGTGCTTTATCTATTTGTACAAAAATATGGTCGTGATAAAACGCAGCCACTACATTGGCGCTAATATTATGCTCGGTTAATTTGGCCGATACCGCAGCGGTTAAGCCAACAGCCTCAAGGCTTGAATGCACATTAAGGGTTATTAAATTATATTTACCTTCGTAAGTAATACCGGCTTTATCGGCGGTATCTGCATTTAAAATAAGGGTTAGGCCTTCTTCTTCAACGTAACTAGCAAGCGGGTTTAAATGAACGTAGTCAGCAAGGCTCCCTGCTAAACAGCAAAATATATATTCACCCTGTTTAAGCTCGGGGTTCATTGATTTTAATAACGTATTTAGCTCTAAAATTCCCACCATGTTGACTCCTTACATTTTTAATTAGCTGTTTTAAGCTTAGCTACAAGCCCGCTTAATAGGGCTATTTTAATATTACTTAACTGCCTATAATCAAAGTACGGGCACACAATAATGTTATTCGTTGTATCAATTGCAAACTCATCGTCTAGCCAATTAAATTGCGCATTAAGCTTACCTTGCTGTAATAAGTTTTTAGCATGGGTTCGCCCAGCAATAATATGCAGTTGGTTTTTATTTGTGCCGTTAATAATGGGGACACTAAATAGCAGCGCAGTTTTACTGTTTTTTTGCAGTAAAAATGTATCGCGATACGCTTGCCAGCTATCGGCTTGTTTAGCAAAGCTGTAATGCTCGCTGGGTAGCGCAAACAACACTTTAGCGTATACGTTAAACACTTTACGCCAGCCATTACCACAGTGCTGGTTTATGGTATTTATTTGCTCGTTTATTACAGGCTCAACACTTTTCAGGGTTTCAAAGTAGGGCATAGGCGGCGCTTTTGCCACATAAACGGCTACGCTAAAGGCTTGCTCACCTAAGCCAATTAGTTGCTCACTCACACTAACTCGCCTTTTTTTGCGCTAAAATACGGTCGAGGTTATTGGCAAAGTTTTGGCGGTCGGTTTGACTAAGCGGTGGTGGCCCGCCACTCATTTCTACGCCGCTTGAGCGCATGGTATCCATAAAGTCGCGCACGTTTAATAACGAGCGAATATTCTCTGGTGTGTAAAGCTCACCGCGCGGGTTAAGTGCTTGGCCACCGTTATCTATAACTTCACTGGCTAGAGGGATGTCGCCAGTAATAACTAAATCGCCTTTTTCTACACGCTTTACTATTTCGTCATCGGCCACATCAAACCCGCTCGAAACCTGTACGCGGCTTATGAATTTTGAAGGCGGAATGCGCATTGCATGGTTAGCCACTAAAATGGTTGGTGTTTGCGTGCGCTCTGCTGCTCTAAAAAGTATTTCTTTTATTACCACAGGGCATGCGTCGGCATCTACCCATATTTTCATGCTTAAATCTTTTAATTGCTCTAGTATTTAACTGATCCTATAGCAATTTATTTTAATCGGCTAGCAAACTTTATTTGGTTAAAGCCGTACAAACTGCATCACATTTAAAAAGGAGCTTTCATGAAGGCCATTACGACTATTTTACTTATTACAGGGTTATTTTTACTCACTGCCTGCACAAGTGCACCTGAAGGAATTACCCCCGTTAAAAACTTTAACCTTGAGCAGTACAAAGGTAAGTGGTACGAAATCGCCCGCCTAGATCACTCATTTGAAGAGGGCATGGAGCAAGTAACCGCAACTTACACAGTAAACGACGACGGCACAGTAAAAGTGCTCAACAAAGGTTTCATAACTAAAGAGCAAAAGTGGGATGAAGCAGAAGGCTTAGCAAAGTTTGTAGAAGGCAATGACACAGGCCATTTTAAAGTCTCGTTTTTTGGCCCATTTTATGGTGCTTACGTAATTTTTGAATTAGACCAAGACGACTACCAATATGCGTTTATAACCAGTTACAACCGAGACTTTTTATGGTTTTTATCACGTACGCCTACCGTTAGTGATAAGCTTAAACAACATTTTATAGCTAAAGCAAACAAACTAGGCTTTGCCACAGAACAAATTATTTGGGTTAAACAGTAGTTATTTAGCGATGTAAAGGGGCTTTACAGTTGTAGTGCTAATGATTGTTACAGCTGTAATAAAACGATCACCTTACTGTAAAGTAAGTTAAATATGTTCGGGCTATATTAGCTGCACTTGCAACGAGACATGCAAGTGTTGGACATACTGAATATCCCCCCTATTGTTGGCAAGCTTTATAGCTTGCCATTTTTTTTGCCTAAAATTAATAGCTTTCTTTGGATCAGATTTTTACTAACTAAAGTGAGTTTACTACCAATAATAGCCCTGAAAAGCCGATCAGTAGCATATTTAAAAAGCTAAATGGCTTAATCAACTTTTCTATAAAATTATAAAAAATCGTTATAATTAATACACTTAACCCCATAAAACCACAAAACAGTAAAGCTCCGTATCCTTGCTGCGTAACAACACAGAACAATAAACTTAGTAAAATACTGATCCAAGCAACTATTAGCAGCAAATTACTTTGCAGCTTAGAGGGACGCGTTGTAAACACCGTTTTAAAATGCACTGGTTTTGCCAAAGCAAAACCATTAAAAGCAAACAAACAGAGGCTAAAGCTAAGTAAATCAATCATACTTTTTGCCTCTTTTTATTATTGGTTAGGTTATTAGCTGTTTTTTTAGATGCGCTAGAAGCAGTACGTAATTTTTCGGTTTGTACTAAAAACAGTATGCTAAACAGTAAAAATACCGCATCGAAAATAAACAAGGCCCATTGTTTATTAAGTAAGTAGCTCACTATATTGCCCTGTGTGGTGAGCGCATTTATTGCCGGTACACTCAAACACGCGAAGGCATTTATGGCTGCCATTACACGCCATTGCAACCTATCGCGCTTTAAAAGTGCCATAACGGCAACCACTAACCATGCTAAAAAGAACACTGTAACCTCTTTTTCACCACGCCCTGCTACGGTTGGACTAAGTAATCTATTGGCAATAAAAAAGGCGCAAGTAGCCAGTGGTAAGCCCATAATGGTGGCAAGGTTTAAACCTTCGACTAATTGTAAGCCAAATGAGGCTTTACCCTTATTACGCTCGCGTATGCGTTTAGCCCACATTATGCAGCCAGAGGCAATCATTACGCAGCCTGCAATACCGCCAAGTACGTATAACCAGCGCAGTAAAGGTGTAGCAAAGCGCCCTGTATGCATAGAGTTAAGTGACTCATAAAGTGCTTTACTACTGCTAAGTTCGACATCAGTCTGTGCAACTAATTTGCCGGTAGCACCACTAAACAAAAGCCGCGGAGATTGATCGCGAAGCGCCTTTGCAGGGCTTACCAATACCGTTACTGTTGAAGCGGCCATATTCGGTTTACTAACCTGAACACGCGTAATATCTGCACTAGGCCACTTAGTATAAACTTGATCCAAAATAGTGTTTATAGGGAGCAATTCTGCACTGCCTTGGGCGTTATTAGTCACGTTATTGCTAGGTGTTACATCGTTAAAAAAGCCACGCATACCCTTGTCGTAGGTCGTTAACGCAGGGTAGGGGAACAACATAAATATAAGCGTAATAATGCCTGTGTAGGTAATCATTAAATGAAACGGCAAGGCAAGTACCGAGCTTAAATTATGCGCATCTAACCAGCTACGAGTCCCTTTATTGCGCCTAAAAGTAAACATATCTTTAAATATGCGCTTATGAATAACCACGCCCGAAATTATTGCCAGCAGCATAAAAAAGCTGGCAAAACACACCACCCAACGCCCTGTTATGGCATCTAAATAATAAAGCTGATAATGCAAGCGATAAAAAAAGTTACCGCCTTTGGTTTCAACAAAAGGGGGCAGCGCTTGCATGGTGTTTGGGTTTAATTGGGTATTTACAAACTGGCTGCGGCGCTGTCCTGGCTCTTTAGGTTTTGCATAGCCATATACTAAATACGGTATTCGCTCTTCGGGCAAGGTAATACGCCAACTAGGGGAGTTTGCAGCGTGCTGATTTAAGTAATCAAAGCCCTTTATAATTTGCTGCCTCTGTGCGGCCACTCTGTCGGTTTGGGCTTGCACATTGTGTATAGCAGGTTGATTCCAGAGGTTTATTTCGTCTCTAAAAAAACTCGCTGTGCCTGCAAAAAATATTACGTAAATAATCCAACAGGTAAGTAAGCCCACCCAGGTATGCAGCCAGGTCATCGACCTAAAAAAGCTGTCTTTCATAGCCAACCCTTCAGTAACGCCAATACAGCAACAAAAAAACCGGTACTTAGTAAAATACTGATCCATGCAGTTTTTAACGACTTGACCGAAAACGTATAAATAAACACTGCGGCGTAAATTAAAATACTGATAGACACACACAGTAAAACGGCATCTTGCTTAGCAATAGGCAGCAGCACACTTAATAATGAAATACACGCTGAGGTAAACGCATAGCCACCTACGATGGCAATAATAAAACGCAAAAATACTAACACTCTGTAGCTTTGGGCCACCTTTAAAAGCGCAGCTAGGTTAGTTTTTGTAAAAGGTGCTATGTGCAGAGGTGCCCGCATAGTTAACAAATCCCTTATTCAAATACGAGGATAAAAATAAGGGGTTATTATAAAGCTTACAAATACAAAAGATAGTGATTCTCATTTGTATATTCTAGATAATTCAACATTATTGTCTAGCATGTTAGTAAAATACTGATCTCTGCTCTTTTAGGGTTATTGCTTAGCTAATAACGAAGGTTTACAGTGGTCAATACTGGCAAGCCAAAGAGTAAATTTAAAATGAGCAACCACGAAAAACTAAATTATGTAGAGTTTCCCGCGTGCGATTTAACAGCCACAAAAAGCTTTTTTACTAACGTCTTTAACTGGCAATTTACCGACTACGGCCCAGAATATACGGCGTTTAGCGGCCAAGGACTTGATGGTGGCTTTTTTAAAGCACCGCTTAAATCACTTACTCAACATGGAGCCGCACTGCTGGTGTTTTACAGTAACGACATTCACGCAACCTATAAAAAAGTAGCGCAATATGGCGGCAAAATAGTAAAACCTATTTTTGAGTTCCCCGGTGGTTGCCGCTTTCATTTTACCGAGCCTAGTGGTAACGAATTTGCCGTATGGTCAGAAAAACAATAAATATATCAAGTGATTAGTTGTTATTTTTAGATGAGATCACGATTTTACCAACTAATAACTAGTTTGAGTAAAATAAACCGATTTTTTACCAACTCATTAGGTCTAAATGGCCATTTAGAACAAAATTCAAGCATTTAAGGCCAAATTTATATGGATCCGATCAATTTAATTGAGCAAGTTAGTAAATGCGTGATCTGTGAACCTCATTTACCGTTAGGTGCTCGCCCCGTTATACAATTTAATGCCAATGCGCGTATTTTAATTGCCGGCCAAGCACCGGGCATAAAAGTACACGAAACTGGCAAGCCCTTTAACGATGCTAGCGGAAACCGCCTACGCGAATGGCTTGGGCTAAGTGTTGATGAGTTTTATGACCCGCAAAAAGTAGCTATCTTACCTATGGGCTTTTGCTACCCAGGTAAAGGTAAGTCGGGCGACTTACCTCCGCGTAAAGAATGTGCACCCGCATGGAGAGCGCAATTATTGGCCGCTCTGCCAAATTTAGAACTGACAATCGTGCTTGGTAAATACGCGCAGGCATATCATTTACCGCATACTAAAAAGAGGCCGTTAACCGAGTTAGTAAAATCGTGGCGTGAGTATTGGCCACAATATTTAGTATTACCGCACCCAAGCCCTCGCAATAATATTTGGCTTAAAAAGAACCCATGGTTTGAGCAAACAGTATTACCAGAGCTAAGCGAACGCGTGGCCAAAATAATAAACAAAGAGCCACAATGAAAAGATATAAATCAAACGGTTATATGCTTGTAAAGGGGCTTTACAGCGCCAAAGAGCTAAATGTACGTCTTGCAAAACACAATAAACGGCCAAGCGATAACCTAACTACAGGCAAAGTTATTAAACTTAATGCGGGTGACTTACTGCTATTTTCAGCCAATATGATTCACCGAGGCTTATACGGCAAAAACCGTTTAGCACTGGATATTATTTTTTGCGAAAATGCACCACAGCTTACCGCCTTTATCAATGCAGCAAACACTCCAAACTCGGCAATCGCTAATAAAACCGCTAATCCACAAGTATTTTTTAACCCACTTTAAACCCGCTATAACCCCATTTAACACAACACTTTTTCGCTTAACTATAAATATTACTAATAGTGTTGAATAAATAAACATCACTGTTATTTATTTTAAGACTCGTCAGTATGAAATAGACGCAAAATTATCCAATAAAAATAACCTCTATAATGGAGTTGCAGCTATGACAACTGAACACACACAATCACACACACGTTTAAAGCCTGCTTTATTAAAGCAAAAAGCACTGACTTTATTTACGCTCAGCGCATTAAGTGTGGGTATGGCACAAGCCGCCGAGAATAAAGTGAATAAAAGTGAGCTTGAAACCATTACCGTCACTTCGCAAAAGCGGGTGCAATCACTGCAAGATATTCCTACCTCTATTCAAGCGCTTTCTGGCGATTACCTCGAGCAAAACAGTGTTGACGATTTACTCGCCCTAAGCGAAAACCTACCTAACGTGCATATAACCGAAACCTCAAGCAGTAAACGTATTTTTGTACGCGGTATAGGCTCGGGTACTAACTCAGGCTTTGAGCAATCGGTTGCTATGTATAAAGATGGCGTGTATTTAGGTCGCGGGCATCAGGCTAAATTTCCATTTTTAGATATGCAGCGCCTTGAACTTATAAAAGGCCCGCAGTCGGTTATGTTTGGTAAAAACGCCACAGCAGGTGCCTTTAGTATGATCTCAAATTCGCCAACCGATGTACTTGAAGGCAACGTATCGGCAGAGTTTGGCTCTGATAACGAAAAGCGCTTTACAGGCGTTATAAATATTCCTATTAACGATGATTTAGCCATACGTATTGCCGCGTTTGACCACTCTGTTGATGGCTTTTTATATAACCAAGCGCGCCAAAGCGACGAGCAATCTAACGACTCATCAGGTGCGCGTTTATCAATAGATTGGCAAATAAACGATGATATAAATGCATTATTTAAATGGGAACACGGTGAGTTTGAGTCGCACGGTTCACGCTACCAATACATTATTGATACTCCCAACCGCGACTTACAAATAGCAAGCGATCCAACAAACCCGGGTAACGTGGGCTATCGCTCACTTTTACTAAGCGACAACTCGGGCCTTGATTACACAAGTTCGGTATCGGGCGATGGTCACCTAGGTGGGCTTAATGAGCAAAGTAAAACCACGCTTGATAACGCATCACTTAAATTAACCTATAACCATGGCGAATACGAGTTTACCTCTGTAACCACGTATAGCGAGTATGATTGGGACTCAACTTTTGATGCCGACTTTTCAGAAGTCCCGCTTATAAAACAAGACTACTTAGAAACCTATAACCAGTTTACGCAAGAATTCAGAGTAAGCTCGCCAACAGGGCGCACGCTTGAATACGTAGCGGGCATTTTTTACATGAGCAGCGAGCTTAAACACCCAAACGATATTTTATTTGGTGCATCGTTACTTATTCCTGATTTAGTGGGTACATCATTGGGCGTAAATGCCCGGTTTGATCAAGACCAACAGAGCTACTCAGCATTTACCGCCCTTACTTGGAATGTAAACGCGCAATGGCGTGCTAATTTTGGCCTGCGTTATCAAAAAGAAGAAAAAGAAGTAAGCAGCGTACAAAATGTGTATAGCGTATTTGAGCCCAATACACCGCAAGCCGTACAACAATTTGCCAATGCGGCTGCGCCCACTATTGCAGGGCAGCTCTCTGGCGCGGGGGTACATAACCTTAACGCTAAGCGCGATGAATCACACTTATCACCCAATATTAGTGTGCAATATTTAGGGTTTAACAACACCATGTTATTTGCAAGCGCTGGCATAGGCTACAAAGCCGGTGGTTTTGATGGCTCTGGCTTAAATGGCTCGCAAGGTAATACGGTTGACGAAAATTCAGGCTTTGAGTTTGACGACGAAAAAGCCACTAATTTTGAATTTGGTATTAAAGCCGAGCCAATTAAAAATACTCTACAAGTAAACGCTACACTGTTTTACACCCTGTACGATGACCTACAAGTATCTGAATTTAATGGTAATGCATTTGTAGTTAAAAATGCTGCCGAAACCAAAGTAAAAGGGATTGAGCTCGATTCGCGCTGGGCAATAAATCAAAGTTGGCAGCTATCGGCAAACCTTGCTGTGCTTGATTTTGAATACGAGCAATACGCTAGTGCCTCGCCAACAGTTATGCAAAGCGAACTACTTGGCCAAGCGTTTCAAGATTTAACCGGGCAAACTGGCGCGTTTGCTCCCGACTACTCAGGCAATATAGCAATTGATTACAATACCGAGGTATTTTCAAATCTTACTTTAAGCAGTAATTTAGCACTTAACTTTAGTGATGATTACTTTTTAGAGCAAGATCTTGACCCAATAGCCAAGCAAAGCGCTTTTGAAAAGCTAAATTTACGCATAGAGCTAGGTAGCAGTGAAGGAGATTGGTCGGTGGCGTTATTGGCTAAAAACCTAACCGATAAGCAAACTTTTTCGCAGGCCAACGATGTGCCGGTAATTAGCTACGCACACCGTTTTTTATCAGAGCGTGGGCGTAGTTATCACGCACAATTTAATTATCGCTTTTAAGTTTGTCAGCAGGGATAAGTTGCTGGGCTAAACCTAGCAGCTTTTCTCGCATCCAACTATTTACTAAATCGTCGTCAGCTTGTTCGTGCCAATACATGTGCACAGGCATTAACGGCACATCAAATGGCAAGCTAGTAACATGCACTGGCATTTGCTCTTTTAATACCTGCGCGTACGCGTTTGGCATGGTCATTATCATGTCGCTTTGGCTAATCACTTTAGTCGCCGCAAAATAATGTTCACATTTAAGCACTACATTACGGGCAAGTGCATGCTTTGCCAGCGCCATATCAATAATATCTACCTGCGCACCTTTTAACGACACCAACGCGTGCGATGCCTTTGCGTAATTTTGTACGGTTAAGTCATTTAATATGGGATGATCGTGTCTACAAATTAGCGAAAAATGCTCATTACAAATAAAGGTATTTTTTATGTGGTTGCTCGTTGGGGTAAGCACATCAATGACTATATCTAGCTCTTGGTTTTCGAGTGATTTTTCCATATCAACATGCGAAACCTGTCGGCTGTTAATTGTAATATTAGGGGTGTTTGTAAGTAGGTCGCTCATTAGTGGCGGAAAAAATATCGATTCTAAAATATCTCTAAAGCCAAATTTAATTTCGCGCTTAAAGGCGGCTATATCAAAAAGCCGCTCGTTGTTCATGGTTGCCTCTAATGCCTGCACCGACTCAATCACTTGGGCTATTATTTTTTGGCAAAAAGGCGAGGGCACCATACGCCGACCGTGGCGAATAAATAAGGGGTCGTCAAACTTATCTCTTAGGCGCGAAAGCGCATGGCTAACTGCTGGTTGCGTTAAATGCAGCTTATCTGCAGCACTGGTAATGCTCCCCTCTTGGTATACCGTTTTGAGTATTACAAACAGGTTTAAATCTATCTTTCCATGCATAGCATTTATGTTTAACCATTAATTAACATCACTTCTATTTATCTTAAGCGAGACTAAACTAAAGTCAATAGACTTTAATTTAGGATTATTATGAGCAATACACTAGAGCAGCAAGCCGCAAAAATGACCATAGGCAGCGATAAATTTAAACTTATTATGCCGCCTAAATTTAACACCCTAAACGAGCAACGCACCTACGAAAAACAACGCCTAGCCGCGGGCTTTAGAGTATTTGCTATGTACGGTTTTGATGAAGGGCTTGCGGGGCACATAACACTTCGCGACTGCATAGAGCCCGATACATTTTGGGTAAACCCCGTAGGTATGCACTTTGCGCATATTAAAGCGTCAAATCTTATTCGGGTTGATCATACAGGTAATATTATTGAAGGCAGCACACCGATTAATAATGCGGCGTTTGCTATTCATTCACGCATACATATGGCGCGCCCCGACGTAAACGCAGTAGCCCATGCGCATACACGTTATGGCCGTGCGTTTTCAGCATTAGGTGAGTTACTTAAACCAATTTCGCAAGATGCTTGCGTATTTTACGAAAACCACAGTGTATTTGATGTATTTAGCGGCGTAGTAGCCGACAGCGAAGAGGGCGACATGATAGCTAAATCGCTGGCTGATCACTGCGCTGTTATTTTGCAAAACCATGGTTTAATTACCGCTGGTTCGTCGGTTGATGCCGCAGTTGCCAATTTTGTATTGCTAGATAGCTGCTGCCAAAGCCAGTTATTAGCACAAGCCGCAGGCGAGCCTAAGCTTATTTCTCATGAGGTAGCACTACATACAAAACAAGCCAATGGCTCAGAGCTGGTTACATGGGGGAACTTTCAGCCTATGTATCAGGTAGTTGCTGCACAAGATAACAGTTTTTTAGATTAAAAAATGGCAATAACTTAGTTTTTGATAGACTAAATTTTACGCGGTAATGGCCCACACACCCAAAGCCGCGTTAAACACCATGCACTCACACGCAAACACACATTATAAAAATACGTTGAGAGTTTTATGACTATAACAACAATTAAAAACCACGCCGATGTTGGCAATTTAAACCTTGCTGAAATATCACCAGCGCAACTTCCTCGCTCTACTTATCATGCCATTTTACAATCGGCCCAAAACTTTGGTGATGCAACCGCTATTGAATACATTTTAGATGGCGACTGTATTAGCGAAGCGCAAATTCCGTTTGCAAAAAAACTTATTCACCGCATTTTAATGACCTTTAAAGGTAAAAGCTTTGCTAATCCGCACCGTAAAATGAGTTACAAAGCGCTCGCAAAAAACGTAACAGGGCTTGGCAATGCATTGCACTCGTTGGGTATTACTAAAACCGAGGTAACCTCGCTGGTGTTACCTAACTTTCCTGAAACCTATGTCTCGCTTTGGGCAGCAGAGGCCGCAGGCATAGCAAACCCCATAAACCCCTTGCTTGATGAGTCCATAATGAAAGAAATTATGATCTCAGCCAATACCAAAGTAATTATTGCCCTAGGCCCAGTGCCTGGTAGCGATATTTGGCAAAAAGTAATGGCAATTAAAGAGCATATACCCGGCCTAAAAGCGGTTATTAGCTTATTTGGTGACGACATAGCGTGCTCGCAAAATAATAAAGTACCCGTGTATGGGTTTAAAAAGTTACTGGCAGCGCAAAATACGCAAGCAGCTAATTTTACTTTGCCTGAGCAAAGCGATGTGTGCGCGTATTTTCATACGGGTGGTACCACCGGCCTACCAAAACTTGCAAAGCACTTGCACTTAAACCAGCTCACCAATGCAGGGCAGGTTAATTTACTTTCGCCAGTAAACGCAGGCGACACCATGCTAGTAGGCTTACCTATATTTCATGTAAATGCGGCGGTAGCCACGGGCATAGCCTCGGTTATGAAAGGCTGTAAAATTTTACTCGCAAGCCCTTCTGGCTTTAGGGGTAAAAACATCATTCAAAACTTGCTCACCCTAATTAATAACTACGATGTAGCCGTTATGACCGCCGTACCTACGGTTTACGCTGCTATGGTTGAACAAATTACTTCGCAAAAAATTACTGTACCACCGCTTAAAATGAAGTTTGCCATTTGTGGGGCTGCGCCGCTTTCATCAGATTTACAGGCCCTGTTTACTAAACTCACCAATACCCCACTGGTAGAGGGTTATGGCTCAACTGAGGGCAGCTCGGTAAGTACGTTAATGCCTGTAAACCCAATTAATAAAGAGGCTTCTGTAGGGCTGCCAATACCGGGGATTACGCTTAAAATTGCCGATATAAACGAGCAAGGCACGCTTGTTAAAATGTGCGATACACTCGATGTTGGCGAAATAATAATAACCGGTAATAACGTATTTCCGGGTTACGTAGAAGATGCGCATAACCAAGGCGCATGGGTAGTTGATGAAAACGGCCAACAATATTTTAGAACCGGGGATTTAGGAAAAATAGATGAGAGCGGGTATGTATCGTTATGCGGTAGGCAAAAAGAGCTAATAATACGCGGCGGGCACAATATAGACCCCAAAATGATTGAAGATGCCGCAACCAGCCACCCCGATGTAACACTTGCAGCCGCCGTGCCACGCCCAGACAGCTACGCAGGCGAAGTGCCGGTACTTTACGTCATGCTAAGCCCACAGAGCACGCTTAAACTTGATGATCTCACCACATACGTTAGCGCCAACATACCTGAGCGAGCAGCAATACCAAAAGCTATTTATATAATTGACGAAATACCACTGACCGCAGTAGGTAAAATTTATAAGCCCGAACTGGTTTGCCTAGAAATAAAACAAACCATTACAGAAGCAATTAACGCGCATTTAAAAAACAAAGCCGTGCAAATAAACGTATTTGCTGATAAAAAGTTAGGCATAAAAGCAAATATTTTTGTAAATGAAAACGAAATAAACGAGTTACAGCCTCAAATAAAGGCGCTGTTAACCCCGTTTTCATTTAACTATGAAGTACTCGCTATAAAAACAATAACTAACGAGGTCGCCTAATTTGAATGCATCTTTTTTAACAGAAATAATATTACCCCTAGCCTTAGCGCTCATTATGTTTGGTATGGGTTTAGGCCTTACAACTACTGACTTTACAAGACTTTTTAAAAAGCCCATAGCAATTGCTATGGGCTTGGTAGGCCAAATTATCGCCATGCCGCTACTGGCGTTAGGTTTATGCTATTTACTTAATTTACCCACACCAATTGCAATAGGGTTAATGATTTTAGCCGCGTGCCCTGGCGGTACTATGTCAAACGTAGTGAGCCAGCTAGCAAAGGCTAATTTAGCGCTTTCGGTAAGCTTAACCGCTGCCTCAACTGCTATTAGCATTATTACCACACCGTTTATTATTGGCTTTGCCATGCACCAATTTGCGCCGCAAGACGATGCCAGCTTTTCAATATTAACTACATCACTTGGGCTATTTGTAATCACCTTAGTGCCTGTAGCCATAGGCATAAGCCTGCGCCATTTTAAAAGCGAATTTGCGATTAAAAGCGAGCCGTTTTTTAGGCGCTTTTCGTTATTTTTTATGCTCGCCATGATAGCCGCGCTAGTAATAAAAGAACGCGCCTTACTGGCAAGCTCGTTTAACGATGTATTTTGGGCGTGTATAGCACTTAATATTGGTTCAATGATCATTGGCTTGCTAATAGCAAAGCTTTCAAAACTATCTTTAACTGATTCATTAACACTTGGCATTGAAGTAGGGATTCAAAACGCATCGCTAGCTATTTTAATTGCTATAAGCTTTTTAAATAAGCCTGAGTATGCCGTAACTGGTGGTGTATATGGCCTTGCCATGTTTATTGGGCCGCTGTTATTAATTGCTGGGCTTAAGTTTAAAAACAAACGCCTTGTAAACGCTTAAAAAATAATGTGAAGCGCCAAATTTTAGTTCACTAAGTTTGGCGCTTTTTTTATAGCTATTAACGTTTAAAAATATGCTGTACTTGCCCGCGTAACCATACTAAAGCGTCGTCTTTATCAGTACTTTGATGCCAATATAAATGCTGATAAATAGCAGGCATAGTGGTGGGCACAGGCCTTGCTATTAGTGTGTCATCCAACAATTGACTGGCAACCATTGAAGGTAAAGTGAGTAAAAATGGCGCGTCTTTTATTACCTCTTTCGCGGCAAAATAATTTTGACAACGTATAGCCACCTGCCTATTAAAACTCAATTGCAATAACGCAATATCTTCAATAACAGTACCGGTTGCCCGGTTAGATACCGCCACATGCTTAGCCGCTAAATAATTGTCTATATTGAGTTGGTTTTTAAGCGGGTGGTTTTTTTTCATGAGTACACAAAAGTGATCGCTTGAGAGAACAGCGTGGCTAATGGGCGCTTTTATTGGCCGTGCTACATCAATTGCCATATCTATTTGATGATTAGCTAATTGCTTATGCATATCTTCACGGCTTAATTTTACGCTCGCTAAGCTTGCATTGGGAGCATGTTTTGCCAGTGCAAGTTGCAATTTAGGCAAAACAATAGGCTCTATTGCATCGTGCAGAGCTATTTTAAAGGTTTGCGCAGTGGTCGCTAAATTAAAGTCACCGCAGGCTTGAAGCACTTGGCGTAATTTTTCGAGTAAATCTATTAGCTCGGGTGCCATACGTTGGCACGCAGGGGTGGGCAGCATTAATTGCCCTTGGCGCTCAAATAACGGATCGTTTAATACACTGCGCAAACGTTTTATAGCATGGCTAACTGCTGAGGGCGTTATGTACAGCACCTTTGCGGTTTCGCTCATGTTTTTTTCACGGTATAGGCATTCAAATATTTTAAGTAAATTTAAATCTAACTGTTGAATATTTTTAGCTTCTATCATTATTACCCGCTCATACTATGAATGTAATTCACACTTAACTGGTAATATATTTCATTTAATTCATTGGGGCGAATGTTTTATGCTGGGTTAACTAAAAAATAAACAGGCAACCCTAATGAACTTTGAGCCAAGCCAAAAAAGCCAAGACTACCTAAAGCGTGTAACTGCCTTTATGGATGAACACGTATTGCCTATTGAGCAAGCAGTAGTTGCGCATAACCATGCTAAAAATAATTCAAACGATTGGACCACTTGGCAACTAAGTGAGCACATTGAGCCATTAAAAGCGAAAGCAAAAGCCGCTGGCCTGTGGAACTTATTTTTACCCGATGCAGAACTAGCACAAGGTTTAACCTGCTTAGAATACGCCCCTATTGCAGAGCAAATGGGTAAATGCTTATTTGCCTCAGAAATATTTAATTGTAACGCCCCCGACACTGGCAATATGGAAGTGCTTTATCATTTTGCAAACGATGAACAAAAACAACAGTGGTTAACCCCATTATTAAATGGCGATATTCGCTCAGTATTTGCCATGACCGAGCCCGATGTCGCTTCATCAGATGCGACAAACATGCAAGCTACCATAGATGTTGATGGCGACGATCTCATTTTAAATGGCAAAAAATGGTGGACCACCGGCCTTGGTCATCCCAATGCACAGGTGGCTATTTTTATGGGGCTTTCCAACCCCGAAAACGATAAACACAGCCAGCATTCAATGGTACTTGTGCCGCTAAATACACCCGGTGTAAACATTAAGCGTATGCTAAGTGCCTGTGGCGATTTTGATGCCCCCTACGGCCACGGCGAAATGGAATTTAATAACGTACGCGTACCAAAGCAAAACCTTATTTTAGGGTTAGGCAAAGGCTTTGCCATTGCACAGGGGCGCTTAGGGCCTGGGCGAATTCATCATTGTATGCGCGCAATTGGCGCAGCAGAGCGCTGTTTAGAACTCATGATTAAACGCGGGCTATCGCGCAGCGCTTTTGGTAAACCCTTACTTAAATTAGGCGGTAATTTAGAACGTGTAGCGCAAGCGCGTATGGCAATAGATCAAGCCCGCTTATTAACGCTGCACGCGGCATGGAAAATAGACACTCAAGGCGTTAAACATGCCATGACCGAAATATCGAGCATAAAAGTAGTCGTGCCTAATATGTTGCAAATGGTCTCAGATATGGCAATACAAGTGTTTGGTGGCGCAGGGGTGTCGAGCGACTTTCCTATTGCCTCGTTTAATGCAATGGGGCGTATTTTACGCCTTGCAGATGGCCCAGACGAAGTACATATGGGCATGGTTTCGCGCCTCGAACTTAACAAATACCGCTAAGGCAACACCATGAAAACACGACTAATCATAACAGGTGGAGCCACAGGGCTGGGTAAAGCGTTAGCCCTGAGTTACGCAAGTAATTTGGGCGCTAACTTACAAATTTGTATTGCCGATATAAACGCCGAGCGTGCAGCCACAACTATTAGTGAGCTGCAAGCACTAAAAGCCGATGCTTTTTTTTACGCCTGCGATGTGACCAAGCAAGCAGATGTAAAGGGGCTTTACGATATTATCAAAACCAAGTGGCAGGGCGTAGATATTGTTATAAATAATGCAGGCGTAGCCACGGGTGGCTCGCTTGAGGGCGAATCGCTTGAGCAATGGCAGTGGATTATGGATATTAATTTGCTTTCTATGGTGCGGGTGTGCCAAACGTTTTACCCCGCCTTTGTGCAACAAGGCGGTGGCTACTTTATTAATATAGCCTCACAAGCAGGGCTTACCCCTATTCCGTTTATGAGCAGTTATAACGCCGTAAAAGCAGCGGTTATTGGCTTTAGCGAAACCCTAAAGCTTGAACTCGCCCACGATAATATAGATGTAAGCGTAGTGTGCCCAAGCTTTTTTAAAACCAATCTTGATGAATCAATGCGCACTAGCGAGCCGGCCATGAAAACCATGCTTAACCGTGCCTTTGAGCGCTCCCCCATAAACGCACAACAAGTTGCCGATATTATTTATACGCAGTCTCTTAAACGCCCATTTTTAATTTTGACCCATAAATTAGGTAAACAGGCCTTTTTAATGAAAAAACTACTCCCCGTTGAGTGGTACATTAAAAGCATGCTGAAAAAAACACGCTCTATGCAACGTTTAAAATCAAAATAATAAAGGCTAGCAATGAACACACAATTATTAGATCAAGCCAAAAACGTACGCCAAGGCGAAGAGCTCGACACACAAAAAGTAGATGCCTGGCTTAAGCAACACATTACACAATTAACTGGCGAGCCAAGTGTTACTCAATACGCAGGGGGGGCATCAAACTGGACCTACTGCTTAGAATACCCAGAGCAATCGCTTATTTTACGCCGTGCGCCCAAAGGCACCAAAGCCAAAGGCGCACACGATATGGGCCGCGAGTTTAAACTTCAGCAGGCACTAAAACCAGTTTACGGCTATGTGCCAAATATGGAGGCGTTTTGCTACGATGAAAACATACTCGGCACCGATTTTTACGTTATGGAAAAGCTTACGGGGATAATTCCGCGTAAAAATTTACCACGCGGATTAACCCCCACGCCCGAGCGCACCAAAAAGCTGTGCGAAAACGTACTCGACTGCCTAGTCGAGTTACACAAAGTAGATTACAAACAGGCCAATTTAAGTCATTTAGGCAAAGGTGAAGGCTACACCCAGCGCCAAATTAGCGGCTGGAGCGAGCGCTTTACTAAAGCCAAAACGTGGAATGTACCCAGCGGCAAAAAAGTAATTAAATGGCTTGAAAACAACATGCCAAGTAACGAGCGCATTTGCATAACACATAACGACTTTAGGTTTGATAACGTTGTGCTTGATGCAAACGACTACACCAACGTACTGGGTATTTTAGATTGGGAACTTGCCACCCTTGGCGACCCACTTATGGATTTAGGTAATACACTGGCTTACTGGGTAGAGCCAGGAGATGACTTTTTAGCCCAAGCCACGCGCCGTCAACCCACTCACTTAGAGGGTATGCTAACGCGCAAAGAAGTGGTGGCCTACTACTGTAAAAAAATGAATATAACCGTAGATGACTTTACCTTTTACGAAGTGTACGGACTATTTAGACTTGCCGGCATTGTGCAGCAAATTTATTACCGCTATCACCATGGGCAAACTAAAAACCCCGCCTTTAAACACTTTTGGGTGTTTGTACATTACCTTTTATGGCGCTGTAAAAAAGCCATTAACAACCAAGGTAAAGTCTAATGTGTATTTTATATTTAGTACGCCATGGGCAGGCCAGTTTTTCGGCTGATAATTACGATACGCTCTCAACAAAAGGACAACAGCAAGCCACACTACTGGGTGAATATTTAGCTCAAAAGCAGCTAACACCCGATGCTGTATTTGCAGGCACTATGCTGCGCCATAATCAAACCACAGAGCTTAGTTTAGCAAGTGCTAATAATACGCCTGTGGTAATAAACGATGCGCGATTAAACGAATACGATCACGAGCATATTTTAGCCGTTTATAACCCAGAGCTTGCCACCCCAAGCCAAGTGCGTGCTGCACTTAGCAAGCAAGCCGAGCCTATGGAATACTTTAAAACGGTATTTATTAGCGCCATACAGCAATGGGTACTCAATCCCGACAGCACTCAATATAACGAAAGCTTTAATGCATTTACTGCGCGTGTACTGGGCGCACTTGAACAAATAGCCAATGAAAACCACGGTAAAAAAGTACTTATTTACACCTCTGGCGGGCCTATTAGCATTATAACCAGCCATTTAATGGGGCTAAAGCTCGAGCGCTTTATTGATATTAATTGGAGCTTAGTAAACGCAGGCGTAACCAAAGTAGTGGCGCGCGGCAAAGGGGCAAACCGTCAGTTAAGCATTAGCAGTTTAAACGAACATCACTTTTTAGAGTGCCACCCACAACAAAAATTAATTACATACACCTAAGGATCTAATTATGCGCAAAAACATACTAATAACAGGTGCAAGTTCAGGCTTAGGCAAAGGCATGGCAAAAGAGTTTGCAAAACAAGGTTGTAATCTTGCTTTATGTGCTCGGCGCTTTGAGCTGTTAGAGCAGCTAAAAAGTGAGCTTGAACAAATAAACCCAAATATAACCATTAGCATAAAAGTGCTTGATGTTAACGACCACGAACAAGTATTTAGCGTATTTAATGCCTTTAAAGAGGAGCTAAACGGCCTTGATAGAGTAATTATAAATGCAGGGATGGGCAAGGGTGCTTCTATTGGTACGGGTTACTTTAATGCCAATAAACAAACCGCACAAACTAACTTTGTGGCCGCACTTGCGCAAGCTGAAGCCGCAATGGAAATTTTTAGAGCGCAAAACCATGGTCACTTAGTGACTATTTCATCTATTAGTGCTGTACGTGGTTTTAGGCGCGCCATGACCGTTTACGCCGCCACTAAAGCGGCTATTACCTCATTAAGTGAGGGGATACGCATAGATGTAATGCACACGCCTATAAAAGTAAGCTGTATACATCCAGGTTTTATAAGAAGCGAAATAAACGAAAAAGTAAAAACAGTGCCGTTTATTGTTGATACCGAAACTGGCTGCAAAGCACTGGTAAAAGCAATAAATAAAGAAAAAGCCAACAGCTTTGTGCCAAGCTGGCCTTGGGCATTCCTGCATTGGATTTTACGAATTGCACCACTGAGTACAATTCGTAAAATGTCGTGAGTGTTATAAATTTTAGGTATTAAAAAAGGTGGCAAATGCCTAGGCTGGTAGGAAACTGAGGGATAAACTATCTCTCAGTTTTTTTATATCTAATTGAAAAGTAATAAGTAAATTATTGTAGGGATTTTAAAGTAACATAAGTTTTTCAACGTAAAACCTTTAAAAACAAAATCTTACGCTATCAGAAGTAAGTCAATGAAAATAACGTATTGAAAGATAAGTATTTTACCTCTTGAACTTTCATAGAAACTAGTAGAGTACCAAGTTGATAGACTATACAATTGGATATATAATTATATAATCACATTAAAAATCTTATAAATCAAATTTAAATAATAAAAATGATTTTTCACTCATAAAACAAGGGATTGATTATGAAAAACGTCCTATTTGCATTGGCTTTGGCTCTTATTCTTTCTGGTTGCCAAGCTACTGCACCTAGCTTTAACGTTAATGTTGATTCAATCAGCGTACCAGCAAGTAATGAATTAAAAAGATATATTCTTCTACCCAATAATGAAGGTGTTAACGTAGACAACCTACAATTTCAAGAATATGCAGGTTATGTGGAACGAGCATTAACCGATCAAGGCTTTGTAAAAGCTACTGACTTTGATGACGCTAATGTTGCTATTTTCGTGGGATACGGCATTGGTGATCCGCAAACCAATCAATACACCTATTCTATCCCCACATGGGGTAAAACAGGCGTTTCATCTTCAAATACTAATTCAACGGTTAATGCATACGGTAATACCGCAACTATTAACTCTACTACGACCTACACGCCTACTTATGGCATTACAGGCTCAACAACTGGTACGAGAGTTTCTACAACATATACACGCTTCCTGTTTGTTAGCGCGTTAGATTTGAACCAATACAAAATTAATGGACAAACGAAACAAATTTGGAAAACTTCCGTAATATCTACTGGTTCATCAGGTGATTTACGGCAAGTGCTTCCTATATTGGTTGCAGCTTCTAAGACTTATCTTTCAAAGAATACTGGTAAAATGATAAATGTAAGTATAAAAGAAGAAGATAAAAGGGTATTGGCAGTTAAAGGTATAACAACCAATTAATTGCTTTTTAGAGTAAAGTTATGTAATTGATTTTATGTTTTCTGGATTGGACTGTAATGTCGAACTAGTGACACTAAACTCTAAAATATCATGAATATCAAAAGGCTTGTTAGCTAACCCAATTTTCTGAGCAGGAGTTGTTGGGGTTTTACCTAAGCCTTTTTTGTTTTTTATAGATTTTTCGTCAGTGAGGATGAAGTTGTTAAAAACTCTAACAATTTCAATAAGCATTGACACATATTTCGGATTATAAGAACCATATAAGTTCCACTTTTCGAACTTGGTATTTTCAGAAGACAAATCATTTTCCACATTGGTTTTATCATTGCTACTTGCCACTGACCTTAAAGGTCTTTCAACCATGCTTATACGCCTCCTGAGTATTTGAAAGAAGTTGTCTACCCCATGAAGCGAGGCGTTATTTATCATGTCTAGGTCGCAATTGGTTAGAAGTTTCAAATCCAAATACTTGCCTTCTATTACAGGGTCATCTTGAGAAACCCACTGAAACCCTTTATCGAATTCTTCTTCTCCCGACTTAAGTTTACTTTTCCTCACACAACAAGCCTGTATTTTTCCTTCTGAAATTAAATCTTTAAATACCTTTGTAATCGATATATCTAGTCCACCATCATTGTCGGCATAAATGTAAGCAAAATTTGCGTTAGCAACTATATCTTTTAACAATTCCATATGAGCTATCATTGAGTAAGTTTGCTGAACCAAAAGATGCTTTTTTGGGGTAGTGGTATCTAGGTCATCTAACAGATTTTCGAGTAGATTTTCATCTGGTAAATTGTACTGCTGATATCTTCGTTTAAAAGGTTCTTTTGAGTATTCACCTATTCTTTTAAACTCTTTATATAGCGATATGTAATCTGATGTGAAATCAAAGTTCAGAGTGCTACCGAATACAAATCTAGTATTGTTCTCTACCGTAGCGGTATTGAAGAGTGGAGTTCTTCTTGCATCTTCTCTAGAAGTCCAGTTTGCAAAAAAATGAAGTCTATCAATGCTTAGATGTAAGTTTTTACACTCCAAATTTTTGATATTATTAAATATTTGAAATTGTTCAAATTGGATGCTCTGGCGGTAGAAAAATTCAATTCTAGAATATATAAGATCATGATTAATTCTTAGCACTTCAGAAATTCTATTTATAATTCCTTTGTTTACTAATAATGAAAACAGGGTATAGTTTATCTGCTGATTATGCTGACCTTTTTGTGGATTTATCGGTGCTGAGAATTTCGTGTGGCATGATTTACACTTGAAAGTCTGAGAAACAGTCTCTCGAATGTTGTGATACTTGCCTTTCGAGTCTGGATAGACAATCTTAGGCAATCCTTTTGTATTTTGTAATTTTTTAGTGTTCTTGCTGTCGAGCCAGTACAAATTTGGGTGCTCTAAAATGCTTTTGCCAACATTTTCACATGGCGGTTTTAGTCTGGTTAACGACAGCTCTTTCCCACGAACTTTTTTAACTATTTGCTCATACCTTCTTCCATCAGGTATTCCTTTTTTTTTATCAGGATGAAGAGAAGTATTCGGACAAGATGGTGCTTGAAGTCTATATATAGACTTTAAACGTTTAATCTCTTGCACTAACGATTTATTGCTAAACACTATGCTAGATGAATTGCATAGTTTACAGAATAGAATTTTTCTAGAGTCTGAACTTTTTAGCCTGATCACTTTAACCTCATAGTCTCCTAAATTATTGGTAAATTTATCTTTATCAATTGGTTCAGGAAACTTTGGAGGCTTTCCATAGTTTGCACATCTAGGATTTTTGCAAAAATTAATCTGATAGTTTTCATATGCTCTAGGCAACGGAAATTTTTCAGGAGTGGTTCTAGGTGCATTGTGTGGTACTTTTGTAATACGTTCACTTCTGGAACTTAACGCAATAAAAAGCTCTGCTGTTAACTGAGCATCAATCAATGCGCCATGAACTAGTCTTAACGAAGTGTCTACGCCATACATTCTACAAGCGTTATCGAGGGATATATGTCGTTTTCTGTGTGTAGAATTCATTACCAGTTTTTGAACACAGACCGTTTTATAATCAGTCGAAAACCTAACCTGTGAATCTGCTAACTTGGCTTCGTTATCTAAAAATTCAAGGTCAAAATTTTCATTGAAAAAAACCAGTTGGCTTTTACCAATAAACTTTAGGATTCGCGGCAACTGAGTTTTGAATATTGGCTTATCTAAAAGAAAGGAATCTTTAAGCTTATGTGTTCTGATAGCATTTGGTGTGCTTTTGCGCCCTTCAGGGCTGATATATGTTTGGAAGCTGTTTCCAGTGATTTTGCCATTTATAACTTCTACAAGAGCGACCTCTATCACTCGATGACGACCTTTGATGGTACTTAAGCCTGTAGTTTCGGTATCAACAACAACGTGCCTTTCCATATCTACCCCTTTTCTTAAGAACCATTCATTTCTATATTATAGTACAAAAAACACCCAAAGTCGATATTGTCATAACTAACTGTATTAAATGTAGATATTAATGAAAACTTATGCAATTAATAGATTTGGAGGCTTGATTTTATTGGTCTGTAAAAAAGAAAGGGATGCTTTTACATCCCTTGATTTCATACTGGCCTAGCAAATGCCACCTTTTTTAATTGTTTAATACTTATAAAAGTGCAAACAACTTTTTAAGCTGTGGCATGTATTCACTTACTAATGCTAAATTACTTTCGCTAACAAGTGACTCGGTTGTATCAGCAGCGCTTGACGCATTACCTAACGAACCCATTAACGATGTAGCGCCTTTATCTTTAGCGCTTTTCATGCTTTGAAAACCACCCATTAATTTGTTTGCTGTTTCTTTATTTTCATCAGACAAACCCGATTTAAGATTTTCTATGTATGCCATAGACACTTCAGAACCCACGGTAATTAACTGCTCAGGCGTAAAGCCATAGCGAGTTGTTACGCTCGCAAAGCTTTTATACAGTGATTGCTCTTTAATCATATTGAGGGCTGTATTTGCGAGCGCGCCTTGCTCTGCTGTAGTTTGATCTGCGGTTGCACCTAGCATGCTGCCTAAGTCTACGTTTTTTAACGCATCTTGAGAGCTCGCCCAGCTTGTTATAGCAGGTAAGGCTTTCATGTAGCTTTGTAAATCACCTTCGGTGATATCTTTAGCAAAACCAGAAAAGCTCATTGCTAACAAGCTCAGTGATACAAGTAATTTTTTCATGCTGGTACTTCCTATTATCGAAAATCGATTATTATATTAGGCCCGTATAAAGGCTGCGCAATTAAAAACTAAATAATTGCCTATGCCAATCTAAATTTATTTATTGGCGTAAATGTATACTCAACTTTGCATTAACCGCCTATTTAGCTTATTCACCCTAAGTCAATGTACAAATGGTACAATGCATTTTTAGCAACGGAAACTGAACGCAATGTTAACAATTTCAAATACAGTCACTATTGATGAGTGGGAGTTAGAGCTCACCGCTATTCGTTCTCAAGGTGCCGGTGGCCAAAACGTTAACAAAGTCGCCAGCGCCATTCATTTACGTTTTGATATTAATCGCTCTAAATTACCAGACTTTTACAAAGAACGTTTACTTGCTTTAAACGATTCGAGGATCACTAAAGAGGGTGTTCTCATCATTAAAGCACAAAGCCACCGTACCCAAGAGCTCAACCGCGAAGACGCCTTAAAACGCTTAAAAGATCTCATATTAAGCGCTACCAAGGTCAATAAAGCCCGCCGTGCAACTAAACCAAGCCGTAATTCGCAGCGTAAACGCATGGATAAAAAAACTAAACACGGCCAAACAAAAGCATTGCGCGGTAATATTAAGTTTTAGCAATAAACCTAAATGGATGCGCCTAACTATATTAGTGCAAGGCGCATTACATATTAAAAGTTAAGTAGGTTAGCTGGAGAGTATTGGTCGGTTAGAATTTTGGTGTTTTTAGGCCAATCTTGCTCATCTTGTGTGTACTGCATGTAATTGCTTATGGCGTTTATATCTACATCATATTTTTTAAGCTTGGGCCCAAGCGCTTTAACACGTTTGTTAAGTTGAGCCTTAGTTGGCATAGCTTTAATACCCGCTAAAATAATACGGTTGCTTCGATTAGCGCGGCTTACGTTAATAAAATCGCCAAACACGCTATGGTAAGTTGCCGACTCATGCTCGTATAGTTTACTACTCGAAAATGTATTTGCTGCAACTACGCCGCCATCAGCCAACACACCTTTAACCTCTTCAAAAAACTCTTTGGTTAACAGGTGCTCAGGAATGTAGTCACCGTTAAACGCATCAAGAATGATCCAATCGTACTTTTTCTTTTTAATAGCCGCGCGTTTAATAAAGATACGGCCATCTTGAACACTAGATGTCACTTTATCGTTTTCAATAAAGCTAAAGTAGTCGCGAGCCACACTCAATACAGCGGGGTCTATTTCTACATTGTGTATTTTAGCCGCAGGGTATAACTCATGAATAACATTCGACAATGTGCCTCCCCCAAGCCCAATAATTAATACATTTTTAGGGTTTTCAGTTACTAATAAACTCGCAAAAGTAAGCTTTGTGTAGTTGAAAACGAGCTTGTCGGGGTCGTTTTTGTACATGCAACTTTGACTTGTTTGGCTACTTTTAGTGTTAAATTTTAAGCAGCGTAAATCGCGAGTTTCATCAACAATAATATTGCGATATAAAGAGCGCTCTTCGTGAATAACATTAGCTAAAGCAGCGCCTGAAAACACACTAAGTGCTAAAAATACATATTTAAGCATGCGCAAGCTCCTTATTATTAGCAACACTGTTTACAGCAATTGCAACAACACCTAGCACACCCAACGTAGTAGCAAAGGCACTAATAATGGTGTTTACATCAAACGCGAGTACAAAGTAAAAAGAGGTAATAATAGTGCCCAAGGCACTGCCAAGCGTGCTTACAAAATACAAAATACCTGCAACTTGGCCGCTTCTTTCGCTGTCGGTAACCAGCAACCTTACTGAGTACGGCGAAATCATACCTAATATAATGGTTGGAATAAAAAACAACGCAGTAGAAGCGAGTAACGAGCCATAACGGCTATCTTCAATATGGGTAAAAATAAATGCCATTATGGGCTCAGCAAACAACGTAATAGGCACAACCATAATGCTCGCAACTAAAAATATTAATCCGTATTTAGTCAGCGACGCATTTTTTGTACTTAGCTTACCGCCAAGCAAGTAACCAAAGGACAAGCTAAGCATAAACACAGTAATAATACTGCCCCAAATATGTACACTACTGCCGAAGTAAGGCGCTAAAATACGCCCTCCTAATAGCTCAATCCCCATAATGCAAAAGCCACTGCAAAAGGCTAAAAAGTAAATCAAAGCGTTTGTTTTTAAAGTCATGTTTTTATCGTTATGTAACTATAAGTAGAGCACCATATTAACGTGATGCCACCAGAGTCGCTAGTGTAATAATTAGCCGTTTGTAGGAATAAAAAAAGTATTGCTTATTAATTTATTGTGCTATCATTTTATTACAATATAACGTAACTTGTTTTGTTGTATTGTCGGTTAATTGTACTTGTACCATTTCGCTTGATTAAGTGATCTACTTAAGTGTGGAAAAACGTGTTGATAGCCAGCCAAAATATTTGTTATTTAGTTGCTCTCGGCAATTTCTCCTGCTTTGATCTACCTTCTGCATCTGTGCAGTCGTAAATGAGAGTTTTTTAAGCAGGTATTTCCACCTTTAGCCCCGCAAAGCGATTAAGTATTGTTGCGGATTAGTATTTTTAACCACCTTGCTATTTTGTAATGTAGTTTTCATCCTAAAGCGCTTTAGTGTAGTGGCTAAAGCGCTTTTTATAACGAATACATGAGTTTATTAAGCCACCCATCGGCCTTCGATGGTTTATAAATTAACACAATGTCTTCACTGTGATGACTGTTAACCCCCTTTACAGTTAATTTTGTAAACCCTAAATCATCAATCACAAAATTTGGTAAATACGCCAACGCCAAGCCACTTTGTACTACCTCTATTAATGCACTGTAATCGCTACATCTAAATACAATATTGCGCGGTGCAATATCGTCTTGCCAGCCGTCGGAGCCTATTCCTTGCTCAAGGCCGCACAATGGCGAAAACAGCGGGCATGCAAAAGCTGCGTGCAGTAATTGGTTTTTATTAAGCGTTAAAGAGCCAGTTTGTACTAGCTGATGCCCAGCGGCCGCAGCCACACTAAACCCTGTATTAAATAAATCAACCGTAACTAAATTAGCGTGTGAGCTATTATTTAATGCCTCGCGAGTAACTAGCGCAATATGTGCAGCGCCTGATGCAACTTGGCTTATAGCTTCACCTTCAAATACATTATTAATACGTACCGAACAAGGCAGGTTGCCAAGAGGGGTAAGTAACTTTTTTAAACCACTTTTAAGTAAAATGGCAGGGCCTGCAATAACTGCATTAAATTTATGATTATCGCTTTTAAAACGGCTAGTAAGCTGCTGGTAATTATGAACTAAATCGCTACTGTGCTTAACAAACTCTTTGCCTTTATCATTAAGTACTAAGGTTTTCCCAACACGATTAAACAGCTCCGTGGCTAAGTTTGCCTCAACCTTTTTTAGCGTTTTAGACAGCGCCCCAGGGGTAATATTAAAATGTTTAGCGGTTGTGTGCAGGTTTTGCGAACTCGCCATATGAATTACTTTTTCAATGTCATCTAAATGCATAGCACCAAACCGTATTGATTAAAAGGAAACAACTAACAACTTATTATCGATTATTTATATATAAAAATCAGCTTATAGTGGCGCTATATTTATTTTTGAGCATTAACATGAAACACATACTGCTATTTTATATTTTATTGTCGAGCGCAGCACTAGCAAGAGACCCTCAGTACAAGGCACACAACACACATAAAGCCCACAGCTATGTGGGGTTTCATGGCATGGCGCTTATATTAGCCGGCGATAAAGTACTTGCCAGCCACATGCCTTTATACGCCCCCCCACACAACTACCAAATAGTGTACGAAGTAACTACCAATGACACCCATCTTAAAATAATCAAAAAAGCACTGAACGAGTCACTAAAAAAACAAACTCAGATCACCATTTTACCAACCAAATTTGATTTGAATTTATTAATAAATAAGCTGACACCCACATTAAATACCACTGTGTTAAATGGCCATTTTGAGCGCGGAGGTACGGCTTTGTTTTCGACAAAGCTGACCTTTAAAAATCCGTTATATGTAAAAAAGATCGCTATAACACAACCTGAAAAAGAAGAGTTTGATTTAATAAAGGTTTCAGCAGAGCAGGGGATGGTAATTCATAAAATACAAAGTAGACCAAGCTATGACTCGTTAATTTTAGTAGCAATAACTAACGAGAAATATAATGGCAAGTTAATGTGTGATGCACCAGTAACAACAGCGCTTACCAGTAAGCTAAAAGCCTGTTTTAAAAGCGTACCAAGCTATTTAGAAACTCGCGATTTTGCAGTTAATTAATCTATAAATAACCCTATATACAATGACAGCCACTGCTAAATATTGAAGCGTGACGTGTAGTGGCTGATACCTGAAGTTAGCGTTTAGATGGAAAGATTATAAATGCATGACTGGCTGTTATGAGCGAGGAGCTGTGGATCAAAATTAATTGTCATTAGCTAATAGATACTATAAGCAAACGTCTCCCCCTTACATAGTGAAATAAACTTTAACAAGCATAATATTTATAGCTGGCAATAGCTTACTCTATTTGCTATTAATGTAAGTTCATTAAATAAGGATTTTTTTGCGCTAAGATAGGGTGGGGTGCATAGTGTTCTTTGATAAAGTTGTTAGCTTATAATTGAATAAGCTAATATATTTTAACTTTAACGAGTAAAGGAATATAAAATGAAAAAAATGTCTGTTTTAATTTCAGTGTGCTTTTTAGCTGCTTGTAGTAATACTAACGATGTATCAAGCAACAAAAGATATACCCTGACATACGATAACGGGACCCCTGTTAGTGCTCACAAAGAAATAAATGACTGCAACGCTGCTGCTATTGTTGCTAATATCAGAGAAGTTAATAACTGGAATAGCAAATACAGTAACTCAAAAACAGCTCCATTAAATAAATCATCAGCACCTAGAAAAGCCTCATGTGAATAAACCTAACAAGCCCCTTATTGGTGCATTATGCATCCTAAGTTATGAGAAAAATTTCAATTAACGTTCAGCGTGATAGTGTTTGTATGGGGGACGATTACAACGCCCCCCATACTGTTAATTTTTCAGTGTTTGATGATAAGTCTTTAAAGGATGTATTTAATTACCTCGCAAAGCATGGTTATTTGGCGAAAATTGCGGGTAAGCATCATAGTTGGTCTTGTTTAGTAAATGGAAAAGTAATCGCAACGTTTAAAGGAAATAACAACATTCCTGAATATGATTCATCACACAATAATCCAATTTTAGAGTTGGCTACGAACGGAAGAATTAATGCTAAATTTGTTTACAATAGCGCGGCCACATAACAAAAATTCTAAGGCGGATATGCCGGAAGAACGCCATCCCACTGCTTAAAATAGTGTTATATTGCTAAGAAGGTTTATAAATGAATGAAGAGATTGTTGGAATTATTGTTCTTCTCGCCCTTGGTACTCTGACATCAATTCTGGTTCATTATTTAATGTCAAAACGGACTTTAGCGGTTGTATTATCTGCACTGTTGGGAAGTTTGCTTTTTCAATTTCTGGTCTATTTAAACCAGGGCCATTTAGATCCATTTATTCTAATCACTTTTGTTACAAGCTTCTTTATTATTGTACTCATATCGTGGTTAGTAAGTATTCCATTTTCAAAGCATCGTCGTGAGACCACAGATTGAAATATTTAAATACAAAATATCAATCCACAAAACCGGCACCAAACTCGCAGACTGACTTCCTTCGCTCGCAATATAGCCAACAAGCATTGTGCTATCAGTTGGGGCGTTAGGTTCTAAGTTAAATTGAATCTCTGTCAAGAAATAAACAAGAATGGAAAAATATCAGCAGGCACCTTTGAGTTTAATGATAACTCTTAGTTGACCCATTTATTTTATCACCATTTGCATTAACAGTTATTATTGGTTTCACTTGTTTAGCAGTAACAGATTCATGTTTTTCCTTTAGAGAGACTTTGTGTAATTAGTAAGCTATCAGTGTATGTACCTATAATCAATAAAATGAAGAGATTGATTTTTATAAACCCTAAATTAGCCAAATTAATAATCTACACGTTCATTTAACACAAAAAGGCCGCAGTAAATAAATACTGCGGCCTTTGCTTTAAACTATGTACTTGAAGCTAAGTGCGACTTAGTAAGCGCCTGCGCTGTAAATAAGCTCGTAGCTGTGGCTGTAAATCTCAAGGATGTTACCAAACGGGTCTTCCATGTAGATCATGCGGTATGGCTTTTCGCCAGGGTAGTAGTAACGCGGCTCTGGCATACGTTTTTTACCACCTGCAGCAACAATACGGTCTGCTAAGCCTTCAACATCAGGGTCTTGTACACAAAAATGAAAGATACCGGTTTTCCAGTATTCAAAGTTGTCTTTAGGGTTTTCTTGGTCTTTAAATTCGAAAATTTCTACCCCAATTCGGTCGCCTGTTGAAAGGTGCGCTATTTTAAATTTTTCCCAATTTGGACCAAATACATCGGTACACATTTCGCCAATGGGGCTGTTATCTTCAGTGATCACGGTAGGCTCCATTATGGTGTACCAGCCCATCACCTTAGTGTAAAACTCTACGGCTTCTTCAACATCTGGTACTGAAATACCAATGTGCGAAAAACTACGTGGATATGTATGACTCATAATCTGTCCTCTTTAACGTGTGGCTTGTTTTGTAACGAGTTGATGGAGTTAGTTTACGAACCATGAGTTATTAAGTAAAATTATCATTAATCATCATTTTGAGTATGTTTTGTAATGATAAACCCGACATGGTTAAACACGTTTTGCACGTTGGTTGAGGTAAATCATTTTACCCAAACCGCCGAGCGCTTATTTATGACCCAATCGGGCGTAAGTCAGCATATTAAAAAACTAGAGCAGCAAGTAAACTGCGCGCTATTAGAGCGCCACGGCAAACAATTTACCCTTACCGTACATGGGCAAAACTTGTATCAACAAGGCAGCTTGTTATTAAAAGAATGGCAATTTTTAGAGCAGCAATTAAAAGATGACTCGCCTTTCAGCGGTTTAGTAAAAATACAATCGCCTGGTAGTTGTGGGCTAAAGTTTTACAATCAACTATTAGCAATGCAAGTAGAGCACAAGGAGCTAGTTATAGATTACCGCTTTGCTCCAAATATCAGTGTTGAACAAGCGGTGGCCAATCATAGTGCCGATATTGGCTTTTTAACTCAAGCGCCAACCCTTAGCGAAGTTACTAGCCACAAAATTGGTCAAGAAGCTTTATTATTAGTAACACCTGCACATATTAAAAACCCAACGTGGGAGGTTTTATGTGAGCTTGGCTTTATTGGCCACCCCGATGCAAAACACCACGCGCAGCTGCTACTAAGCGAAAACTACAGTGAGTTTGAACATGTTGATCAAATCAAGCAAACGGGGTTTTCTAACCAAATAAGTTTAATACTTGAGCCGGTAAGTTTAGGGTTGGGTTTTACGGTTTTACCTGCGCATGCTGTTAGCGCATTTAATAAACCCGGACTGATAAAAACACACCATTTAGCTAATCCAATTAGCGAAAATATTTATGTGTGCCATCACCGTAATAGGCCAATGGCAAAGCGCATGAATACAGTAATTAAAGCAATAAAATCGGGCTAGGGCGCGTGTAACGGCGCCCGTAAAGCCCCTTTACAGCTTAAGCTGTACGTTTAGCTTTTTGCGTAATGTCTGTGAGGCTTTGTTTGCTTTTTAAATAAACCTTATGCACAGCAAAAGTAAGTAAAGTCATCAGTACCATCATACATAGTGTCGGCCAAAGGCTGAGGGTATGATAACCAAGCGCCCCCATAAACCAGCAAATAAGTACCCATTGAATAACATAGAGCGCGGTTACATGCTTACTGGCATATAAAAGAGCACGTGTAATAGGGCCATTATATTTATCAGCAAAAATAAACTGTATAGCCGCTAGTGCACATAAATTTAAGCCAATTAAATAGCTAATACCGCCGACATTTAAATGGAAAAAGTTGCCAAACTGACCTTTAAAATCAATAGCTAACCATACGCCGCCAATAACTAGTAAAGCAGCGCCAAGTTGTGCACATACCTTAGTAATCGGCATTTTGTCGATTACTAAGGTATAAACGACCAAGTACATACCCCGTTAATATCGCACTTACCCAAGGAAAAACCGGAAAATACACCTGATAGTTATTAGCAAAAAATACATCACTAATATAAGGTAAAAGCGTAAATTGCTGCCCCCTTACAAACTGGCTCAAAACTGCAATTGCAATGGCTAAAACCGCAATCCATGCTGTTTTCCAACGGGCAATATTAAGCACACCAAACAGCAATAAGCTAACTCCAGCTAGTTGTAAAATATCACCTGTTAACACCATAAATTGTAACTGCCCAGCACTGAGCGGACTTTGCCAGCCATAAGCATTTATAAACGCCTCAGGCATGGTATTAAATACTTCAATAGGCAGCCAAAACTTGGCCGCATTCATTAAATAGGCAAGCAGTAAAAGCTGTAAACCTCGCTTAATTAAAAGTAAAGGTGTTTGCCTACGCGAGAGTGCCATAGACAGTCCCATTGCCACTAAAAACGAGGCGGTGCCTTTGCCAAGTATATGCACAACCGTACCAAAAGCGCTTTCACTTTGAAGCGTCGAGGAGGCATACATCCATAAGGTATGCACAATAATCATAATAAAAACGCTCGCACCACGCGCAAGATCAATCGTTTTAAGACGTTGGTTCATTGGTTTTAATATCCTTTTTAGGGCAGGTTTGGCATTTGCTATAACCAGCTAAATAATAGCGGCAACAAGTTAAACGCTGGGGTTTTTCAGTAAATGGCGTATCAAGATTAAAGTGCTGACAAATAAGGGTGTGCAGCTGACGATGGCAATTGTTGATATGTAAAGTAGTAGCAAGGTCTAAGCTATGAGCTCGCTCAATGGTGCTACTTAATGAATCGAGTAATAACCGTGCTTGTTCTTTTTTACCCAGTGCATAGTCGGTATTTACCCATTCACCAACTTGGCTTATAAAATGAGTAAACGCTTTGGTTTGCTCTGTTTTACTTACTAATACGTCATTATTCAGGTTAAACCCACGACAATAAGCGCCATTTACCGCTAACGGCATGTTTATGGGATCAGCCGTACTTTGCTTGCAAGCAAACCAATAGCAATAAGCGTAAACAGCTTGCCAGCAAAGCTGTAAATACAAATGCCGACTAATAAATTGCTTAGGCGCAGTAGGGTACTGCGCCTTACAACGAACTGTTAAAGCGCGCACTAATAATAAGCTCGGTTTAAAAGTTCGTTGCACGGGTTGTTGGCAATATAAAAACTGCGCAAGGGTAATCGGTTTAGCCATACAGCTTTGCCGATACGGGGTTGTTTAAGTTACCAGCAAACTGCAAACTACCTGCCGGATCGGTTAAATCAACCATTTGCTCATTATTACCCAGCTGTAAGCGATTTAAACAAGAGTGAGCAAACTCATCACTAAAAAAGTCATACTCTTTAAATCGCTCATTTAAAGCAGGGTTCGCATGTTGATACGCTTTAACACTTTGCGTAACACACTGCCAAAAGTCATGCTCTGTAATACGCTCTTCTCGCACTAAAATTGCTACTAAGTATCTAAAGAAGCAGTCAAATACATCGGTAAATATACTTAATAGCTCAAGCTCTTTCGGCATAGAAACATGAATACGTTCAACCCCTACAGGCAATACTTCAGTGCTATTAAGTAAGGCAACCTCTTCACCTATGTCTTTCATATATGCGCCCACAGGCACCGAGTTTTTAAGCTTTAAAATGAGGTTTTCGCCATGAGGCATAAACACTAATTTATGCGCGTAAAAACAATGTACTAGCGGAATTAAATAGGCATTAAAGTAGGCACGTAACCACTGCTGCGAGCTCAAACCACTTTGCGTTATCCATTCGCCCACTAAACTTTGGCCATTATTATCTAAGTGTAATAACGCTGCCATGGTGGTCAGTTGTTCATCACTATTTAAATTATGGTTTGGGTTTTCTCGCCATAAGCAGGCAAACATTTTACGATAGGGTGTATCACCTAGCGCGCTTTGCTCAAACGTATGATGGGCATAACCTAAGGTGGCGTATTCTCTAAGCGCTGTAAAATTAGCGCCTGCGAGTTGTTGATCTTGGCTAACCTTAGCAAATACCCAATCGTTAATGACAGGAGTCACCGCCATGTAAGCACGCGATAGGCCACGCATAAATCCCATATTTAAAATCGACAACGCCACTTTTAAATACGGCTTATGCGGGTGCGAGCAATTATATAAGGTCCGAATTGACTGTTGCGCTTGATATAAATCGTCACCTTCACCTAAATACACTAATCGCTGATTTGCCAACTCATTTGCAAATACCACACTCAATTTGTGTTGGTACTGCCAAGGGTGAGCAGGAATGAGTAAGTAATCATCGGGGTTTAGGTTTTGAGCTTTTAGCGCTTTGTTGAACGTATCTCGGGTGGTTAAATCTAGTTCATCACTTATATGGCTTGGGTAATCGGCAAAGTATTCACTATGAGCAAAGTCGCATACCGTTTTATGCGCTGCTAACCACAGTACTTTAAACGGTTTGCCTACTTCTGGCGCATAACGTAAAAAGTCAGCTTTACTAAAACCAATGCGGCCATTATTAGCAACAAAGGCAGGATGCCCTTCGCTCATTGCGGCTTCTATTTTTTGCAGCCCTAAATTAGCTAACTGCGCCGCTGTTAACGTGTTATTTTCAAGTTTAAAGCACGCACTGGCTAAAGTAGCATTTAGCTCTTCAAGGTAGGTGGCAAGGCGCTTACCTGTTAAACCTAGCGCAGGCCCTTGCATACTAAAAAAGTGCAATACATCTAGTGGTTGCAGCTCTTCGTTAAGGTTGTAAAAGCATAAGCTTGGCTCGTCTATATCAATGTGGTTTAGTGCCATAGCACGGCCATTAAAAATAAAATAACCGTCTTCAACATTTACTTTAAAGCCTTGCTTTGTTGTCTCTGCGGCCAATAAACGCTCGTGCACTAGCTCGGTGAGTGCTTTAGCTTGTAAATGCCGATTTGCCCATTGCCAATGAGGCTGTATCACGTAATCAGTTTGCAAAGGCGCTAACGAATCAGTAAATAGTTGGCTGTGCCTATCAAAAGCGGCTTTATTACAAAAGCCTAAATAAGCGGCTTTTTCGCCTAGTTGAATTTGCTGGGTGTGCACAAACCCCAAACGCTTATTTAACGTATGAATTTTACTATTAGCAATGTCGGGCTCAACCACAACACGGGCGGCACTGTTTTGAGCAAAAATACTTTGCAGCACGCACTGCATCATTTCAAAACTAAAATGGCGCTTAGGTGCCGTGTTAGGCGCTAATAAAATATGCATACCCACATCATTAGGTTCAACCTCGTACGCCGCTTTCATTAAGCTTTCGTGCTCAGGGCTATAAAGCTCAACTAAAGCCAATAGGTTATTATTTTGCTCGATCACGTATGCCTGATGATGAGGCGTATCAATAATATCTTGATACGCTTTAGTTATTTGTTGCTCGGTTTGCTGCTGCATACCCCAAAAGTGCGAATACGGTTGCTTAAGCCAATCGCAAAATGTTGGCATATCTGTTGGTTGTAATAACCGCATCGTCACTTTGCCGGTATGCTGTAGGGTGGTTACAAAAGATGAAAAATACATAAAAACTCCAATAAATCTTAAAAACTAAGACGCTGAACGCGCAGTTCGAGCAACAGCCTTAACCCGCCAAAGCAAAATAAAGGCAAGGCTTGCAAAGCCAATAGCAGCAAAGTAAAACACAACCGTTGTTGAAAGATGCTCTACGCTCATACCCACTAGTAACGACGCTAAAATAACCCCGATATTTTGAGCTATGTGCACTTTGGCAAAGTCGCTGCCGTAATGTGCAGGCTCACTTTTAGCAAATAGCATTACCTCTAGCAGTACCATCACTTGAAATAGCGCAAAACCATATAAAACACGTGATAAAATCACTAACCCCACCGACTCCTGCGCTTGTAAATAAAGCCCAAGCGCCCCTAAAATAAGTGCACATAACAAAGTGCTAGTGCGGCTTAATGTTGGCAGTGGTAAATGCTGCCTGAAATGATTAAAAACCAGCATAACAAGCGCGGAAAAGGCAGGAATGGCGTATACAACAGCGCTTTGCAACGTACTGCTTTGTGCGTTTAATGCTTGCCAATGAGTAGTAAAGAAGGGGCGAATTAAAAACGCGCTAAAATAAACCACCACACTTAAAAAGCAAAATTGCCAAATAAAATAGGGAATACGTTCTCGCGGTTTTTCAGTCGCTATTGCTTGCTGATAAATACCTGTTTTTAATGAATACATTAAGTAGGCGCATAATAAAACCTGAACTAGGTCACCGGCACTACTGAGTAATAACGCATAGCGTGGCTCTGCTAAACTAAAGAAGTAACCACCAATTAAAGCACCACCAATCGCACCAAAATGCATCAATACAGAAAACAAACCAATAATAGATAAATGCTTAGTTTGTTGCTCTAATCGCAGTGCAAATGGGTATATAAGTAGGTAGCTTGCCTTTAGCACCAACATAAGTTGGTAGTAAATCCAAAACTCCCACACATTGGTCGCAAAGTAGCAAAGCAGGCCAAAACCAGCGGCTACTACTTGGGTTACTAACCACAAAGCCAATTCATTGTATTTTTTAGCGACCTTAGCCCATAGCGGTAAAGCCAGCATTACAGTAATACAACAGTTAGCCACAAAGAGGCCGATTAGAGTGGCGTTACTAATAGCAAATTCACTAGCAAAAAATTGCGGATAAAACGGTAGCAGCAAGGTATCGCATACAACCGAAATAACCGTCAGCAAAATTAGCGCTAAACGAAGACTCATGCGGCGCTACTCTGCTGTTGTGTTGATAGGGTGACATCGCTTAAATCAAAGTTTTGAAAAGCAATTTTTTGCTCAACCTGATAAGGCGAATAACCTAAAATTTCACGTAAAATAATACTATTACGGTAGCAAGCCATACCTAAATCTGGAGTTACAAAACCATGAGTATGCTGCTCGGCATTTTGTACAAAAATACGTTTTTGTTCGCTATCTACCGCATATTCACGGCTTACTAAATAACGACCTTGCTCATCTTGGGGTAATTGGTGGGCAATATTATTTAAAAAAGCAGGGCGCTGATATTTAAAGCCCGTGGCGCAAATTAAAAAGTCGGTTTCTATTGAAAAGGGCTGCTCAAGCTCCTGATGATAAAACTCAGTCAGTAAACGCTCACCTACTTTTTGAGTTTTTGTTAGCTTGCTGTTAGTTTTAAATGTAGTAGAGATTGGCCCATCAAGGCTTTGCGCGTAGAGGGTGTCGAAAATGTCGTTAATTAAATCGCCGTTAATGCCCTTAAATAGATTTTTTTGGTTTTGATTTAGCCAATCTCGCTGCTCAGTTTTTAAATTATAAAAGTAATCAACATACTCAGGAGAGGTCATTTCAAGGGTGAGCTTAGTATACTCAAGCGGGAAATAGCGCGGTGAGCGTGCTATCCAATCTAACTGCAAACCTTGCGGTACTGCTTGCTGCAATAAGGTGTGGTAAATTTCTGCTGCACTTTGCCCAGCCCCTACCACGGTAACTCGTTTAGCCGCTTTTAATTCATCAAGCCGATGACAAAAATCGCTACTGTGCATTACGTTATTTGAGTTACTTTGCACAGCGCAATCAGGAATATACGGTGCAGGCCCTGTGCCCAAAACAATATGGCGAGTCACATAATGTTGCATACCATTAGGGGTGTTACAGCTAACGGTATAACACTCACTTTGCGGGCAAAATTCAACGTGAGTGACTGTTTGTTCAAAGTTAACATTTGAAAGCTGCGAGCAAACCCATTGGCAATATAAGTTGTATTCACGGCGCAATAAAAAAAAGCTTTCGCGAATATAAAACGGGTATAAACGATTATTTAATTTGGCATAATTTAAAAAGCTATATTGGCTGGTTGGATCTGCCATGGTTACTAAATCCGACATAAACGGGGTTTGTAATGTAACGCCCTCAAGCATCATTCCAGGGTGCCAATCAAACTCACTGCGCTGCTCTAAAAACAGGCCTTTTACATCTTCGAGCGGTTCACTTAAACACGCTAAAGATAAATTAAATGGGCCAAGACCAATAGCTATAAAATCGTAAGGTTGATTATCCATTATGCAATTTCCCTATAAGTTTGCCATGCAATGTGGCTAATTTTCTCAATAACAGCGCGTACATCAGATAATTGGCACTGCGCATTAAGCAATGTAAATTTAAGATAATGACGACCATTTATTTTTGTACGGGCAATCATGGCTTCACCAGTTTTTAAAAACGTTTGTCGTACATGCAGGTTTAAAGAGTCGAGTAAATCAAGGTCATGTTTTAAATCATCAGGGGCAAATCTAAATACCAAGGCACTAAGCTCGGGGTAGTTAACTACTTCAAAGTCGGGGTGGTCGTTAAGTACAATATGCGTTTGGCGCGCAAGACCAATAACTTTATCAAACGCGCGGCCAAGCGGTGCTTCTCCAGTAGTGCGCAGTGTTAGCCATAACTTTAAGGCATCAAAACGGCGAGTGGTTTGCAGGCTTTTATCAACCAAATTAGGCGTGCCATTTCCCGCCTCTGCTAATGGGTTTAAATAATCGGCATACAAAGTAATGTGGCTAAAATAACGTTTGTCGCTTAATAAAAAGGCACTACAACTAACCGGTTGCATAAATGATTTGTGATAATCAATCGTTATTGAATCAACCAACTCAATGCCATTAAGCGCATTGCGGTGGTGCTCGCTTACCAACAAACCGCCACCATAAGCGCCATCTACGTGGCACCATAGCTGCTCTTCTTTAGCCAGCATGGCAATATTATGGATTGGATCGATTGAGCCAAAATCGGTTGTGCCTGCGGTAATAACCACTGCAATGGGTAAATCACCTTGCGCTTTGCTTGTTGCTATGGCGGTTTTAAGTGCCTCCATATCCATTTGCATTTCGCGATTTGTAGCCACCGGCACCACGGCGTTGTAACCTAAGCCCAGTAACGCCGCTGCTTTTTGAATACTAAAGTGCGCCACCTCAGAGCAGTAAATTTTAAAGCGCGAGGCAACAGCTGGTAAGCCCTGAAGTTTTACCTGATGTTCTGGCGCATAGCGGGTAACTCCTACTTCACGAGCAACCAACATTGCCATTAAGTTTGATTGCGTGCCGCCACTAGTAAATACTCCATCGGCAGTGCTTGGCAATGCTGCTTTTTGGCATGTCCAATCAATCAGCTTTTGCTCAATTAAGGTCGCGCCTGCACTTTGATCCCACGTATCTACCGAGGTATTAATAGCAGCAATAATGTGTTCGGCCACCACAGCAGGATAGGTTACAGGGCAGTTTAAATGAGCCATGTAGCGAGGATGATGAAAATACACGGCATGATCTAAATACACGCCTTTTAGCTCTTCAAGCACCGCCGGGAAGTCAGCCAAAGGCTGTGATAAATCAACATCGTTTACTACTTTTGCTAACGCATTTATCGACACACCTGAAAATGGCTTTTGGGCTTTAGCCATCGCTTGCTGTACTGCCGACAACCCTTGCAATGACGCTATTTGATAATTAATGAACTGCTCTAAATTGAATTGTGGGGGTAAGCCGCTTTGTTCAAATACAGCCTGTTTTTCAATGGTATTAATATTTAACACTTGAGATTGAGACACATCAACATCCCTTGAGTACACTTTTTAGGTGCAAGGATCTTAATGATAATAATTTCTATTTGCAATAATGAAAAAAGGTTAGATAGCAACTTTTTTTAATTAGAGCTAACAAGCTTGTCGTATATTTTTAACTAAAATCGATAAACTTCACTATTAAACGACAAGCGTTCCAAGCAAAAAATAAACTTAAAAAAGAGAAAGTTAAGTAAATTATTTTAGCGGTAGCAAAGCTATGTTTAGCCATTACCACCTATTTAAATATGAGCAATAAATACGCAATTGAGCTAAATAATTACTGTTTATGAAATATTTAATACAAAACTTAAAGTATTGGCGGTTTTTCTGTTACGTTGGTGTTTGTATTAACGCTAAAGGACGGCATGATGGAAGTAAAGCAACTAGCAAGTCAGACCTTAATCGGCTTAAAAGTAAGAACCTGCAACGCCAATGAAATGAACGCTGGCACTGCAAAGATAGCTGAACTTTGGCAAAAATTTGGTGAAAAGTTTGCCAACAGCCTCACCCAAAACACCAAAGTATATGGTGTGTATACTAATTACGAAAGCGATCTCACTGGCGATTTTGACGTAATTGCCTGCTGCGATAATTTATCACTTAAACTCCCTGAAGCTAAAAAAGTAACCACCCAAGCGGGGCGTTATTTGATATTTAAAGGTGAGGGTGAAATGCCAAATGCAGTAATCGATTTATGGGGCGAAATTTGGCAGTACTTCAGCTCAGACGATTGCCGCTATGAACGTACTTACACCAGTGATTTTGAGTATTATAAAAACAGTAACGAAATAGAAATTGCCATTGCAATTAAAGACTAATGAAAGGCTAGGTTTGTAAGTGCAAACCTAGCCTTTCATTAGTGTAATTTAACCCCTGCCAACTAAATCATTGGTTATTACTTGCCAGCTTGTTTTTTAAATCATGTAAATCGCACACCGTTATTGTTGGCGTTATTTCCCATGGATCAAAAATAGAATCCTCAGAACGCTTTATCCACGCACCGCGCATGCCATGCGAAATAGCGCCGGTTATATCAAACGGGTTACTCGAAATAAGCCACGTGTTTGCACCCGTTGAATTTGCCTCGCGCAAAAAGTGGCTGTAAACACCTGGGTTTGGTTTAAATGTTTTCATATCGTCGGCGCTTACTACGCCTTCAAAATAATCACTTATGCCTGCCGTTTCGAGCAAAGTATTTACCGCATCAGCAGCGCCATTAGAAAATGCAAACAACCGGTAATTTTGTGCTTTAAGTTGCTCAAGCCCTTTTTTAACATCGTCAAAAGCGGGTAAAATTTTATATTGCTCAAGTAATTGCTGTTTTTGATCATCAGAGAGTGGTGTTTTGTGCGCTAGGCAAGCGTAGTCTAACGCCTGTTTAGTACATACTGAAAACGGAACATAGTTTTGCATTAAGCCGCGCCTAAACGAATACTCCAACTGTTTTTCACGCCATGTATTTGAAAAGTTTTGCGCTTTATCGCCAATCATATTTTCAAGTAAAGATAGTACGCCGTGGGTGTTTATAAGCGTGCCGTATACGTCAAATGCGAGTGTGGTTGCCATGTTTGCTCCCAAAATTTAAGTTACTTGTAGCCTAATTGTTTCGAGCTTAACTTACTTTGAACGACTGCTCAACGTTGTAAATTTGTTATATAAAAAGGTACATCAACAACACCCGCGCTATAAACGCTAACAGAAACCCCGCAACATTTTAATTAAAGAAACAGCGCTTTCAAACCAGAGATACTCGCTCGTTTTAGAATGGCTAGAACGGCTGTTGAGCTTATAAGTGCTAGTTATAAATCAAATTAAGTAATAGCTAAAAGTAGAGGGTTACTGATTTATCTTATTCCTTTAGATTTTGTCTAATAGGCAAAATAAGGATAACGAGTCGGTCAATAAATTTGATGTCAGAACTGAGACTTTACCCCTTTTGTTTCTTATACATTTTGAAAACTATATTAATTTTATAAACTGAACTATAAATAAGTGTTGTCTTTATCGTTGGATTCTTATTATGAAATATAAGGTAGTAACCATATGGTTTTTAACATTCTTTATTGTTGGGTGTGAACTCGAGGGAGATGATGGAGTTTCCGGAGCACAGGGGCAATCTGGTCCTCAGGGAGAGCCTGGTCCTCAGGGTATAGTAGGGCTGAGTTGTTGGGATTTAAATGAAGATGGAAATAAAACCATGCCTGATGAAGATACAAACTCCGACGGCGTTATCGATGTATATGACTGTCGTACCATTATAGATTTAAGCCCTACAAATACTCTTGTAAATAGCACTACGCAAACAATAACAAATCAACACACTCGACAATCCTATTCTTCTGCATTTGCATCAGGCATTACATTGTTTACAGGTTCAAGTGAGGATTATGAAAATGCGACCGTCGACGGCAATTGGCATGCACTAGACAATTTAGCAGCAGATCCTATCCAAGATCCTTGTGGGCTATGGAAATGGGAAAGTACCCCTGGAGGGTCTTATAAACTACAAGCAGAAAATGCAGTGGCTTATAACGTTAGGCATATGCTTGCAATTGCATTATATTCAGCAGATCCAGCAGAAGATGCACATTTTGGTTTTGAACAATGTCAAAATGCATGCTTATCAGATAATAACTGTACTGGCGCGTTTTACTCTGTAGAGGACGGCACTGACAACTCTTTGAATTGTAAACTGCTGCGTGATGTGGGATTTGAGATAGACAGTGCGACAGAGTTTTCCGGATTTCAAACTGAAGAAATAGGTTTCGCTTCGGCAAATATTCAAAATAGTCCGATATATATTGGCGTCATTAGTGTTTGCGAGTAGTGCTCTAAAACTTTTTATACGAGGGGGGCACGACAATAAAGTTAGGTTCAACAATGCTTATCAAGGAGCATCGTTGAATCTGAAAGTGATGAGCAAAGTGGCACTTCAAACCTGATGTATTAGCAATTCATCTTTTTCCGACTTTCTACTTAATAAGTAATTGGATTTCCAACATCTAAACTGAAGTAAAAATTATTTTCGGAGTTTAAAAATGAAGAACCAAAGAGGCTAGAAGTGTAAATCTAAACTTCAGATATTATAGCTTCTACCTGTCTGCTGATGGCACTCTCCAGCCCATTGGAAAAGCTAACGGTTAGGTTAGGTTAGGTTAGGTTTAATTATTTTTGCTGGGTTTGTTGAATTCAACCCAACCAAGATTCAACGAACTTAAAACCTTTCACCTAACACCTTTTGCCTTTAACCTTTCACCTCGTTGTGTAAACCCCCGTTACATTTTGATTAAAAAAGCCACACTTTAACTTATGTTTAGGTGTGGCTTTTTTTACAGCAGTTGCAACTAAAAGTTAAGCTACATTCGCTGCTAATAACTCTTTACGTACAAGCTCTGCGCCTTTGCTAAGAGCGTTGAGTTTGCCGTTTGCGATGTCACGGGGTAGGGGTGCCATACCGCAGTTGGTGCAGGGGTAGAGTTTGTCGGCATCTACATATTTAAGCGCTTCGCGTAGGGTTTTGGCCACCTCTTCAGGGGTTTCTATAGTATGGGTGGCTACATCGATTGCGCCCACCATTATTTTTTTACCGCGTATCAGTTCAAGTAGCTCTATGGGTACCTGTGAGTTTTGGCATTCGAGCGAAATAATATCTATATTCGATTTTTGCAGCTTAGGGAATACCTCTTCGTATTGTCGCCACTCGGTGCCAAGGGTTTTCTTCCAATCGGTGTTGGCTTTAATGCCGTAGCCGTAGCAAATATGCACGGCGGTTTCGCATTTTAACCCTTCTATGGCTCGCTCTAGGCAGGCTATACCCCAGTCGTTTACCTCGTCAAAAAACACGTTAAAAGCGGGTTCATCAAATTGAATTATATCAACCCCAGCGGCTTCTAGCTCTTTGGCTTCTTGGTTGAGTATTTTAGCAAATTCCCATGCTAGTTTTTCACGGCTTTTATAGTGATCGTCATACAGGGTGTCGATCATGGTCATTGGCCCAGGCAGTGCCCATTTAATTGGTTGGCTGGTTTGCTGGCGTAAAAACTTGGCGTCTTCAACAAATACCGATTTAGTACGAGACACAGGGCCAACCACTGTGGGTACGCTGGCGTCGTAACGGTCGCGAATTTTAACTGTTTTACGGTTTTCAAAATCAACGCCATTTAAGTGTTCAATAAAGGTGGTTACAAAGTGCTGACGAGTTTGTTCGCCATCGCTGACTATATCTACGCCTGCAGTTTGTTGCTCGTGCAGGGAAATACGCAGGGCGTCGTGTTTGCCATCAACCAGCTCACTGCCTTGTAATTTCCACGGTGACCATAAGGTTTCGGGCTCAGCAAGCCATGACGGTTTTGGCAAGCTGCCTGCTGATGATGTGGGTAATAGTTTTTTCATAATAAATGCTGCCTTTAATTTTGTTGTGTGATTAAGCGATACTTGCCGAGAACTGCTTCAGTACTGATTGATAAGGCTTAATAAAATGCTGCTCGGTAAATTTGCCTTGCTCAACTGCTAGTTGACCTCGCTCTGCGCGGTCATACACAATTTGCGTTAATGAATGGTCGTCATTTTTTAAATTCGGTTTATAACGGCTACCTGCGGCGGCATTGGCGTTATAAATTTCTGGACGATAAATTTTTTGAAACGTTTCCATAGTGCTAATAGTGCTAATTAGTTCAAGGTTGCTGTAGTCGTTAAGTAGGTCACCAAAAAAGTAAAACGCTAACGGTGCAACGCTGTTTGGTGGCATAAAGTAGCGCACTTGTAAGCCCATTTTTTCAAAGTATTGCTCTGTTAACGACGACTCATTAGGCTGATACTCTACGCCTAAAATAGGGTGTAAATTTTCGGTTTGCTGATAGGTTTTGTTATCAGACACGCTTAAACAAATAACCGGTGGCTTTTTAAAATGCTGTTTATAGGTATTTGAGTTTACAAAGCATTTAAACAACTTTCCGTGTAAGTCACCAAAGTTATCAGGGATACTAAATTGCGGTTTGCTTTTGTTATGCTCAAGTAGTAACACGCTAAAGTCGTAGTCGCGCACATACGATGAAAAGTTATTTCCCACCATGCCTTCTATTCGCTCGTTGGTTTGGCGGTCAATAATATTGGTTTTTAATACCTCAATTGACGGAAATGCCTGACCACTGCCCGCAATATCTAAATCAACCGAAATGATTTTGAGTTCAACCTCGTAACGATCCCCTTGTGGGTTATCCCAACTGGCCAGTGCATTAAAACGATTGTTGATCATTTTTAGGGTATTACGCAGGTTTTGTTGGCGGCTTTCACCCCTTGCTAAATTAGCAAAGTTGGTTGTAATACGTGTGTTGTTTGATGGGTGGTAGTTTTCGTCCAAGTTAGTGCTTTTAATAGTAAATGTAAGATCAGTGCTCATAGCCGTATCCTTTCAATTTGAGTAATTACTGCTTTTATTAACTGGTTGTTAAACCGACATAACGGTTAAGCAGTAGTGATGCTTTGCAGAGTTAATGAATTTATACGCGGTATGTAGCATGAAGAAAAACGGGTTTATTTCAGGTAAAACATGAGACAGATTCACGCTTGAGTGAATTCATTAAGTTAGCAATATTGATTAGTTGCTGATGAGGGGTAAAACCCGATTTAGACGTCTAGATTTCTATTTAATAAACTAAGCTATGCAGTTTATTCATATAAAACCTGAATAATATTCAATGCTTTTAGAACGTGCTTATCGTTTGTATTGGTAGGTATGCTATTTAATAAAATCCAATAAATTCAACAACTTAAAAATAACAACCCATGTTAAAAATTTAATATAAAGCTAAATGAGGAAATGTTTATTTTTTAAATACAATTTAGTATTTAAAAATAGGGCGCTTAATTAAACACATTGATAACCACGTGCCGAGTAGCGCTAAGCTTACGTTGTTTGAGCGTGCTTTATAAATTCATCGTAAATACTGTCTTTAATAAGCCTGTCGGGCGTAAAGGCATAATAATGCTGATAAACATTTTCAATTGTACCTATATAGTTAACGTCGTAGTGACGCTCTACTTCGGCTCTTACCAAAATAGGCGCAGGGAATATGCCAAACCCTTGTTCACCTAACGACTTCATTAATGCGCTGTCGTCAACATGGCCAGCTATTGTCATTTCAATCTTGTGTTCTTGCAGCCAATAATACATAGCACGCGCAACGGGGCTTTCTTTTGCAGGCAGCACTAAAGGCTTGTTATTTAAAGATTGCGGAAACTGCTTATGTAACTGCGAATGCCATGTTTTGTTTCCAAAAAGAGCGATTTGGCTTTTGCCTATTTCATGGCAAAACGCCTTAAACGATAAAGTGGTATCGAGCGGTTTATCGGCTAACACTAAATCAAGCTTATGAATCGCCATTTGTGCAAGCAGTTCATCTTGTTGGCCATCAATACAGTGTAAGTTGGTAATACGGTCGTTATTAATTAAAGGGGCTAGCCACTTTGACACCAGTGATTTGGGCAACACATCTGAAATACCGACCTTTAACGTTCGTGAATAGTGCGTGGTATCACCTTGCGTGGTTTCGAGCCATTCGTGAGCAATAGCAAACATATCATTGGTGTATTGCTGGGTTACATGGCCAAATTCCGTTAACTGTAGGCCTCGCCCTTGGCGAACAAACAGTGGTTTTCCTAGTCGTTGCTCTAAGTTAGTAATTTGTGAGCTGACCGTTTGCGGCGTTAAATTAAGTATTTTACTCGCCGCTGCAATACTGCCGTGCTTACTTACCTGCCAAAAATAATATAAGTGATTGTAGTTGATGTTGGTAATCATTCGAAAATACCTGTTTTAAAGTAAGAAATAATCAGCTTTTTCCTTTGCCTCTAAGTTAGTAGATTACAGTCATGCCTGCAACATAGGTACTATTAAAAGGTGTAATTGCATGAAGCTAAAACTTACAGTTAAAAACAAGATAATTAACGCAAGTGAAAAGATGTCGCTTTTAAAGCTGATCAAAACACAATTGGCAAAACATGCTTTAAATATTCGCAAAGTGGAGATTCAAATAAATGATCTTTCGAGTGATCGCCACGGCACTTTGCAGCAGTGCAAAATTAATATTCTTGTACCTGGGCTACCCAGTATTAATGTAAATACAAAAGGACGAAGTATGCTGCAAGCGATAAAGCGTGCACTTAAAAGTTTGCAGCACATTCTCGTTAATAAGTACCAACCTTCGCAACCAAGCTCTTAATATCGCACTTGTAGTAGCAAGGATGCTACTTTTTTAATGCCTCTCTAATTCTAAGCTATGTTTAGTATTAAACGATTCAATTATTACCATTGAGCAGTATTTTCTTGTTGGGTTTTGTTGCAATGAACCCATCGAACGCTTTGTAACCCCTCGTTACACTTTAATTAAAAAAGCCGCACACTAATAATTAGTGTGCGGCTTTAGTATTTTACTTTTTAAAGCGATTACTTGGTTAGTAAGTGCTTTTCAAAAAAGTCAGCCATCATAGTATGGTAATGCAAGGTAGTGCCTTTGCCTTCACGTAAGCTGTGTGAGCGGTTAGGGTATGAGAAAAACTCAAACTGCTTGTTATGCTTTACAAGCTCATCAATTAAGCGTTCTGAGCCTTGATAATGCACGTTATCATCGCCTGTGCCATGAATAAGCAGTAGCTTACCAGTTAGGTTTTTAGCAAAGGTAATAGGCGAGGTGTTATCGTAACTCTCAGGATCGGTGTTTGGGTTACCCGCATAACGTTCTTGATAAATGGTGTCGTATAAACGTATATCTGGCACCGGTGCTGAGGCAATGCCAACTTTAAATTTATCACCATGGCGGAACAGTAAGTTAAGGGTTGAGCTACCGCCACCTGAATGCCCCCACACACCAACGCGGTCTGTGTCTATTACATCCCAACGTTTGGCCATGGCATCTAGCGCATCAACTTGATCTTGCACGGTAATTGAGCCGATTTTTTTATAAATCGATTTGCGCCAATCACGGCCTTTTGGTGCGCGTGTACCACGATTATCAACTGATGCGACAATAAAACCTTTTTGCGTTAGTAACGATTTATATAAGTAACTGTTGCCTTCCCAGCGGTCTTGCACGGTAGAGCCCCATGGTTCGCCGTATACGTAAAACACAATTGGGTATTTTTTACTTTTATCCATGTTCTCTGGGAACATAATGTAGCCGTCAAGCTCGGTGCCATCTTGCGCGTTTACTTTAAAAAACTCATGCTTTGGTAAGCTTTGTTCAGCCAGTTTTTGTTTAAGCTTTGTATTTTCAACTAAGGTTTTTACATTACTATGATCGCTCACTTTAATGATCTCTTTAGTCGGTGGCGTACCAAATTTTGAGTAAGTGTGCATAGCCCATGAGGCATCTTTTGACATGTAGTAGCTGTTTGAGCCTTCAAACTCAGCAGGTGTTACCCGTACCGGTTTGCTGCTGCCATCAAGCGGTGTGCTGTATAAATAACGCTGACCAGGATCATTTGGCGAGGCAGTAAAATACATTACGTTTTTGTCTTCATTGATGCTCAGCATATCAATAATGTCGTAATCGCCTGGGGTTAGGTCGATAATAGTTTTGCCATCGCGCGATACACGGTAAAGATGACGCCAACCGTCGCGTTCGCTATGCCAAATAAAAAACTCACCGTCTTTTGACCAGTTGGCTTTATAAAACCATTCGATAAACGCATCGTCTTTGTCTTCTAAAATTTTAGTCAGTTGCTGCTTTTGCCAATCAAACAACCACACTTTGTTATGGCTTTGTGGACGGTTTAAGTCTTGAATCATTAATTCATTACCAGTGCCTGCCCAGCTAATACGCGGAATATAACGGTCGCGGTTATCGCCTTCAAGCTCAGCCCAACGGGTTTGTTTGTCGCTAAGGCTTACCACACCAACACGCACGGCAGAGTTGGTTTCACCCGCTTTGGGATACGGGAATTTTTTAAGGGTAGGGTACAGATCATCAGTGTTGTTGATCATAGTGAAAAATTTAACGTCACTGGTATCAAGCTGCCAATAGGCAATTGATTTGTTGTCGGGGCTCCAACGAAAACCATCTGCAATAGTAAACTCTTCTTCGTATACCCAATCAAAATTACCGTTAACAATAGTGGCGTTACCATCGGTTGTGAGCGCAGTCACTTTGTTGCTGCCAACCGCTTGCATATAAATATTGTTATCGCGCACGTAGGCTACTTTTGAGCTATCTGGCGAGAACTTAGCAAACATTAACGTAGTTGGCTCAACGTCCTTACCACCAAGTTGCTGTAATTGGTTAGTCTCAAGGTTAAGTAACCAAAAGTCGCCTCTGCTGCGTGAGCGCCAAACTTGCTCGCTGTTGGTAAATACCATCAGCCATTTACCGTCTTTTGACCATTGGTAACTTTCGATTGCAAATGGCTCGTCTGCGCCCTCTGGCAATAGCTTTTCAAACTCAACCAATACTTTACGGCCTGTGCCGTCAGCATTGTAAAATACAATGTCGTTGCCTTTTACGCCGTGCTCTTTTTCGTCATCGGCGTTGTTATCGTCTGCTTTTTCTTTTTCGCTTTCGCGCTCTTCAAGTACGGTGTAGCCAGTGCCATCGTCTAGCCATTTAAAGTAAGTGCTACGCTGGGTTTTAAATTCTTTATCTTTATAAATTTGCGCTAGGCTTAATGGATTATTCACGGTACTCATCGCTGCATTATTGTTGGTTGTTATGCTGGTACTTGAACATGCTTGCAAGCCTAAGCCCGCAACAATGGCCAGTGCCAAGCCCGATGTTTTGATCAGATTCATTGTTATTGTTCCTTGGGTCTGCTGACCTTTATAGATTAAGGCGCTTATTACATTTACTGTAACAAAATAACCTACAGAATATCAGCATGCTTAACGCACAAAGCTATGGTTTAAACCCAAACTTTTATAATTTATTACTATGCTGGATTTTTAAATTCATCACTGAGCGTGTCGATTAGTGCTCTTACTGTTGCCGATAAATGCTGACGAGAAGGGTAAAGCACATATATTTTCATTAGGTTTGATGTCCATGGCGCTAATACACGCTGCAAGCGACCATCAAGTATATATTGATTTGCCAAATACGTAGGCTGTACTGAAATACCACCACCGGCTATGGCTGCATGAAGTAATGTGGTGGCCTCGTTTGCACTTAAATTGCATTTAACATCAACTGATTGAAACTCATCCCCGTTGTGTAAATGCCAAATATATCGGTCGAAGTTTTTATAGCCTAAACACTGATGAGCGCTTAACTGTTGTGGTGTCGTTATTGGCGGATAATCAGCAAGGTAGTCGGCTGAGGCCACTAATATAGATTCACACTCGGCAATAGGTTTACCTATTAAAGATGGATCAGGATTGGCTGCAATACGTATTGCCAAATCAACACGTTGCTCTATTAGATCTGTGGTTGAGTCTTCAAGATCTATGTCTATTTGCACGTTAGGATGACGTTTCATAAAGCGTGTAAATATAGGGGCTAATTGCGCAAAACCTAACGACATACTGGTCGCTACTCGTATTTTACCTGACAACTGTTGCTGGCTTTTTGTTTGTTCAACTAAACGGTTAGCCTGTGCTAACCATTGCTCTATTTCGGGTAAACAGGCCTCGCCGGCGGTGGTAAGCGTTACTTTACGGGTAGTGCGATGCAATAAGCGCGTATTTAACCAGGCCTCTGCCGACTCAATATGACGAGTAACCATAGGGCGTGACATTTCAAGCCGATCGGCAGTGGCAGTAAAACTGCCTGAGTAGGCAACATCCACAAAAACCTGCGCTGCGGTAAGTTTATCCATAGTATTTGCACGATTTATGAAACAATGATGCTAATTATTGGTTGTTTTTCTGAACATATCAAACCTTTATTATGCTCGCATTAGCAACCAATGATGAGAATACTATGAACCTACGCACTCTTTTACTAAGCACACTATTAGCCAGCAATATCGCTATTGCAGACGAAACCCCACTAACCCTTGATGTGTATAACGCTGACAGCAATAGCTTTCATGTTAATGCCACGCTGGTTTATGGCCATACCGATGCAATTTTAATTGATACCGGATTTACAAAAGCAGATGCACTGCGCATTGCCGCCAAAGTAATTGACTCTGGTAAACAACTAAAAACTATTTTTATTAGCCAAGCCGATCCTGATTACTACTTTGGCGCTGAAGTGTTACAGCAGTTTTTTCCTGACGTAGAGATTATAACCACACCGGCAGTGCACCAAAAAATAGCAGCAAAGCTTAAAGGCAAACTTGCTTTTTGGACGCCAAAAATGGGTGAAAACGCACCTAAAAACCCCGTCGTACCTAAGATATTTAATGGTAATAGCTTAAAAATAGAAGGCCACAGCATAGAAATTCGTGGCACAGAGGGTGAGCATAATCATCGTCCTTATTTATGGATACCTGATAATAAAGCTATTTTAGGAAATGTGGCTGTATACGCTAATGTTCATTTATGGATGGCCGATGCACAAACTCAAGCAGAGCAAAATGCATGGGCAAAGCAACTTAATGAAATGAAAGCACTCAACCCTGACGTGGTGATCCCTGGGCATATGAAAGCAGGCACTCAATTAGATGCTGCAAATATTGATTTTTCAATCCAGTATTTAAAGGATTTTGCACACGCTAAGCAAAGTAGTAATAGCAGTAAACTGCTGATAGATAAAATGACAAACACATACCCAGAGGCTGTATTACCTATGGCTCTTAGCATTGGCGCTAAAGTTCATAAAGGTGAAATGAAATGGTAATTGCCGCTTAACCGCTGCAATAAATGCAGTAGTACCAAAAAACACGCCTAGTAAAGTCTGGCGTGTTTTTTATTATTGCCACAAATACATACTGGCTCGCTTATTAGCAATATTTAATTCAAATACCTCAGTGCTGGAACACATAGCAGCGCCATAGCATACATGTAGTGGTAACAAGTGCTCTTCTCTGGGGTGATTAAAGCGTGCAGCTGGAGCTTGCTGCCATGCTAATAATTGCTGTTCACGCTGATGCTCGGTTAATGTTTGATCTGCGACTGTGCTTACCAGCCAATTTTCAAATGCCAGGTTTTGCTGATTAACATCGCTTGATTGGGTAACACCAAAAGCGCGCATATTATGGAAGGTAAAGCCTGAGCCTATAATTAATAAGTTATCATAATCAATACTTTGCAGCGCTTTACCAATTTCAACATGCAACAGCGGATCAAGACTTGGATGCAAGGATATTTGCACACAGGGAATGTCGGCCTCTGGGTACATAATTTTTAACGGCACAAACATCCCGTGATCAAAACCACGCTGAGAATCGAGTTTTGAGTCAATATTACGTGTTGCGAGCGCTTGCTGTACTAAATTAGCAAGTTGCGGCTGGCCAGCACAAGGGTAAGTTAATTGATACGCCTGCTCAGGAAAACCGTAGTAATCGTAAATTAATTTAGGTGTTGCTGAGGCTGTGATTGCAATAGGGGTTGCTTCCCAATGTGCGCTGATCATTAAAATAGCGCTAGGCTTTTTGATTTTAGCAGCAACGGTTTGTAAACATTCCACCATATCTTTATGGCTTGGCTCTCCTAGCAGCGGTAATGGACCGCCGCCATGAGATAAAAAGAAAACATTTGCTGGTTGCGGCATACTTAACCCTTAATTGTTCGATATGGTTATTATAATGCATGCTCAAATCACAATTAACTAGCCACAAAAATGCACAGCTAAAGTGCAAATTCTAAGAAGCTCTAGCAGTCATCAACCAAACCACAATACTGGCAGGGGTAACACCTTTAATACCTTGGTTTAATTTTTCGCAGCTGAGCATTTTTAAGCTGTACTGCTTTGCATAAATACTCTGTACCTCTGCCGCAGGCACACTGTATGGCGTGCCACTACGTTGAGATTGGTCGTAAATACAGGTGATCAATAATTGCGGTGCAGCATCATTTAGGCTAATCAAGTGTTGGGCATATTGACTGCGAATAGTGTAGGGTAGCGCGACTAAGGCACCGCGATCATATATTGCATCAACATGACCTAAATGCTCAACCGTTAAAGCAAACACATCACCGACCCAAATACAGATCCCCAGAGCCTGATACGCAGTAAGTAGACCATGTGTCGTTATTTTTGGCGTAAGTGCTAATTCATCAAACAGTTGTTGAACAGCAAGCTCACTAAGTTCTACACCCACAACTTGCATGCCCTTATTGAGCAAGTAGTGTATATCAACTGTTTTGCCACACAAAGGTACAAACACACGACTATCTAGCGGTAAATTTAAATTAGTAAAATAACGATCTAAACTCGGGTTTACATTATCGCCATGAAAGCCAACATCATTATTTTGCCAGCGCTTTAACCAATATTCTGCTTGCATAATAACCTCTCAAAAGAGTGACAGCGCTAATGCGCTTAGGTATAAACCCACACCAAACACTGCGTGCGATAAAATGCTTTTAATTCTAGCTGTGATTGGCTTTGATGTTTTAGCCGCAGCAATACCTAGCCCGAGAGCTGGTTGCATCAAAAAAAAAGGTATAACAACCGTTAGCACGCCAAAAAATAGAGCAGGCATTAAGCTTGGCGCTGTTAACCAATGATTTGGCAACAATAGTATAAATACCAATGCAAAAATAACCCCTATGAAGTAATGACTAAACCAACCAATTGCGCATTCATTAGGTTGTGCAGCGGTTTTACTAATAGCAAGGTGTTTCCACTTGCCGTAGCGCATTAAACATAGCCAGCGACCCACTATACAAAAGTTTAAAGAGTTAATACCAAACTTACTAAGTAGTAGCGCCCATACATCAAGTAATGCCGTAGCACCTATACCAATAATTATGACCGCCAACCAATCAATTGTTGAAAACATAATGTCACCCTTTGCTGAAAACTTAAGCACTATGATATACACTTGCAAAAATGTTAAATACAAAGATTTAATCAAACTTAAATTGCAAAAGTGGAATCATGTTAGACGATATAGTGTTGTTTGTGCACATAGTTCAACAAGGGGGCCTGTCTCAAGCAGGCGAGTATTTATCGCTCCCTGCGGCAACCGTTACAAGGCGATTACAACGCCTAGAGTCTCGACTGGGCCAAAAGCTGCTGCACCGCTCTGCGCGCCAATTTACACTAACCCAACAGGGAGAGGTTTATTACCAAAGCTACGCAAGTTTAGTTGAGCAGTTTGAACAAACCAGTCATCACCTCAATCAACAAAAAGAGCAATTAAGCGGCAAACTTAAAGTGCTTGCGCCGCTTAATATTTGCCATGGCTTTTTAAAGTCAATGTGGTTGTCGTTTACTAAAGAGTATCCTGATATCCAATTGGAACTTGTTTTAAGCAATCAACTTGAAGACATAATTAAAAGCCAAGCCGACTTAGCATTAAGAATCGGCCCACAAGCGGATTCACTTTTGCAACAAAAAAAACTCGGACAAGCAGATTCGATTTTGGTGGCTACCCCAATTTATTTAACCAATGCACCAGTGCTCACAGAACCAAGCGACCTTAAACAACACCGCTTAATTGGCACGACACTAAGAAATAAATGGCCACTCACTCACATTACTTCACGCGCAAGCTATACACACATGTGTCGATTTAGCAGTATTTATAACGATACTGGCTTTGTTAAATACCAAGTGGCTGATCATCAAGGAGTAGGCTTATTACCTAGATTTGAAATTATAAACGAGTTGGCAACAGGAGAGTTTGTAAGGGCATTACCAAACTGGCAAAGCCATAATCGCGAAATCTTTGCTATTTGGCCAAGCGGTCGTTTACTTAGTAAAAAAGCGGTTTGTTTACGTGATTACATACATAATTTTATTCAGCAACAGTTACCAGGGAGTTAACCATTTTTATGCCATCGGTATTCCATTTGCTTTGCTGTATGCTCAGCGTGTGATGGGCTTATTAACTGCGCAACTAATGCCAAACTCATATCAACTCCCGCAGAAATACCACCAGAGGTAGTAAATTTACCTTGTGACACCCAACGCTTATTTGCAACTACGTTTAGGCTTGGGAACATAGCAGCAAGATCGTTTATGTCTTCCCAGTGAGTTGTTACATTTTTACCATTTAATAGCTCTGCCTTTGCTAATAAAAATGCGCCAGTACATACCGATGCAACGACAGGAGCTAACTGAGCTGTGCGCTTTATCCAATCAATAACAGGTGCTTTAGTAAGCTCATTATTGTGAACACCGCCAACCACTAACAATAAATCTATAGGAGGATGATCAGCAAAACTGTAATGGGGGTTTACACTAAAACCCCCTCGCGCATTGACAGGCTGATTATGTTGCGCGACTAAAAATATATTCCACTCGTTTTTAGCTAAACGTTGAGCAGTACTAAATACTTCAAATGGGCCTGAAAAGTCGAGCACTTCAGCATCATCATATATATAAATACCTATGTTCATTTAGCGTTCCTTCTATTTCAAACGTTTAAATTAGCATGTTTTACATAAAAAAAGCCCACTATTTAAGGGGAAAAAGCGGGCTTAGGGTAGTCATTTAAAGCTTTATGTATAGCTATTTTTTAGCGTTTAACTTAACAGCTTCAATTTTATAGCTGTATTTGTAGTCTAACCATGGGAGCTCATATTCGTACAAGGGTTTACTACCCCACGAATCCGTTCCACCCACACCACGCTGCTTGTAATCTATATTTACAAAAATGTACGGGGCTTTGGTTAAATCTGATGGGTGCATATTGCGCCTATTAACTTGTTCAGTACTCTTATCGTAGTCGTGCATATCGTAGAAAGATGCATTAAAGCCAATTAAGGGATCGCCAGAGAACTTAACACCAATTCCTTTATCATCATAAAACGTAACGTACCGTACATCCGTTTTGTGACCGTTTTCTTGCGGGCGAACATACGGTACACGTAAAGAGTCAACGTCAGATTGATATAAGCCAACAAAAGCCGATGACTTACGATCGTCGTAGTTTTCGTGAGGCCCTCGGCCATACCACTGTACGTTTTTAAAGTTCTCGTTCACAACAAACTGCATACCTAATCTGGGTAAGGCTGAGTACGAATTATGAGGTGCAGCATAAAAGTAAACATCTACATCAACTACGCCATTGCCATTTATTGTGTATGTTGTGAAGTACCGACTTTCAACGTTATTTAATGTGTGCTCTGTTTCGACTTTGTATTGTGTTGAGGATACTTTTTTACTACTAAAACTAGTCAGTGTTGTATTTGATCCCGCGTGTTGCCACACAGCAAACGAGTCACCATATCCCTTTTGCGGTAAATCATTATCGGTAGGCGCACGCCAAAAGTTAGGCTGCACAGGTTGGTCTACACTATTGGCTAGTAATGGCTTTCTAAAGACATTAATTTCATTTAATAAGCCTGTTTTTTTGTTAAACGTAAATTGAGCGTTTTTAGTAGAAAAAGCTAAAGAATTTTCAGAATCCTTTACTTTTAACGAGGCTGATTTTGTATTATTAGTCAGTGCAAAGCCTGTTAATGCTAGTTGCTCTGACGCAACCACATGACCCGTTGGCAATGTATTTTTAGCCTTTTTGAGAACGGCTTGTACATTTAAAAAATATTCAATTCCTGCTTTTAGTTTTGTTTTAATTGGCAAACTAACACGCTGAGATGTTTGTGGTTTGGCATTAATACCAAGGTTAGCACCTTGCTCGACTTCAACACCGTTGGCCATTAGCTGCCATGACAAAGTAAAGTCAGACAGGTCGGCAAAAAACTGTTTGTTAATTACGCTTATTTCGTAAGGCGTTTTGCTCGTTAACTCAAAGTCGATGTTTTGCTGTACTTGTTTAACCTCCCACAAATAAGGGTAGGGCGTTCTGTCGGCGTAAACTAACCCATTTGCAGCAAAACTTTTTGCGCTTACTGCAAATGGAGGCTCTAAGTCGCCACCATATGCCCAAAAAAGCTCACCTTTACTGTTTTTCATGGCAAAAGTTTGATCGACCCAATCCCAAATAAAACCGCCTTGTAGCTGTGAGTATTTTTCAAAGGCCTGCCAATATTCTTCAAGGTTACCTAACGAATTACCCATTGCGTGTTCGTATTCAATTAAAATCATGGGTCTTGATACATCATGCATTGTTTTAGCATAGCGAATAGCCGATTGGATTGGCGCATACATTTGACCGTATACGTCGGTGTGGCGCCTTAACTGTGCTTGTTCGGATACAACTGGAAACCCTGGGGCTTGACGCTTTAGCCAATCGTACGACGCCTCTAAATTAATACCATCGCCCGATTCATTACCCAGTGAGCGCATTACAACCGATGGATTATTTTTAGAACGGTGATACATGTTTGAAATGCGATCTATGTATGCATTTTGCCAACTAAGCTTATTTACCAAGTGTGCCGAGGGGTCGTACTTACCTTGGTTTGCGGCTCCCATTCCATGTGACTCAATATTAGCTTCGTCCATAACGTATAAGCCATATTTGTCTGCAAGGTGATAAATGTACGGATCTTGCGGGTAATGAGCCATTCGTATTGCATTAATATTAAAGGCCTTCATTAATGCAACGTCTTTTTCCATAGACTCTTTAGAAACGACGTGCCCTGTTTCTGGGTCGTGCTCATGTCTATTTACACCTTTAAATAAAACTGGTTTGCCGTTAACTAAAATATTACCATTTTTTAATTCACTGCTTCTAAAGCCTATTGATTTTCCAATCCACTCAACAACCTTATCATTACTATTACGTAAGCCTATTTTTAATTTATAAAGGTTAGGAATTTCAGCACTCCAAGGCAGTACATCATTTACTTTAAACACTGTTTTTACTTGCGTACTTTGTTGTTTTTTTATTTTAGGAACTGACAATGTTTTAGTACTCATTACCTTATCGTTTGCGTCTAAAAGTGAAACGAGTAAGTCAAAGTTAGTTTGGGTTTGCTTAGTGTGGTTTTGTACTGTTGTGGTTAGCGTTAGTTCACCGTTTGTGTAATTGTCAATCAAAGTGGTATTAGCTTCAAAATCACTTATACGCACTTTTGGCGCTGCATATAAATACACATCGCGCTCAATACCACTCATACGCCACATGTCTTGGCATTCAAAGTAAGACCCTGTTGAATAGCGGTAAACTTGTAATGCTAAAGTATTTTCACCTTTAGAAACGTATGGCGTAATATCAAATTCGGCGGCAGTTTTAGAATCTTCTGAATAACCAACTTGCTGACCATTTACATAAATATAGAACGCAGACTTTACCGCCCCAAAATGAATAAGGATTTGTTTGTTATTCCAGCTTTCGTCGATGTTAATTATTTTTCGGTATGAGCCAACAGGATTATAGTAACGCGGCAGCTCAATTTGCTCAGTATTAGGTATTAAACAGTAGTGAGAGTGATAAAAAGGAGAACCGTAACCATTTAGCTCCCAATTGGCAGGGACGGCTATTTCATCCCAGCTTGCGTCATTGAAGGTTACTTTTTCAAATCCGTTTGGTTTTCTACTAGGCGAGTCAACCCAGTTAAACTTCCACTGCCCATTTAGTAATTTATAACTATCTAACTGCCAAGGCTCTAGTGTAAATGCGTTTTGCTCATTTGCTGTAGGATAATAGAACGCGCGGGGTGGGAGTTTATTTACTCTAAATATACTTGGATCCTGCCAAGCCTGAGCAACTTGCTGTTCTATTGCAATGCTTGGCAAGCTAGTTATTAATAAATAAAGTCCCCCAAAGCATAGAAGCTTTTTTAGATAACCTTTAAGCCGCATCCTGTTCTCCTTTAATTTTTTATCATATAAATATGCTAATTAAACTTTAGCGTATTTTTAACAATTAAGAAACCTAATTAATAGAGACTACAACGGCGGCTATGGGGACTATTTCTAATCAACTAAGTTTCAGACTATTCAATATAATGTTTTTTATAGCGCTTTGTTAATTTAAGAGATCTAATTTGGTCGTAAATTAAAGTAAATACTGCTGATGCATTTACTTTCGCACCTTTGCCTTGGCCTATACGACGAATTTGCCTTTTTACTAATGCCATGGTGGCAAGGCCTGCTATGGTTTTATCTTTAATCTGAACGTTTGGCGCTGCAGGAATAAACTCGGGTTGTTTTTGCCAAATATTGACTAAATCAGGTTTATACGCAAGTGCCGTTGCAATACCGGCCAAAGCTACGCCAGAATCAATAACATTATTAGCCACTGATAGGCGACTAATACCACCCGTGGTCATAATTGGAATACTTGATTGTTCACTAATTGTTTTAGCAAATTCTAAAAAGTACGCTTCACGAGCGAGTGTACATTCATCGGCCGTTTTACCTTGCATGGCTGGTGCCTCGTAACTACCGCCCGAAAGCTCAACAAAATCTATATTTAAGTCACTTAATAGGGTAATTACTGCTTGGGCGTCGCTAGGTTCAAATCCACCACGCTGAAAATCAGCCGAATTTAATTTAACCGATACCGAAAAGTTATTTGCGCAACTAGCCTTAATCTTTTGCGTTATTTGTGTGAGTAAACGCGCTCGATTTTCAAGGCTACCACCGTATTTATCATCACGCTTATTGGTTAAAGGCGATAAAAACTGTGCTAATAAGTAACCATGAGCCGCATGTATTTGCACGCCATCGAACCCTGCCTTTTGTGCTTGTAATGCCGTATTTGTGAATCGCTCAATCACATCATCAATTTCATTGTGTGTCATTGCTTTTGGCTGGCCAAATAAATGAGAGTGTTTTCCCATGCTTAATGCCACGTTGGAGGCTGAAAGAACCTTTCCCCCCATTTTTTTAAACACTTGACGACCTGGGTGATTAATTTGCATCACAATTTTACTGTCGTTTTGCTGCCCTAAACGCGCAAGCTCCGCAAAAGGCGTTACATCGGTATTATGCTCAAGCGCAAGGCCACCGGGGCCAGTCATAGCTAAGTGATCAACCATTACATTGCCGGTAATAATTAAACCAACCCCACCCTCAGCCCATGCGTTATAACAATTTTTAAGTACTTGAGAGGGTGTGAGATCGGCTTCTGCTAGATTTTCTTCCATGGCCGCTTTTACTAGCCTATTTTTTAATACTAAACCGCTAGGTAAAGTAACCGATGTAAATACGCTCTGTTGTTGATTTTTTGGCATGTTAGGAACCAATTAAATTGACATTAATGCCACTATAACTTTAAAGTCAGCTTTAAGGTCAAGGCAGTATTTATAACTAATTTAGGACCACTATGAAAATAAGTGAGCTTGCAAAACTTGTTGGCGTTGCCCCCAGTACAATTCGTTATTACGAAGGTAAAGGTTTATTGCCGAAGGGTAGCCGCAACAGTAATGGTTATAGGCAATACGACCATTCAAGCATTGAGCAAATAAAAATGATTAAGTTTGCACAAAGTTTAGGGTTTTCGTTAGAGGAGATACCCACATTAAAAACGCCAGAAAACGATCTGGATCACACTGTTGTTATTGAGCGTTTGCAGCAAAAGCAAAACGAAGCGAATGCGCTGATTGCTCAGCTGCAAAAAAAGTCGCAGCGTATTGGTGATTTAGTCACGCAATTAAATGCAAGCTGGTCAAATGGACAATGTTTAACACAACAACAAATGAGTGACTTATTGGATGAGGTTCAGTTTTAACGGTTAGGTGCTTTGATGTGTGTTAAGAATACCCAAGCAAAAAACAGCATAAACACAAAATCGTTGATACCGTAAATACTGTAAAAAATCCCCGCGAATACATCTTTATCGTAAACGTCATCAAGGTTATTGTTTGCTAACCATAATGACCAAGCAACAACATAAACCAGTTTTTCAATTACGAAAGCGCCAGCTAACCACCTTATATTGGAGGTAATAAAAGCACTAGCCAAATATGCCAAGCCCCATATAACAATCATTAACAAGCCAAAATTAGACATAACAACAGGGTCTAGTTCGTTTATTGTGGAATTTGTAAATAGCCGTGAGAACAGTAAAACGCCACCTATATTCATGGCTGCAGCCATAATAAAACCAAATTTAATTAGTTTATTTTTTGTCATGTTTTTCTTCCTATCAGGCTTATTAATTAAAGCGGAAAACTTAATCACATATTTTGTTAGTGAACTTCAATCTGCATTGCTGTTTTTAAAATACCATGTGCGGGCAACCATTGTTTATATTCAGAAAAGCCATGTTTTTTATATAAATTTATTGCTGGCGTATTTGCTACAGCAGTTTCTACTATAGCTTTATTATACGTATGCAAAGTAAGCGCATGAGCAATTAACTTCCCTGCGATTCCTTTTTTAAAGTAGCGAGGGTGCACTGTTAAGCTTTCGATACTTAAGCACTTATTTTTTACTGTAATTTCTATGACCCCCGCAAGCGTACTCTCATAATAAAAACCATAAAATAGCGCGTTGCTGCGCACAATGGCATGCTGCGTTCTACTAAGAGGGGGAAAATGTTCAACCTTTATTAAAAGCGCCTCTATTTTATAAGCACATTGAAAAACGTTATAAATTTGCTCGGCAACAGAAGGAACTGCATTTTTTAGTTGAGTGATCATTTTAATTTCACTTATTTATTTTTAGATACTGCAGCGATTGGAAAAAATGAATTATTAATTGGTATATTCAATTAGCTCTTCAACGTATAAATACCCTTTTTGACGCTGAGTTAACTTAATGAATGTTTTTAGTGTTGGTGCATACAAGTGTATGTCTTGTGTGTCGGCTGAATAGCCTCTCGAATTAGTAATTTTACCCGTGTACTCAATGGTGTAGGCTTTATATGTGCCAGATTCTACTTTTTCATCTTTAAAAGAGACAACTTTAGCGTTTTGAATTGTTGAGCCTTTGGTGCCATCTTCGCTTTCCCAGTGCTCTTCAAATACCCATGTTTTGCCTACATATAACGGCCAATAATAACGCGAGGTTTTGCTGTTATTTGGTTTTGTTAATACCTTTAGTAACGTAGTTCCCTTAGCCGTTAACATACTAAGTGCGCCATTTTTGCTGACTATTTGTTTAGTATCGGTACCTTGTGCACGTATTTCATTGCTAGGTGTTACCCCTTTATATTTCCATACCCACTTTTCTCCTTCACTATAATCAGCTTCTGTTGGCTGATACGCTTTTTCATTTGAAGCTTGGGCAAAAAAGCTTATTAGGCTTAAGGCAAAAATAATAAATTTAGCGTTCATTCGCGTTGTTCCTTTTATTGATTTTTGTATGTGTGTTCAAGCCAAATAATTAGGTGTATTAACCTAACAAAAGTGTGAGTAATAGCGCTTACACTTTATAAGCGCTTTTATAAAGCTAAAAGGACTAATCTAACTCTAACTGTGCTCGCTCTACGCTCTCGTTGGGTAACTCTTTTTGAACAGATACACCAAGCTCTTTAAATTCGGCGGCTTGTTTAATTAAGTTTCCCTTACCTCGGTAAAGCTGAGAAAAGGCCTTGTCGTAACTTTCTTTTGCTCGGTCTAATTGTTTACCAACACCTTCCATGCTGAGTAAAAAGCCATTTAATTTGTTGTAGAAGCGCTCTGCACGATTGGCCAGTTCCTTTGAATATTTAGTTTGCTCTTCAAAACGCCACAGCTGTTTAACAATATTTAAACTGGTTAACAGCGTAGTGGGGGTAGCGACCAGAATGTTTTTTTCTATCGCTTGTTGATAAATATCACTTTGATATTTAAGCGCCTCTACAAAGGCTGACTCTATAGGTACAAACATAATGACAACCTCTGGCGAATTTAACCCAGGAAGGCGGTCATATGATTTACTGGCTAGTTCGTTTATTCGAGCCGTAACTGCATTTACATGCTCTTTAATTGCTTGATTAGCATCAAGTTCATTTTCAGCATTTACATAACGGGTGTAGGCATTAAGGGATGTTTTTGCATCTATAACTAAATGACGCTCTTGTGGTAAGTACACTATAACATCTGGGCGCAAGCGACCGTCCTCGGTATTAAACGAGACCTCGCGTTTGTAATCGGTACCGGCACGTAAGCCGGCACTATCGAGTACATTTTCGAGCATGAGTTCGCCCCAATTTCCTTGGGTTTTCTTTTGTCCTTGTAAGGCATTAGTTAGCTTATCGGCTTGCTCTGTAATGGATTGGCTTTTGGCTTGTAAATGTAAAAGCTCAGTTTTTAATTGTGCACGCTGTTTTAAGTCCTCAACATGAATTGATTCCATTTTATCTCTAAAGCCTTTTAACTCACCTTGAACGGGTTTAAGCAGTTGTTCAATACTTTCTTGGTTAGTCACTTTAAAGCTTTGGGTTTTTTCATCGAGGATTTTATTGGCTAAATTTTCAAACTCTTTTTTAAGTACGTTTTTACTTTCTTCTATTTGAGCTAACTGCTCAGTAAAGCTTTGCTGCTTTTGCTCAAGCATAGTTCGCATGGAGTTAAGCTCTACATCGCGTTGATTATATTGTGCACGCAACTGCGTTATTTCGGTTTCGGCTTTTTGCCAAAACTGATTGTATTGCATGCTTTGTTTTTCTTGTTCACTGCAGCGCGTTTTAAAATGCTGCGCCTCGTCGCGTTGTTCTTGGTGGCTATGCTCAAGCAACTCATGTTCATCTTGTAAGGCGCTAAGTTGCTCAGCTTTGTTATCGAACTGACTTTGTAATAAAGAGAGTTGCTGTTGTTGCTCGTTAATTGTTTTTTTTAATTTTCTGCGAGGCAAAACATCAATAACACTATAAAGCACAACACCTGCCGTAAACCCTGCAGCTGTGCTTACCCAATCAATTTGGGTGAGTATTTGAGTAATCATAAAATAAACTTATAAAATTTATGGACATGCCATCATAACGAATAAGTTTGAGTAGAAGTAGGGGGTAACAAATAACAGCCATAAAAAAAGCCAGTTCAAATGAACTGGCTCAACCATTACTAAATAAGTAACACAACAGGGGAATCAACATGAAAACTTGAATTAACTGCAATTAATCAACAAGCACAATAGTAGACGCCCTGTTTTGAATTAAGTTCATTAAAAGATCAAATTATTTTAAAAAAACTGATTTTTGGCAAATAAAGCATTAAACGCTAAAAATTAAACATAAAAAAAGCCAGTTCAAAATGAACTGGCTTAATCATTACTAAAATTAGTAACTAAATAGGGAATCAACATGAAAACTTGTGTTAACTGCAATTAATCAACAAGCATAATAGTAGACGCCCTGCAGTTAAATAAGTTCAAAAAAGATCGCACTAATTTTAAAATAAATTAATTTTTTATAAGTGACAGCATTTGTTGCTCATCGAACTGTGTAAAACTCATTGATTTGTCTGTAAATAATGCATCAACAAGTGCTTGTTTATCTTCTTGCATTTTAAATACTTTTTGTTCAATTGAATGACTCATAATCAACTTATAAACAAAAACAGGGTTTGTTTGCCCAATACGATAGGCACGATCGGTAGCTTGTTTTTCTACTGCGGGGTTCCACCATGGATCGAAATGAATAACCGTATCGGCTTGCGTTAAATTAAGCCCAGTACCGCCTGCTTTTAAGCTAATTAAAAAAACAGACGTTTTGCCACTGGTAAACTCATCTATAACTTTATCGCGATGGCGAGTTTGGCCTGTTAATAAACTAAAGTTAATATCCAACTCACTTAATTGCTTAGCAATTAAATCTAACGCTGATGTAAATTGGCTAAATATAATTACTTTACGCCCCAAACTTAGCATTAAAGGGAGGTGAGTAGATAACCATTCTAATTTTGCAGACCCGGCTTGTGTATCGGGTTCAATGAGCTTTGGATGACAACAAATTTGTCTTAGCTTCAGTAAAGCCTCTAAAAAGGCAAGTTTACTTTTTTGAACGCCTTGCTCAGCAAATAAATCAATGAGCTTTTCTTCAAGGGCACGTGTTATCCCTTGATACATTTCTTTTTGTTTGGGCTCAAACTCAAACTCTTTAGTTATTTCTGTTTTTTGCGGCAGTTCTTGCGCCACTTGTGCTTTTGTTCGGCGCAGTATGAACGGCATTATGAGTGCTTTTAATTGCTCTGCACGCTGCATGTCGGCCTCACGCTCAATAGGCGTTTGAAAATGTTGTTTAAAATGAGCCTGAGAGCCTAAAAGAGAGGGCATAGCAAAGTCGAGTAAAGACTTGAGTTCAAGCAAGTTGTTTTCGATTGGGGTGCCGCTTAAGCACAATTTAAAATCAGCATTAAGACGTTTTACCAATCGAGATACTTGCGCCGTGTCATTTTTAATATATTGCGCTTCGTCTAGCACTATATTTTCAAAAAAAAGCGGTGAGTAATAAGCTATATCACGTTTTAACAAAGGGTAAGTAGTCAATATACACTGTGCTTGCGCTAGATGTTGCAGTGGCTCGTTACGATTAGACCCAAATATAGTAGTTACCTTTAATCCTTTGGTAAATTTAAGTATTTCGTTTTGCCAGTTACTCACTAAACTGGTTGGACACACGATTAGTGTAGGACCTGCCTGCGGACGATTGTACGTACTCGTTAAAAACGCAATGACCTGCAGTGTTTTACCCAACCCCATATCGTCAGCTAAAATGCCACCAAGTTTGTGGCGTTTTAAAAAACTAAGCCAATCAACACCTTGCTGTTGATACTCTCTAAGTTCGACAGACTCATTTAAACCATGCAACGATACGCTCGGCATTGTTTTATGTGTATTGTTAAGCTCCTCAAGATAGAGCTCGAGTGAATCGTCGTGCAGCTCAACATTAATTGCAGTGTGTTTTACAAGTTCTGGCAAGTACGAAAGCGGTATATTGAATTCGTCACGTGTTTTTACAAACTCAAAACGTTGCTTAAAATCAGACAAAACGTTCATGGCTGACTTATTAATAACACCAAATTGGCGGCCAACAGGGTAGTAATGAAATAACTGACTTTGTCGATTTAACGATTGATAAAGTGAATCTTCGTTACTAAACAATTGTGCAAGCTTACTGCTGTTAATAAGCACTTTACAGTGCATTTGATGCCCTGCAGCTCTATTAGCAATCAATGTAACTTCACTTTGCGGATTAGCGATATCCATCTTACCAATAGTTACTTTCCAACCATGCTCTTTAAAACTAGGAAATACCTCGTAAGTTAACCAGTGCAAATGAATTGCTGATTGCTTATTAAAAGTAAACTCGCTTTGTAAACCCCCTTTACAAAACTCAAAACCTAAATTAACAAGCTCATTGGTTACTGTGTTTTCAAGCGCGCTGTTAATTAAATTATTTGGCGCTGTACCTGCGGGGTAGTGTTTATTTTTATACTTAAATGATAAAGACAGACTTAATCCAGCCTCTTCCATAGACACTTTAATTACTGCATTACTCACTGTATGCGGTAAAACAGATTGCGTATTGGTAGGATGGGGAATAACCCCCGCACCAAAGTTATCTGCAAGCTGTTTATAAATACGGTCAAAATTAGGGCTGTGTATTGCAGGCATGGTTTGTAAGTGGGCTATTTCATCGCCACTTAACGGTGTACGTATACGGCCAACTTTTAAATGGTCAAGGTCAAGGTATGTAGGAGGTGTAGTTTTGAGTACCGCCCAATTTTTACTTTGTTCTAAATTAACAACTAATTTTGTAAGCTCTTTTTCTTGTTGCCAATTAAAACTAAGCGCCTGGCCACTTTGAGGCTTTATTGCAGTTCGAGAGCGATGCAAAAATAAGCGCTCGGTTGCAATCAACTGCTGTAACGCGCTAAACCCCCATTGACCTTTTAACTCGAGACTACCAACTGCATTTTGTGAACGAATCCAACTATAAAGTCTAAAGTCGCTTTCAAGTAAATCATTTGGCGTTATAAAGCTATTTAATTGCTGGTCTGTTAGATTGCGCCCTAAGGTATAATTTTGATCTTTATCGAAATTAGCTATTTTAGGAGATATAAATACTTTTTTATTTTCAACACTTAATACAAAAAGTAGTACTTGAGACGGTGTTGTTGATTCGGTACTTTTAAGTGTACTTAATTCACTGAACCAATCATTTATAAAATAGTCTTCGCCATACTCACCGGAGTGCTCAATTTTAAGCTTTAACAAAATGGCTGCTAGGTGTAGGCATTTTGATTTGATATTACAGGTACAGTGGGTATCAACAGAATAACCCGTTGGTAATTTACTGATCTCGATTCGCTGATTATAAGAGGCGCCGGTATCACTTTGAACGGTTGAGTCTATCACCGAAAAGTCACTGTTATGTTCTAACCAGGCGATTTTACCATTTTTATAATACGCTTTACCCTTCGCCAACACATTTGGCTTAAACAGTTTATTTATAAAACGCTCAGAAAGAGGAAACTGGGTAGCCTGCTCATTTTTAATTTCTTCAAAAATAGCCAGTAAATCATTTTTTGATAAGTTAGCAGACATGTCACTCAAAGGATTAATTTTTTAAAATAATTTTCCCAGTATATGCCTTATAAGCGCTGAGCTAAAGCACTATTCACTGTAATGTAAACTGGTTGGAGTTGATAGGTTAGTAAAAATTTGGTTTAAGGTGTTAAACAGCAGCGTAATAAAAAACGAACAGTAACTCACAAATAACAAACAAAATATAAACACCTTACACACAGCGTAGGGGCTTTACAGATCATAATTTTACTAAGAGATAAGATAACTACAGAAGAAGGACCAGGAAATGGGTAGTAGTTAGTAAAAAAATGATCTCATTAAGGCTATTTAAGTAAAACAGCTATAACAACACTAATATAGATCAAATTTTTACTAACTAGACAGACTGCTAGATCATAGTTTAACTAACTGATAGGACCTAGCAGATCGTTATTTTACTAACTAATTAAATGCACTTAATAACTTGGTCAACTGCTCTAAACGTTTGTCGGTCATTACTTTATTATTAATTTTAATCGACACATCGCCACTTTTTAAGTTTCGTTGCAACATTACATACTCGTTTTCCAACACAGCTTCTTTCTTTGAAGGGGCTTGAGGTTCAGCAGTCAATAACTTAGTGATAGCCATAGCACGCTTGTCGTCACTTGTGATGGCGTTTACCTCAGCGTTACTAGCAACATTAGCTACTAACAGGTTAAAGCTCTCAGCATCGCGCTCCTTGGCAATAACAAGCTTTTTAGCGACTTCTCTACCAACGTGATTTGCTGTTGGGTACAAAGCAATAACAGAGGACGGTATTTGCTCATACGCTTTTATTGCATCTGCAATTGCTGTGTGGGATACACCTTCAATGGCTGCAATTTCGCGATACGATCCTTTTTTACCTTGTTCAAGAAGTTCGTTTTTGGTTTGTTGATAAGCTTGACCTAATTCCCACAAGCTGGGTGCTATATATTGGTCAGACGAAACAGCTAAAATTTTAGCATCTTGCTCTGTGAAATCGCTTGAACTTAAAACAAGATAATCTGCATTACCTAAAATACACGCCATTCTGCGGCGAGAACCAGCGAGTACTAAACTTGTATCTCCTTGCTCCCAAAGCAGAGCAGGATGCTGATTTCGTCCGTCTTCACGAATAGCAGGAAGAATATCCGACACCGATTTTTCATTTAAAAGCGACTGAACACGACGGTTTTTGCCATAAACATGAGTCGTTTTTTCAATATCAGCATGTGAGATTACTTTACAAACAAGGGTAATTTGTCGCGAAGAATCACTCGGTGCTGGCATTTTAATTACATCGCCAGCATTAGCTTGTTCTAAAAGCGCATCAAGGCTGCTATTTCCTACAGCTGTTGCAAATGGGTCTAAGCGGGTGTCGTTTTTACGTTTTTTAGCCATTATTATTTAACATCCTTACTTAGGTGTATTTAATTTTGATTGAGTAGATTGCCAGTTAGATCGGATCAGCATTTCAAGTTCGTCAACAACATCTTTAATATTTTCTTGTGCTCGCATAAGAGACTCGCGACTTGCTAAACTGTCTGATGCTTTTTGATCAAAAATGGTATTAAACGATGATGAGCTCGCCGTGATCGCTGAGCTGTGGTTAATTGGGTAACTCATTACTTGGCGACCAAAAGCACTACGTACATCTTTAACAATGTCACGTTGTGAATGGTTACCTTTTACGTAATTAGTAACTAAAAACTGCATAAAGTCCCAACCTTCATGGCCAAGTGCGGCAACAGTATGATAAATCTCACCTAAGCGTTTTAAATATTTATTATTAGCATCAAAATCAACAGCTTCTGGATGAACAGGAATTAACATAGCTGTAGATGCCATTAATGCATTATAAAACATAAAGTTAAGGGTAGGGGCAGTGTCGATTAGTAATATGTCGAACTCGTCTTTTACCGGATCAATTACCTTTTCGAATAATTTATGATAATGACGTGTTTCTTCATAATTTGATGTGTCTTTGAGTAAAGTGGCGGTTTCGTGTTCAAAGTAAAAGTCATCCATACCTGAAGGTAAAACACGAATATTAGGAATATGTGTTGGTAAAAATGAACTTGAAACAAATTTTGGCCAGGTTTCACCGTCGTCTAAGTCGATACAATCGCGCATTAGATCCCCAACAGTAATGGGATCGTGTTCACTCGATGGGAAAAAACTAGATGAAGAACCTTGAGGGTCTAAATCTATAATCCCAATCCGGTATCGCTTAATATTAGTGGTGGCAAGTGCCGCTGCAATATTAACCATACTGGTTGTTTTGCCACAGCCCCCTTTGAGTGAATTAATAACAATAACTTGTAGTTTATCACTATCAGAACGGTGATCTGGCTTTATGTCCATAATATCTGCCATTGCAAATATATTAACCAATGTGTAAGCATAATGGCCGTTAGCGCCCCGTTTGATATTCAAATCGTCAAAGTCGCCATTATCATGACGACGTTTTAGTGTACGATTGTTACATCCTAATAAATCAGCGGCTGCTTTTTGGGTGTATGTTCTTAATTCTTTTTCTTCTGATTTAAGATGAGCGCGATAATGTTGAATACGTCCTTCTAATGACTTTTCAGCAACTTCGGCAGTTGCTTTTAAAAGTCGATAGGTATCAAGCGCATTATTGTTAATTGACATACTTTCCTTCCTCAAAGTTAAGCAATTAGTATAATGTCCATTCAAATACCTGTAAACAACTATTTATGACGACATGTGTTTTAAAAAGAAGACATCATAATATAAATTTACACCTTTAATATTGCTTAGAATAAATAAAGAAGTTTAAAGGTGGTTAAATATATAAGGTAATAAAGGTTAAGAGGTTAAAAGTGTAGTTTAACTATATGATAAATATAAATAAACTATAAAAAGTTAGATCAGCATTGTACGTGGTTAAGATCAGATCTTTAATAACTAACAGATCAGCATTTTATTAACTGCTAAATAAATTTTATAGTTATACACAGCTTACCCTTAAGGTTATAAACAAATAGGGCGATTAAGATCATGCTTTTACTAAGTAAATTAGAATGTTATGCACCGTTCAATGTAGAAAAAGCAGTAATCAATTGGTATAGATCTGATCTGTAGTAAGTACAGATCAGATCTATGCTAACTAACTAAGTCCTTATCCACAGGCTAGTATGAAAAAGAGCAAATTTGTCGTGCTTTGCAGTCTAAATTTAGCATAGCAGTGGACAAATTTATAACTGAGTTAGTAAAAATGAGATTTGAAATGCACGTGTTAGTATAATAATGATCTTAAATTAAAGAAAAATGCTAGTACTTAGTATAAAACTGATCTGAGTAGATTAATTAGAGCCAGATCACTTTTATACTAACTTAAACATTTAACTTTTTTTGTTTTATGTGTTGTTATTAGCTGTCGCAATAATAAATGGAAATAAGAACAATGAGCCGAAAGGTCAACATCTCGGTAGATAACTTGCCTGATACACTAAGAGGCCAAATTCACGGGGTGGAAAGTGCAATTGATAATGAAAGTTTAGCACTATTTACAGATAACAAAGATGTTCGCATTTCTATCGAGAATGCAGCTCATGGTTTACGTGCCTATTCAAATACATTTAATCATTACGATTTATGGGGACGTTTTGTTCGATCGGGTCATAAAAAACTTCCATTAGAAGAAGCGCCTAAAAAAACAATCATTACACGTAAAATATCAGAAAAAGTAGATGGTATTTTATACGATGGCGAGATAAAAATAACCCCCGCCGTTGTTAGTACGCGCAAAGACGGTGAAGATATTGAATACCTAGTATGGCCATCAGATAGAGAAGAAAAAGTAGAACGAGCTCTTATCCGTTTAGCCTCAAAAGGTAAAATAGTAAAAATAAATTTTAAGTCCGGTATTCAATATGCCGTTGTTTTTTCGATGAACGAATTAGCACAAGAACTTAAAGCCGTTGGTCAGTCCATGCCATATCCTGCAATTAAAGAATCACTTGAAGCACTTCAGGGTTCAAAACTTTCATTTAAATACTCTGCAACAGATACTAAAAATTCAGATATAGATGATTCATTCTACGAGTCAAATATGAATTTTTTATCGTCTTTGCATTTTAGTGGGAAAAAAGGTCAGGGCGGTAATGTTAAATGTGTTGCCTGTTTAAATGCTTTCGTTCATAACATGATCGATAACTTAGAATATAAAGGTTATTATTTTAACAGTGCACAAGAACTAAAGCGTGGTTTATCACGTTGGATGATGCTGCGTTTGTATCACTTATGGCGCTACGCGGCACCAGGTAAAACATATCATTTTAGATTACTTTCTATTATGGAAAAATATGGTTCGATATACTCAACCGACAACATAACAGAAAACAAATTAAAAGCATTACGTCGTGATATGACAACTACCATGAAAGACCTTATAGAAAAGGGTGCCATTTCAGAATACAGCATTACCAATGTTAAAGACGATAAGACCGGTAATATTATAGATTACACCTATGAAATGCATCCGTCAGATCAGTTTTGTGATGAAATACTTACATTGAATAAGCATAACAAACGTATTGAAATTCAAGGCGGTAAACGCATAGTTGAAAATGCCGTTTTAATAGATGAAGATAAAATAGAAGAAATAGTCGAAAAATAGTTTTTTATTTATCTTTGTTATACAAATACTAAAAGGCCACTAAATGTGGCCTTTTTAACATAATTAATTTGTTACTTGTTCAAGGTAAAGCCTATCAACCAGAAAATCATAATCTCGTTTTCGAGGATGACTATCTGGCTTTTCGTAATCTGGTAAGGTTCCTATTTTAACATCGGGCTCTGGGTTTATTAATATAAATGGTAATGCAGCACTAACGTGGTAACGATTTTGTGCAGTGTATCTGATATTTACTTGAGGACTAACTCGAGTAGGGCGTCTTATTCTTAGTTTTTCCTTTTCACCTAAGCTAGCAATCCTCATTTGTTCTTGAGCGACTAGAGATTGCCACTTTTGCTGATCGATCATTCTTGGATTTGTATAACCTGCAGATTTACTCAACATTTCAAGAGCCATCTTTTTAGTGAGGGTTTTAGTTGCATGTTTGTGCATCCATGTAAATCTAACAGAAAAAGGTGATTCACTCTCACTGTGTATTTTTCTGTATGCAGCTAAAGTAATTAAATTTGGTACTGCATTATGAACAGCTTCAAAACGAGCGTCGTTGTTATCAATACTTAGAATACATTCCTTAAATGCTGCTTTAGCTTTATTAACCTGATTAATCCTATCATTGAGTGCCTGTTTATTAGCATTTTTTATAACTAACAAACCAGGGTGCCTTCTAAGTACTCGGCTACTTAACCCTGACTTTGTATACATATCATTAAATGAATTAAGAATGGCTCGTTGGGCATTATCTCCCGTTAGTTTTGAAACGGGTATACTTTGCGGGACATTATTTTCTTCACTAGTAAGAACCTCAGGCAATTTATAGTATTCAGCTTTTGAGTATTCACATTGTTTGAGTTCATCAATTAACAATGAGGTAAGCTCACTCATTAAATCAAACTGACTTCTTATTTTTATTTTAGAGACCATCACACACCAAGAACACATCTTACTTTAATCAGAAATGATACTAACCTTTTGCTTTGATCGCTAGATCTTTATAAATTTATTGTTGCCGAGATAAACATTAATTAACATTTTAGTATGATGTGTTCTTTGCTGTTTAGCATATAAGCTCTTATTTATATTAGATATTATTTATATTAGATATTATTTATATTAGATATTATTTATATTAGATATTATTAATGTTATAGGTGGGCCGCTTAAACTTGGTTCTGCTCTTTAGCATATATAAGTGTAAATACAATCCTCATGATTATAATTTTTAAATTTAACTGTAAAGTTTAGAATACAATTGACGCAAATTAAGTATGATGTGTTCCTTCTTATTCTGTATATAATATCTGGTATTAAGCTTAGTGTTCTCGAACTCTTTGAAATTAACATTTATAGGTGTAATTAACTGATAATAAATGGTTTTAATATTAGTTTGATTAAGCTAATTTATGAAATATACACATATGGAAAGTTGTTAATTGGTGTTTATAACTAGCCCATAACAAAATAATTAGTAAATAGTGAATTTAGTACTTGAACAGAGGTACGTGCATACGTTAATTTCAGTACATCAGGTAAAGTAGGAATGAGGAAAGAATATGCAATCGTGGAACCCAAATAGCTGGAGAGAGCTGCCAATACTGCAGCAGCCACAATACCCAGATCAAGACGTGTTAAAATCTGTTGAAGGCCAATTAAAAACTGCACCCCCATTAGTTTTTGCAGAAGAAACTCGTAGTTTATTTAAGCAACTTGAAGATGTGTGTGAAGGCCGTGCATTTTTACTTCAAGGTGGCGACTGTGCAGAATCGTTTAGTGATTTTAATGCAGCAAACATTCGCGACACATTTAAAACAATTTTACAAATGGCTGTAGTTTTAACCTACGGCGGTAAATGCCCAGTTGTAAAAATTGCCCGTATGGCTGGACAGTATGCAAAACCACGTTCTGCTGATTTAGAAACTATTGACGGTGTTTCACTTCCATCATACCGTGGCGACATAATTAACAACATAGACTTCACAGCTGAAGCCCGCATACCCGATCCGCAACGTTTAATGACTGCTTACCACCATAGTGCAGCTACATTAAACTTACTACGTGCATTTGCACAAGGTGGCCTTGCAGATTTACACCAGGTCAATCGCTGGAACATGGGGTTTGTAGCCGCCAATCCTCAAAAGCAAAAGTACCAACAGCTTGCTGATAAAATTCAAGACGCATTAGAGTTTATGGAAGTATGTGGTATTAATTCTACTATAGCACCAAGCCTTAAAGAGACAGATCTCTACACATCTCACGAAGCATTGTTATTGGGCTATGAAGAAGCACTAACACGACGCGATCACTTATCAGGCGACTGGTATGACTGTTCAGCGCATTTTGTTTGGATCGGTGAACGTACACGTCAATTAGACCACGCACACATTGAGTTTTTTAAAGGAATTAAAAACCCAATTGGTGTAAAAGTAGGTCCTGGTATGGACCCAGATGAATTAATCCGCCTAATTGATGCATTAAATCCTGACAATATTCCAGGACGATTAACCTTAATTACACGCATGGGGGCAGATGTACTGCCAGAGAAACTACCAGCACTCGTACGTAAAGTACAACAAGAAGGGCGTAAGGTAATTTGGAGTTCAGACCCAATGCATGGCAATACTGAAAAAGCGACCTCTGGATACAAAACGCGTAATTTCGACAATATAATGCGCGAAATCAGCCAGTTTTTCTCTGTTCACAAAGCAGAAGGTTCGTATGCAGGTGGCGTTCATCTAGAAATGACAGGTCAGCACGTTACAGAGTGTACCGGCGGAGCGTATGGTCTATCAGACGACGATTTAGCACAACGTTACAAAACACAGTGTGACCCACGTCTTAATGCAGACCAAGTATTAGAGCTAGGGTTTTTAGTTGCTGATTTATTAAAAGACGCACGTAAATAAAGACTCTCACATATAAAAAAAGCCGCTTAACAGCGGCTTTTTTGTGGCGTAAATATTTAAATAAGTTAGTACTTACGACGCTCTAAATCCGTATCCATCAATATTTTTGCAGAAATTTCTTCAACCGAATGATGGGTTGAATTGAAGTAGGCAATTTTATGACGCTTGTAAAGCATTTCAACCTCACGTACTTCAATACGACACTGCCTTATAGATGCATATTTAGAGTTGGCCATGCGTCGATGCCTAATTGCAGCAAGTCTCTCTGGGTCAATAGTTAAACCAAACAATTTATGTTTATAAGGTACTAAACATTTAGGCAAGCCTTCGCTTTCTAAATCTTCTTCGGTAATAGGGTAGTTTGCTGCTTTAATGCCATATTGCAACGCTAAATATAAGCTCGTTGGGGTTTTACCACTTCGGCTCACACCTATTAAAATAATATCAGCCTCGGAAAAGTTTTTGATATTGCCGCCGTCGTCATTCATTAAAGCATAATTCACCGCGTCTATTCTAAAGTCATAACTTTTTTCATGTATAGAGTGTGTACGATGCATTTTTGGTACAGGTGCCACCTGTAATTCTTTTTCAATTTTTTCGCTATACGTGGTCAAAAAATCATATGGGATAGCATCCGCTGACTTTATGATTTCGCTTAAACTGTGATTAACAAATGTAAAAAACACAAAGGGCTTTTCACCCGTTTTTGCAGCTGTTGCATTTATTAACGCTTTAATTTCGTGTGCTTTTTCTTCTGTTTCTACGAAAGGAATAGTTTTGTGATTAAAATCGATTGGAAACAAAGATAACGTTGCATGCCCAAACACTTCTGATGTAATTGCTGTTCCATCAGATATATAAAATGCAGTTCTCATAATTAACCTTTTTGTTACTTTTAATCCCTAAAATGGGTTACTCACGGTTTACGCGAGGACTGTTGCCAGTGTAGAATGAAGGTGGCCTTTATAAAAGGTTTTCTTTCTTAACTCTCACAGTTTCAACTACAATTTGTTTTTTGGAGAAAGACCCGTGCAAGAATACGTTCTCTGGTATCAAGAGCTTGGTATGCAAGATGTTCCTCGAGTTGGCGGCAAAAATGCCTCTCTTGGTGAAATGATCTCTAACCTAGCTAACGCTGGTGTACAAGTACCGGGTGGTTTCGCAACAACCGCCGATGCTTTTAATGAGTTTTTAGACCAATCAGGACTCAATGCCAAAATTCATGACATCTTAGATACACTCGATGTTGATGATGTAAATACACTCGCCAAAGTAGGTGCCGATATCCGCCAATGGATAATCGATACACCATTCCAACCAAATTTAGACCAAGCCATTCGCGATGCATACAGCCAACTTCATGGTGATACATCAGCTGATGTGTCATTTGCTGTACGTTCATCAGCAACCGCTGAGGATATGCCAGACGCATCTTTTGCAGGCCAACAAGAAACATTTTTAAATGTTGTTGGTATCGATTCGGTTATGGTTGCTATAAAGCATGTATTTGCATCTTTGTTTAACGACCGCGCAATTTCTTATCGTGTTCACCAAGGTTACGATCATCGTGGTGTTGCATTATCAGCAGGCATACAGCGTATGGTACGCTCTGATAAATCAGCATCTGGCGTTATGTTCAGTATCGACACTGAATCTGGCTTTGAAGATGTTGTATTTGTAACCTCAAGCTACGGTTTAGGTGAAATGGTTGTACAGGGTGCTGTTAACCCAGACGAATTTTATGTACATAAACCAACATTACTTAAAGATAAGCCATCAGTAGTGCGTCGTAATATTGGCTCTAAAGCCATTCAAATGATTTATTCAAACGACAAAGCCCATGGTAAACAAGTAGAAATAGTTGACGTAAACCCTGAACTTTCTAACAAATTTTCGATTACAGATGAAGAAGTACAAGACCTTGCCAAGCAAGCTGTAATCATTGAAAAACATTACGGTCGTCCTATGGACATCGAATGGGCAAAAGACGGCAACGACGGCAAACTATATATAGTACAAGCTCGTCCAGAAACTGTGCGTTCAAACGAAGATACAAATGTAATGGAGCGTTTTCAGTTAAACGGTTCAAGTAACGTTGTTGTAGAAGGTCGTGCAATTGGTCATAAAATTGGTAGCGGTGTTGTACGTGTTCTTGACTCGATTGATGAAATGGATCAAGTGCAAGTTGGTGACATTTTAGTCACCGACATGACCGACCCAGACTGGGAACCTATCATGAAGCGTGCAGCAGCGATTGTTACAAATCGTGGTGGCCGCACATGTCACGCAGCAATCATTGCTCGTGAACTGGGTATCCCTGCAGTTGTAGGATGTGGCAATGCAACCGACTTAATCAAAGCTGGTCAAGAAGTCACTGTATCATGTGCCGAAGGCGATACTGGTTTCATTTACGAAGGTATTTTAGATTTTGAAGTGCTTACTTCACGTGTTGACGAAATGCCAAACCTACCAATGAAAGTGATGATGAACGTGGGTAACCCGGACCGCGCATTCGACTTTGCACGTTTGCCACACTCAGGTGTTGGCCTTGCACGTGTTGAATTCATCATAAACCGTATGATTGGCGTGCATCCAAAAGCATTATTAAATTTCGACGCACAAACAGATGCCCTTAAAGAAGAAATAACCGACATGATTGCTGGTTACGATTCACCCGTAGAGTTTTATATTTCAAAACTTGTTGAAGGCATTTCTACGCTAGGTTGTGCGTTTGCTCCCGAGCGAGTAATTGTTCGTATGTCTGATTTTAAATCGAACGAATACGCTAACTTAGTGGGCGGCCAACAATACGAACCTGAAGAAGAAAACCCAATGATCGGTTTTCGTGGTGCAGCGCGTTATATATCTGAAGACTTCCGCGACTGTTTTGCACTAGAGTGTGAGGCAATCAAGCGTGTGCGTAATACTATGGACATGACTAACATTGAGATCATGATTCCTTTCGTACGTACACTTGAAGAAGGTAAACGCGTAATTGAATTACTAGAAGAGCATGGCCTAAAACGTGGCGAAAATGGTCTTAAAGTAATTATGATGTGTGAGCTGCCGTCAAATGCATTACTTGCCGAAGAGTTCTTAGAGCACTTTGACGGTTTTTCAATTGGATCTAACGATTTAACACAGTTAACACTAGGTTTAGACCGAGATTCTGGTTTAATTGCTCATTTGTTTGACGAGCGTGACCCAGCAATTAAAAAGCTTCTTTCTATGGCAATTCAAACAGCCAAAGCAAAAGGAAAGTATGTAGGCATTTGTGGACAAGGTCCTTCAGATCACGAAGACTTTGCTGCATGGTTAGTTGACCAAGGTATAGACTCAGTATCATTAAACCCAGATACAGTAATCGAAACTTGGTTATACTTAGCTAAAAAATTAGCTTAGTAACCTGTTATAGCTATGTAAAAGCCAGCATATATTGCTGGCTTTTTTGTTGGTCAATTTATTTTAACTGCGTGCTAATTTTTTATCTAAATACTGACAAGATTTAGTCAGTGCTTTTTGACAAAGGGTCAAATAATAACGCACTTTTGGGTAATAAAACGAATAACATAATAAACCAGCCATAAAAAATATAAGTGATGGACCCGGTACAACCGCAAATATTAATCCTAATAAAATAAATAACGCACCCATGATCTGTAATGCAATTTTTTTCATATAAATGACCTCTCATGTAGTTAACTTGATTATAATTACAGCAGCGCTTAAATCGACTAAAAGAGTGTTACAAACTGTAAATTCTTCAATTTCTATTAGCAATCAGCATGATATAATTAACCAAATGTCTAAAAGTATGCCGTTATGATCGCAACAATTACTCAGCAAGATGCCGCGTCAGACCTTGTCGCAAATTACCTAAATACATTACAAAAGCAAGGCTTTACCGGTGATACCGATGCAAGTTATGCAACACGTATTACCGCTTCAACCGATAACAGTATTTACCAGCAATTGCCTCAAGGTGTCATTTTTCCCAAAAATGAAAAAGACATTCAACTTGCTTTGCAAACTGCATCACGGGACCCTTTTTTATCATTAACATTTGGACCGCGCGGTGGTGGAACTGGCACTAATGGTCAGTCTTTAACACCAGGTATCGTTGTTGATTTATCCCGCTACATGCGTGAAATTCTCGAAATTAATGTCGAAGAAGGGTGGGTTCGGGTTCAAACTGGCGTAATAAAAGATCAGCTAAATGACTTTTTAAGACCTTATGGATTTTTCTTTTCTCCCGACTTATCTACCAGTAATCGTGCAACTATAGGCGGTATGATCAGCACCGATGCTTCAGGGCAAGGTTCACTTGTTTACGGTAAGACAAGCGATCATGTTTTAGGCCTTACAACCTATTTAGTAGACGGTACACCAATGAGTACCGCTCCAATAAATGTCGAAAAAGCAAAAATAATTGCAGAGCAAGACACGCTAGTTGGCACAATATATAAAACTGTACTTAATATAGCCATTGATGAACGAGATGCTATTTTAAATAAATTTCCTCGGTTAAATCGTTTTTTAACCGGCTATGACTTAGAGCACGTCCTAAGTGATGACTTACTTACTTTTGATATGAGCCGTTTAATAACAGGTTCAGAAGGTTCACTAGGTATTGTCACCGAGGCAAAATTAAACCTTACACCCATTGCCGAATTCAAAACACTTATAAATATTAAATACGATAGCTTTGATTCAGCACTTCGACACTCTCCATTTTTAGTTGATGCCCGTGCAACTTCAGTTGAAACTGTCGATAGCAAAGTATTAAACCTTGCTCGCGAAGATATCATTTGGCATTCAGTATCGGACTTAATAACCGATGTACCAAATAAAAATATGCAAGGGCTCAACATGGTTGAGTTTAATGCAGTATCACCTGACGATATAAAAGACAAAGTAGACACGCTTTGTACATTGTTAGATGAATGTGTAGCCAATCAAACCAATGGTGTAATAGGCTACCAGCTAACAAATGATAAAAGTGACATTTTAAAAATTTACGCAATGCGTAAAAAGTCAGTTGGTTTACTTGGAAACGTAAAAGGCAGCCAAAAGCCATTGGCCTTTGCAGAAGATACTGCAGTACCGCCTGAAAATTTAGCCGATTATATAGTTGAGTTTAGAGCCTTACTCGACAGTCATAATTTACAATATGGTATGTTTGGCCATGTTGATGCCGGTGTTTTACATGTAAGACCCGCACTGGATATGTGCGATCCTGAACAAGAAAAACTTTTACGTACCATTTCAGATGAAGTGGTTAAACTCACAGCCAAGTACGGCGGTTTAATGTGGGGCGAACATGGTAAAGGCTACCGCAGTGAATATGGACCTGAGTTTTTTGGTGAACATTTATTTACCCAACTGCGCATAATTAAAACAGCGTTCGACCCATACAACCGAATAAACCCAGGGAAAATATGCACACCTATCCATAGTGAAGACTCACTAGTTAGTGTTGATGGGCAGAAAAGATCGTGGTTCGACAAACAAATTTCAATTGATGTTAAAACGAGTTTTAACAACGCCATGACCTGTAACGGAAATGGTATTTGTTTTAATTATGATGAAAACTCGCCAATGTGTCCGTCGTATAAAGTAACCGGCGATCGCCGTAACTCACCAAAAGGGCGAGCCAGTTTAATGCGTGAATGGCTACGCCTTCAAGAATCTAAAAGCATAGATCTGCTTGGTGTAGAAAAAGAATTAAATAAAGGTGAAGTAATTACCTGGTGGGAAAGGTTTGTACATAACCGCGAAAAAAAGAAAGGCATTTACGATTTTTCACACGAAGTAAAAGCATCTATGGATGAATGTTTAGCCTGTAAAGCATGTACAACTGCTTGCCCTATTAAAGTGGATGTACCTACTTTTCGTGCCCGCTTTTTAAATTATTATCACAGTTATTATGCGCGTCCACTAAAAGATTACTTAGTGGGTAACATTGAAAGTAGCGCGCCACTTATGGCTAAATTCGGTAAAATAATAAATCCAATTGTTAAAACAAAATTTGTTAGCAGCATAATTAAAAACACGGTGGGTTATGTTGATACACCACAACTTAGTATTCCGTCACTAGCAAATCGGATAAACAAAGCACAGCAATTTAATTTTGAATTTTTAAATAATTTGACTGCCGAACAACAAAGTGAATACGTTTTAATAGTTCAAGATCCGTTCACCAGCTTTTATGAAGCCGAACTAGTTGAAAGTTTTATAACCTTAATTGTTCAACTTGGTAAAAAACCAATGTTGTTACCCTTTAAACCCAATGGTAAACCGCAACATGTAAAAGGTTTTTTGCACGAATTTAAAGTGACTGCCAAAAATGCCGCAGAATTTTTAAATCAACTAAACGATATTAATGCGCCACTAGTGGGATTAGATGCGTCTTTGGTTATGTGTTATCGCGATGAATACAACACAATTTTAGAAAATAACCGCGGCGATTTTAACGTACAACTTGCTCACGAATGGTTAGAAACGCAATCTTTTAAAGGGCTAACTGCAAATAATAATGATGAAACTGAATTTACATTATTAAGTCACTGCACAGAAACTACATCTTTGCCAAAAGCAGCTAATGTTTGGAAAACTATATTTACTGATATCGGACTAACTTTAAATACAACTAATACCGGTTGCTGTGGTATGGCGGGTACTTACGGACATGAAGCACAAAATCAAGATAACTCACGCGCACTTTACGAAATGAGTTGGAAACCCATAGTTGATAAAACTAAATCAGAGCAACTTTTGTCAACTGGGTTTTCGTGCCGTAGCCAAGTAAAACGCTATGAAAAGTTTAAGCCTAAACATCCTATCGAATTACTTGCCCATGTACTAAGTTAAAAATTTTTTTAAACATATTTAAAAGGCGTAACTTAAATTTAGTTACGCCTTTTTTATTTTACTTTGCATTTTTAAAACTATCAGCAATCGGTTTTGTACTAATGCCATGAATAAATACACTAAACAAAATTGTAGTCATGGCAATGCTCGCAATCTGAAATTTATTTTCTATTTGCTCATCAATCACCATAAGAGTAAATACAATTGAGGCCAATCCTCTAGGCCCAAACCATGCAAAAGTAAAACGCTCTTTTAAATTTAAAGATGTAAAAAGTAGTGACAACATTACAGGTATAATTCTTATCAATGTAGTACTTAATAATGCATACGTTACCATTTCAAAATTTAATTTTGGCAATACTAAATAAGCACATGCATAACCGAACAAACACCAAATCATCAGAGACGTAAAGTCAGCAATATGTTCTGAATCTTCTATTAATTCAGTACGCACTGTTTTAGTTGAAAACTTATCAAACAATAAACCCGCTACAAACACAGCAATAAAGCCACTGCCATGCAAATATTGGGTAACAGAAAATACCGCCATTGCAAAACCTAATAACAAAAATGGGCTAGTGTTTTGTGCAAAGTAATGCCGCTTCATTGCAAAATTTAAACTTGGAATAAAAATCGAAATACTCATTATAGCAACAAGTAATGCAATACCTAACTCTTTTGAAAATACACTCACTACATGAGAGGTTGTAATTGCCGACTCAGGATTTTTTGCCAATAAAATAAATATTAAAAATACGGGTACACATAATCCATCATTTAATCCGCTTTCGGTATTGATACCTTCACGAATTTTTTCGGGCACCTCACTGCTTGATAGTAACCCTTTGCTAAGTGCTGCATCTGTTGGCGTTAAAATAATAGCAATTAATGCCGCTTGAATTAACGAAAGCTCAGCAAACAAAAATAAACCAACTGCTATTCCCAGTAATAATGTTAAGGGGAGGGCAACAAATAATAATAAGCCAGGGTATTGAAAACTATGCCTTAATACACTTAGTTTAGATTTAGCCGCATCTGAAAATAAAAATATACTCAAAGTTAATTCTATAAACGGCAGTAATAAATCAACGCCCGCTTTTAACTCACCACCTTTATTAGGCACTAAATTGGCTAATGTAATACCGCCAATAACAAAAAACATTGGGCCAGTTACTTCTTTTTTTTCTAGTTGGCGAAGCGTCAATGAATATATTAAAAACAAAGCGCCTATAAACGCTATTACTAAGTAGGTCATTAAATTTTCCTTTTAGCTCCGGATTTTGCTCGCTCTTTAATATTTGTTTGAATATAAATTTGATCGGTGGTCGCAATTTTTGCATGTCCTAAATCTTCAGATAAATGCTTAAGTGGCCGCGTTTGCGCATCGTGTGTTGCTCCCGTATGGCGCAACCAATGGGCAGTTGCAGCACCTAGTTGTTCAGCATCATCTTTAAAACCATCATCCAACAATGATTGTTGCGCATAATCAAAACTTTGTTGAACTAATCGCCTAATTTGCCTAACAGTCATACCACCTTGGCCTCTAATTTTATGAACCAGTGGCTCGGCTTCATCAACGCGGGGAAGGGCAGGCAGCCCTCTGTATAATCTATAACGTTTTAAATATTCAACAAAATCATCACTTAACGTAACATCCCGTAGCTTGTTACCTTTACCCATTATTCGTAAAAACCAAAAGCCGTCGTTATCTTGCCAAAAGTGAGACATAACCGGTGACCACTGAGGTCGCTCAGATAATTCAGAAATTCTTAAATATAATCCCTTTAAACACGCTAGGGTAAATAAGTTTCGTTCTAAATCTGGATTTTGTTCACATAAATCGCGAGTTACTCCAAACACATACTCCCATTGTATATCGCTTAATGTGTCTGGGATCTGAATTTGAGATTGCACAACTAAATACGGGCTATTTTTTTTCACTACTGGTACAAAGTTAGCAAACGTTTTTTCTTCAAGTAATGAAAATTTATAAAATACATTAAGCGCTGTGAACATAGCCGACAATGTTTGTTGGCTAGCCGTAGATTCTTTAAGCATAAAAGGGCGCCAGTTTTTATTTAATCGGCGAATGCCTTGCTCGTCTTTATAACGCCACTGAACAGAAGTCGATGCCCACTTTTTATCGGGTTCAACCATAAAATCAACATAGGCTTCAATGTCTTCACGTTTTAATTCGAATACTGACTTTTCGGCAATTAACCACGACCATAAATAAAATCGTTCAAGTTCGTTTCTAAATCGACTGTATGTTGCCTCTGATTTTCGGCCATAGACATATAAAAATTGATATAAAAATTTAAGATCCGATTCTGATTCAGTTACAGTCAAGGCAACTTGCTGTATAAAGGTTACAAGTTCTGGGTATTCCGAATCAAGAGTACCGTCATCAAGATGAGCAATTTGATATCTTAATTGTTTTAACGTATCGACCAACGCAACAAGCATAGTATATAAATATTCAATTAAATAAGTTAGTTACAGAATAACCTTTAAGTCCGATACTGTCTAGTATTGGACATAGTGAATAACTGTTTATTTTAGACTATGCTTAAATGGCCATGCCAAATCTTATTAAGGAAAAGTTATGAAACAAGTTAGTATATTATTTTTACTTACACTCTCGTTAATACTCACAGGTTGTGCGACTACCGGTAGTGCATCTCCTAGTGAAAAACGTTCTTTAGTACAAAGCATGAAAAGTAACACACTTAGTAAACTTTATACTAAAAAGCCAGATGTTAAAACGCAAATAGCAAACTCTGCTGGTTATGCTGTTTTTGATAACGCGAATGTTAACGTTATTCTTGCTAGTTTTGGTGGTGGTTATGGTGTAGTAAAAAATAACCTAACAGGTAAATCTACTTACATGAACATGGGTGAAGCTGGTTTAGGGTTAGGTTTAGGTGTTAAAGATTTTAATGTAGTTATGGTTTTTCATACCCAAGCAGCAGTAAATAGATTTATTGAACACGGTTGGGCATTTGGTGGGAACGCAGATGCCGCAGCAAAATACGAAGATAAAGGTGGAGCATTGGTGGCCGAAGCCATTGCAGACCAAGTTACTGTATATTCTGTAACCGAAAATGGACTTGCTCTACAAGCTGTTCTAAAAGGGACTAAATTTTGGGTAGATTCTGAGCTAAATTAACCATTAATAACTCTCCTAAAAGCGGGCTGATTTGTATAATCACGCTCGCTTTATTATTAATCCGTTAATTTAACATAACGTAATTTATGGGTTGTCAGTTGTCAGTTGTCAGTTGTCAGTTGTCAGTTGTCAGTTGTCAGTTGTCAGTAACATGAAAAATTAGAACCGTTTAAAGTCAAACTTAGCCGTATCTAAATCTTTATCAAAAGCCTCAGCCAATTTTTCAGTTTCACTAAACACAGTATTCCAATATTTTATACGCGTGTCGGCATCAAGATCGGTAAAGTCGTTTCTGTCTGGGATTTTTCCGTAAGGTAAGCCGGCTACAAATTCTTTTGATGGGGTGATCATTACCACGTTGTCGTAATTTTGTGGTGCTACTTTTCGTTTTAAGTTTTTATCAAACCACCCTGCTTTTGGGTCGCTGTTAAAATGCGGATATAAAATTAAGCCAGGGTTATTAATTTTTACATCAAAGTGGTAATCAATTATTCCGCCATCGCGATACATACCTTGTGGCGAGCCTGCAATATTTTTTATACCTTGCATAACAAGCGGTATAGAGCCGGATGCAAGTAAGGCATCTTTTAAATTTGTTTGGTTAAGTGCTATGTTTTGCGTTTTAAAATTATAACTGTCGGTTATTGATAAATTGCTGTTTGGCGCGCCAAAAATAAATCGCTCGTACTGCGAGCCTAATAATTTTCGGTTTACGCGGTTTAGCATGTAACTTTTTGATAAACCTAAAAGCTGAATTAATTTATTTTCGCTGGCTATAAAGCCATTAGATTTAGCGACTATAAAATGTGCTTTAAATACGGGGTTATTTATTATTTCGGTAACGCCATTATCGCCAAATACATCTTCAAGTAATGCGCGGGCTTTAATTGTAATTTCGGCTGGTGTTGGTTTATTACTTGAATAACGCGTTTGCGAATACGATTTTGCTAAACGTTCAATGGCGGCAACCGGGTCGTTTTGTGCAAAACACGCAGAGCGAAATGCGCCGGCAGATGAGCCAATTAAATTAAGCGGTTGGGTTCGGTTTTTAAAAAATTCACCAAAAATATATTTGTCTAATCCAAATAAAGTAAACCATTTAGGCCCACCACTTGCGCCTAAAAATGAAGTAAACAGTTCAGGCCTAAAGCCTTGCTCGTTTATTATTTTTGCTGCGTTCTTCCCTGCTACAATGTCGATCATGTCTGTATTTTTACCTTTTATATATGTATTTTAAACTCTTTAACGCGCTACAAATGTGAATAGTTATGCAAAACTAAAAAGCGGTTTTATGCTGCCATAAAACCGCTATTTGTAGTTAAAGTTAGCTAAAATACATGAATTAATCCCAAATACCGTCTTCGCATTTCCCCTGAACTTTTACATCTTTTACTTTAAATTCGGGCTCTATACCTTTGTCTCTTTGCGTGTGGTAATCGTGCGTTACCGACAAAATAGTAGGTGTTAACAGTATGATAGCGATTACGTTAACGACTGTCATTAACCCTAACGCAATATCGGCTAAATCCCATACTTCTTTTAATGTGGCCGATGCGCCCCACAACATCATTGATAAATATAGTAATGTGTAAATACCACGCCCTACTTTGTTATCAAGCTTAAATAGATGTAAGTTACTTTCAGCGTAGGCGTAGTTAGCTACCACCGAAGTAAAGGCAAATAACGTAATGGCTGCAGCTACAAAGTACACGCCACCTTGCGCCAAATGCGCAGTCATAGCGCTTTGTGTTAAACGTATGCCTTCCATTTCGCCGCTTATGTCTATATCAGCTAATAAAATAACGACGGCTGTACAACTACACAGTACGATTGTATCGAAAAACACACCAAGCATTTGTATGTAGCCCTGTGTTACAGGGTGATTAGGAATAGGGCTAGCACTTGCACTGGCATGCGGAACACTTCCTGCGCCCGCTTCGTTAGAATATAAACCGCGTTGAATACCATTTTTAATTGCAGCCCCCATCGCGCCTGCGCCCGCTTCTTGTAATCCAAAGGCTGACAAAAATATATCTTTAAGCATGGCCGGTACTTGAGTAAAGTTTATAACGGTAATAATAACGGCGGCTAATACAAAAATAATGCCCATAATGGGCACTACGCGCTCTGCAAACCGGGCAATGGCTTTAAAGCCGCCTAATATAATTGAGCCTGCAAGGACTGTAATAACAATACCGGAGTAAAACGTGGGTACTTCAAATGCGTAGTTTAGGGCATCAGTAATTGTATTGGTTTGCATTGCGCTAAAAGTAAACCCGTACCCCAAAAATAAGCACGCGGCAAATACAATTGCAAAGGCACGGCTTCCCAACCCTTGTTGAATGTAATACGCAGGGCCACCTCTAAATTCGCCGTTACTATCGCGAATTTTATACACTTGGCCTAATATACTTTCTGCAAATCCGGTTGCCATGCCCAATATAGCAATGACCCACATCCAAAATATTGCACCACTGCCACCAAGCGATATAGCGACTGCAACACCGGCTAAATTACCCGTACCTACCCGAGCACAAAGCCCTGTACACAATGCCTGAAATGACGAAATATCGTTTTTATTACATTTACTGCTGCCTTTTAATAGGCTAAACATATGCTTAAATTTAACTATTTGAATTGCTTTTAAACGCACAGAAAACCATACGCCGGTGAAAAGTAAAATATAAATGAGTACCTGACCTTCTCCCCACAAAAGGTTATTCACACTTTTTACTACCGTATCGAACATTGCGGATTCCTTATTATATTTTTATAGTTATGCGCTTTAACATAGGCATTTTAAAATGTACTGGCAACGCTTAATATTTTATTCGTACTAAAGGCAACCATGTTGCCTTTAGCTTTTCTTATTTACTTTGTAAATGTACCCCTGCAATCATACATCTTACTGAACCACCAGCAGATTCAATGGTAGGTATGGGCAAAGGCACCAGTTTAGCCGTTTTTTGTATTGCAATTATTTGCTCGGCTGTAAGCGCATTATAGGCGGTTTGTGACAGCGCTAAAATTCGGCCATTTTTACCCTGTAATTCAATTGCATTCCCGCAAAAGTTATTTATTTGCTTAACCGACAAATCAATTACTTCGTGATGGCTTTGTAAAAAATGCCCTACCAGCTCACTGCGTTGGTCTTCAGGCACCATATTTAAGCCAATCATTACAAATTTGCTGGCCACACACATTAGTACATTAGTGTGATACACCGCTATACCTTGCTCGTCAGTTGCGTTAAACACAACCGGCTTAAACGAAAGTAAATTACACACTGTATTAACGACCGACCTTGTTGTGCGTTTGGATTCTACCGCGTAGGCAAGTTTATATTGGTGATCGAGCACTAGTGATCCGGTACCTTCCAAAAATGAATTTTCTTTCGCTAAATGCGCATAATCAGTCACTACCGCCACTTTATAGTGATCCGTTAAAAAATCAATTATATCTTTACGATATTCTAATCTTCTGTTTTCAACAAACATTGGGTAAATAATTAATTGCCCATTTTGATGGGTAGAAAACCAGTTGTTTGGAAAAACCGAGTCGGGTGTGTATGTTTGCTCATCTTCAAATAAATGAACGGTTACACCTTCGCTTTGTAGTAACTCAACCGCGTGGGTCACCTCTTTAAATGCTTGCTCGCTTTCATTTTTTGCTGCACATTCGCTTTGAAATGCATTGTCGAGCATGGTTTGTGGATTAGAAGTAAAGTGATGCGGACGCACCATTACAACTGCGCTCGGTGCTTGTTGTATTAGGCTCATGCTGCGCTCTCTTTATCTATACGCGGTACTTCAAGAACTGAAAATAAGTTACGCGGGTCGCCCTGCTGGGTGATCAAGTCGAGTATTTCGTATTCTCCTGATTTAATAAGTTGCTCGCGAATATACACTAACGCGGTAAAATCTTCGCTTGCAAAACCGACACCATCAAAAATAGTAAGCTCTTTTTCGCTTGTACGACCAAGGTTTTGTTTATTAATGACTTTATGAAACTCGGTTACAGCAAAGCACCTGCTCATTTGTTGAATTTCGCCCTCGATTCTGGTTTGTGGTTCGTACTCTACAAATACAGTAGCGCGTTCGAGTAAAGCAGAATCAAGCTCGGTTTTGCCTGGGCAGTCGCCACCAATCGCATTAATATGAACGCCTTCTGGGATCATATCGTTTGTTAAAATGGTTGCGTTTGTTTTATCGGCCGTGCAAGTGGTAATTATGTGCGCGCCCTTTATTGCCTCTTCAACACTTTCACATATAGTCACGTTTAAACCTTTAGTGCTTAAGTTATTAAACGCTTTTAGAGAAGCAGCTTCGTCTATATCGTATAAACGAATGTGTGTAATACCCAATACCGCTTTAAACGCTAAAGCCTGAAACTCAGACTGAGCTCCATTACCTATAAGGGTTAAGGTGGTTGAGTTTTTTGGTGCTAAATAAGTAGCCACCAGCGCTGATGTTGCAGCAGTGCGTAGTGCGGTTAATAGGCACATTTCGCTAATCATTATCGGATAGCCGCTATCAACATCTGACAAAATACCAAATGCTGCCACTGTTTGAAGCTCTTTAAAGGTATTTTTTGGGTGACCATTTACGTATTTGCAGCTAAACATTTTGCCATCGCTTACCGGCATAAGCTCTATTACACCGTCGGTAGAATGTGCTGCATAACGCGGCGATTTATCAAATTCGTGCCAACGAGCAAAGTCGTGTTTTAGTTTGTTAGTTAGGCTAACTAATACATTTTCTATTCCTAATGTGTTTATTAGCTTGGCCATAGCTTGAACACTTACAAATGGAACACCGTGTTTTGGCTGTGCTATAAAATGACTCATGACTACCTCTGTAATAACAATATGAACTAATTAAAATAAGTTTATCGACTACAGATGCCACTTAAAATGCTAATACTTTATACAAATAATGGTATTTTTTAGCAATTTGCTAGGCATAAATATAAATTTTTAGTATTTTGTATAAAAATTAGTTAAAGGTAAGCGTATGCTCCCTTATATTTATGACTCATTAGATAACGCCCTAATAGCCGAATTAAGAAAAGACGGCCGTGCATCTATTTCTGCTTTAGCTGATATATTAAATGTGTCACGCGGGACAGTACAAAACCGCTTGGACCGGTTAGTTTCATCGGGCGCTATATTAGGATTTACTGTGCGGGTGCACGAACACATAGAAACCGAAGCCGTAAGAGCAATAATGATGGTGGAAGTAGTGGGAAAATCGACTTCACAGGTAATTAAAACCATGCGTGGAATCCCCGAGCTCACTAAGTTACATACCACCAACGGCGCTTGGGATTTAGTAGCAGAAATACAAGCCGGAAACTTAAGTGATTTTGATGGCGTACTGAGGCAAGTACGCGAGATAGATGGCATTTTAAATAGCGAAACCAGTATATTATTGTCATCTACTTAAGCATTAATGTTAACACGTGAATATTGATATCGCCTTGCTCATGTCTGTTCTTACAGTTTAAGTAATTAGATTTAGACCTCATTTAACAGACAGCTATTAGCAAGAAGTAGTTAGTCAAAAATCTTAATGTCTGAAGTCAAGATTTGACCCTAGGCTCTCTTAATGTCTGAAGTCAAGATTTGACCCTAGGCTCTCGAAGTCAAGATTTGACCCTAGGCTCTCAGTCGCTCGTTTTATAATGAGAAGAAAAGCGAGCACGGATGAATTTTAATAACACTGGCAATTAGTTGACAAGTTTGTTAAAAATAAACCAATAAGAAAACGAGCTACGCTGTGGTAGAAATACGCGCGATTAGCTCGCTATAAACATGTTA
>OJBS01000018.1_pt1 | contig 178067 bp, 137 predicted proteins | sample 1590941 | NCBI WGS metagenome assembly OJBS01 (sample SAMN05416785, study PRJEB24817) | seawater metagenome | isolation source: Sea water | place: Canada:Atlantic | collected 2013-11 | reverse complement strand
CTCCCGCGAAGAAAGCCGACGCTCCCGCGAAGAAAGCCGACGCTCCCGCGAAGAAGGCTGCCGCGCCAGTGAAGAAAGCTGCCGCACCCGCGAAGAAAGCTGCCGCGCCAGTGAAGCCAGCGGCTGCCCCGGCAAAGAAGGCGGATGTCCCCGCGAAAAAGTAGGGCGGACAATTTCTGGTTGATCAACGTGTGAGGAGTAGGGCTCGTGACTACTCCTTCGCCTCCTGCTCACTTCGGACCGTCCTCTCGTGGCCCTTCATCTGTACCGCAGCAATCGCCTCGAGTTCCTCGCCACCGTGCTTGGGGAGCTGCTGCGTTCATCTCCGCCCGAAGACCCGTTTGCCCCCGTACGCGTGGTTGTCGGAAGCCGAGGCATGGCCAGATGGCTACGTCACCGCCTCGCTGAGCAGCTCTCCATCTGCGCAAACGTCGTGTTCCCCTTCCCCGCCGCCACACTCGATGCTGTGGTTCGCGCGGTGCAGCCCAACACCATTCGGCAAGACCCGTGGGCACCAGACGCACTGGCCTGGACCGTATTGTCGAGCCTGCGTGAGCTCTCCGGCGAGCCCGAGTTCGAGTGGTTCACTCCCTACATCTCTGAAGACGGCGTGGTTACGCCGCGCCAGTGGGGAATCGCTCGACAAGTGGCAGATGTCTTTGACCGCTATGTCACCTACCGGCCGGCTCAAGCGGTCGCGTGGAGCGCGGGGTCGCCCACTGAGCCGGTGGATGATGACCTGAAGTGGCAGCCGATTCTGTGGAAGCATCTGGCCGAGGTCACAGGCGTAGACCACCGCGCAAGCCGTTCGGTCGGAGCCACCCACGCCATGTACGGCGGCGAAGCGCCAGCTGGCTGGTCATCCATCCGCATCTTCGGTGTCTCCAGCCTGCCACCCGCATGGCTCGACCTCATCGGAGCCATCGCAAAGCACGTGCAGGTGGACATCTTCCTGTTGTGTCCGTCGTCCGAATACTGGGCGGACCTACGCAAGCGCTTCACCGCGGATGTGCAGTGGCGAACGCTCGATAAAGACGATGTCAGCGCCCACTTGGCGCTGCCTGCTGGCACCGGGAACCCGCTGCTCGCCTCGCTCGGCCGTCAAGCCCGGGAGTTCCAGCTCGTCCTGGAGTCACAACCTGAAGACTACGAAGATGAGCGGCTCGACCTGTTCCGCGACCCATTGGATGACGGTGCTACTGCACTCCACGTCCTACAATCAGACGTGCTGAATGCCACGCCGCCAACGACTACCGCCCTGGTCTCCGGTGACTCGTCCATACAGCTACATGCATGCCACGGCCCAACCCGCCAAGTGGAAGTGCTGAGAGACGTACTGCTAGACCTTTTCGACAGCACGCCGGGCCTACATCCGCGAGATGTTCTGGTCATGACACCAGACATTACGACCTTTGCCCCACTGGTCTCCTCAGTGTTCTCCCAGGGCAGACCGTACAAAGGAAGCGACAACTGGGGGCCAAGCGGAACCCCAAACATCCCCTTCGAGATTGCAGACCTCTCCGCCAAAGACAACAACCCCGTCGCCGAAGCGCTTCTGCGTGTGCTGGACTTAGCAACCGGTCGCGTGCGCGCGTCAGAGGTCATGGACCTGCTCGGCCTCGCGCCCGTTCGTCAGCGCTTCAACATCTCGCGTGATGACCTGCCACGAATCTCGGATTGGGTCCACAATAGCGGCATTCGCTGGGGGCTAGACGCCGACCACCGCGCTGCCCATGGCCAACCGGAAGACGCGCAGAATACCTGGGACTTCGGCATCGACCGTCTGCTTCTCGGCGCCTGCATGCAAGACGTCGGCGGCGACTTGTTCGACGGCATCTACCCCTTCGACGCCATTGAAGGCGCTGACACACTCGTCCTAGGCCGGCTGGTCCATGCGCTGCGTACGCTCTTCGCGGAGCTCAATGACTTGAGAAAGCCGCGTCTGCCTGGTGAGTGGACCGGGCGCCTCGCGCAGACCCTGACCGCACTCACCGAAGTCCGCGAAGATGAAGCCTGGCTGGCTGTGGCCGTCAATGAAGCCCTCGACACGCTAAACGCCGAAGCCAGCGTCGCTCCACAGCCGAGACCCGCAACTGTTCAGGTCATGCACACCGTTCTCACCGAGCGCTTCGCGCGTGTGTCTGGCCACGCCAAAGAACAGAGCGGTGCTGTCACCTTCTGCGCAATGGCACCCATGCGCAGTGTTCCGTACCGAGTCATCTGCTTGCTAGGCTTGGATGATGGCGCACTACCACGCGTCGCGAAGCCCACCGCCTTCGACATGACCACACGTCACCCTCGCCCCGGCGACCGCGACCTACGAGACGAAGACCGGTACCTTTTCCTTGAAGCCATCCTCGCTGCGCGAGATGTATTGGTGGTCACCTGGACCGGAAAAGACGTCCGCTCCAACGAAGAACGTCCGCCAGCAACACCTCTAGCGGAGCTGATGACGGTCATCGACCACACGCTCACCACCGAGCCCGGAAGTCCAGCCGCCAGCGCACAGCTGACCACGGTTCATGCCCTACAGGCCCACAGCCGCGCCAACTTCGAGCGTAAAGGACCGCCGCGTAGCTACGACCCGTCCCTGCTAGCGGGTGCCATGACCGCCAGTTCCCCCTCAACGGACACGCCGCCGTTCTTCACACAGGCGCAGGGGCTGGACACATCCGAGTCATCTCTTGCCTTGGACGACCTGATTCGCTTCTTGGAGAACCCGTCCGAGTTTCTGCTGCGCCGCCGCCTCTCAGTCGACCTTCGAGACAACGCAGACAGCTCTAGCGACCGTGAACCCATCGCACTGGACGGACTGGAGCGGTGGGCCATCTGGCATCAGATCATCCAGTCCCGCCTGTCCGGTACCGCAACAGATGCCCTGCACACCCACCTGGCCGCTCAGGGAGCGGTTCCGCTTGGCTACGCCGGTGTCCGAGTCACACAAGACTGGGCCACCACCGTAGATGCCGCCCTGGAAGCCGTCGCGCTTGTCCAACCCGACGGAACCGTGCGACCGGCGAACCCTGTCCTCCCAATTTCCGTAAACGTCGGAAATATGACGGTAAACGGCTCTATCAGCCGTGCCTGGCAAGACCAGCTCATCCACATTCAGTTTGGCAGCGAGCGGGGCAAGCGCTGGATTCGGCCTTGGGTAGAGCTCGTTGCGTGGGCGGCTGCAACGGACTCAGCGCCACATGCGTTGGTGGTCTGGCGCGACAACAAGAAGGGCCCGCAAGTGATGGGCCTACAGACCCCGCAGTCCCCAAAAGACATCCTGTCTGACCTGGTTTCCCTGTATCAGCGAGGATGCCGCGAACCCCTGCCACTCTTCGCCGACACCTCCTTCGCCTTCGCCAAGTCACTCGGGGCAGCCCCGGCAGATTGGGACGAAGCCTTAGACAATGAAGAGGCCGTCGCCAAGGCGCTATCCAGCGCCCAAGGAAAGTGGCATGGCTACCAAGGCGGAGACGGCACCGACCCACATGTTCACAAGCTATTCGACGGGCGATTCCCCGCGATGAACAAGGACAGTGGCACCGCTGACTCCACCTTTATTGAGGCGGCTCGCCAGTTGTTCGCCCCCTTGGTTCAGGCCCGCACCACACCGGCCAAGGCTCGTGAATGGGTGCGCTCATGAGACAGTTTGAGCCAACGGCTGCTCTGGAAAAAGGCATCACGCTGCTCGAAGCGAGTGCCGGTACCGGCAAGACGTACAGCATTACCAACTTGGTGCTGCAGCTCATTGCCCTACACTCCGTTCCGCTCCGTGAAGTCCTACTGGTAACGTTCACACGCAACGCCACCGCCGAGCTTCGCGAGCGGGTTCGCCTACGCCTTCAAGAGGCGAGCGTCGCCCTGGGGACCGGGCTGGCTGACCCAGCAGACGCCGTGCTCACCCAGGTAGTAGACGCCGCGGCCACGGACCCCGGAATCGCGCTTCGCGTCCAGCAAGCGCTTGAGGGATTCGACGAGTGCGTCATCCGGACCATCCACGGGTTCTGCCAGCGCATGCTGCAGCAGTTCGCCGCTGTCGCAGGCGCAGACGTTGACCTGGAGCTGGACCCCAACGCACAAGACCTCCTAGACGACATTGTCGACGACTGGTTGTCGCTTGAGCTGTACCCGAACGACCCACAGCGCTTTGGGTTCCTGACGGACCGCGCGGGCTTCAAGCGGGACACATTGCTGGGGCTGGCCAAGACGGTGGTGGGCAATCCCGCCCTGCGCATCCACCCCGTTCCCGTGCCCGGAGGTCTAGACAGCCTGCGTGCGACCTACCAGACCTTCGCGACTGCCTGGGCTGGGGGCTGGCGAGACCAGGTCGTAGACGTCATTGCGCAGGCCAACGCAGACAAGCGCTTCACGCCTCGCCAGCGAACCTACACCGCAAAGACGGCCCTCAAGCTGGTGAGTGCAGTGGACGAGTGGCTGTTGGCCGCAGACCCCTTCATCTCACTACCCGCAGATGCCGAAAAGCTCCGCGCACAGCCCCTCAGCGCCAAGACAGTTGGCGAGCCCATTCACCACGAAGCGTTGACCGCCCTGGAAGACCTGGCCGCCATGCCAGAGACCCTCGCGGCCAGCGAGCAAGCGCGGTTCGCCCTGTGGGTACGCGAGCGATTTGCGCGCCTGTGCGAAGCCAAGCGCATCCAGCCATACGCCGAGCTGGTTCGCAGCCTGGCAGATTGCGTACGAGCAACGGCCGAGCCTCGCGCTCGACAGGCCATGATTGAGGCCATCGGGGGCACCTTCCAGGCCGCCCTCATTGACGAGTTCCAAGACACAGATGATGCACAGTGGACCCTGTTCCGCCAGGTCTTTGGCCAGGGCGCGCACTGGCTGTACCTCATCGGTGACCCCAAGCAGGCCATCTACGGCTTCCGCGGCGCCAACGTCCGCGTGTATCTGCAAGCCCGTGAGTCCGCAGGTGACCGCGTCTTCACAATGACCAGGAACTACCGTTCAGATGCGGGGCTCTTGCGTTCCCTAAACCACCTCATGGACACCGCTGGGTTCTTCGGCGGCAACGACATCGAGTACGTGTCGGTCGACGCACCGCCGCGCACAGAAGACGTTCGACTCACTTGGTCCAATCCGAGCTTGTTCGTCCATCCTGAACCCCTCCAAGTGAGGTTCTTTGATGCGACGACTAACGGCGATTCCCCTAGCGAAAAAGGCGTACCAGACGGCAAGGCAAAGCCCCTCATCGCGCAGGTCACAGCCCTAGACGTCGTCAACTTGCTGACGTCAGCGCCATCGGTCCACACGTCACACGGTCCACGACCTTTGACCGCATCCGACGTGGCTGTCCTGGTCCGAACGGGCGCAGAAGGAGACGCCGTTCAAGCTGCCTTGACCGCACGCGGCGTGCCATCGGTCCAGACGGGTCGGCGGTCCGTGTTCGAGTCGTTGGCCGCGCGCGAGCTTCAACAGTGGCTGTCGGCCCTCGTGCACAGCGGCCGGGACGCAGCTGCGCGCGCAGCTGGGGTCACCCGCATGTTCGGCTACACGGCTGACGTGCTGATTGGCGTGGAAGCACAGGACCCAACGGCACTTGCAGAGTGGGACGCCTGGCTGACGGCCCTTGCCGAGTGGCGCGAACTGCTTGAGAACTACGGCTTCTTACGCGCACTGCGCCGCGCCATGTCCGACCACACGGTACGCGAACGCCTGCTCGCCCACCACGGAGGCGAACGCCACCTGACCGACCTGCTGCACGTCGCGGAGCTGACCCACACTGCACAGCTTGCAGAAGACCTGCACGGCGCCGGTCTGCTGGCCTGGCTGACCCACGCTCGACAGGATGCGGGCTCGGGCGGTGAAGAAGCCGAGGTCCGCCTAGAGCGTGATGATGACGCCGTCGTGGTGATGACCATCCACAAGTCCAAGGGTCTCCAGTTCCCCGTGGTGTTCGCACCATTCTTGTGGAGCCAGCGCAAGACCCAGTCCAATGACTGGGTCATCGCACCCGAGCAGAACGACCCTGCCGCGCGGGTCCTAGACCTGACACGGGCGAGCGACTCCGTTCAGGCCGCACAGCGCCAGACGGATGAAGAAGCCTTGCGCTTGTTCTACGTCGCCGTCACACGCGCCCAATACCGCGTGATCCTGTACTCGGGTCACTCCCAATCGCTGGCCCGAAGCGCCATGGCTCCGGTTCTACACGGCCAGTCACCGGACCGAATCACCAGCGGACAGGCACGAGCAATGGCGACTGCTGACGCATTGCAGTCAGACCTTGAAGGACGCCTACAACATCCTGAGAGTCGCGTGTCGGCGTGCCCTCGCCCTATCGGTGCCGCTCGGTGGAGCCCAGCGCACCTCGACACGTCTGGGCTCGCGGTGCGCACGTTCCGCCGCAAGGGACTCGACCGCCTGTGGAAGCGCTACAGCTACACCGCACTGACCCGCAACAAAGCCGTCAGCTACGCCGTTCCCGCTGACCGTGAAGGCTTTGACCCGGACCGGATGATGCCGTCGACGTCCGCCGAACACGTCCCCGTATTGACCGTTCCGGAGTCCTCGCCAGATGTATCCTTGGCGAGCTTTCCAGCAGGCGCGCAGGCAGGTATTTTCCTGCATGAAGTCTTTGAGCTGGTGGATTTTCAGGACGCAGAGAACAAGCCAGAAGCTGTGCGAGAGCACGTGGACTCACTGCTAGGAAAACACGGATTCGACTCCGAACACGCCGAGTCGTTGACATCAGGTCTGGTGGATGTCCTCCGCACACCGCTCGGAGGCCCCCTAGACAACCTGCGACTGTGTGACGTGCCACGGGCTCAACGCTTTGACGAGCTCCGCTTCGACTTCCCATTGGCTGGCGGGAATGCGTGGGGGCGAACTCAGCGCGCAACCGTCCAGTCCTCCGCAATCATCGAGGCCATCCAACAGCATCCTGTCTCACCCGCCATGCGTGAGAGCTACCTGCGTGGCCTGTCTGCCCTAGACCTTGGTGCCCTGGCTGGGTTCATGACCGGCAGCATCGACTTGGTGTTCCGAGACCCAAGCGAAGGCGGGCGTTGGTATGTCGCAGACTACAAGTCCAACCGCATCGACCCCCTGGCCACTCGTCGCTACCCCATCGAGCACTTCGCACTCGAGCCCATGCGCTACGAGATGGAACAGCACCACTACTACCTGCAGTACCACCTGTACACCTTGGCATTGCATCGCTACTTACGCTGGCGAATCCCCGACTATGACTACGACACACACATGGGCGGAGTCTACTATTTGTTCTTCCGCGGCATGGTCGGTCCAGCGACCCCGTCTGCCAATGACACGGTGAGCGGCTCGTTCTTCGACCGTCCCCCAGCAGACGTCATCCACGCACTGGACGCTGCTTTTGATGCAGAGGAAACGCCATGAATGCCGCGGTCCTGACCCACCCGCAAGCGGAAGCTCTTGCTGCCCGCCTCGCGCCGTTCGTAGACGCAGAAGCACTGTCCGAGCTGGCTGTCCACGTCGTTGATACCTTGGGGTGTCGCTCGAACGAGACCGATGTAGACGTATTGTTGGCGTTAGCCTTGGCTGTTCATGCGCCTACACGAGGCCATATCTGCGTACCGCTGGCGTCCATCCAGCCTGACCATCTTGTACCCGAAGACTGCGACCCCGAGCAGGTCACCGCCCTACAGCTGCCTGCGGACCGCCCGGACTGGCAAGCCCGAGTACAAGCCAGCGAGCTTGTGGGGGACACCGCTCCGTTCCGACTAGACGCCGGCTCGCTCTACACCCAGCGCTACCACCAGTACGAACACCAGCTTGCTGCCAATCTTCGCGAACGTCTTGTCGAGCGCCGAACTCCGGCAGATTCCGGCCTGCTCGCTGACGGTCTCAGCGCACTCTTTGAGCCACGTACTGGACTCGACCGCCAACGCCTCGGTGCTGCAATGGCCGTGCTGCGCGGTCTAACCGTCATTTCGGGCGGGCCCGGCACAGGAAAAACCCACACAGTCAGCCGCGTCCTGACCGCTCTGTGGGCACAGTGGGCCACAGAGAATGCAGACGGAGTCGGCCCAAGAACAGCCCTTGCCGCCCCCACCGGCAAGGCCGCTGCGCGCATGAAGGAGTCCATCGCCAAGGGGCTACCACAGCTCGAAGCGTCGGCAGAGAAAGCCCTTCCAAAAGGCCGCGATGTTGGTGATCTCTCGTCTTTCCTCACCGAGCTGCAGCCAGCCACCTTGCACCGCCTGCTCGGCTACCAACCACACTCCCCTACACGCTTTCGCCACAACCGCGACAACCCGCTTCCACACGACATTGTGATTGTGGATGAGGCGTCCATGGTGGACTTTGCTTTGATGGCCAAGCTGGTCGACGCTGTCGCTCCCAAGGCGCGGCTCATCTTGCTCGGAGACAAGAACCAGCTTGCGAGCGTAGAGGCCGGAACCGTCCTCTCAGACATTGCTGGCCGTGTGACTGCGGACAGTATTGAGCTATCCGCTGGCTTTTTGGCGGACCTTGCGAACGCCGGTATCGCCACCGAGAACATCAAGACCGTTGCACCAGGCCCACAGGACGGCGTGGTGCTGCTCACCGAGAGCCGACGGTTCGATGCGGACTCGGGCATTGGGCGGTTCGCCAGCGCATGCTTGTCCAATACGTTCAGCGCCGACGAAGCGACTGAGCTACTGACCACCTCAGACGACACTACACTCCTACAGCACGCCAACAACGGGCTGCTCCCTAAGGACGCCCTGGCCTGCATTGTGGCCGGAACACGTCCGTATCTAGACACGCTGATGCGTGGGCCCAACAGCGGCCAGTCTCTCACCGAGCACCACCGAGAGGTCTTGGTGCAGTTTGACCAGTTCCGCGTCCTTGCTGCTCACCGCCGCGGCAGGCTCGGGGTTGGCGGACTCAATGGCGCAACAGAGGCAGCCCTCAAAGAGCGCATCCCTGGGTTTGCGCCCGCGGCCTCCGACTACTTTGGACGCCCCATCATGGTCCGGCGCAACGACCCCGTTGTCGGGCGCTACAACGGCGACGTTGGCGTGATGGTACACACCACTGAGGGCGTGCTAACCACAGCGTTCTTGGCAGATGGCGGCGTAGAGTACCTGGCACCCGCACGGCTTCCCGAGCATCAAACCGTCTTTGCAATGACCATCCACAAGAGCCAGGGCAGTGAGTTCGACCACGCCTTCGTTGTTCTGCCGGAACAGTCGAGCCCTATTCTCACTCGCGAGCTCGTCTACACAGGCGTGACCCGCGCAAAGAACCAACTCACCCTTCTCGCCAACACGGCCGTGCTCGGGGAGGCTCTGTCGCGAACCGTCCGGCGAGCCAGTGGCCTACGCGCCAAGCTGTGGGAGACCTCATGAAGCTGCTTCACACCTCGGATTGGCACCTTGGCCATTCCCTCCATTCCCATGACCGAGCAGCAGAACATGCGGCCTTCCTGACGTGGTTGAGCGACCAAGTCCAAGAACAAGGCGTAGACGCCCTGCTCATCGCCGGTGACATCTTCGACACGGCCAATCCGTCCGCAGCCGCGCAGACCCAGTGGTTTCGCTTCTTGGCTGCCACCCGTGCCCGGTTCCCATTGCTCGACATCGTGGTCATTGGCGGCAATCACGACAGCGCTGCGCGTCTAGACGCACCCCTGCCGATTCTCGATGCGCTCAACGTGAAGCTCGTGGGCGGCGCCCGTCGGCATGGAGACCTCATTGCACCGTCGGACATGGTGGCTCCGCTCACCAATGCTGAAGGAGACATCACAGCCTGGGTAGCGGCAGTGCCGTACCTGCGCGTGCCGGACCTGCCGCGGGTAGCAACCGATGACGACCAAGACCCGCTCGTTGAGGGCGTTCGCGCCTTGTACAGCGAAGTCCTTCAGGCCGCCCGTGACCAGCAACAACCCGGCCAAGCCCTCATTGCTATGGGCCATTGCTACATGACCGGAACCCAGCTGTCAGAGGACAGCGAGCGGCGCATTCTGGTGGGCAACCAACACGCCCTGCCCGCAGACATCTTCCCAACGGACATTGCCTACGTGGCTCTCGGCCACCTGCACAAACCCCAGCGAGTGGGCGCCGAGCACATCCGGTACTCGGGCTCCCCCATTCCGCTGTCGCTGTCCGAGCGCACCTACCCTCACCAAGTCCTGTTGGTTGAACTGGACGGCGACGCTCTCACCAGCGTGACCTCGTGCCCCATTCCAAGGACCGTGGACATGCTGCGAGTCCCGGCGACCGGTGCTGCCCCCCTCAGCGAAATCCTCCCGGCGCTCACCGCGCTGGCTCCCGAAGGCACCACGGACAAGCAAGCCACCTGGCCCTTCCTAGAAGTCCACGTGCGCCTTCCACATCCCGAGCCCTCGCTTCGTAAGCAAGTGGAAGCGGCCCTGGTTGACACGCCCGTTCGCCTTATTCGGCTCGCGACCGCATACACTGGCACCAACGCCGGATTGGGCGACACCACCCAGGCGGAATCCCTGGACGAACTCCGCCCCGAAGACGTGTTCCGATTGGCCTGGGGCCGAAGCTACGAGTCCCCACCCGACAGCGATGTCTTAGGCCGCTTTGCCGAGCTGCAAGACAGCGTGGATGTGACCGCATGAAAATCCTAGCTATTCGCGGCGAGAACATCGCAAGCCTGTGTGCACCCTTTGACGTCAACCTCAGCCATGGTCCCCTCGGAGACGCCGGCCTGTTCGCTATCTCTGGCCCAACCGGGTCTGGAAAGAGCACGCTGCTGGACACCATCTGTCTCGCTCTCTTCGACACCACCCCACGACTCTCCGAACGTGGTGGAGCTGCGGTTGGCCGGGCGGACCTGGACCCGTCGCATCGTCTCGCCGCCAACGACGTCCGAGGATTGCTGTCTCGTGGTGCAGCCGCTGGCTTCGCGGAGGTCGACTTCCGCGGCGTAGACAACCGACGCTACCGCGCGCGCTGGGACATCCGACGCTCCCGGAACAGGGCCGGTGGCAAGCTCCAAAAACAGAGTATGTCCCTGTGTGATGTCGAGACGGACCGGCGCTTTGGCGACAAGAAGACCGAGGTCTTGGCAGCCATTGAAGAACGCCTCGGCCTTACCTTCGAGCAGTTCAAGCGCTCGGCAATGCTTGCTCAAGGGGACTTTGCCGCCTTCCTTCACGCAGACGACCGCAACCGTGCGGACCTGCTTGAGAGGGTCACGGGAACAGAGGTCTACAGCCGTATCTCCCGCGCAAGCTACGAGCGAACAACCGCAGAGAGGCGCACCTACGAGGCCCTCGTGACCCAAGCCGAGCGGCTCGGACGCCTGACGCCTGCACAGCGCAGTGAGCTGCTCGACAAGCTGGTGATGACAAAAACAGCGCTCACAACAGCCGAAGACGCACATGCGCAGTCCACCAAGACACTGGCGTGGTTCGACGACCATGTCGTTCTTGAGAAGCGCTGCATCAGCGCCGTTGAAGCTGTCGAGACTGCGCAGAGAGCGGTCACGAGCGCACACCCGCGCCGTAAACACTTGGAACGCGTCATCTCAATGGCTCTGCTTCGGCTGCCGTTGTCTCGCAGAGACGACGCCGTGCGCCACCATGCAGAGAGCCTCACTGCCGAGCACACCGCCGTCGCCACGCATCGACTGGCAAATGACGCCCTGACCCAGGCAAAGAAGCTGGCAACGGAAGCCGCTCTGCGTCGGACCGAGGTCCAAAAGGCGCACACAGAGGCCGAACCCATAGTGGTCAAGGCGCGCGCGCTAGACGCGCGTATCGAAGATGCCATCAGCGCCGAATCACGCACCAAGGGCCTCGCAGACAGTGCACGGACCCACGCCACGGCCACCACCGAGCAGGTCACATCCCTCACGAAGGCCTTGGCAGACACGGAAGAGCGAGCCGCGGTAGGTCGCGCATGGAACACCGAAAACCCCCACGCAGAGCGGCTGGCAAGCGTCATCGAACCGGTTCAACGGGCGCTGACGACCCTGTCCCACGCTCACCAACGCCTCGCCGAGCACCAACGCCGTCATCCGGCACTCGTCGACGCAGACAGCAAGGCGAAGGAGACCCTTGCAGAGTCCAGAGCGACTGAGCTCAAGCACGCTGCGACCACATCGCAGCTCCATTCCGCGCTGCATACTGCTCGCGTAGCCGTTCCAGAGCAAGCTCGGCCCACCCTCGACGCCCGCCAGCGCGAACTCGATGGCGAGCGCGAGCGGCTAGGACAGCTGGAAGATGCGCATCGCTCAGCGACTGTTTCCAACACCGAACAAACCGCGCTCACAGACGAACAGACCGCGTTGGATTCTGCCATCGCAGCGGACCATGAGAGCTTGGCCACGACCACACCTCTGCGCGACCAGGCCACTGTCCGCCTGACCGAGGCCGAGCATGCCCTGGATGCGCTGCGAGCGGCGCTGTCCGCTACAGACCTACGTTCGGGCCTGGAACCGGGAGACCCCTGCAGCGTGTGCGGCTCCACGGACCACCCCTGGGCAAATGATGACGTGGTCGGGGACCTCCACAAGGCGGCGACCGAGCGCGTGCAGACCCTCAAAGAGGAGCTGGCCACACACACCCAGATCCTCGCCACCGTGCAAGCGAGGCTTGCCACAGCCGCTCTGACGAAGACTCGCCTCGCACACCGCAAGACCACCGCCGAGGCAGCACTCACCAAAGCACTCCACGCATGGTCTCAAGCCATCGCTCAGACCAGCCTTCCCGCAGACCCATTGCAATCCGAAGACGCCCTGGATGCCGAGCGCAAGCGCGTGGTCGCGGCGGTGGAGACCCTTCGCGCACAGGCCGAGACGCTCAACGCGTTGGAGACCACTCTTCGCACTGCCCAGCACGCCTACGATGCCGCTGTCGCCAAGCACACAGCGGCCAAGGAGGTACTCGAGACTTCCGAGGGGCACGCTCGAAAGACCGCTCAGGCGCTGTCCGACTCGGCCGCAGAGCACCAGGCCGCGCAGGACGCCGCCGATACCGCATTCGCAACGGTCTCAGACGCTCTGGGTGAGCGCGACAACTGGCAAGACCGAGCCAACACGGACGCCGCTGGCTTGCTCACCGACTTGAACGCAGAAGTCGCCACCTACAGAGCCCATCACGCCACCCTGGCCGAAGCGGACGCACACATTGCTGAGATGCGGCCAAAGATTGCCGAGGCGCAGGCCACAGCAAAGGCTGCACAAGACGACTCCGCCCAGAAGCAAGAGCACCACACCACGGCAGCGAAGCACCTTACCGACCTTCGCGACACCCGCGCCTCGTTGCTTGGCGGGGAAGCCGTCAGCACGGTCGTCGAGCGGCAAAAGCGTGAGCAAGCCCAGGTCGAAGCCACCCATGCAGCCGCCGAAGACCAACACCAGAAGGCTATCGCCACGGTCAGCTCCGCCCAAGGGTCGCTGACGAGTGTCATCCAGCAACGCCAGGCAGCGGAGACATCCAAGACCCTGGCACAAAAGGTCTTGAACACCTCACTACAAGCAGCCCATGTCGACGAAGGCACCGCAGTGAGCTTGCTCGCGCACACCGAGGAGTGGGTGGATACGGAGACCGTTGCGTTGGCTGAGCTGGACCGGGCCGTGCAGACATCCGACACGGTACTCAAAGAGCGCCAAGCCGCCGTACAAGACCATCGAGAGTCCGCGCCGCAAGGCACACAAGAGGACGCAACGAAGGCTGCCACAATCACAAAGAGCGCTCTCGAAGACGCCCGAGAAGCGCACGGCGACAACACCGCGGCACTGCGAAGAGATGATGACGCCCGTCAACAAGGGCAAGAACTCGACGACCAACTGTCCACACAGCACGCCGTTGTTGACCGCTGGGCGGCCATCAGCGACGTCATCGGGTCTGCAGACGGCAAGCTGTTTCGAACCTTCGCTCAAGGCCTGACCCTCGATGCCTTGTTGGTGTACGCCAACCACCACCTCGCGGACTTGGCGCCACGCTACCGATTGCAGCGCGTGCCTCGAGAAGACCTGGCCCTTCAGGTCATTGACCAAGACATGGGCGATGAAGTCCGAGCCATTCCCAGCCTCTCAGGCGGTGAGACCTTCCTCACGTCGCTTGCGTTGGCACTAGGCCTGTCCTCCCTCGCCGCATCAGAGACGCCCGTGGAGTCGCTGTTCATTGACGAGGGCTTCGGTACACTCGACCGAGACACCCTTGAGGTTGCCCTTGCCGCCCTAGACTCGCTTCAGGCAAGCGGCCGGCAGGTGGGGTTGATCAGCCACGTAGATGGCCTGTCCGAACACATTGGCGTCGCCATCCAAGTGCAGAAGCTCGGTGCCGGAAAGAGTCGCATCGTGCTTCCCGATTCCGTTGCAACGCCGTAAAGGGATTCCACCCACAAATGCCCAATGAATCAAATGGTTGACGCACCCGCTCGGACCCAGCATTCTGGCGCACTGGAGGCCGCTGTGCGCGCGTCGCTCATCATCACATTGGGGCTGTTTGGTTGTGGCGAGACACCACCCGTTGCTGGCCCAGATCCAGGCACCGTCACCCTTCGGCGCCTCAGTCGCACGGAGGTCGACCGCAGCCTGCGCGACCTGTTCCACATTGATGGCCCCATCGCCATGCAGCTGCCCAATGATGACGTCGGAAACGGCTTCGACAACCAGGCAGATGTGTTGTCGCTGTCTCCGCTTCACATCGAGGTACTCGACAACATCGGCTACGAGCTGACGACCTACCATGTATTTCCAACACAGGTTCCGGTCCGCTATCAACGCGTAGAGGCGGAAGATGACGACGTCATCACCACGTCCGGTGGCCCCGTTGGCATAGGGTGGAACCTGTACTCGAACGGCATGCTCAGCACGTCAATAGGCACTGACACAGCCGGGCCATACACCTTCACGGTGCAGGCCTTCGGCCAACAAGCTGGCTCCGACCCTGTTCGTCTACAGATCGACCATGACGGCGAAGAGTCCGTAATCGTGGACGTGGACTGGTCCAATCCGCAGCCTGTAAGCGTGGAGTGGGAGTTGGGCCGAGGCTTTCATACGGTGAATGTGGCGTTCATCAACGACTTCTACGTGCCGGCTACGCAGACCACCCCCAGTCAAGACCGAAACGCCATTATCGACTGGGTTGAGCTGTCCGGTCCTTTCGATACCATGGGGCCAACGCCACCTGGCTACGACACTGTCTTCACCTGCGTCCCCACGGCAGCAGAAGAACCGGCCTGTGCACGGAGCATCGCGCAGACCCTAGGCACACAGGTCTGGCGACGCCCGCTGGTCGAGTCCGAAGTTGCCCAGCTCGTCGGCTTGTACGACACCGCCCGCGATGCCGGAGAAGAGCCGGACCGCTCGATTGGTTGGATGGTGCGTAGCTTGTTGATGTCGCCGAACTTCCTCTTCCGCGTCGAGCTGGACGGGGCCCCGGACGACACCACACCGCATGAGCTGACCCAGTTCGAGCTGGCAACACGCCTGTCGTACTTCTTGTGGAGCTCCACACCGGACGAACAGCTGCTCTCGCGGGCCGCAGAAGGCCGCCTGAGCAACCCAGACGAGCTCGCTGACCAAGTGGAGCGGATGCTTGCAGACCCACGCGCCAACGCCCTTGTGGATGGCTTGGGAGCCCAGTGGTTGAGCATCGCGGCCATTGATGAGGTCGCTCCGGACCCCGACGTCTTCCCAGAATGGACAGAAATTCTCCGTCAGTCCATGGCCGAAGAAATGCGTCTGCACGTGCAGAGCGTGATGCTCGAAGACCGCTCCATGCGGGAGCTGCTCACGTCCGACACGACCTACATCGACAGCACACTCGCCATTCACTACGGCCTGCCCGAGCCGGTGTTTGAGTGGGCGCAAGTAGATCTGTCGGACACCGAACGCGCGGGCCTCCTGACCACCGCTGGCTGGCTGACCTCCACGTCCTATCCAGAGCGTACAAGTCCCGTTCAGCGAGGCAAATGGGTCTTGGACAACTTGCTGTGCGAGGCTCCAGCGCCACCACCTGCAGGAGTCGAGGGCCTCGGCACAACCTCCGAGATTGGACGGCCGGCAGCCGTCGACATCGCGGCTCACGCCACAGTTCCGCAGCAACAGCTCGGTCAGCCAATCCGTGAACGCCTCGAAGAACACCTGACCAACCCTGTCTGCCAGGGCTGTCACCTGTCCATGGACCCCATCGGCTATGCCTTCGAGAACTACGACCCAATCGGCGCCTGGAGAAACACCGATGGCGGTCGCCCCGTAGACGCCAGTGGCCGCTTGCCTGATGGGTTCACCTTTGTAGGTTCTACCGCGCTCGTTGGCCAGCTGTCCGAGTCCCGCAAGTTCGACCGTTGCGTTGTTCAGAAGACCATCACATGGGCGCTCGGTCGCGCACCCGGCGTTCAAGACCTGCCCTACCTAGACGCCATCGAGAGTGAATACGCGGCCAACGACCGTCGGTTCAAGGCGCTCGTGACAGCCATTGTGTTGTCCGACCCCTTCCGCCAACGACGCGGCGTAGCCCCAGACGACTCCCCGTTGCCCAGTGTGGAGGTCACCAATGAGTAAGGTCAGCCGCCGATGGTTGTTCCGCTCAGCGGGAGCGAGCATTGCTCTACCGTGGCTCGGTTCCATGGTTCCACGAAGCGCGCGTGCACAAGAAGCACCCCCACTGCGCTTCATCTCATGGTTCACGCCCAACGGGTGTGTGATGTCGGAGTTCAAGCCACGCACGGAAGGCGCGAACTTCGACCTTCCACCCTCACTTCAGCCACTTGCCCCCGTGCAGAGCCACGTCTCTGTACTCTCCGGGCTGCGAAACGCAGGCGGTACTGACAACCTTCCCGGCGACCACGCGCGCGGAACCGCGTCCTTCCTCACGTGTGCACGTCCCGTGTTCACTGGCGGCGCGGACATCTCCGTGGGTGTGTCTGTCGATCAGCGCGTGGCTCAACACTACGGCTCTGCAACCTCGCTGCCGTCGCTCGAGTTGGGTCTCGAAGGCGGGGCCAACGGTGGAATCTGCGACTCTGGCTACGCCTGCGCCTACCCACGCAACATCGCTTGGTCCGGTCCCTCCACACCCCTGCCGAAAATCACTGACCCAAGCCTGGCGTTTGACCGACTCTTTGGGGGCCAAGATGCCGGTGTCACCGAGATTGAGCGCGCACGCCGGCGTGCACTGCGCAAGAGCGTGCTGGACGAGAGCGTGAGTCAAGCTCAGTCCTTGTCGGGTCGTCTGTCTATGCAAGACAACCGCAAACTCGACGAGTACCTGACTGGCGTTCGCGAGCTGGAGATTCGCCTCGATACATTTGAGGCGCCCACTTGCGACCCAGGCTTGCGCCCGACCACCCCACCCGACATCGAAGCGGCGGCCATGGCCATGGCCGACATCATGGTCATTGCGCTGGAGTGTGACGTCACCCGCGTCATTACCTTCATGTTTGCCAATGGCGGAAGCAACCGGGTTCACGACTTCTTGGGTGTGACCCGAGCTCACCACCAGATCTCGCATCATGGTGGAGACAGAACCAAGCTCGATGATTTGGCGACCATCGACCGCTGGCACGTGGCCCAGTTCGCCCGGTTTGTCGAGTCCCTGGCCAACACACCTACCGGTGAAGACCGCATGCTCATTGACGACTGTTTGGTCATGATGGGCAGCGAAATCAGCGACGGCGACCGCCACAACCACGACGACATGCCCGTCCTTCTGGCTGGTGGTGGCGTCGGTCACCATACCGGTGGTGTGCATCGCCGCTACGATGCGCCTGTGGCCAACTTGTACAGCAGCATCATGATGGCTGCTGGATTGCCGGAAGAGGCCTTCGGCATTGATGGAACCGGTGCTCTGACGGACCTGACCTCGTGATCTGGCTGCTTCTTCTCACCGCCTGCGGTCCCGAAGTCAGCTACCGCGATGAGGTCTTTCCTCTGCTGCAGGAGCACTGCACGCGCTGCCACAGCGCTGACAATCCAGAGTCCGGCCTCAACCTCTACAGCACGGGTCTGGAGGGGCTTGTTGACGCACCCGCCGCCCAGTCGGACCTGATGCTCGTCACCCCTGGCGACAGCCTCAACAGCTACCTGTTCCACAAGGTCAACGGAACCCAGTCACTCGCTGGCGGCTCTGGTACACAGATGCCAATCGGCCGAGCCATGACGGACGACGAGATTGACCTGATTCGTCAGTGGATTGACGACGGCGCCCTCTGGTAGCGCCGCCCTCTTCGTAGCTACACCGACATTCCGCCATCCACCGCAATCACCTGGCCCGTGACGTACGCGCTGCCAGGACTCGCGAGGAACAGGACGACGGGTGCAATGTCTTCGGGCTGCGCTAGCCGGCGCATCGGGATGACCTTCTTGGCCTCCGCAATGACCGTGTCAGACACACCAGCAATCATGTCGGTCTGTACAAACCCAGGAGCTACCGCATTTACACGGATGTTGCGCTTGCCCATTTCTTTCGCCAAGGTGCGGGTCAGTCCAATCACCGCCGCCTTGGACGCGCTGTAGTTGGCTTGACCCGGATTACCGCGCATACCCGCAACGCTGACAATGTTGATGATGCTGCCCTTGCGCTTACGCATCATCCGATTCATGGCACCGCGGCACATCCTGAACGTGCCGCCGGCGTTGGTGTCCATCACCCGCTGCCACTCGTCATCTGTCATTCGAACAACCAGGTTGTCCGCCGTGATGCCTGCGTTGTTCACCAGGACATCCAGCCCACCCAGCTCGTCTGCGGCAGCGAGCAAGGCCTCACAGCCCTCGGCGGTACCGATGTCAGCCTGAACCGCTTTACCCTTGCCACCCAGCTCGTCTACGACGGCCTGTGCAGCGGCCTCGTTGCGAGCGTAGTTGACCACAACAGTCGCACCAGCGCGCCCGAGTGCCAATGCAATGGCTCGGCCGATACCTCGGGAGCCACCGGTCACAATCGCAATCTGTCCTTCGAGTTCCACAGCTACTCCAGTCGGCAAGGGGCCCAAGCGGCGGGCTATCGCAGTCAGCTACCGTCGGCACTCAGTCGAGCAGGTAGGTCTCGGGATCTGCGGGCCGGCCGAGCAAGAATCCTTGCAAGACTTCGCACCCGCGGTCCACGAGGAAGTCCCGTTGCGCCGGCGTTTCAACCCCCTCTCCAACAACGGTCAAGCCGAGGGCAAGTCCCAGACTGATGATTCCGCCAACCAGGGCGTGGTCTTTGGTGTCTTGGACAAAGCTCTTGTCGATTTTCAGGGTATCGACCTGGAACCGACGCAGGTGTGACAGCGAAGAGTAGCCAGTTCCAAAGTCGTCCAGGGCAATACGGACCCCGAGGTTTCGCAGTCGGTCGAGGACTTGTGCCGTACGCGGAACGTCACGCATGACGGCCGCTTCGGTGAACTCCAACTCCACACAGGATGGCGGGACTTGAAGCTCATCCAGCACCGCTGTGACCTCTTCAATCAGTGTGCCATCGTCCAGCTGAGACGCAGAAACATTGACGGCCATGCGCCGCCATTCACCCGTGCGCTCACGCATCTGCACCAGGAACTCGACGGCGGTCCGCAAGACCCAAGCCCCCACCGAGCGGATGAGTCCGGTCTCTTCCAACATGGGGACAAAGTCGTTCGGTGCGACGCGACCGAGCGTAGGGTGATCCCAACGAATCAGAGCTTCGTAGCCAACAATCCGACCGGTTTTCCCATCGACCTGCGGTTGATAGACCAAAGCGAACTGGTCTTCCTGAAGCGCAAAGTGCAGCTCACGTGCCCGACTTTGAGGCAGTGAGGCCATAGCCGCTCGCCCCAGCGCGCAGTAACACCGGTTTCGACCGGTACTCTTGGCGCGGTACATCGCTCTGTCAGCAGCGGTCACTAGCTCGTCTACGGTGGTGCCACATGCAGGGAAGTGGGAGCCACCGACAGAACCGGTCACGCGTACTTCCACGCCGCTCAGTTGGATGGGCTCAACGAACGCATTCAGCAGCCGCTGCCCAATCAAACGTAGTTCCGCAGTGGAGCTCAGCTCGGGAACCACAATCGCAAACTCGTCGCCGCCGATTCGCGCCACCACGTCGTTGTCGCGCACGGTCACGGAGAGACGATGAGCGACGATACGCAGCAGCTCGTCACCAGCGTCATGACCCAGGCTGTCGTTGATGGCCTTAAACCGGTCAAGGTCGAGGTAGAGCACGCCCACGCATCCCTGCGCATGTTCCCGCGCTTCGATGGCGCCGGCCAATGCTGTACGGAAGCCGAACCGGTTGAACAACCCCGTGACACCGTCACGAAGCGCCATGTACTGGAGCTTGGTCTGCGAGCGCTTTCGCTCAATCGCATAGCGAAGAGCACGCGTCAGCAAGCCAGAGTCCATCTCACCTTTCAGCAAAAAGTCTTGGGCTCCCCGGCGCACATTTTCAAGTGCAGCATTCTCGTCACCACCACCGCTGACCATCAAAATGGGGATGGTACGCGCAGCACGGTCGAGCGTCTCAACGGTGTTGAAGCCGGTGCTGTCCGGTAGATGCATGTCAGCGACGACGACGTCGTAACCGCCGTCTTCGAGAGCCTGCAGTGCCTCCCGCAGCGTGCCGACTACGGCCACCTCAGTATCACCGGCACGCCGAAGAGCACGCACCGCCAAGTGAGCGTCAATGGAGTCATCTTCGACCAAAAGCACCCGAATCGGGCGCGCAGGGTCAGGCGATGGTTCGGGTTCCAGCGCGTCAAGATGTGCTGGTACTCGTATACGTCGTTCTACACGGTCCCAGGCCAAAACGGACGCTCCAAGAATCTAGGGTGTCACGAGGTGAAGAGGCGCCGTTTGGGGGCGACGGAACAGCGTCTGGCGGTTCTCCAGAGTCCATTGCAAGGCCGAGACACACTCTACGCCAGGCATTGGTGAAGCGTTGTCATCAACTCCAAAGAACAACAAGCGTGCCTTAGGCATGTTCTCTTGAGCGTATTGAGCAAACGCAACGGTATCGTCGCTCGCACCTTCGCGGATATCCACCAAGATCGTGGAGACGGGCAAATCTCGAGCGTGCAAAGCAACGAAGCCTTCGTCCAATGAAGGGACCACCCGTGCATCACAGCCGACCTCGTCTAGGTCCGCCCACAGGTCGATAGCCTGACCGACACCACCGGCAACAACCAGCACGATAGGATCGGTACTTCGCACCATTTCGGACAGCAAAATTTCCTGGATGAGCGCACCGGCTTCGTCAGAAACGTCGCTGAATTGCACACCCACCTTAATGTCGCCGTCGTCACCGAAGCACCGAGCGACCGTGGCTCGTACGTCCACGGACCGGTCCCCCGGAATCTCCAAAGTCAGGTCGACATGCGACCCATCCGGAATCCGGACCACCCCTTGGAGAAGCGCGCCGAGGGGCGACAAGTCTCCAATAGTGTATAGGCCAACGGGCTCAGATTCCCCGTGCAGAGCGGCATGAACAATCACGCCCATCGTGTCATGACGGGGCGCGCGTCGTCGTTCCTGTGCATCAGCCATGGAAATTCTCCTTTTGCGCCGGATGGACGCTCAACGGTGTCGGACAATAGCCGGACAACTTTAGGAAAAGGTTGAAGAACAGCAGATTTTTCTCAGTCCTCTAGGAGTAAGCCGCGGTTTCAATGAGGCAAAACATGCTCCAAGCCCGTCCACTGCTCCTACTTCTTGCCGGTTGTGCCAGCACACCGACGCCCCAACCCGTCACCTCCGCACCTCCGGTGGCAATCACGCGAGAGGTGTTCAACCAACGGGCCGTCGAGCTGGCAATCCCCCTCTTCCAGCGGGCGGATGGTGAGATTGTAACCACCATCTCCCCACCACAGTCCGGCCTCGATATTGAAGCGGCAACCGCTCGGATCTACGAACCACTGCCAGAACCGTTGGACGCCCGGCACACTCTCCTCCAGCAAGAGCTCGCAGCCAGTCGGGTCACTCTGCTGACAACGGAAGCCAGTCAACTGCCCCCAGGCGACCGCGCGATGATTCGCGCGCTGTTGCAGGCAGGAGAACAGGTCGAGACGCTGTTTCACAAGCAGCTGGGTGTTGCCGCCCTCGCCGAACAGATCCCGCCAGAAGACACCTTGGCCCACAGCGTGTTCTACCGAAACCAAGGTCCCTACTGCACGAGCTCGGCACTCGCGGCCAACACGGAGTGCACGACCATTCTCCCGACACCTGCGCGAATCTCCGGCCTGTACCCAGCGTCTGCGCAGACCGGAGACGATTGGTGCAGCGCCATTCCGCGTGCCGCAATGGACCCGTTTCATGTCGCTGTCCAAGAGGGTTCACAGCTTGTGGCACGGCCCTACTCCGAGCATTGGGCATCTGACATGCAGGCCGTTGCAGTCACGCTGCGAACTGCCGCAGATGCTGCACCCGCAGATGAAGGGGCACTGCAGACCTACCTTCGTGCCGCAGCGGGCGCGTTCGAGACCAACGACTGGTTTTCCGCGGACATCGCTTGGGCGGACATGAGCCAAGACAACAGCCGCTACTACATCCGCATCGGGCCCGACGAAACCTACTCGGACCCATGCAGTGAACACGCCTCATTCCACATGGTCCTCGCCCGCGTCAACCCCGCGGGGCTGTCCCTTCAGCAACGCCTCAACCCCATCAAACAGGCCATGGAGCAGCACCTCGCAGACCTGGCCGGAGACGACTACTCGGCCCGAACGGTGGGCTTTGACCTGCCAGAGTTTATCGACGTCATGGTCAATCGCGGAGACAGCCGCGCCGCTTCGAGCGCAACGATTGGCCAGAGCCTGCCCAACTGGGGCCCAGTTGCTGAAGCAGGCGGTCGAACAGTGGCCATGACGAACATCGGCGGAGATGCGGACAGCGTGTCGTCCAAGCGCCGAGCGCTCGCCAGCGTGTTCTGCGACACCACCATGGCCGCCTGGCCCGCAGCCCCAGGGCCACAGCTGTTCAGCACCGTTCTTCATGAAGCGGCACACAATCTGGGGCCGTCCCACGACTACACGTTTGAGGGCAAGACGGACAACGAGTCCTTCGGTGGTCCACTGGCGAGCATGCTCGAAGAGCTCAAAGCACAGACCGCAGCCATGGCATTGCCCCTGTGGATGGTTCACAACGGACACGAAGACATCGACACCCTCTACCCAGGACAAGTGGCCGACATGGGCTGGGCCCTCGGTCACATTGCCTCGGGACTCACAGATGGCGCCGGTCATCCAGAGCCCTACAGCCACCTCGCGGCGATTCAAGTCGGGTACTTCATGGACAACGGTGGCATGACCTTCCACCCAGAAACGCTCGCAGCGAACGGTTCAGACACGGGCTGCATCTCCGTAGACGCCGACAACCTGCCAGACGCCATTGACGGTCTCATCCGACGGGTTCTACACATCAAGGCAACCGGCGATGCCGACGACGCTCGGACCCTGCAGGCCGCCTACACAGCGGACGACGGGGAGTTTGCCGATGTCCGTGCCGTCGTTGCTGAACGATTCGCTCGCGAGCCTCGGACCACCTACGTCTACCGGATCGAAGCGACAGACTGACGCGCCGGTACTTTCGGGTTCAAGTTTTCCAATCATGCGTCGATAGAGCAAGCATGAAGCCAGCAACATCCATTGTCTTTGAAAGTGTGGGGCACGCCGACCTTGAGTGGTGTGCTCCGATGCCCCCAAACCAGCCAGATGCTTGGTTCGCGGCACTCGAACAACGACCGCCACGAACCGTAGTGGACCTCGGCTGCGGGACGGGTGCATTCCTGCGCAGCTGGTCAGCCGCAAATCGTGGCTGGACGGTGGGTATTGACCACGCAGCCCGGTGTGTCGACGCCGCCCGTGCGCGAAGTGGTGGTGTTGGACAGTGGGTCGTCGGAGACGCCGCCGACTGGGCCGCGTCACACCGCAACGCTGCCGACCTAGTGGTCTGTATTGGTGTAGAAGATTTGGGTGGTTCGTGGCGTGAAATGCTGAAGCTCTGCAACAACGTAGGCAGGCGAGGAAAGTGGGCGCTCATTGGCGTGACCGTCCGCGATGAACGAGAGGCGTGGAACTTCATTCCAGAGCTCGCGGAGCAAATCCCAACCCTGCACGAACTTCAGAACGCCATTCGTGTGCTTGGCTGGCGCCCGTCGAGCGTTGACACAGCAGACGCAGAAGCGTGGCAACGCTACGACGACGTGTGGCGACAGAGCATCTACGCGTGGTGTTTCGCCAATCCAGACAACCCCGACGTTCCCCAGTTTCGCGAACGACTGCGCGGAGGACGCCGATTGTTTGAGGCCTTGGGTGCAGATGCCCTCACCTTCGTCACTGTCTTAGCGAGGATCTAAGGGTCTACCGGCGTTGCCGACAGATCAGCAATCGCCGTAGGCTGCACCACATCCAGCCAATCGGCCGTCGCCATAATCGCGCTCTTTTCGTGGTCCGCCAGCGTGAACGCAATCAGGGCTTGCTCGGCTGTGACAGCGTCTACGTACAGGGGCAGATCGAACACCGGCCTTCCGAACGGAGGCACACAGCCCGGACGCAGCCCTGTGAGTGCAAACAGCTCCTCCACCGTAGCGAACCGAAGCTTGTTGACGCCAACAGCCTGACGCACTTTCCAGTTGTCGAGACGCCGGGCACCGCTGACAACAAACAGGGCGAAGTCCTTCTTCTTCCCGAGCTTCATCACCAGCGACTTGCCCCCAATACCCAGCGGCGTGCCACGTAGGACAGCCGCCTCTTCTGCGGTACGAGACAGGGAATGGTTCCGTCGCTCGTACGGGCGTCCGCTGGCCTCAATGGTCTGAATGATACTGGCTGTGACGGCATTGTCGGTCATTTAGACACTCTAGTCGACGCGCGCCCAGGCCGCCGCAACACCAAGGCCACCAAGAGCGGCGCCCCAATCGCAGCGGTCAGAACGCCTACCGGCAACTCTCGGCCCGCCCAGACCGTACGGGCAACGGTGTCACACAACACCAAGAAACCAGCACCGCACACTGCGGACAGAGTCAGCACCAGCCGCCTTGACGTGCCCACACCCAGCCTCACAAGATGCGGCACGACCAAGCCCACAAAGGCGATTGGGCCACACCACGCCACACACACAGCCACACCAAGCGCGCCGAAGACCAGCACCCGCGTTCGTACCCGAGTGACATCTACACCCTGGGAGAACGCGAGCGCCTCGCCAGCAATCAGCGCTTCGAGGGCGCGTAGATGCCAGAGAACTCCAGCGATGCTCACGGCGCAGACCACCGCGACAATCCCCACTCCGCTGTAGCCAACCTGGGTGAGCGACCCCATGCTCCAGCGCACCGCACGAAAGGTGGTGGCCAAGTCCGCTTGTACCTGGAGTCCGGTGGTCAGAGCGCTAGCACCAAGCGTCATGGCAACGCCCGCCAACAACACATCTTCAATGCGCCGGTTGCCGCGAGATGCGAGAGCAGCCACCGGAAGCGCAATCGCCAGCGCACCAATCAAGGCCGCAATCGCCACAATCGACGGGTTCGGTGTAGCCATGAACACCAACGCGGCGAGCGCACCGACCATCGCTCCTGCTGTGGTCCCCGTTGTGGAGGGTGTCGCCAGAGGATTGCCGAAAATGGCCTGAAAGGCAGCGCCCACGGTTCCCAGACAGGCTCCGACCGCAGCAGCCATCAGCACCCGCGGCACGCGCAGTTCCCAAAGCACAAACGACCAGACGGCGTCGTCAACACTCGGCCCAATGAAGGGTGCCGCAACGACCGCTAACAACGAGACAACCACCAATACAGCGACTCTCATGCTTGAACACCAAACAGGAAACGCCGACGCCCCGCCACAATGATGGCGGTCACGGGCACGTCATACAGGTCGCTCAAGGCACTGGGTAAAGCGTCGGCGTGGGCAGACAACTCGAAGGTGACACGCCCGTCACGCAACCCAACCACGCGAGCCGGCCCCTCGGTGACTCTGGCCAACACTCGGTCAGGGTCATGGGTGACGAGAACAACGGTCTTGCCCGCGCGCCATTCGCCAAGGACAATCTGCATAAGCTCAGTCTGAACCCGTGGGTCCAGGTGATTGGCTGGCTCATCTAGCAGCCACGTCCGTGCGTCTTGGGCAATCAGTGCCGCCAGAGACACGCGCTGAGCTTCTCCACCCGACAAAGAGGTTCCGTCGCGCTCGGCAAGATGACGCAACCCCACCCGTTCGAGCGCTTCGAGAGCATGTTTCAGGCGCTGTGCACGACTCTCACGGATCCGAAACCGGGCAGCCATGACCTGCTCAATCACGGGGGTGGGCTCTGCCAGCGACGCACGCTGCGGCAACCATCCAAGCCTAGCGGCACGCTCTACGCCGGACAGCTTTCCAACAGACGTTCCTTCACACTCAACCACGCCGCCATCGATGCCTGTCCATCCGAACAATGCGCCTACTAACGTGCTCTTACCCGCACCATTGGGCCCCACAACAATCACAAGCTCGCCCGATTGCACGTCTAGGCTGATGCCATCGAGCAGAGCTCGTCCACCGCGAACCACCTGCAGTTCCGATACAGATAGCGGTTGTGGACGCATCAATACCCCTGTGGTGACGCCCTAACGGACCCAGCCTCAGCGGGTCCGTCGCGCTACACATCGGCATGATCAACTTCGCACACGCTACCGCCATCGATGACGACCAACGCGGGCTCATCCACCCAAGCTGGACACAAGGCCGCTCCGCTTTCGGAGGTATTGGCGCCGGTCTTGCGCTCTCCGCCATTGGACCGTTAATCCCCGAAGGTCGTCGTGTTCGCTCGGTTATGGCTCAGTTTACCGCCCCAATGGGGCCCGGCCCAGTCACCACAACAGCACGCATCAACCGGTCCGGACGCGCCGTCACCCAGGCCCAGGCTCAGGTGTTTACAGACGGCCAGCTCGCTGTGTCCGTCTTGGCCACGGTCGCAGCAGACCGGCCCAGCGACATCCACCTTGATGCTCCAATGCCATCCGAGATTGCTGGCCGCGACGCATGCACAGAGATGCCCTACATCGACGGCATCACGCCCAAGTTCACCCAGCACTTCCGCTACCACTGGGCCACTCTGGACAGCCTGCCTTTTCAGGGTGGAGGCCGTGCAAACATCGAAGGCTACGTCGCATTCAAGAAGCCCACGGCGCCGACACCAGCGGCAATCTTGGCGCTCATCGACTCGTGGCCCGCACCCATCTTGGGCATGGTCAACCGGCCCATCGCTGCGTCCACCGTCACCTGGATGGTCAATCTGTACGCCGTGCCAGACCCTACACAGGATCAGACCTATCGCTACTCATCCACCGCCACCGTGGCCGGTAATGGCTACAGTGACGTAGACGAGCAGCTGTGGGACAGTCGCGGACGGCTCATTGCGACGGGCCGCCAGTTCGTTGCTGAGTTCAGCGGAACGTAGAGACTACGTTCCCGACGGTGCCAGCGTACGCTCTTCTGGGCGCAAGAAGTACGACAGCAAAACCAATGTGAGCAGAACGGCAGCCGGAACAGCATTTGCCACGGATCCCTCTGCCACAATGTGCGACGTGATGGCACCACTCAGGACAAAGAAAAAGCCTGCGTACGCCCACTCCTTCAGACGGTTCATTCCCGGCAGAACGACGGTCAAAACACCACATACCTTCCAGAATCCGAGGATAGTAGCGAAGTACGCTGGGTAGCCCATGTGGGTCAGCCCTTCCACGACCGGAGCCGCACCGGCAAGGTCTCCCAGTCCACCGAGAAACAGGCCGGTTCCAGCCAATACAGTGACAATCCAGTAGGCAATACGCATTTTGTGCTCCGTAAAAGACGGGCCTTGTAAGAGATGACGACGGCTCCCACAAGACTCACCCACGAATCACACTGTTCCATCCAAAAGAACTCCGGCACGCCAAGCTCCGGCGGGTAACAACGCTCGGCGCGGCACGAAGCAATCGTGAATTCGGCATTGGCAGTCCCTGCAATCAATGCCCCGAAAGCCACACAACACGGGAGAATCGCATGGATGAGCAGCAAGTCAGGAACGTCGGAATCGCTCAGATCATCTCTGGGCTAATCAACCTGATCATCATGTCGATTGCCTGGTTCATCTTTGGGACGACCGTCGGCGGCACCGTCTCTGCGGTGTTCTGCGCGGTCATCTCACTGGGAGCCTGCCCCGTCCCGATTGGCGCCTTGTGTGGATTCGTCGGTATATTACCCTTGGTTCTCGGTATTCTAGAGATCATCAGCGGCGCGCTAATCGTGTCCGACGCCGAGCGGTACCGGTCCTTCGGTCGTGCCATCGCTATCATTGAGGTGCTCAGCATCCTGTACGGCGGAGTTTGTTCGGTCCTCGTAGGTGCATTTGTGCTGATGACCCTCAAGGCAGACCCGGATGCAGAGGACTTCTAGGTCTCACCACCGCAGTACGCCCAGTGGGAAGGCCTTTGCGGCCTTCTCTTCGCGTTACGATGGCCCCATGCGACTTCCACTCCTTCTCTTGCTCTCGGCGTGCACAGGCACCTCACCTGCAGACACTGAAACTGAGCCGGAAGCCGCTCCCATTGCGACCTACCAGTTCAGCTTTGCCGTCATTGCAGACCCCCACCTGAGCAACAGCCAAGACCACGTCGACCGATTCGCCGACGCCTTGGACTGGATCGATGCCGAGTCCGACGCTCGCGGTATCGAGGTTGTCCTGCTGGCCGGGGACATAGCCTGGGGCAACGGCTTCCCCGACGCCGTGCGCCTGTTGGCCGACACGGTCATCCCCGTCGCCCCCATGATCGGGGATAACGAGATTGCGTCCGGAGACGAAGAGGTGTTCCACACCTCATTCACGGAACACTACGTCGCTCTGGAGTCGACACTCGATGGCTGGCGAATGGCCGAGAGACCGGTGCACAACCCAGAGCATGGCGTCGACAGCTGGCTGTTCAACTTCGCCTTTGAGCACCGGGATGTGCGCTTCGTCGGACTCGACTGGTCACCTCGAAACGAGACGGACCGCGTGCTCTCTGAGATGGGTACGCTGCACAACTTTGAGGGCGGCACGCTGCCCTTCTTGGTCGACGAGCTTGCGTCTGCAACAAACGCGCTGGACAGCTCCGTCGTCATGCTCACACACCAGCCTATGTACCTGGGGCCAGGCGGATTTTTCCTAGACAACTGGGCAACGTTGACCGAGGCAATGCTGCCGTATGACAACCTACTCGGCATCAACGTCGCTGGGCACCTGCATCAAGACAGCGAGTTTCACGCATACGACACAGAGGTCGACCTGGATGTCTGGATTACAGATGCCCTGTGGGATGACGTCGTTACTGTGCGGATCGTAGACGTTTGGTCCGACGGCCAGGAGGTCACTTACGAGACCGTCACCGAGGTCGTTCCACACTAAAGCGTCACAGACTTCTGTGCCGCCCTCTGCGAACATGGGCCAGCCAGAGGCGTGGATTTTAGGACAGCCCTGCGGCTGTCCTGTTCGTCCAGAGGTCTCCCCCTACGGTGCTTCGAAGGCTCCGAGGTCCGGCGGGTCGCTGCGGGTCATGCCTTCCAAGTCCGTGGCTGACAAGGCGCTGAACATGCCTGCATTGAGGGCCGGTGAGCCGGGCATCAGGCGCCAGGGGCGGTACGGGTCCGTTTCGGTGGGAGCGCCACCAAACAGGAGTGGGTCGGTGCCGAACACGTTGTCGACGGGGATATCCGCTTCCTGAATAGCGCTGTCGGCCAGCCCGAGGTCACCCTCGAACAAGCCGGTGGTGTGCTCTACAGCGTTGAGGCCCGCGTTGCCGACGATGATGCTGTTGGTGACGCTCATCTGGGTCCGTGATGAGGAACCGAAGGAACTATTGCGCCAGACCGCCACAGCGGAGCCACCGTCGGCGGCGGTGTTGCCCTCGAAGGTAGAGCCGACGATTGCAAGCATTGCGCTGCCCGTCACGTTCTCATCTGGGGCAAAGTGAATGGCGCCGCCACGGGCCACGCCTGAACTGCCGTTCGCGCCGCTATTCTCGGTCAGATTTCCAGAGAAGAGGCTGTCGTAGACCGACAGGTTGACGCCGCTTTGCACGGTAAGAGCACCGGTGTAGCCAACGGGGCCAAACTCACCAACCCCGGAGAGGTTGTCGATGAACGCCGTGCGCTCCACAACTACGGTGTCTACATTTCCGAACTGAATGGCAGAACCAACGCCCGCGACACTGCCTGTTCCGTTGCCTTCGAATCGGCTGTCCGACACTGTGGCAAGAGCGAAGTAGTCAAACACGGCAGCACCACCGGTCACGCCGGTGGCATTGCCCTCAAACACGGCGTCAACCACGGTGACGGTGCCCGTTTCAGAACCTTGAATCGCCACGGCTCCGCCCACGTACTCGCTCTCGAAGCCGATGAACGAGACGTTGGTAAGCGAGGCATCGCCTTGAACTGTCGCGCGAATAGCGCCGCCGACAATACCGCCGGAACCACTGTCAAACGTGGTGTCGGCAATCGCCAAGCTCTCGACGTTCTCGATGTTGAGCGCACCCCCCAGAGTGCCCGCCTCAGTGTTCGCGAACGAGCTGTCCGAGATGGTGACAGGAACGTCCACACCATTCGCGCCGTAGATGCGGACAGCGCCGCCACCCACGCCCGCCGAGCTCTCCGTGAACGACGTTCCGGAGATGTCGACCGAGCCAATGTATTCAATGCGAGCCGCGCCACCAATGATGTCGACCGCAGTGGACCCAAAGGTCGAGTCCACAATGCTGACAGCACCCGGAGACCCTGACCGGCTCATGTTCACGCTCACGCCAGCGCCCATGACATCCGACGAGAGGTCAGTGAACGTTGAGCGTTCGATGAGGACGGAGGCGCTGCCCTCGTCGCCCGACTCGTACCAGATACCCGCACCGCCCACGTTCGCGCTCATCTGCGCGAACGTAGAGTCGCGCACTTCGAGTGCACCGCCGCCATTGAGGGTGATGCCGCCGCCAATGATGTTGTTGTCACCAAGAGCATCAGAGAAGTCGGAACGCTCGACGATGACCGAGGGGATGTCTTCTAGGCCAATGTGTGCGTAGTTGAGCGAGCCGGTGAAGGTCGAGTCAGTGACGGTCAACGAGCCAGAGCCGCGGGCATAGATGCCGGACGAGAAGTAGTTGCCCGAGTCGTTGTTCGAGAAGGTGGCATTGGAAACGACAATGTCGCCAAGGACCGCGTCGAGGTGCAGGGCACCGGTAGACCCGTCTCCCACTCCAAGGTCAGAGCCAGTGTGGTCGAGGAACTGCACGTCATCGAGCGTTGCCGAGGCTACGTCGTAGATGGCTGCACCAGCGCCCCACCTGCCGCTCGCTGTGTTGCTGGTGAAGACCGTTCCGGTGACGGTGACGTCTGTAGCCCGAGAAATGGCGTCGACCGAAGTCCCCGGAGGCAGGTCGAAGTCGTAGCCGTCACACGAGTTGGTGCCGCCGAAAGAGCCCCGGTCGAAGTCTCCTGCACACGCCGTCAACCCTGCGCCGAAGTCGCTATGGTTGCCAGTGAACTCAGAGCCATCGACGTTGAGGGCTCCGAAGCCACGAACGAACAGAGCGCCCACCGACCCGTTGGTGTTGTCTTCGAAGGCGGTGTCGGTCACGTTGACCTCAGTCACCTCAAACACGGTGATTGAGCCACCCGACTGGGTGCTGACGTTGCCATTAACGACGCTGCTGGACAGCGTGAAGGTGCCGACGTCCGCCACGGCGATGGCCGCTCCGCCAAAGTGGGCGACGTTGTCCTCAAACACCGCGTTGGTGACCGAGACGAGCGCGTCTTGGTTCACGCCGTACAAGTACAGCCCGCCAACTGCAGCGCGCCCCGACTCGTTGCCACGGACGGTGAGAGTGTCGAACTCGGCCGTCTGAAACTCGGAGGCGTACATGGACGCGCCAAAGTGATGGGCGACGTTGTCGGTGAAGATGCCGTCAGTCACGCTAATAGCATCCACGCCGGTCAGGTACAGACCTGCACCCGCTGCACCCGCGCTTGTGTTGCCTGTAAAGGACGTGCCGGTCAGAGTGAGCGACTCGGCCGAGTCCATGTAGATGGCGCCGCCGTCCCAGAAGGCTTCGTTGCCGTCGAACGACACGTCGTCCATTGTTGCGCTGCCAACATTGTAGGCCGTGATGGCACCGCCGCGTCCGCCGGTCGGGTCACGCTCGGTGCCCTCGAGCTGGCTGATGTTGTCGGAGAAGGTGCTGTTACTGACGGACAAATCGCTGGCACCGTCTACGTACACAGCGCCGCCTTCCATCATCGAGGCGTTGCCGAGGAACAGAGCGTCGCTGATGGACAGACTGAAGTCCTCGCCAATGGCGTAGACCGCGCCGCCAAGGCAGCCGCTCTCAAGACCACCGTTGTTGACGAAGTCAGTTCCGGAGAGGGTCAGGGTACCGGCGCCGCCGAACCACACCGCGCTGCCGTCCCATTGCGCGACGTTGCCAAAGAAGGAGGTGTCCGTGGCGAAGAGGTCGTTGACATCCTCTGCGTAAATCGCGGCGCCATGGCCATCATCGGCCGTGTTGGCAGCGAAGGACAAGCCGGTAATGTCCAAAGCGGCCATCTCGCGCGCATCAATACCTGCACCCGAGTAGTCGGCAAGGTTGCCGTCAAAGGAACAGTCTACGAGGGTTGCAGAGCCGCCGTCGAATGAGACTCCAGCGCCACGCTCAGCTTCGTTGCCTTCAAACAGGATGTCGGAGAGGGTCAAGCCATCGACATCGCGGGCGTACACGCCGCCGCCCCAGCCGTGGTCGGAGACGGTGGAGTCTTGGTCTGCCAGGCCGCCGGTGACAATGAAGCCATCCAGAGTTGCTCCGTTTGCGGCAGTGACGACGTGGTAGGCGTTGCCTTGACCGTCGAGCACCGTGCCGAGAGCCGGACGTCCCGAGCTGCCGAGCTCGCGCTCTACGAGTTCTTCTTCCACAGCTGCAAAGCCGCCGCGGACGGTGACGTTGTCGGCCAAGGTGAGCGTCTCGGTGCGCAGAAGGTCACCGTAGGTCCAGGTCCCCTCGCCTACCCACACTTCACAGTCTTCGGTTGGGTCGGCAGCGACAATCACGCCGACGGCATCCACCATGGCTTGGATACTGCCTGAAGCGTCGCTCCAGGATGCGCCGGAACCCGAAGCATCTTCGATGACGTAGCGGCGGCATGGAGGAATCTCCTCGCAGCCGTTGTCCCCGTCCTGGTAGCCGTCTGCACAGCCGCAGGTGGCCTGGCCGTCGACGATGGCGCAGATCTCAGTGTCCGCTTCACAAGGCGCGAATACCGCCGACAACTCACAGTTGGACAGGCAGATTCCGTCTTCGTCTTCGTCTTGGTAGCCAACGTCGCAGGAGTCGCAGGCAGCGCCGGTGTAGCCGTTGTCGCAATCGCAGGTACCGGTGGAACAATCGTATCCAACCTCAACGTCGCAGGCGTTGGAGCAGCCGTCGTCGGAGTCCTCATTGCCGTCGTCGCAGGCCTCTTCGCCGCCCAGGATGCCATCGCCACAGCCGGGGATGGTGCAGTCGCTGCGACAGGCGTCCTCGTCATTGTCGTTCGCATCGTCGCAGGCTTCGTCGGGGCCAACCAGACCGTCCCCACAGCGTGCGATGACGCAGTCTTCGGTGCAGGCTTGGTCGTCGCCATTGGCCGAGCCGTCGTCGCACTCTTCTCCACCCTGCAGCTCACCGTCGCCGCAGAAGCTCAGCTCGCAGCTCGTGAGGCAGTCATCGGTGTCATCTTCGTTGCCGTCATCGCATGTTTCGCCAGGGTCGAGGTAGCCATTGCCGCACTCTTCGGGCACACACAGCCGCTCAATGCCGACGTCGCGGCACTGGGAGCCATCGTCGCAGTCGTCGTCACATGTGGCCACACAGACCGCGTCACATCCGACCGTTTCGCCGTCTACGTCAATGCCGGACAGGGCCACGGTTGCGGCATCTACACAGACCATGGGGCGGCTGAAGGCATCGCACGGGTCGACATCTCCAGGCTCAGTCGGACAGGCGTCTTCTACACACTCGAACTGCCCGGCATCTAGGTACGTGATGATGGGGTCGGCTTTGCAACCAGCAAACAGCAGAGCGAGGGCGAAAACGCGCATAGAGGCACCTTTGGCAGATTCCTCCGGTATCACAGGCGCTACCAGACACGTCAACGCCAGAGCGCTTCAACGCGATCAATCGAACGATCAAAGCGAACAAGTGGAGCGTATCGGTTCCTGCTGAAGCGCCGTGACTACCCCAATTTCGGAGCAACTTCCCATGGAGCTTCCGGCTGGCGCAGGTACAGGTCGCTGGCAAATGCACGTCGGGCTTCGGGCGCGTGCCATGCCAGCTGCACCTTGCACAGGTGCCCGCCGGTGGTGACGGTACCAGAGGCCACCCCAGCAATAGACACCTCCGCTCCAACCGCGAGCGCACGCGGAACGCGAATCCACACCCGATCCGGCGTTCCCCGCACCAGCTGAGCCTGCAGCTGTACGCCATTGGCCTGCACCGTCAGCGAGGCGGGTGCAGTGATGGACGCTTGCCCCTCTGCCCCGCGACGTCGCAGGACGTGCCGAAGCGCGCTGGCAGTGACAATGCCGAACCACACTGCAACGCCCGTTGCGAACACAATCGCAGGGGTGTGCCCCATCTCGTTGAGCACCATCCAGCCACCCCAGGACGCCGCACCAACATGAAATGCGAGCAGAACCCCTAGACCCATGACGACAAACGGCGGCAAGCCGGTGTGAGCTCCCTTTGGGGTTGGTAGGAACTTGGCGCCTTCCGGTAGAACCAGCCGAAACGCGGCTCGGACCTGGATGGGGATCTGGACGGCCCGGTAGCGTTCCGTCGCGAACCAGCGCGAGTCCGGCCACGCAAGCAAGTGATGCGTGGCCATGTCGATTCCCAGGTGAGCACCGATAATGGGCAGCATCAATGTGGCGTCAAGAGACACCGGCGCGATGCCGGTGAGCAGGTACAGGCCGGGTGCAACGTGCAAGAACAGCGTAGCCCAGCCACTCGCAAAGCTGGCGAGTGCGGAGCTATACGCGAGGCGCTGCCAAGGGGTGAGACCCGGAGTAGTGAGCGGGTTGCTTCGGCGGACAATCTGCATGGCCCCCTGAGCCCAGCGCAAGCGCTGACTGCACCAAGCGAGGGTCGAGTCGGGCGCGGTCAGAAACGCGATGGGCTCGCGGACGTAGCGGCCCTCAAATCCCGCGCTGTGGAGCTTCATGGACGTCAGCACATCCTCGGTCACGCTCTGGACGGCAAAGCCGCCGACCTGGTCGAGCGCAGACCGCCGCAACAGACACCCTGTTCCCACCAAGATGGCGGCACCCACGCGGTCTGCGCCAACCTGCAGGCGCTCGTGAAACACCGTGGACTCATGCCAGGGCTGGCCGGCTGTGGGGTGCTGGAAGCTGTCGGTATTGTAGTAGCGCTGCGGGACCTGAACGAAGGCCACGTGCTCGTTGGTGAAGTGGCCGAGGGTGCGCTCGAGGAACTCCGGCCGCGGCAGGTGGTCTGCGTCCAACACGAGCACAAATGGGGCGTCGACCTGGGCGAGAGCGGCATTGAGGTTGCCGGCCTTGAAGTGTTCGTTGGTGTCGCGCGTGAGGTAGGAAACGCCCAAGGACTCCGCCATTACCTGCATCTCGGGGCGTCGGCCGTCGTCGAGCAGGTGAACGCGCACCTCGCCGCGCATCTGGGTCGCGGCAATGACCGTCAGCCACACGAGGTCAGCGCTCTCCGAGTAGGTTGGGATGAGCACGTCGACCGCACCCCCCACTGGGTCGCCGGCCTCTGGGGTGTCCGCCTCGCGCTCTGGCAACAACAGGTAAAACGCTAGCCCAGTGAGGAATAAGAACAGCTCCGCCCCCCAGAAGGGAACGGACCAGAGCAACGGCGCATCGCCCATTGTGTACAGCAGACGCCACACCAAATAGGCGACACCGGCCAGTGCGTAGACGCCGAGAAGTGCGCGACGAACCAGACTCACGGACCACACAGTGGCGTGGGGTCGGACAGCGCTGGAGCGATGGCGCGCAGAAAGGCGCCATCATCGGTCTCTGGGGACGTCATACACTCGGTTCCTGCGCCAAAGACCACACCGATAGCACCGGCCGCAGCAACGGCATGCCGGGCCTCCACAAAGCGAAGGACGCGGTCATCGACGTAGCGGCCGCAGGTGTTGTCGAGCTCTGGGGTGCCCATGGGAATCTGCCACCACAGGTGCGGTAGTTCGGTCGTTTTCGTGAGGGTTGAGGCCCAGATAAGGGCGCGGTCTAGACTTGGCTGGGTATCCGTCCACGGCTGCCCATTGAACCCGGAGTCACGGTCGCTGGCTTCGACCACCAGCAGATCTCCGGTGAGGTTGGCGGACTGCAAGAACGAGGCTGTCTGTGTCGCATGCTCAACGGGGTTTAGTACGCCTGGATGACGCATCAGGTCGGCACCGTGCCCCCATGCGGACACGTGGATGCCGAGCAAGGCCTCCGGCGCGTACTCATCAACGATTTCACCCCAGCAGGGCATGAGCGAGGCCGCGGTATTGGGTAGGTCCGCACACTCCGGCACGCCAGACAACGCCACGGGAATGTCGCTCGGCGCCCGACCACTCTTGTGCAGGAAACCGAGCAAGTCGGGCTCCATATGGACAATGACCGGGCCTTGGTCCGAGAGGGTTTGTGTGAAGAAGCGCAGGTCGCCCAGCCAGGAAGCAACACGGTCTTCATCGGCCAAGGCGGCCAGCTCTGACTCCCCTTCCACACCGCCTGAGACGGCCAGCCACGTGTAGTAGGTGATTAGAGTAGGTACGTTGTTGTTGCTAGCAAAGTCCGACGCCACGCGACCGGGCGGCAAGATGTCGTGCTGCCAGCAGCCCCACCAACCACATCCATCTGGGTTGGCACAGGGCACTCCGTCGATGTCGCAAGCGCGGCAGTCGTCACACGTTTCGCTGGGCACCGGACCCGCGACGTATCGGTAGCGCAGACCAAAGGCGTGGGTCCCGAAGGATTCGTCCGTCATCTGGCCGCCCCACATCAGGTGCTTCGTGCCAAACCGCTCGCCCAGCGCTTCGGCGGGGCACACAGGCTGCGACTCAATGACCGGCGTGGGACCCGTACAAGTCGCCCAGAACGCACCACCGACCAGCGCCACAAGGACTACCGGCACAGTCACCACCATCACTGTCAGAGCCGGGCGTTGCATGGCCTGCCGCTATCCACGGCACCTCGCGCTGTCGACCGGTGGCGAACGCTCCGCAGCCCTGCTGACTGAACAGCAGATGGGCCTACCGTCCGCCTCGGTTACACACCGGACCTTGGAGTCCTCATGACCACGTCGAACACGCCCATCATCCATCTGTACCGCGGGGAGCTTGGCCGGCTCACAATGTACCGAGTACGCCTAGATACAACAACGAACTGGGCACTCGGCGCGGCGGTAGCCGTCATCACCTTCACGCTGGGCAAGCCCAATGCCCCCCCCGAGGTGTTGTTGCTACCCTACGTGCTGGCCATGGTGTTCGCGTACATCGAGGGGCGTCGGTACTTGGACATGGAGGCGTCGCGCGTGCGAGTGGCTGCCCTAGAGAAAGGGTTCTTCGCCCCCATCTTGCGAAAAGAGCCCATTACAGATGCCTTTCGCACCGAGCTGGCCGCACGCTTGGTTGATCTGGGCCCTGAAATGACGCTGTGGCAGGCGTTCGCGAACCGCGTGCGGCGGAACTACCTATGGGTCTTCCTCACCCTGTATGCGGCGTGGTGGCTCAAGCTCTGGTTGGGGGTCGACGGCCCTGTCGTACAAGCCGGCCATGGCGCGATTCCTGGGTGGGTAGTGCTCATGCTGTCACCGATTCTGGTTCTGCCGTGGATGGGAATCGCCCTCGTGGCCGACCATCGACCCCCAGGAAAATAGTCAACCCAATCAGTCTATCGAGTTGAGGCAGTAAATACCTGGTATTGCTCGGGAGTCTCGAGGCACAATCGCCATCCGAGAATTCTTGGCCACCCGTCTCAACACGGCGTTTCGGCATAGACATAAGCAAACGCCACCTCTGCCCCAAACAGGCGACCAATATATCCACTGAACGGCTGATATGGCATGTCTGGGTACCTTGTTCGTGATAGAACGTGACATCGGGGTGGTCGGCACTGTGTGGTTCCTATTTAGGGAGTCAGCGGGTGGCTTCTCGTCATGGAAAACATGCGTAATAGCCTTCTTATGACCTTGTGCATGCTCGCACCAGGGGTCGCATCCGCCGTGGATAATTGCCCAACAGACCCGGACAAGGATGACCCAGGGTACTGCGGATGCGAGTGGGTCGACTTGGATCTCGATCTCGTCCCCGGAGCCGAGAGTTGCGTGCACAGCACAGCCAATGTTGGGGCGGGAGCCACTCTTCACCCCGGGGCAATCGTCTCGGCAAGCGCGAGCGTTGGCACGGATGCGGTCCTCGGCGCAGACGCGCTGTTGGCTCCTCGCAGTCACCTGGGAGATGACGCCACTTTGGACGACCTGAGTGTCGCCGGTCGAAGTTCGTTCATTGGCAATCGCTCCATCATTGGGACGGACAGCCAGCTGGGCCGCGCCACAACCGTAGGCGAAGACGTTGAGGCTACTTTCGGCACCTTGGTCCTTGGTTACGCCGCTTCCGTTGGGGACCGAACGCGCTTCACCGGGCCGAATGTCACAGTGGGCAACCTGGCTGAGATTGGCTCTGATGCAGTCATCGGCGGCTCCGTTGTCATTGCCCGGAGTGCGTATGTGGGGATCGGTGCCAACGTCGGCGAGAGAACAACCATCGGGCCCGAGGTCGAGATCGAAGACGGCACGTTGGTCGGAAATATGGTCAGTAACGGCGTTGTCATTGGGGAGAATGTTCGCCTGCGCAAGAACGCCATCGTTGAGGCCGGCGCCGACGTTGGCGACAATACGCGCATTGGCAGAGACGTTGTCGTTGCTGCGGGCGCTGATGTTGGCGAAGACGTGACCATCCGGTCAGGAGCCCGCATTGGAATGAACGTTGTTGTCGCAGACGGGACGTACATTCCGCGGGGAACCATCCTAGAAGATGTGGTGCTCAATCCGTACGGAGACGCAGCACCTGTGGTGGTCATTACCTCCCCATCTCACGGCGTAGATGTCGACGGCAGCACCATTACCATCACCGGCACCCTGTCAGACGACTACGGCATTGACCGCGTCACCGTGCGCTTTGACGACGGCGTCGAGTCCGACATTGCCTTCGCCACATCATCCTTCTCCGCTTCGCTCACCGTGCCCAACGGCACCCAGAGCATCCGCATCACTGCCTGGGACACCTCTGGACAGCCCGGTAGCGACGTTCTGTTGGTCTCGGACTGCAACACCGGAATCTCCTTCGGTAAGACCTGGACCGGCACCGCCTCCAGCGACTGGTCAAATGGCGCGAACTGGTCCCCTTCCGGCATCCCCGCCAACACAGACGATGTCTTTGTGTGCGGAAGCCTGCCCAATCAGCCCACTCTGACAGGGAACGTAGAAGTCGCGGGCCTATGGATTGACTCGAGCTCCGAGCTGTCGACCGATGGGTACACCGTGACTGCGAACGGCGATGTCACTGCGGGACTCATCTCAGGTTCGGGCACCTTGATTCTACCGGGCACCTCCAACCTGCGCGGCGTGGTTCCGAACCTCCAAGTTCGAGGAATCACGACGTTGTCTGGCTACACACGCGCGGAGGGTGACACGACGCTCCTGTCCGGTGACCGCCTAAACGTCGCCGGCCGCACCTTGGACCTACAGGGAGACCTCGCCCAGTATTATGGTGGCTCCGGCCAGGGCCTGGGCATGACGGACGCCTTGTCGATGGTCACCGTTGAGGGAGATGCGCTCTTCCAGGGCTCCTCGACGATGAACAACTTCACCGCAGGCATCCTCCGGGTACGCGGGGACCTCACAGGCGCCTCCTCAACACGGAACCCGTTCCGCTCCACCGGCACGGCGGTCATCTTGGATGGCACCAACCCACAGACGGTGTCCTTGCACAGGGCGGCCTCAGGCGAAGCGCGTTTTCACGATCTCACCATCACCAACCCCGCCGGAGTCACCTTCTCCTCGGTCGTTGCCAGCGGTCAGCTGTATGTTGGGGGAGACCTGACCATCGCGGATGGCTCCTCACTCACATCATCGACGATTATCCGGACCGAGGTCCTCGGACTGACCACCCTCAGCGGCAACGCGGCCTTCAGCGCTCCAGGCACCTTCATCGCGAACGGTGAGCTGACGCTCAACGGCACCACGACCCTGGACATCGTCGGACGGCTCACCGCCAAACAGGCGCTAGAGATGGCCGACACCAGCGCGCTCACCGCAGGCGACGTCACCCTAGAGACCACAATGGACGTGGCGACAGGTACCACCCTGACCGCAGACGAAGTCCAGGTCCTGACCGCCGTTCCGCGGCCCAGCCCCAACTACAACGTCAACACCACACTCATCTCGGGGAACATCACGCTCGACGCACCGTGGACCCACACCGTGCCGGACGTCTACATGGACCAGAACGGCAGTCTGACCCCGAACGGGCACGCGGTGGTGCTCAACGCCGACTACGAGCAGTACATCAACGCCCCCAGCGACGGTCTTCAGCTGACACATGCCGCGGATGACATCACCTTCAACGGGACCGCGCTGTTCAAGGGCTCCACCTCGATGACCAAGTTCACGCACGGCGTCATCCGGGCACGCGGGGACCTGACTGCGGCCACCTCCACGCAGAACCCGTTCCGCTGCCACGGCACGGCCGTCATCCTGGATGGCATCAGCCCACAGAACGTATCTTTGGCCAGGGGCGGCGCCGGCGACGCGTACTTTGACGACCTCACCATCACCAACGCAGCTGGCGTCACCTTCTCCACGATCTACGCCGGCAGCAGCCTCTATGTGGCAGGTGACCTCGAAATCAGCGGACTACTCAACCACAGCAACAACGGGTCCATCGTACTCAACGACCTCGACGTCACTGCAACAGGCACACTGAACAATACTGGGTCCATGGCCTATGGCGGCGCCTTCACCGCATTCCTCGGCAGCAGCGTAGGTCCAAACATGCCTACGCCTACTCCGTAAGGGGCGGTGGTAACGGCCGAGAGTCGCTTGGCGCCTGTCCGCAAGGAATACGGCGCCCTCTGGGAGCAGCGCCGTTGCCAAGATTGCCCTCGTCGGGTTCAAATGCGATACCCTCGCCGTCTGATTGGACGGATCCATGCGCCACATTGCTGTACTTGCCCTTCTCGCCGCGTGCGTTGAGCCCGAACCGGAGGCGGCGAACGTTACCCCGCCTCCACTTCCACAAGCACCCTCGGGTACCTGTCCGGCTATCGACAGCGACGGCAGGTACACCTTCGAGTCGAACGGTCGTGAGCGCGAAGTCTTCGTCTACATGCCCAGCCAAATTGCTCCGGACCAACCTGTCTTGTTCATGTGGTACGGCGTTGGCGACCCCGGCACGATTCTGCCCCGAGTCCTCGGTGCGCGGGCAATGTCCGATGAGCAGAACGCCATCATCGTCGTCCCCCAGTCCCTAGATGAAAACCCACTTGAGTGGGGCTTTCTCAACGGCGGCGAAGACGACTTGGCGATGTTCGACGACCTGCGAAGCTGCCTGTACCGAGACTTCGACGTAGACCTGTCTCGCATCTACAGTACCGGTTTTAGCGGTGGCGGATTGTGGACGACGTTCCTCACCATGAATCGCAGCGATGTACTCGCATCCGTGCTGATGTTCAGTGGTGGAACCGAGCCAATTGTTGAGTACAACCGTCTTGAATGGGACATTCCCGTGTTGCTGTCTTGGGGCGGTTCAGGCGACACCTGGGGCCAGGCGGGCTTGTTTGAGGTCGAGTTTGAGGTCACCACATTAGACCTGCAAGCCGAGCTCATGGAAGACGAGCACCTCGTTATCAGCTGCAACCACGACCTTGGGCACACCCTGCCCCAGTCCGCTGGCGACATGGTGAGCAACTGGCTGTTTCCCCACAGCTTTGGCGTTGCCTCCCCGTTCACCGAAGGTGAACTGACCGGACTTCCAGACTTCTGCGAGCGCAAATAAACGTGACGACCGACATTATCGCTGATCGATGGCGCAACCATCGCTACCCTCGCTATGCCCACGACTGCACCCACCCTTCCCGCCTGCGCACCGCTGCCGCGTGGTTTGGCCTGGACGCACCCGAGACCGCAACGGCGACCGTACTAGAGCTCGGCTGCGCTGTTGGGGACAACCTCATTCCAATCGCCGCTCGCAATCCCAAGGGAACGTACGTTGGCGTTGACCTCAACCCCGAAGCGATAGCCGTTGGCCAGGGCATCATCGCCGACCTGGGCCTGACCAATATTACGCTGATGGCGGGCGACATTCGAGCCATTCCCATCGACGGACCGGCGTACGACTACATCATCGCGCACGGTCTGTACTCGTGGGTTCCTCTGCAAGTGCAGCAGCACATCTTGGGCCTGTTCGCGTCACGCTTGTCCGACAATGGCGTGGCTCACATCAGCTACAACGCCCTGCCCGGCTGGCGACTGTGGGGCGCCTTCCGCGAGATGCTGCTCGAGCGCTTCTCACACATTGCCGACCCCTTCGAACAGGCCGAGCACGCCATGGACTATCTGGAGTGGCTGGACGAGAGCCAAGCTGGCGGCGACTCATGGTGGGCCATCGCGGTGAAGTCGCAGAACATGCGCAGCAAGATTGGTGAGCTGTCCAACATGGCTCACGACCAGCTCTCTCCGGTCATGAATCCCATCTGGAACCGTGAGTTTGCCGAACATCTGGCACCCCACGGACTTGCGTGGATGGGCCAGGTCGACGTCGAAGACAACTTCGTTGCTACACGCCCAGAAGAAACATGGCAGCTCATCGACGGCGTTGTAGACCGAGTCGAACGGGCCACACTGCTTGATTCGGTTGTCGGACGTACGTTCTCACACGTCGTTGTCTGTCGAGACCATCACAAGGTCTCCATTCCGCAGGCACCGTTTCCAGGCGCCTTCTGGTCCGCTCGATTGAGCTTGCCGGACGACATGAAGCTGGACACCGCTGAGGCCGTCACGGTCAAGACCGTTGATGGCCCTGAAGTCGAGGTTCAGTCTCGGTTGTACAAGGAAGTTCTTCGCGCTCTAGGACTCGCACAGCCGGTGACTATCGACCAGCTCGCAGAACATCTTCGTGAGCATGTCGGCGCAGAGTTCGTCAGCGACAGCGACATCGAAGACGTGCACAAGGCGCTCTTCCACTGGGCGAAGCTCGGTGTGGTTCGCGCAGATGTTGAGCCCGGTCCAACGCTCGTAGAGCTCGAAGGAACGCCGGTCATTGAACGCTTGGTTCGATACGCAGCACAAGGCGAGCATCCCGTGGTTGGCAATCGCCACAACATGATTGAGCTTGATGACGTCGACCGGTTGCTCCTGCCCCTCCTAGACGGCGACCATGACCTGTACGACGTCGCCCGCGTGCTCGAGATCCGCCTTGGCGAAGGCCCCATCGGCGGCGTCAAAGCAGATATCGACATGCCGCCGCTCGGACCGGAGCGTATGGCACTTGCCGCAACAGTACTGCGCGCCCGTTGCCGAGCGTGGCGTGTCGCTGGCCTCATCGAGAAGTGTATCTAGCTGACACTTACAGAGCGTCTAGCACTCGGTCCGTGTCGTCTTGTAGGCGCTGACGCAGGGTGTCGTCCAGCGCATCTCGCGCCTCTTCATCGTTGAACACCAGGTCGCGCTCTTGCATCTCTCCGGCGGCGACTTGGTCGCGGTAGGTCGCCAGATTGTCCAAGTAGTCTTGAACAGCGGCATGCACAAAAACCCGCTTGCGCGCGTCAAATTCGGAGCCTGCTATGACGTCAGCAACGCGCTGATGGGTCGCACCTGCATCGCCGGTGATGCGTAGAAACGCACTGACCTTCGCCTCATCCATCTGTGGGTCCCGCACCGGAGCGGGGTCGCCTACCGTCGGCTCTGGGGATGGGTTGGGACGCGCTTGTGCGGGAGTTCCTTCCATGACCGTAGCGGGAGCCGGTTGTTGCGGTTGCTGTGGAACGCCTTGTCGGGACATCCAGGCTCCCACCAGGATGCCACCCACCAACAGCACGCCAATCACGCCTGCAATACCCACTCGCTTGACCATGATGCGTCCTCCGCGGGACGTCTACCGCCGTTGGTGGCCACGGGCGATGACGGTGACGAGTTCGTCGGACGATAAGTGTCCCCGCGCCTCGTCAAAGGGTGAGCCATAGTGGTAGCGAACGCGCCAAACTAAGGGCCCTTCGGGGAGCTCGACCTGCCGCCACTCGCCGGGCTCAAGCGCCGTATCGCTGGCGATAACCTTCACCACATCCCCATCGTGTGTCTCGCTCCGGTACGTCCGTCCCATGCGGTGAAGCGTTGTAAAGCCCTCACCGGTGTCCACTTCGACGGTCATGTTCCGAAACAGGTCCCCGGTTGGAAGCCTGTGTCCGACGCCGACCGAACGAATGCGCAACCGACCCGGCCGAGTGCGAACGTCAATGCTGTCCGCCAGCCACTCCAAGTCATGAGCTCCCCGGAATTCGTGCGAGCCGCCTGACATATGGCAGTCTTGGCACTGTTCTTTTCCGCCAGCTTCCTGCCACGCCTGCCACTCGGTGAACGTGGCCTGCATCAGCTCACCGGTGAACCTTAGGCCTTCCCCACTCGCGGCAAACATCTCAAACTCGTGGCAGTTTCCGCACAGGGAACCCGTGGCAAAGTCTGGTTCCACGCGAATTTTGTGAGGTGACGTGCCAGAGTCCGAGGCGTTGACAATCTCGCCCTGCCGCTGATGACACACCACACAGGTGATGCCTTCGTCTGCCATGGGCTCCGGCGCTCTGTTGGCAACGGTGTCTGGCCGACGACGCTGGGACAGATACCACGGACGATTCGCCACCACCTCCGCCACTTGTTCGGCAAGCGGGCTGTGGCAGTTCACACAGAAGGTAAGCGGCTCATCAATGTAGCCTTGGGTGTACAGGGCGTTGCTGTGCGACACCGCGTGCCGACTGCCGGACCACTGCTCAAGCTGCTCAGCATGACAGACACCACAGCGCTGAGCGGACACAAAGGGCTCATCCACCGAGTCCCTGCCACGCGAAAATCCAAGGTCCATCGGCACCGTAGCCACAGCTACCGTCGCCACCAGAACACAGAGGCCAACGGCAAGACTACCGCTGCGCACGTGCAGTGGCTCGATGGAATTCCACCTTCGGAATCACGGTATTCCAGTCATCAGCGGCCTGCATGGCGTAGTAGTCCGCCCCCGCAACACGCCGAGTCCTTGTCCATCCGGAGATGGTCCCGTTTCCGTCGTAGGTGATGCGGTAGACCGACTCGGTGGTTGCGCTGAGGTCCATTTCGTCATTGCCGACGTCATGGGTGTACACAGTGCCCACGCGACCCGCGGCGTTGTAGGTCAGCAAATAATGAACGTCCGAGCGGTAGGTGCCACGACCGAACTCGACCGACCGCACGTTCAGGTGTACCCGACGCGGCGTTGATTTGGTCTCATCCGCCCACTCCACACGCTCGCTGGACCGCCACTCTTCGCGCACTAGAAACCGGTCGTCGTCTTCCCACTCGGCGTAGTCTTGTTCGTGGGTGATCTGCTCACGTTCCGTCTCAAACCAAGCCAGGTTTTCTGGGACAAAATGCTGGAAAACGTTCTCGAATTCCCGGCTTCCATCACTCACTTCCATACGACGGGTGTGGGCCACATCGTACCGAATTGGGCTTGCCCGAAGGGCTTCCATCCGTGCCCGCTCAGCCGTGATGAGCTGTTCGGCGACTGCCGCATCTACCGTGTCATCCACATACGGATACCAACCCATCACGAATGGGTAGTCTTCGGGCTGACCCGCAAAATACTGAGCCGCTGCCACTCGCTCCGCAATCCAGGTGTTCGCCTGATGAAGCCGTCCTGCCTCAGCTTGTGCGGAGTACAGAGAGTCGCTGTCCACGTCCACCATCACATCACTGATGCAGGTGTCCCGGTAGCGCGAGCCTTCGTGCACACTCAGCACTTCCAGGTCGACCTGGCCGACTCCCCCACCGTTGAGTGGAATGACCACCTCTTGCCAGCCCATCTCACGAAGCAGGGTCACCTCCACCTCACCGGAGATACCTCCGCGAGCACTCCATACGCGCAATCGAACCCGTTCTGGAGCGGCATTGGCGGTGAGCAATCCGGCAGACTTCTGGTAGCCATTGCGAATCCGAACCCGAACGGCCCGCGCACTCGGCACGGTCGACAGAGGCAGGGTCAGCACACTCCCTTCACCGTTCCCGTCCATTCCCTCGACCCAAGCGGTGCGCGGATTGTCATCCAACACATAGGTCGGATGGTAGTTCTCGCTGAACCGGTTCCAGTTGGTCTGCAGATAGGTCGTTGCCTGGGCAGATGGGGAGCGGAGCGGCTGCCATGACGTCTCTTCTGCCGCCGCGAGCGGTGACAGGACGAGCAGCAGCGTGAGGATGCGGGGAATCATGGGGCACTCCAGCAAGGCGTGCGTACAATAGCTGCGAATGCCCACGAGGACACGCATGCGACGGACCTATTCCTTTGAAGAAGAGCTAGAAGCCCTGATCCATGGGGCGATGGATGGCTCGCCCGTAGGCCCTCGTCTGGCCGAGTCCTTGCGACTGGCCGCGCGCACCGCCTGCATGCATCATGGCCTAGGACGGGCCCAGATACGCATCCTTCGTGCAGGAAATGGCATGGTCGTGGAGATCATTCCCCCCCCAGGTGCGCCCCGCGTTCAGACCATCCGTGTGAACGTCGGCTAGGTGCGAAGACTGGCAACGACCACATCGACGGTGGCCTCTTTACATTGCGAAGCATTGTAAACGGCACGACCGATTCGGCCGAGCGCAGGTGAACAGGCGGTGTCTTCAACGGAGGTCCCCAATGTCCCGCTTACCGCTCCTGCTCGCCGTCCTCGTCGCCTGTGCCCCGACACCCGAAGGGCAGCAAACCCAGACGACTGTCGCCCCGTTCCGTGTTGCGCTCACAGACGCTGAGGCCGCTGCGGTGCTCGCTCTGGCCAACTCCGCGACGTCCGACACGCTCACCCTGGAGGTAGGACTCGACATGGAAGAGGTCGCTGCAATCGTGGACGGCCGGCCGTTCGTACAGCTTGACCTGCTCGAGGGCGCCGAAAACGTGGACGGCTTTACGATTACTGCACTGCTCAGCTACGCCATCGACCAGGGCATCTTTGGCGCCGAAGCTGTGGACTGCGAACCCGGCACCGTCCAGCTGTCGGATGGTCGGGTCTTCTCCGACTTCAATTCGGAGGAGATTGACTTGGCACCGGGCGAAGTCCTTACCCTGTGCGATGGGTACTTTGAATCGGAGTATGGCATGTGGCTGGAGGACGTGACCCTGCGCGGCATGGGCGAGGTCACAATTGTGACGTCCTATGCCTACCTACTCGGCAGCACTCGCCTGGAGAATCTGACCCTCGTCGCTTCAAGTATGACTGTCGAGCGCAGTGACAATGTACGGCCGAACCCTGTGGTACAGGACGCTGTCCTGAGCACCCGGACCGTTCGTGTTCAGCACGGTTCGTTCACCATGCGCAATTCTCGAATCGAGAACACCGAAGACCTGAGCGAGTACTCCCGCCACGCTGACGTCGGCTTGATTGTCTCGGAAGGGGGGCATGCGGCCCTGTTCGATTCTACTGTTGAGAATTTTCCATCGCGCTTTTCCGCCGTGACCATCGAAGCCACTGCATCCATCGAGATGGTCGGAGGGGGCATCCTTGGCAACAGCGAGGGTCTCGCATTCAAGGGTGATGAGGCCAGCTTTGAAGGGGTTGACTTCGGAATCGGCGCTGCCGACAACGCCCTATACGACATCCGCGTCGAGCGCGGTCCCAGCTGGACATCCTATTGGTACCTGAACCAAGACGTGACCGGCGTCTGCAGCGGCTACTCCTGCGTCTTTGAGGAGCCGGACGCCGAATAGGCAGCTCGCCAAGCGTCCAGACCATTCGGGTCAACGTCGGCTAGTCGAAGCGGTAGGTCGCTCGCAGCTGCCCGACAACGAGTGGACGGGGCGTCGGGCCGAGCAAGGGCAGCATCGCGTCGAGCTGAATTCCCACCTTTCCAATCGCCGTTCGCACCGACAGCTGCGGCGAGAGATGGTCGAACGGATGGTCGTACAGCAGGCCGCTTGCGACCCCCAAACCCACGCCGAAGCTACGCTTGACCGTCAGCTCGGCACCGAGACTCGGAGCGATTCCCAACCGCATCTGAGTGGGACCGCGACCGATTCCCATCGAACCGATGACCGACAGCTGGCCGTACAGCTGCAGGGCCTCACCGACATCGAGTTGTGCTGACAGACCGCTCTCGAGAGCGAGCGGATGCTGGTTTTGGTACAAACCAAACGCGGTCGGCAACACCATTCGGTTGAGCCAGGCCACATGCGTATCGACCTCATCCACCACCAACGCGCTCACGCCAACCGTTGTGTGCCCGAGCCCCGTATACGAGGCTCCAGCCAACGAAATGGCCTGTTGCGACCGGAACGCTTCCAGCCGGCCAAAGACCTCCAAGCGGTCAGAGACGGCCACGCTGCCGTCCACAACACCCTGCACCTGAATCTGGCCGTAGATGTTCAAGTTGCCGGTGTCATCCAGCAGCAAGGCATGCCCACCCAGCCCCACTTCACTGCGTGGGCAGGCGCGTCGTCCACTACCAAGAGCCCCATCTCGCAGGGCGACACTCACCGGCCCCGTCGCAATCGGGTCGCTGTCACACGGTGCCGCACTCGCCAGAGCCATCAACAACACAATCATCGGACCACCCCCTCAAATCCGCCACCGTCGAGGTCGAGAACAAACGGATTGGTGAATGCCGCTGGATAGCCATCTGGAACGGTCGTCTGAAAGAACCACAGGGGTGTGTCCCGGTCGGGTTCAGCAACGCTAGCAACCGGCCCCGTGTCATCAAAACACGCTTCTTCAGGCTCTTCTTCTAGGCCTTCCACATCTCGCCAATCCACCGTGCCGTCTGCGTTGGTGTCCCCGGTGTCCGGAATTCCGTCACAGTCCAGGTCACCAGAGAGCGGCAGAGCCACACCCGCCTCAACGGAAATCCACGCATCCCCCACAACTGGAAGCAAGCTGCCGACCGGAACATCCAGCTCAATGCGCAGCAAGTCAGCAGGCGATGATGACGCTGGGTCACTTGGAACCGTGACATCCGTGAAGGTGTCCATCACCTGTCCGTTGACGATGACGCGAACCTCACTGACCACCACCCAGGGAGCCGCCCGGACCTCAATATGAAGGACGTCCCCTTCCTCCGGCGTGAAGGCCGTCAGCGAAGGCAGGCGTACCGAATCATCCCCCGACACAATGGACGCCTCAATCACCGGACCGTTCGTGCCCATCATTCGGCCGTCGCGTACCGACTCGTTGAAGCGGTCAATGTCGAATGAGGCCCCTACCTGCTGGTCGGTCCACACGAGCGTTCTGGGTGTTCCGAGTACATTTTCCGTCAGCGTGTGGCTGTCGCTGTTCGCGGTTCCGCCTCTCAACAGCCCTTGGTCTAGCATCCACCACCAGATGGCGCGGTAGCCGGCAAAGTAGCCGTTCGACGTACCATTCATGACTTCCGTCGTATGAAAGTCCGAATTGCGCATGCTGCTGCCATCCGGCGTGTCGGAGAACAGGCTGTGCGGTGTGCCGTCGTAAGAATCGGCAACGTCTCGGTTCAAGTCGAGCTCAATCGTGTCCGCCCAGCCAAAGTCCCGTCCAACGGACAGCGCATTGGTCGGGTGATTGAGCTGGGCAATGCCCGTGCTTGCTGGCCAGCCCGCGGCAGAGGCGCGATTGAACAGCTCCCCTGGCAGCGCCTTCTGGTCCCACCACGACCCGCGATACGGGGCTTGCCCGTCGAACACGATTGGCCAGAAGTTCCAGTGACCCGTCACCTTGGGAACGAGCGTCTCTGGGACGACGTCGAACAGCATCACGCCCGTGTTCTCTGTGCCTGTGACGAGCTGAATCCGCGAGTCTGCGCCGAGCTGGTCGATAGCGTCTGCGTAGTTCCAGGCTGAGTTGTGCTCGGTGCTGACGATGACATCAATGTCTGCGGCCAAGAAGGCCCGCACACGGTCGAAGTCTTCAATGCCCGCGTCCCATGAGGCGCCGCCGTGTACATGGAAGTCGCCGGAGAGCGTGCCTTCTGGCTGAAGGTCGAAGCGCACGAGCTGCAGTTCTGCCGTCGAGATGCCGCCGGCAGTCACCTCAACGTCCCGAGCAACACCCAGCGAGCTGAACGGTCCTGCCGTCGCGAAAATATCGTAGCGACCTGGAAGAATCGGGACCATTGTCGGCCCTTCAACCAGCACCCGATTGCACGCCGGGGAGCTTCCGTGTGGCAGGCCGAGCAACGGCGCACACGTCTCCCAGTGCCCATACACATCGGCCCGGACCGCACTCTCCGTCGCGTCGTCCGCCGGCAGTACGAACGCCAACAGCACGTCTTGTTCACCGTCCAGAGTCGCGGTGATGTCGAGGGCCCCGACCTGTGGAATGTCGAGCGGACCGGCGTCAATGTCCGAGCTGCTCCCTGAGATATCGAAGCTGACGACCTGTTGGCCGAAGCTACTCACCGTGAGCTCCAGCGCCGACTCTGCCGGGACGCGAGCCGAGAACGTCCCATCCGCCGCTGGAACGACCTGTGTGACCGGACGACCATCCGCCCGAATCTCAACACTGGCTCGAAGTGCTCCCCCCGTCGCTGGAGCACCTCCCGTTCTCAACGCGCCGGAGACCGTCACAAAGGGCTCGTCGAACAGTTGCCGACGTAGCTCGTAGATGGGGTCGGTCGCAGCCGACACCGAGGGGCCCGTACCCGCTGCAACGAAGCGGTCATAGGTCAGGTAGTCACGCGGTTGTATGACGACAGGAGCCTGGCCGGCAGCCGTGACGGACTCACTGTGAAGCGAGTCAAACTCTTCCCGGTCGCAGGCCATTGTCGCATAGCTCGCGCCCGTTCCATCATGAAGACCGCTCGCTACATAGGGAGCGGACACAAAGCCGTCGCCAATGGTGAGCAGGTCCCAGTCGGGCCAGGAAAAGCCACCGTCTTCGTGCGGCGAGTACGACAATAAGCCGCGTCCACCCCACCAAAAAGCATCCAACAGCATCCAGGCGCGCGGCACCGTTCCACGATTGACAAGCTCGGTGCGCACGCGAACTCCAGGCTCACAAGCGCGAATGTCGTAGCGCGTAGCGATTGCCAGGTCGTCGCTCCCCGCAAGCGTGCCTAGGAACTGCACGCCCTGCACGTCTCCGTCATCAATGAGCCGAACATCCGTGTACAGCGCAGCCTCTGCGGGGAGCAGTCCAGCGGCCTGAAATACCTGCTGCATGGTGTCATCGGCGCCGTCCCACGTGCCCATATCGATGATGCTGCCACCGCTCTCCGAGAAGAGGTGAGGATGGTCCAAGGCATCAATGACCACCCATACCTGATCATTGGACAGCAGAATGTCGCCGGGAGACGCCAACGTCTGAACCGAGAGCGGCAGTCCGTCGAGTGAATCCAGCACCCGCACGGTCGCCGTGCCGTCGTCGCACGTGAAGGCCAAGCTGTCACACGCCGCTGGAACGGTGCATGTGGGGTCATTTCCACTCAAGCACCCAGTGTCACCACATCCGCTCCACAGCAGCAATCCAGCGGGTAGGCCCCAAACGCGTCTCACAGACACCTCCACAGGCCACCCTACACCGAGCTAGAGTGCAGCCGGGCAGGACGAGGAGTTCACCATGGCGTTGCCAACCGCAACAACCGCTGCGAGCATCGCAAGTCTCACACTTCTCTCCTTCTGTGGCTGGGGCCCAGGTGGTGGAGGTGGAGGTGGGCCTCGGGTCGACCCGCCCCGCTGGGAGACCGCTGAGTGGCGTGAGACTGGGGACTGGGACTCTGACCCAGGCGACCCGGACACCGAACCGCCAGAGTGGGACACCGACCCGGACAGCGACAGCGACGCGGATTCCGACACGGATACCGACACAGACGGTGACTCGGACACGGACTCCGATACGGATTCGGACACCGCCACCACAACGGGCGTGGTCCGCAGCAGCATTGTGGCGAGCGAGATTGCCGTCTCAGAGTCCAACACCTGCGCCGTTATTGCCGACCAGGTCACATGCTGGGGAGACGACCGGTTCGGCATGGTCAGCGGCGTACCCACATCGCCCGTACGCGACGTGACCCTCGGCTGGGACTTCGGCTGTGCCATCACCACAACCACCGACGCCGTGGTGTGCTGGGGAGATGACACCTTTGCCACCGCAACCAATGCGCCTGCCGGGGCTTTCGCCACGATCAGCGCTGGAACCTCGCACGTGTGCGCCACAACGAGTGCGGGTTCTGTGACGTGTTGGGGAAGTGACGCCTTTCAAAAGGCAACCGCCCCGACCGGTGTGCCGCTGTTCAACGCCAGTGCGGGTGACCAGCACAGCTGTGCGCTCACCGCAGCCGGCGACACCCAGTGTTGGGGAGACGCAGGCGCGTGGACCACACCGCGAGTAGGCCCTTTTGACGCAGTAGATGCCGGTCGCAGCTCAACATGCGTGCAGGACAACACAGGGATCATTCCGAACGTGGTCTGCAATGGAACCTTCGCGGACGCCTCCCCACTCATCGCAGAGAATTTCGACCTGGGTCGCAACGGTGCGCTGTGTTTGGTCATGGGCGGAGACATCAGCTGTCTCGGTACAACAACGACCCCGCCTTCTGGCCTGGATGACGAGCGCTTCATCGACGTTGCTGTTGGCCAGAGTCACTACTGCGCGCGGAGCGGAGCGGGAGCTGTCACCTGCTGGGGAACGTCAGAACGCGGTGCCCTGGGACTTCCGACCGCCGAGTAGATTCCGGCACGCGCCAGGTTGCAGGTGCCGCGCTAAACGCGCCGCATGTCCATCGCATCTACCCTCTGTCTCGCCGTTCCCGCCATGGCCCTCGCCGGTTGGACGGCACGCTGGCTCATGCTTCCACCGCAAGACCGCGGTCTGTTCGGCTTCCGCGGCGTCGTCGCTTGGTGGGTTGAACGTCGCCTTGGTGGTTACCGGCACCGGTTCCATGAACCTGCCAGCTCCCTGTCGGACACCGTCTCTAAGCCCCTGCGTGTAGCGGTAATCGGTGGCGGCATTGCGGGAATTGGTGCGGCGAGCGTTCTGGGGGAACGCGGTGCTGATGTTGTGCTGTACGAACGCAACAACCACATCGGCGGCAAGCTCGGCGCCTGGACCCACACATTCGAAGATGGCTCGCAAGAGGTTGTCGAACATGGATTCCATGCCTTTTTCCGGCACTACTACAACTGGAATGCGTTCTTAGACACCATGAAGCTGCGCGAAGGCATGCGCGCAATCGCCGACTACTTTGTACTCAAGCCCGACGGCACATCCACTGGCTTTCGCAATGTAGACACCGTTCCCATGCTCAACCTGTACGGCCTGTGGCGAGCCGGTGCGTACAAGATGCGCGATGTCTTGTTCACCCCAGCGCGGGACTACATGCACATCTTCCTGCGGTACGACGGCGACGCCACCTTTGAAGAGTATGACAACACCTCGTACGCAGCCTTTGCCAAAGAAGCGCACCTGCCCAAGGATCTGCAGGTCGTCTTCAACAACTTTGCCCGAGCATTCTTCGCAGACACCGACAAGATGTCCTTCGCCGAGATGCTCAAGAGCTTTCACAGCTACTACCTGTCTCACGACCACGGGTTGCTCTACGACTTCCCCACAGTGGACTGGGAAGAAGCCTTGCTGGCGCCCATCCGTGAACACCTGACAGACCTTGGCGTTCAGATCCGTCTTGAGCACCCCGTACACGTCATCGAGCGCGATGGGGACGCCTTCCGTGTAGACGGCGAACGCTACGATTCCGTGGTCATGGCGTGCGACATGCCCGCCGCGCGCATGTTGTTGTCCGACCGGGAGTGGTTGGACGAAGACACACGCCACAAGCTGAAGTCGCTACCGCAGGGCCAACGCTACGCGGTGTTGCGCTTCTGGTCGGACCGAGACGTTCGCGGTGGGATTCCTCCGTACTTCGTCACCGACCGCGCCTTCATGCTGGACGCTGTTGCGCTGTACCACCGCATGGAAGAGGGCGCTGTGGCCTACCAAAAAGCGAACGGCGGCGGCGTCTACGAGCTTCATTGCTACGCCGTCCCCGACGAACTGCCTGACGAAGACGTCCGTGACCGTCTGCTGGCTGAGTTCGAGCAGTTCTTCCCAGAGATGTCCGGCCAGATCGTGTCGCGGGAGATCCTTCAGATCAAAGACGACTTTGTTGCCCTGCACACCGGAGCCTATGCAAACCGCCCCAGTGTACAGACCGCAACTCCAGGGCTGTTCTTGGCGGGCGACTGGGTACGCGTTCCCTTCCCAGCCATGCTCATGGAAGCCGCGTACAGCACCGGAGTATTGGCAGCAAACGCCATCTTAGAGCCCCATGGCACCAAAGGTCGCGCTCTAGACACCGTTCCGCTCGTCGGTCTGTTCGCCGCATCTCGCTAGCGACCCCGGGTGGCACAAACCGTGGACGAAGGTGTGACAATTCTAGAAACGGCGGACATCACGGCGTTGCATGTACTGCAATCGGAAGTATGTGCGCCACCGCACCGTCCAGTTGACGTTCCATGACAGCGCATCTCTACCCAAAGCCTATACAAACCCCATGCACAAGGCAGCCGGTGACAAACCGCCGCCTTCATTTGCTCATCATCCCTCGGAGAGACACCAATGACCCTACGTTCTGCACTTCTTCCACTCGCTCTTGTTCTCGGCACCATGGCTTGCGACAAGGACGACACTGACGACACCGACATGGGTACCGGCACCGATATGGGTACCGAGACTGAAGTCGACCCCACCAGCATCACCGGAATTGCCGCAGGCGATGACCGCTTTGAGATCTTGGTCCAGGCCGCAGTCCGCGCCGGACTCGACGGTGTGCTCGCTGGCGAAGGTAACTTCACCATCTTCGCACCAACAGACGAAGCCTTCGAGGCTCTCTTCGCACAGATTCCAGGTGTAGACAGCGTCGAAGACCTTCCGGTCCCATCGCTGACCGCCATCCTGACCTACCACGCCTTCCCAACGGAAGAGTTCGCTGCAGACCTCGCTGACCTCGGCGCCATTGAAGACACCCTCTCGGGCTTCAGCGTGTTCCTCAACGTCGGCGACTCGGTCATGATCAACCAAGCCACCGTCATCGAAGCAGACATCGACGCCAGCAACGGTGTCATTCACGCCATCGACAGCGTCCTCCTGCCGCCCACCATGGCACAAGCCGCACAGCTGGCCGGCCTCACCGGCCTCATCGGCGCCATCGAAGCATCCAGCCCGGCAACCCAGGCCCTGTTCAGCGCCGGCCCGACAGATGACCCCATCACTGTCTTCGCACCGGACAACGCAGCGTTCACTGCTGCAGCCGACATCACCGCTGACTTCGTCGCTGCTGACTTCGACGCCGTGCTCGCGTACCACGCAGTCGACGGAAACGTTCTGTCGAACGGCGTTCCAGCCATTGGCTCCTCGTTGCTAACCAACAGCGCTGACCAGAACGTGTCCATCGTCTTCGACACGACTGACGGCGTGATCGCCAACGACTCCGTTGTCACCTTGGCCGACATCAAGGTTGTGGGCGGTACCATCCACGTTGTGGATGCGGTCCTCTTGCCGCCGACCATCGTTGACCTCGCTGGCTACGCTGGCCTCGACAGCCTGCTCGCAACCGTCGGCGTCGCAGACGCAGACGCTTCGAACCCAATGATTGGCAGCGCCCTCAGCAGCGCCGGAACCCTGACCGTCTTCGCACCGACAGACGGAGCATTCACCGCAGCCGCAGCCGTGACTGCTGGCCTGTCCGATGCACAGCTCGGCACCGTGTTGACCTACCACGTCGTCGCTGGCGCAGCGCCCATCCTCAGCACCGACCTGTCGGCCGGCGCTGTCGAAACCCTCCAGGGTGAAGACGTGACCATCGCGCTTGATGGCGGAGCCACCGTCAACGGTGTCGACATCCTCATCGCAGACGTTGTCGCCACCAACGGTGTCGTCCACGTCATCGACGGCGTGCTCGTTCCACCGACTCTCCTCCCATAAGTCACTGTGCGGGGCTAGCCCCGGTGGGCCGACTGTTCGCAAGGACAGTCGGCCCACACTTGTTTGTACGCTAGGCTGCGTACATGACTCGTCTCGCCACCCTCGCCTGCCTGCTCGTGAGTACACTCGACGCCGTGCAGCTGTTGGTGCGTCCTTGGGAGAGCGCACGACTCGGAGCTGTCGGCGGTGCCGTTCTGTACGCGGTCGCGGCTGCACTCATCGCGCGCAACCAGTCCGTAGGACTCTGGCTCGCGCGCCTCATCCCGGTCATTCCCACTGGGATTATGGTCAGCAACGCCTTCACCGGCGCACTGCCAGACTCCTGGATGGTGAGCATCTACGCCGTTCAGCTAGTCGCAGCCTACGACGCCTGGGCCCCTATTCCGGCGCGTCCTGCGGCCTGAGAACCTGACCGGCAACCAGCGTCTTGCGCACCCAGCGGTACGTGCGCTCGTCTAGGTCCTTCTTGGCGTCACTCCGGCGACGCAAGCTCCCCATGATGAGACTCATGCGGTGGTTCTTCCCCATGGCCTCAGCATTGCGTGCCAGGAACGACCAATACAGCGGCGTGATGGGACAGGTCTTCTTGGGATGAAACGCACAGCTCTTGCAGTAGTCGCTCATCTTGTGGATGTAGTTGGCCCCGGACACGTAGGGCTTGGTGGTCATGACGCCGCCCACAGCAAACGTGCCCATAGCCAGTACGTTCGGCTCTACGACCCAGTCAAATGCGTCATCGTAGGCTACCCAGAACCAGTCGGTCAGCTGGCGCGGAGACACGTCCAACAGCCGAGCGATGTTCGACAGCACCATGAGTCGCGTGATGTGGTGGCTATGGCCTGTCGCCCAGACCGTCTCCGTAGAGGCATCTAGGCAGGCCAGACCAGACGGCGCCCCTTCCCAATAGGTCGGTGGCAAGTCCAGCTCACCGTCGAGAACGGTGGGATGGGCACCGGCGTCTACTCCGCTGGTCGGATGCTCAAAGGGCACACCCGTGAAGGTCGGGTCCTTGGGCAAGACGCGAAAGCCATCCGTCACTTCATGAACATGCCGCACAAACTCGCGCCATCCCAAGACCTGTCGAATGAAGCCTTCTTTGCTGTTCAACGGAATGTCGAGCTCCTCAACATCTTCCACGACCTGCTGAGGCAGCACCCGGTGAAGATTCAACAGCGGCGAGATGTGGGTGTGAAAGAGCGTGGCCGACTTGGTGCTCATGGCATCTTCATAGGGACCAAAGTCGGTCATGCAGCAGTCCTTCGCCCACTGCCACCAGCGCTCGGCATCTGCATGCGTCGCGGCAATCGCCGCAAGGTCCAGGGTTCCTGGATGGTCCTTGAGCACACCCGATGTCAGCAGCTCGCCCACCTCCAGCGTGACGGCATCGGGAACAAAGCGAGGCAGCTCGGGCGCCTCTGGCGTGCCATCCCATCGCTCGCGGTTGTCGCCGTCAAAGCTGAATTGCCCACCGATGGGTGAGCCGTCGTCCATCAACACACCCGTCTTGCGTCGGACGAATCTATAGAAGGCATCCATGCGGAACTGGGTCTTGCCAGCACTCGCGCGAAAGTCCTGCGACGACGTCAGCCATCCTTCGTGGTCTACCCAGGACAGCAGCCCCGCGCTGACCAGAGGCGCTAGCTCGGCTCGAAGCTCCCGTTCGGCGGGACGCATGCACACCAAAGCGCCGTGCTCCTGTGCTGCCGCCGTCAGCTGCGTCGCGTAGTCGTCTTCGCCAGCGCGGTAGTCGACAGCTACGCCACGTGCAGCCTGCTCCAGTGCAAAATGACGCATGTTCGTCAGCAATAAGGCCAGCTTCTGCTTGTGGTACGGACGACGCCGTGGCTTGCTCAGAGACTCCACCAGCACAATGCCAACATCCGACGGCGCTGCGTCTGCCAGGGGCCCGACTCGGTGGGTGAGCTGGTCATAAGGCACGTACACCCACTGTCGTTCGCCAACCTGAGGCTGTACAGCAGCGAGGGCCTTTCGGAACATCTTCATGAGTCACCCTTGCGAATACGAATGGGACCTCTTGCCGTGGACGGGTCCACAACACGGCCTTTCTGAGTGATGACCACGCGTCCAGCTGCGACAAGACGACGTGCTGCACGACGGGTTCGCTCCATCAACGGACGCCAGTCCTCTGTCACAGCACGAGCCGCTTCAGACGGGCAGATGGTCGCCCCACGCGGCCGGGTCTCCAGCAGCCGAAGCACAGTGTCTTCAAGCTCACGGTCCAGCGCTGTAGGTTTGTGACGACGGCACCCAGCCGAGCAATACTTCGGCACCACTCCACGAGACGTCCACGACGCCCTCGGCTCCATCACCCGACCGCACGACCCACACGTCACCACCCTGCCCCCAGCAGACCTTATGTATCGAGGCGCCTTCCCGAGACTGCGCCACGGAGTGTCACCAGGGTGCCAGCGATTGTTGCGGCTACTCTTTCTCGCGTGCTTCTTGGGCTTGCTGAGCCTTGACGTCTGCTTGGCGCTGGGCGGACGAGGCCAACAGCTCGCGGACGGCTGGCAAGATATCGAACACGGAATCGGGACAGTAGCCGGCAGGCAATGGCGGAGGTGCCACCTCTATAAGCTCACTGCGAAGAACCTTTTCACCCTCCATAAACACTTCCGCATACACGTTCGGCAGGCGGGTCTGGGTGCGACCGTCTGGCGACAGCGCGTACTCATTACGCCAGCATCCCGTCACAAGGAGCGTTCGGTCTGCCCAGGTCAGGACAGAGGGACAGTGCTCATGGCCCACAATCCACAGCTTGGGCGCCCGGTCGCCGGTCATCCATCCTTCGTAGCGGTCGCGAACGGACAAGCTCATGTCGCCACTCCGCCAGCGGTGAATGACCTCTTTGAACATGGTCCAGCTGATGTGCGTCATGGGGTCATGTGCACCCCACGCCGACCGAAGCCGCTCGCCTGTCCAGTAGCGCCAGTAAGACGCTAGAATAAGCTCTTTGACCTCCGGCAGTAGCTCCAGAGCCCGCTCGCGTGGCTTGAGTCGGTCGACATGGTACAGCGCCGGCTGCATGGGCATGGCCACATCCAACAAGGCCACCGAACCCCATGGGTAGGCAATGACGTCTCGCCCTTCGTACTTGATGAATGGATGGGCGGGGTCCATACGGAACAGGCTGTCACCTTGGCTGCCGTGCTCAATCCGGACTTCCCCGGTGGTGTAGGCCCATGAGTGCACAAAGACGCGACCCGGCGCACGAAGCCGTCGCGCGAGGTCTTGCTGCACGCCCACGAAAAACAGCTCGGGGTCGTGGTTTCCGACAACGAAGTGAACGCTCCGCCGCGGCCGCTGAAGCCGCACCGCAAGACCGTCTAGAAAGGCCGAGTGGGCTTGGGCGATTCGGGCAAACTTACGCCGAGCCACAGTCAGGTCGACGTGGTGGGTGTACTTGCCGTCGACGGAGGTCTTGAGAAAGTCGAAGGTGTCCCCGTTGAAGACGAAGACCACCTCGATGTCATCGTACGGCGCGTCATCGTAGCGAGCGAGAACCTCGATAACGGACTCGGACTGCGGAAAGTCGTCACTGACACCGCCCGCCCCCATCTCGAGGTCGGACAACACGACGAGCAGGCGGTCCGCTGCCATTGGGCAAAGACGTTCTTTGATCCACAGGTTCATACGATTGGCCTAATGCAACTGAGTGGGGCTGTCGTTGGGACGGTAGTCAGCTGTCGGAAATCGAAGCGGTTCGGGAGGTCAGACATCAGACGTCAGAAGTCAGAGCAGACGCCCTGGGGCGTCGGCATTTCAGAAGCTTTAGACTAGGTTTCTAAAGTCCAGCAACGGGATGTCACGAAGACGCTTGCGCGGGGAAAGGCGCAGACAACTCGCTGTTGCTTGCGCCGAAGGTGCACGCTCTGACCTCTGACCTCTGACCTCTGTTCTCTCGTATGACCCAGACCTTATCAAGTTGAAAGCTCAGTCCGGTGTGTTGGCATCACAGTCGTCATCAATGTTGTTCCCGCGCACTTCGAAGCGACCGGGGTGGATATTGGCGTTGCTGTCATTGCAGTCTCCACCAGCTTCGGAAAACCCGTCACCGTCGTCGTCTCCTTGGGCGGTACCCTCGTCTACGTTGCCGTCACAGTCGTTGTCGATGCCGTCAGCGATTTCGGGAGCGCCTGGGTAGACGTTGGCTGAGTTGAGCCCGGTACCATCGGCACAGTCGCCGCCTTGCGCACCGTCGGAGCACGCGTCTTGGACAGACTCACAGAAGCCGTCGCCATCGTCGTCATACAGGCGGGTACCTTCGTCTACGACCGAGTTGCAGTTGTTGTCGCTTCCGTCGGCAAGCTCCGCGGCTCCCGGTCGAATGGAGGCGTTTCGGTCGTCGCAGTCGCCGGCAACTGGACTGTAGCCATCGCCGTCAATGTCGTCGCTGCCAAGGTCGGCCACGCCGTCACAGTCATTGTCGATGCCATCACCTAGCAGCTCGGTTCGTCCTGGATTGACGGTGAAGGCACTGTCGTTGCAGTCGCCTTGCTGCTCGGTAAACCCGTCACCGTCGTCGTCAAAAGCGGTAGTTCCTTCGTCTATTTGACCGTCGCAGTCGTTATCTCGTCCGTCTGCAATCTCGGGCGCAGCGGGGTTGACGTTGGGCTGGGCGTCATCGCAGTCGCCCGCACACGAGGTCCAACCGTCCGTGTCGTTGTCGTACAAAGAGGCGGAACCACCGGTGCAATCATTCGCCCGTACAACGACAGGTGCCAGCTGCGTGCCGTCCTGAAGGGTAAGAATGAGGTCGCCTTCCGACGACAGGGAATCGGCGGCAGTGTAGCGAATGTCCAGCTCGATGGTCTGTCCGGCTGGGACGGTGACTGGCATGACCTCTTCGAGGGAGAATCCATCTCCGTCCAGGTCCGCTTCGATGATGTTGACGGGCAGCAAGCTGTCGTTGGCGACGGTGACCTCGCGCACGCGTGAGCGAGTCTCAACAACAGGACCAAAGTCAAGAATCGCGGGCCATCGTGCCACGTTCAGCGACACGCCTCGGCCACGAACGACAAGCTCGACTTGGCCCTCCGCATCACCATCTCCCCGAATGAGGAAGGTGACGATAGCGCGAGAGTTCGCCTCGCCGGTCGGTTCGAACACAAACGGAATGTCAGCGGACTCCTGCGACGCGATGGTCACGGGGTCTCCGGCCCAAAAGAACACCTCATCCTCTAGGTTGAGCACGTCGACCTGAAACAAGGTTCCGGCACCAAACTCGCTGGTCAGCGGGATGGTGAAGGCGTGGCTGTCCCCCGCTGCGGCTTCGCCAACGTCTAGGAAGGCTGGGACGACAAAGCGTGAGTCAAGGACCCCAATGCCGGGTCCGTCGTTGGTCGTACACGCGGCGAGCAAGAGCACGCTGGTGGCTGCGAAGAACCGGCTCATGAGCGACGCCTCCGGACCAGCGGCAGCGCCAAGAGCAACGGCAGCCAGGCCCACGGCGTGGGACCGGTCTGGCAGCTACACCGAGCGGGCACCATAGGAGCAGCGGTGTCCTCATCGACAACCCCGTCACACCCTTCGTCCACCGCGCCATCACAGTTGTTGTCCACGCGGTCGCACATCTCAATGGCACCGGGGAAGACCCAACTGTCGGCATCATTGCAGTCGCCTTCCGCCACCGAGAAGCCGTCGCGGTCTAGGTCAGCGATGCCCTCGTCCACCACACCATCACAGTCGTCATCAATGCCGTTGTCGAGCTCTTCCGCGCCTGGGCGGATGGACGCGTCGCCATCGTCGCAGTCACCTTCGGCATCGGTCAGGCCATCGCCGTCGTCGTCCCAGTCTGCACCTTGGTCATCGGTGATGCCGTTGCAGTCGTCATCACGGCCGTTGCGAATCTCGACGGCGTCGGGGTTGATGTCCTCATTGTCGTCGTCGCAGTCGCCCTCTTCTTCGGTAAATCCGTCGAGGTCGTCGTCCGACGCATCGGTGTTTTCGTCGATCTCACCGTCGCAGTTGTTGTCCACGCCGTCCGCCACTTCCACGGCCGATGGGTACACGCTCGGGTCGAGGTCATCACAGTCGCCGGCGTCTTCGGTCACGCCGTCGCCGTCTGTGTCGAACCCACCCGCGTCAACAACGCCGTCGCAGTCATCGTCGATGCCGTTGCCAGGGAACTCTTGCGCGTGTGGACCCACGTTGGGGTCGCTATCGTTGCAGTCCCCTTGGTCTTCGCTCGAACCATCGTTGTCGTCATCTGTACAGAGCGTGTCTTCATCGACCACGCCGTCACAGTCGGAGTCGGTGCCACTGCAGACCTCACGGGCCCCCGGGAAGACGCTTGGGTCCGCGTCGTCACAGTCGCCGGCGTCTTCGGTCCAGCCATCTCGGTCGTCATCGTTGGCGTTCGAGTCTTCGTCAATCACGCCGTCACAGTCGTTGTCGATGCCGTCTACGACCTCGGTCACGCCGGGGCGGATGTTCGGGTCGCCGTCTGCACAGTCGCTTCCGCCGCACAGTCCAATTGTCGCTGGAACACCGTCACCGTCTGCATCACAGACGTCGCCGCCCACGCAGTCCTGGTCAATGGTGTCGTACGGGGTGTCGACAGCCCCAGGATTCACGCCGGATGCGCGGTCGTTGCAGTCGCCCCCGTTGCTGACGTAGCCACCCGGGTTGTCGCACTGGCGGGCCTGTTGTCCGGGGTCGCCGTAGCCATCGCCGTCAAAGTCGTTGTACCAAGTCAGCGCGTCTACAGCGTCTTCGTCAATCGCCACGTTGCAGTTGTTGTCGAGGCCGTCGCAGGTCTCGGCCAGTCCTGGGTAGCGGCGGTTGGTGCCGTCATCACAGTCGCTGCTGTTGTTGACGTAGCCAGCGGGCTGTGAGCAGGACTGCCGTTGACTCGTGCTGTCCCCGAACTGGTCACGGTCGGCGTCGCGGAACCACACGGGGCCTACACCGTCATCCACCACCAAGTCACAGTCGTTGTCGATACCGTCACACACTTCGTCGCGCAGAGGGCTGCGAAGTGCGGTGGTGTCGTCGCAGTCATCAAAGGTGAGCACCCGTCCGCCAGGGTTGCTACACGATTGGACGCCGGTGTTGGGGTTACCGCGGTCATCGCCGTCCGCATCCACGTACCAAGTCTGGCCAACGCCATCGTCAATGATGAAGTTGCAGTCGTTGTCCAAGCCGTCACACGACTCGTTCAAGCCCGGTCGACGTAGTCCAGTGGTGTCATCACAATCCCCGGCAGAGCTCACGAATCCAGATGGCTGGCTGCACGACACTCGGCTGACGTTCGCAAGGCCCGACCCGTCCGAGTCCGCATCTCGGTACCAGACTGTGCCCGCGCCATCGTCGACAACGTTGTTGCAGTCATTGTCCTTGTTGTCGCAGACCTCGGGGTTTCCAGGGTAGCGCGCGGCATCGTTGTCATTGCAGTCGCCGGAGCGACTGTTGAAGCCATTGGGCTGACTACATGCCTGCTGGGCGTTGTTGCTATCACCGTAGTTGTCGCCGTCAAAGTCCCGGTAGAACGTACTTAGTGTGCCTTCGTCCGTCTGCAAGTTGCAGTTGTTGTCAATGCCGTCGCAGACTTCGGTACGCCCTGGGTAGGACAAACGTTCGGAGTCGTTGCAGTCGGTGTTGTTCAGCACGTAGCCGCTGGGCTGGGCACAGGCATCGCGGAAAGAGGCACTGTTACCAAAGTTATCGCCGTCAGCATCGCGATAATAACGGCGAAAGGTGAGTCCGTTGTCGGCTTGGCCGTCGCAGTTGTTGTCGCGTCCGTCGCAGACTTCAGGGCGGCCGGGTGCGTTGGTGCCGTCGGAATCGTTACAGTCCCGCTTGCTCACCGGCATATTTGGGCAAGCAGCGGCATTGTAGGCGTATGTTTCGTCGCCGTCGTTGTCTGGACAGCAGCCAAACCGGTACATATTCATGCGCCAGCTGGGTGAGAAATCCCAGTCGTCATCCAGCTCTTCGACGGCGATGTACGTGGTGGCGTTGGCGGACACCTCGAAGCCGAGCTGCGGGTCAAAGCCCCACCCAGGATACTGGTTGGTATTGGCGAATGAGGCGTTACACACGCTGCTACTCGTGGCGTACAACGCCAGCTTCAGGTCGCTGCCCGCTGCAACGCCTACGTCGACCCACATGTTGGTATTCGGGGTGAACAGCATAGTGAAGTCGTCCTTGGTCCGACCACGATTGGACGACGGCGCACAGCTGTTGCTGTTGTCCTCATTGTCCAGCGCGCTGCAGTTGAAGCAGCCGACGTTCCGGGTGCGACCACACTGCCAGGGGGTCGGATCTGCAGAGGCCTGCTGGGGCAAGCCGAGTCCCACCGAAGCCACAAAAGCCGCCACACTAGAGGTCCATCGATTTGGCATGCGCATACAGACTCCACTGCCGAACCGGTCGGCAGAACAAGTCTAGCAGTTGCTTTGTCCCATCGCCGAAGAGTCAAACAGCGGGTTGAACGGTTAGGGTGCGAAACCTGCTCTGCTCGGAGTGTTTATGCGCACCTGTCTCTCCCTCATCACCGTGATGGCAATGGCCTGCGGAGGCCCAGACTACGAGCCACAGACACGGCGTGCCCCTATCGATACCGGCAATATCGACGACACAGGCCTGTTCGACACAGACGTGGAGCCAGACACCGATCCAGAGGTCGACACCGACCCCGATACCGAACCAGATTTCGACACGGACCTGCCCCCACCCAGCACCGACGCCTGCTACCTCGGCGCGGCGCGCGACAACGCCACTTGCCTGGCCACTGTGGCCCCAGCAACACTGCCCGCTGCCTACGACTACCCGCCAGCGCTCAGCGGGTCCGCTCAGTACCGTGAGCCTGTGCGCTACCTCGACTTGACCATCGTGCCGTCAAGTACACAGATTGCGCCGAACTTCGCGCTGTCTGAAATCGCCTCGGCCAGCAAAGGTCGCTACGGCGTGGTTCAGCCCCATGCCATTGCTTCCCTACAGCTCGTCCGCGACGCCGTCGGTGCGCTGCGGGTCAACAGCGGCTACCGCTCACCCGACTACAATGCCGGCGTTGGCGGTGCCACATCCTCCCGTCACCAGTACGGAGATGGCTTCGACTTGGCCCCCATCAGCGCAAGCCTGGGACAGCTTGACGCCGCATGCGACAACAACGGCGCTGGGTACACGCAAGTCTACGCTACCCACGTGCACTGTGATTGGCGCAATGACGCCGTGGACACCACGTTCTACGGCGCTGCCCGTCGCAGCACACAGGCCGCCGCTCTGCCAGAGCTTCACGCACAGATTCAGTGGCGTGGCGGAGAGCTGACCGCCCCGGCTGAAGGCTGGGACGAGGGAGAACCGCTCCGCGAGTGGACCGCTGTGGGCGCTGACGGATTGGTGATGGAGTCGGTCACCGCCGAGACCTATCTACCGCCGCTGGACGCCGTAGCCGTGGACGTCTTTGTGGGCCGACGCTTGCAACGCCGGTTGTGGTTGGGACCCGCTCCAGAGTAGTGGCATTTGGACTTACGACAGGGCCTCCGGTACCGTAGTGGTGGAGGTACCCATGAAAAGTCTGCCCGTCCTGTTGGCACTCGTTGGGTGCGGCCCACCCGTGGCCCCTGACACCACCTCGAACCTCGCCACAGTCCACATTGTGGGGTCGGAGACGGTAACGTCCACCCTGCTTCCGGCCTTGGCACGAACCCACCAAAGCACTCTCGGTACCCTCCAATTCGACATTCAGGGCGGCGGTAGTACCGAAGGATTCGCTGCTCTCATCGAAGGGCGTGCTGACCTGTCGGCAAACACCCGGCACCACACGCCGGAAGAAGAGCAACTGGCTGTGCAAGCCGGTTTCTCTCTCGATGATGCGGCCTCAGAGCACGTGATTGGGGTGGATGTCCTGGCGGTTGCAGCCCATCCAAGCAATGCCTTGTCCGCCTTGACGTATGACGAGGTCATCGGCGTTTTCTGCACGGGTTCCATCGACGACTGGTCCTTCTTGGGCATGCCCGAACAACCCATCCGAGTCCTGTCGCGCGCCGAAGGGTCTGGAACGCGCGCGCTGTTCGAAGACTTCTTCTGCGGGCCCGAAGGACTGGGCGACCACGTGCAAGTGATGCCGCTAGACGAGACGCGACTGACTCTGGAGTCAGACCCGAGTGCGTTGACCTATGTCTCCATGAGCGAATCGATCGGCCGCGTGGTCGGTCTCAGGCCTGCCCCACGAGGACCCGCGGTCCTACCGAGCCAGCGAAACATCATCCGAGGTACCTACCCACTGTTTCACGACGTCATGCTGTACAGCCGCGGCGTGCCAGAGGGCGACAGCGCCAATTTCTTGGTGTGGGCGGCCTCCCCAGCTGGCCAGGAAGTCGTTGACGAAGCCGGTTTTGTTCCGCTATTCATTCGCCCGGCCCACCTCGACTCACCGCGTCCACTGCGGGAGACGGTGCACTTCGAGACGGACACCGCTACCCTCACCCAACGCAGTCTGGCCCGGCTGACCATGCTGGCTGACGAGCTCAAGGGCCGGTCCGACACCTACGACCACATCATTCTTGAGGGCTTCACCGACTCCCAAGAGCCAGACCCGCTGCGCTTGTCCCGAGAACGCTCTGAGGCCGTGCGCGACGCACTCTTCCCGACCCTACCCGGTGTCTTCATGGAGATTATTCCACGAGGCCCCGCCACACCGTTGGCTCCGAACGAGACCGCCTATGGCCGAGAGCGCAACCGACGCGTCCAGGTCTATCTAGCGGCCGAGGAAGTGGAAGCTCCCGAGCCCGTCACCGACGGCATCGAGTAGACCACCGGCTAGTCGCAGTACTCTGCGAGATCCAACAGCACGCCCTGTTCGACTTGGGCGCCTGCCGGCTGGCTGATGACTACGCGAATCTCGGTGGTATTGGCGCTTACCGGGCCGACAACGCCCAGGTACCCGCTGTCATCTGTGATCGAGGTCTCTGACGCGCCGTCCACAACAACCAACGTGGTCATGGCCTGATCCGACGTCACCAGGTTGACCCCGTACTCGCACTCGGGGCGAACTCTGCTCATCACGACTGTCAGCTCAGGGGACCATGGGCACAAACGGGCAGCGACGACGTCGCCCCAGTTGGCATTGATGCGGTCCATGCCGCAGCTTGGACAGTCAAATGCGGTGGAGACCGTGTAGACGTCATCGTCACCGAACAGCAAGACCTCCCACGTATCGAAGCTTGCGGACACGGCCTCGAGCGAGAGCGGGGCCTGACCACTCGCGAGAATGTAGGAGTCCTCGATAATCTCGACGCCCACCGTAGAATCAGCATCCACCGAAACGCTGTAGGTGCAGCCCGCATCGACCGAAACGCGAATGGACTCGTCGTCTCCGCATGCCAATCCAGACACCGACTCACCCGGCGCCAAGACGTATTGGTCTGTGGTGTCGTCAATGCCGTCTACGCACTCGTCGACATTGTCGCACGCACCGTCAAAATCGAAGTCGACACACTCAACATCGACCTCATCGTCGGTGTCCGCATCGCCTGGGGGCGGTCCGGCAATCCACGGACAGCCCGTGAGGCCAAGCACCGCAACCAACGCGGCAGAGAGCCTCACGTGAGTTCCTGGGCAACCAGAGCGGCCAGCCCGTTCAGCAACGCAGTGCTGTCGTCGAAGTCAGGCGGAATGTGAATGAAGACGCTTGGAACCTTGAGTTCGTGCAAGGCGGTGTAGAGCCATGCATTGCAGAGATATGCCCCAGCATCCGTGGACAACACCCCGCCCAGTGCACGAATAAGAGACTCAACCTTCAGCCCTACCGTCAACTCCGCAGGCCCGGAACAGAGGGACTCGGGACACGCCCCATCGACATCGGGTGTGGGTCCGACGTGATTGCGCGCCACACACTCAACGCGCACGCCCGGTCCCCGGTGCACACCCATTCCCACGACCAAGCGCGGCGAGATGGCGCGAGCCTGGGCTACCATCAGCGGTAGTCCACGCGCGTAGGACACAGGAAGTGACCCACCAATGACGGTATGCCCCACGACCCGACGCCCATCAAGTTGACGAGCCATGCGACCACTAGGGTTGTCGCCGACGTCCAAGAAGGGGCCGAAACCTGTGACCAGTATGGCGGGGTGAGTGCGGTTCACGGAACGTATCCTAGCGCGCGGAGTAGCTCAGTGTCCGTACTGCTTGCTGCCGACGGCGTGTTTGACTGCAACTTACGCTGCGCCTCTACGCGCCATTGATGCAGCACCGAGGCGTCGTCTGCACTGGCTGGCTCCAGCAGCAATTCGCAGGGATCTACTACCATATCCGAGGTGACCACATCCGACGCAAACTGGGTGACCTTGAGTCCATCCGCGGCGGTCCACGCATACCAAGCTGGCTCATTGGGCTCGGAGACAAATCGCAGACGAACGGAGGGGGCTCCGTCCCGAATCGGGGTCGACACACTCGCGGAAAGATAGGGTGCAAGGGACACACCATCCATGTCCGTGAGGGGTGCGACGCCCAGAAGGTCGAGAAGTGTAGGAGTGACGTCGGCCAGACTCACAGTGTCGCTCGTCACGCTCGGGGACACGTGGGCCGGCGCCCAGAAGATGAGCGGCACATGGGTCTGCGCCTGAAATGTGCTGGTGCCGTGATCAGTGACCCCATGCTGGCCAAACGACTCCCCGTGGTCCGACACCACAACGATCACGGTATTGTCGAGCTCATCACGTGCATCAAGCGCTGAGAGCAGCTCCGCCAGCCCGTCATCCGCTGCCGTCACCGCTTGTTGGTACGACGTGCGCCCATCCGGGGGAACGCGAAACCCCTCGTTTCGCCAGGCATGGGGCTCCAGCGTGTGGACATACGCCATCCAGGGCTCATTCGACGCACTATCGACCCAATCCAACAGTGCGGAGCCGACCTGCAGCGCGCTCGGATGCCCAAGCTCACCAAGAGACCCCCTCCAGTGAATCGGAGGTACGGACACGTCAAAGCCGCGGTCTAGACCGGAGAGCGTGGAGCCAAGAGGACTGGCCGAGAACGACCCGGTCCGCCAGCCCGCGGTCGCCAGCGCTTCATGCAACATGGGAATGTTGGTCGGAAGAACATCTGCGTAGCCGCGCAGCCCAACACCGTGGGCCATCGGGTACCGCCCAGTCAACAGCGTGGGCACCGTAGGTTTTGTCCAGCTGCCCGTGCTCTGTGCCCGTGCAAAGACCGCCCCCTCAGACGCGAGCCGGTCCAAGGTTGGCGTAGAATGGGAGGCATCCGTGCTGAACGCCCCCACATGGTCAGCCCGCAGTGTGTCGATCATGTACACAAGGACATTAGGCAGGACAGGAGGTGCCCGATGTACTCGGGCGTCCCCGACAACAATGGGCACGTCGCCTGGATTGGACAGCGCGAGCGCCGACTCGCCGGAGACATCCCACGAGCCCGACCGCCAAGTGTCGGTCACATCCAGCTCGGCCAGACCCGTACCGCCACTCCAGAGCTGTAGGACACCAGGGTCGGATGACGCCGCGTACACCCTGAGCTCGCCGGCCTGTAGCCCTGGCGGAATCTCCAGACGCCCGCCAGGATGAATCGTCCACCCCGGCCGCCGCACGTCGTGGGCATCCACCACTCCTTGAACCACGGGCGCCTCCCCTCGCTCGGCGGCGGCGCGAACAAACCTCACCCCAAGCAGCTGGGCGGGGTCTGCAGACTCGGGCACGGACACAATGAACCGTCCAAGAACAGGCTGTTCCTGCTCGTCTCCCCAGTTCTCCCCAATCACAGTGGCAATCGGTACGTCCACCTCCACCGTGCCGGACGGTCCAGGGATCAGCGGGATTCGAAGGGTACGCAGGTCGCGGATGCTGTCCGTCGGAACTTGCAACGGAGACGGCAAGACCTCCATCCATGCGGCATCTCCGGGTGCGACAATCAGCCGTGCAACGTCAGGAAGCTCACGCCCGAGAAGCACCGGACTGGTGTAGACAAGCTGCCCGTCGCGACGGGAGAGCCAACCAGCCAACTCCGAAGCATTCCACGACGCCAAGCCAGGGCGTCGGCCACGCTGCGGCCCTCGCGCATACCAGGCCCCCTCTACCAGACGCTGGGTGGACGACACGGGGGATTCAAACGGACGCACCGGTCGTTCCGGCGAAAGCGGAACAACCACTGGTAGTTTGCACACGGATTCCGGCACTGTCGGAGAACAGGCAAGACCCAGTACAAGCGGAAGGATGCGACGCATGGCACGGCCTATCGCCGCAACCTCCCGAGCGACGACTAGCGGTAGTAGCCGTTGACCTGAATCGTCACGTAGTGGGTTCCTCGGCTGTAGCCACGGCACATGCTGGCATCAAAGGTGCCATTTGCCTTGAGCGGGATGAGGTTCGAGCCATGGCCCTGGCCATAGTAGAAGTCGCCCGCCAAGTCGCCTTGATGAGTAATCGACACATCGGACATGGGGATGTTTCGGTTCCAAGGCTCATTATCCCAAGTAGTTCCCGAGATGACGGTCCGACCGAAGTGGTGGTTCACGTGGTCATCACGCGTGTTGTTGAAGGAGTACAGGTTGACCACAATGGCCGACGCGTCGTCCGGCACGCTCGTGACCGCCTGGTTCAGCTTCGTTTGTGTGGATGCGACGCCATTGCACGACAGGCGAATGATCTGAGGCGTATCGAGCAGGGTCAGCGACTCGGTACCCTCGATCTGCTCGGCCAAGTCCACGTAGTCGTCAGACGTCAGGTAGTCCGAGGAGATGGTGTCGACGTCGCCTTCCAGAATCGAGAAGATGTCGCCGGTGATGTAGTCCCCGGAGATGGTGGCGACGTCGTTCTCGAGCGTGGTGAAGCGGGAATCGGAGACGTAGTCGGCAGTGATGGAGTCCACGTCGCTCTGAAGTGAGCCAAGCTCTCCGGAGGTCACATAGTCCGACGAGATGACGTCGAGGTCGCTCTGAAGAGAGCTCAATTCACCGGACGTCACGTAGTCCGAAGCAATCATGTCCACGTCGTTCTGGACAGAACCGAGCTGTCCCGAGGTCACGTAGTCCGAAGAAATCATGTCGACGTCGTTCTGAAGAGAACCGAGCTGTCCCGAGGTCACGTAGTCCGAAGCAATCGTGTCTACGTCGCTCTGAAGTGTGCCCAGCTGACCGGAGGTCACGTAGTCCGAAGCAATCGTGTCCACGTCGTTCTGGACCAGCGACACATCCGACTGGGTCGCGTAGTCCGCGGAGATGGCGTCTACGCTGGACTGAAGGTCCGCAAGTCCGTCCTGGCTTGCGTAGTCTGCCTCTACAGTGGTGAGTCGCCCATCAAGCTCGAGGTCTACGTCGGCCAAGCCACCCACATCTTCCGTGAGCAAGGTGAGGGCGTCAGCGAGAGCCGTGACTTCTTCTGCATCTGCGCCGGAATCCTCCAGCTCAGCAACACGGTCACGGGCGTCCAGAAGGTCGGCCACGAGAGTGGCGACGTCTTCGTAGTCGGGCTGCAGATCGGAGACGCGCACCACGCCCTCGATAGACGCCGCGGTGACGTAGTTGTCAGACACATCCTCCTGAATGGTCGTGAGCGTCTCGGCGGTCACAGCATCGGCCTCTTCCAGAGCCGTCACACGCCCCGCAAGCACTTCGGCTTGCGCTTCGAGCGTCTCCAGACGCGCCGTGAGGTCTGCGGCAGTCGCCTGCACCGAGGCATCAATGGCATCAATTTCGGCGGCGAGCACACCCGCTTCCGCTGGATCAAAACCGTCAAAGCGGGTGCGCAGCGTGTCGAGTTCCGCCTGAAGGGCCTCTTGAGCTGCAGCGAGGTCCGCCGCTTGTTGAGACGATGACGATGCAACCTCAGCTTCCAAGGCAGCCAAACGCTCGTCCCGCTCCTTGCCGCCACAGCCAACCAACACCAAGGCCATCAGGCCCAACCCAGAAAAACGCATGACATCCCCCAAAGATGAGGGTCCTTTTGCCATTTTGTGCGGCACACCGTCAAGGTGTACCGCACATCTGCTAGGTCGCGAGGACCGCATCCGGCTTAGGAGCAAGCAGCCAGCGTCCCGACCGAAGGCGCGCCGTCAACACCGCTGCGACCACAATGATCTCAACAGTGATGCCCAACCACGCTCCAACGGCGCCTAGGCCAAGCGGAATGGCGAGGGCGTAGCCAATGGGAAGCTTCACGAACCACGCAGCCAAGGTCATGGTCACGGTCACAAAGCGAGTGTCTCCAGCGCCAGAAATACCCTGAAACAGGACCATTGCGATGGCATCGAACACCTGGAATCCAGCAGCGATGAACAACAGAGTCGTGGCCAAGGTCGCGACCTCGGGCTCAACACTGAACGGTGCCAAGACAACGCCAGGTAGGAGCCAGAACCCCAAACCACACACCACCATGATGACCGTTGCCACCCGCAGGCCTGCGTAGACAGACTGAGTTGCGGCATCTGGCCGACCGGCTCCAACAGCCTGGCCAGCGAGCACCCCTGCGGCCTGCCCGATGGCATGCCCCGGAAGGAAGCTCACCGACACAATGCGCATGACGAGCACGTGAGCGGCGAGGTGAGCGTTGCCACAGACTGCCAAGATGGCGGTGAAGCCAGCAAAGCTACCGACATCGAGGGTCCAGGCGAATCCCATTGGGAAGCCAAGACGCGCAATGTCCAGGACCAAGCGTCGCGACCACCCCAACGAGGCGCGCCCAGAACGCAGAGCTAGCGGAACAAGGAGCCACGCAGCACCGAGAGCTGTGCCGATGACCGTAGCCAGCGCCGCACCCGAGATGCCCATTGCCGCAATCGGCCCCACACCAAACACAAGCGCCGGCGTCAACACGCCGTTGAGCACGTTGGATACAACGTTTGCGACCATTGGAGTGCGCGTGTCTCCCCGTCCCTGGTACCAAGCCGTCAGGCCGAACAACAAGAACGTGAACACCGCACCAAACAGCATGATGTTGACGTAGGACGCCGCCATCGCCGCCACCTCTACTGTCGCTCCAGATGCCAAAAACACCGGGAGCGACACGAGGGTCGCAGGCAACACCAAGACACCGAAGGCCAGGGCCATGTAGACCGTGTGCCAACCGTAGCGCTCGGCATCGGAGAACCGACCCGCGCCAGTTGCCTGGGCCGTCACAATGCGAGACCCCGACAGAACGCCGAGCCCCATGGCACGGACCAAGTAAAGCCCGGTCACTGCGAGACCGACGGCGGCCAGCTCAGTGGTGCCAAGCCAGCCCACAACCAGAACATCCACGAGAGACGTGCAGGTGTACGACAGCATCGAGACCACGATGGGCCAAGCCAGACGCAGAACGTCCATGGCGCGAACAGGAGAAGAAAAAGAATGTGTTGCCGTCTGCATGACGGACTCCAGTCGTTTCAGACGCCACACGCGTGACGTCGCAGATACGCGTCCACAGACGCGCAAGAATTGCCAAGCGACCTCACCCAAGCGGACGGGTCGACAAAGCAGGAACAGTCGCCGCAGCAACGAAACCGGCGCAGCGAAGACCAACAGGGCGCGCAGATGCACAACCCATGACGGTTCGCTACTCGGAGTTCATTGCTGCCGTTGACCGGTGTTTGAACACCACAATCAACGCTTGCGAGAACATCCGGGGTCGGAGGTCCAGGCACAAACAACGGTCGCAGTCTGATTCAGAACAGACGCTTGCATGTTGTACATAGGGATTCCTCCGTGAGATGGGCCGCCGAGATTACACGGCGTCAACAGCATGTCAACGGATTGTTCCCATTTTCTTTTCGACCGTCAAGACGAACGGCTTCCTCGGCCAATTGCAGCAAGAACGGTCAACACCAACACAAGGCCGCGCCGGACATCTGACGAGAGTGCAAACTTGAACAGGCCCCACACGCCGAGAGTCGGTTGCTCTCGCGTCTTTGCGGCCTCTTCAATGCCCTGACTCGCGCCATCCAGCACCGCCGACAGAGCCTCTGGGTCTACGTTGGCGAGGGTCTTCCCAACCAACAAACCATTGCCCAGCAAGCGTCTGCCGGACTCGCTGTTCATCTGGTCGACGGCGACCGCTGCGACCCCATCCCGGTTGTCGGTCAGGCCGCGAATCAGACGCAGCACGCCAGAATCATGCAAGGCACGTAGGGTCTCGTCCAGGTCGGTCTGTGCCGCCTCCACAACGGGAGGCTCGGGCGTGTAGTCAATCGGACGAGCCATCACCCCACCTCCCGGTAGTCGGGACGCGCCCACTTTCGTTCCACCTCAACACCGGTCTGTGGCGTTGGCGTGTGATTGCGCCAGTTGTTCTTGCCCAAGACAGGCGGCCCGCGCTTGCCCAGCTTCTCCAGCTTGACCGCACACTCTTTGTAGGCGGGCGTGCCGCTATCAGGGTCGACAACACTCGATGTGAGCCGGTTGATGGGGTGGTCCGCGGAGTTCATGGGCATGTACAGCTCATTGCGGTGAACACGGTCCGTCACCACAACTCGCGCCTTGACCCGTCCTCTGCGCGAGACCAAGCGCACCCAGTCCCCGTCCTGTACATCGCGTTCCACAGCCAGCTCCGGCGACACCTCGACGAACGTGTCGGGCACCTTCTCCATGGCTCCCGCGGTGTGTCGCGTCTGATTGCCTACGTGGAAGTGCTCGAGCAACCGTCCATTGTTGAGATGCAGGTCAAACTCGTCGTCCACAACATCGGTCAGCGGCAGCCAAGACACTGGGTACAACCGGGCCTTGCCATCGTCGAAGTGAAAGCGTTCGGTGTACAGCAGAGGCTCGTCCGTTCCATCAGGTGCGACCGGCCACTGCTGACTGCCAAAGTCCTTCAGCCGGTCGTACGACACACCAGCAATCAAGGGTGTGAGGGCAGCGGCCTCATCCATGATGTCCGACGGATGAACGTAGTCCCATGAATGCCCCAAGCGCTTGGCGAGCTCGCACAGAATCACCCAGTCCGCACGTGAGTTTCCAAGCGGGTCTAGAGCCTGGTAGAGCCGCTGGATACGGCGCTCAGTGCTGGTGAATGTGCCGGCTTTTTCAAGGGACGGAGCTCCCGGAAGGATGACGTCCGCATACGCGGCTGTCCGGCTCATGAAGATGTCCTGGACCACTAGGAAATCGAGCTTGGTCAGGGCGTCCTGCACGTAGTTGGCGTTCGCGTCGACCAGGCTCATCTCTTCACCAATGACCATCATTCCCTTGAGTGAACCTGCATGAATCGCGTCGATCATGCCGTGGTTGTCGAGGCCTTTGATGTCAGAGATGGGCGAGCCCCAAGCCGCTTCGAACTTGGCGCGAACAGCGGGGTCAGACACTGGCTGGTACCCCGGGAAGACCGTATTGATACAGCCAAAATCACTCGCTCCCTGGACGTTGTTGTGGCCACGAAGCGGGTACGCACCCGTGCCGGTTCGCCCATAGTTGCCCGTCACAAGCAGCAAGTTGCTGATGGCGGTTGAGGTGTTCGACCCGCCATGATGCTGGGTGACCCCCATTGCCCACAGCGCACAGACAGCGCCCGCACGGGCAATGCGGTCGGCGACGTCGGTCAGCACTTCAACAGACAAGCCGGTATGCTCGCTGGCGTACTCTAAGGTGTACTCGGCCAGGCTCTGAATGAAGGCGTCTACGTTGTTGACGCGCTCGGCTAGGAAGTCTGCGTCATGCAGGTCCTTGTCTAGGATGTACTTGGTGACCGCCTGCAGCCACACCAAGTCTGACCCCGGTGAGGGTCGGAAGAACACGTCAGCGCGCTGGGCCAGCTCGTGCTTGCGCAGGTCCGCAACAATCAGCGTCTGGCCGTTGAGCTTCTGCGCGCGCTTGACCCGTGTTGCCAAGACCGGGTGGTTCTCTGCCGCGTTCGCGCCAATCACCAAGACCAAGTCTGCGGCAGCAATGTCCGAGATGCTTCCCGAGTCGCCTCCGTAGCCAACGGTACGCCAAAGACCCTGTGTTGCCGGCGCCTGACAATAGCGAGAGCAGTTGTCGATATTGTTGGTATGAAACACAGCTCTCGCAAGCTTCTGGGTGAGGTAGGCCTCTTCATTGGTGCACTTGGACGAGCCGATAAACGCCAGCGAATCGTCCCCGTGTTCACCCTGAATCTCACGAAAGCGAGAGGCGATGAGTGACAGCGCCTCGTCCCACCCCACTGGCTTGAACGTGTCCCCATCCCGAACCAGCGGCGTGGTGAGGCGACTGTCGCTGTTGATGTGTCCCCACGAGAACTTACCCTTCACGCATGTGGAGATGCCGTTGGCGGGCGCCTCCAACTTGGGCTCAATCTTCAGGATTTCTCGGCCCTTTGTCCACACCTCAAACGAGCAGCCAACGCCGCAGTAGGTACACACCGTCTTGGTCCGCTCAATGCTCGCGTTGCGGATGGTGGACTCGACGGTCGACAGCGCAAACACCGGCCCGTAGCCGGTGATGGGCTCAAGATGCTTGACCAAGTCAATACCCGGACGCTTCACCGCATCTGGAAGCCCGGTGAACACCCCGGCTTCGCCCAGCATCGTGTTTTCCATGAGCGCATTGCACGGGCACACCGTCACACAGTGACCGCAGGACACACAGGACGACTCGTCAATCGACTTGCCGCCGTCCCACTGGACGCGGGGCTCCGGGCTCTCCCAGTCGATGGTCAATGTCTCGTTGACCTGCAGGTTCTGACAGGCCTCCACACAGCGCCCACAGCGAATGCACTGGTCAGCGTCGTACCGGTAGAAGGGACTGGAGTTGTCGACCTCAAAGCCCTTCTTGGTGAACGGGTACCGCTGGTGCTCAATGCCCAGTGCCTCAGACGTTCCTTTGACCTCGCAGCTGCCGTTGTTGTTGTCGCACAACGTGCAGTACAGCTCGTGGTTGCCCAGAATCCGGTCCATCCCCTCCCGACGCGCTGACACAGCCAAAGCGCTGGTTGTCACAACGGTCTGCCCCTCGGACACCGACATGTCGCAGGAACGAACCAGCTCGCCATCCACCTCGACCATGCAGGTGTCGCAGGTGCGGATGGGGCCCAGAGCGGGGTGGTAGCAGACATGTGGGAAGTCAGGGTCTGCGTCGATCAAAACGTCGACCAGGCGGGCACCTGAGTGGGTGGAGGTGCGCACACCGTCAACGAGGACATCAATCGGAATCTGTTGCATGCGCCGAGTGTACAGCGCACGGACGTTCACCGGCTCAGCGGGCCGCGCACCAGCTCACAAAGTCATCCACCAGACGGTGTCCGAAGGCCAATACACTCGGGTCACCCTCAAATGGAATGCCGTTGTTGGTCGTGAAGGCCGTAGTGGCTTCCGGGTGCGGCTGGAATCCCCAGATGGGGCGTGTGGGATGACCGAAGGCGTCGATGGGCACGTGTTCGCGGTGGCCCAAGTTCACAAAGCCCTCCGGCAAGGCGGTGACCATGTCGCGATGGCTGACGATGACAGGTCCCGAGACGGCCTCTCCCCACAGCCGGTCCGCGAGCAGATGAGTGGTGCGAAGTCCGCGAATTTTTTCGTTGTCCTCACGAACGGCGCCCACCACGCCACCGAGGCGATGCGCGAGGTGCTGGTGGCCGTAGCACAAGCCCAGGACCGGAATCCCCTCGTCGACCTTCGGCATCAGCCACTCGTCCAGCTCGTGTTGCCAGGCTTCGTTGTCATGGACGGACGCACCGCTGCCAAAGATGACGATGCCTGCAATGTTGTCGCTCATGCGATGCAGGGAGTCGGAACCCGCACTTGAGGGTAGATGGTAGGTGGCCGGAAGCGAGCTGGCGCGGGCGATTCGGTTGAAGTTGTGAAGCTCTGGAAACTTGGTTCCGGGGTCAATGACGACAATGTGACGACGCATCAGGGGGACTCTCCAGGGTCGAGCAGTTCGCGCACTTCAGCGGGGGTGCTGACAGGGCGCTGGCAGGTGCCATCAAAACACAAGAAAGCTCGAGCAGCAGCGTCACCGGGAGTCTTGTCCGCCAGCAAGGAGGCGCCGCTCGGCACCGGATGCTCCGCCAACGCCAGAACACCGTCCGGACGAAACGCGGACGACCACGGTGCAGCCAACGCTTGGGCATCTGCGAGGGTACGCCCGACCACCACAAAACTCTTCGCCGGCTGACGCTCCGCTTCGTGGGCCATTGCCAAGGTAGGAACACCGGCAGGAGAGCGGCTAAACCACCGTGATGCCGCCATGAACGTGGCCGTGACCTTGGTGATGTCCGCGCTCGGCGTACCGTAGGTGTCCAGACGCTGGTGGGCCTGAACGGCACGGGCAACACCGCTGGGTTCGGGGCCGTCGGACAGGTCGATCTTACGCACCAACAAGTCGGCGTCCGCACTCATGAACCAGGTACCCGACGTTGGGTCCCACAGCCGACCGTCCATGGCGCTCACAAGACTATCGGCGGCGGTCAACCACTCGGCATTGCCGGTCGCTTCGTACAACTCCATGAGTGCAACAGCCGTGAAGGCATAGTCATCCAGCACCCCATCGGGACTGTTCGCTGCTAGCGTCCGAGGCATCGAACCGTCTTCCCGACGCGCCGCGAGCACCGCAGTGGCGGCGCGTTCTGCCGCTGCTATCCACGAGGGTCGACCGAGCAGCCGTCCCCCACGAGCCAACCCTGCAATGGCCAAGGCGTTGTAGGAGACCACCATCTTGGTGTCGGTCGCCGGCTGGGGTCTTGCCAGACGCGCCGTCATCAGACGGGCGCGCACGGCACCATCGATGGGACTGGCAGACGGGCGCGTGAGCACCGTCGCGCCCTCAAAGTTCCCAGCAGCAGTGATGGCGTGGGTACTGAGTACCGCTGCGGCGTCGTCTCCCAGGACCTCAGTCACTTGAGCAGGCGTCCACGTGTAGGTCGTCCCCTCCTCGCCTTCCGTGTCGGCGTCCTGGGACGAGTAAAACGCGCCAGTCTCCGGGTCCGTCAGCTCACGCATCATCCACGTCGCAATGCCGTCTGCGACGTCGGCAAAACGAGGCTCATCCAGCGCCACAGAAGCGGATGCGTACACGCTCAACAGCTGGCCATTGTCGTACAACATCTTCTCGAAGTGGGGAATCTGCCAGCGCGAGTCAACGGTGTAGCGGTGAAATCCACCACCGAGCTGGTCGTGCACACCGCCACGGTCCATTGCCCACAGTGTGTCGCGCACCACACCGGTCAATGCAACATCCTCATTCAGCAGTCCAAACGCAAGGAGTGCCTCCAGACGAGGTGTCATCGGGAACTTCTTCTGACCCCAGCCACGGGTCTGTGCGTCCCAAGCAGTGAGCAGCGACAACATCGCCGTCTGGGCCACCGACTCTTCCACCTCGCCCGGCGTGACGCGAGCCCGGGCGGCAAGCTGCGTGACAAGGCGCTCGGCGTCTGCGTCAATCTCGCTTCGGCGGGTGCTCCACACATCCGTCACTCGCTCGAGAATCTCGCGAAATCCGGGGCGGCCGCGTCGACTGACCGGTGGGTAGTAGGTGCCCGCCAGGAATGGCTTACGGTCGGGAGTGAGCCAAATACTCGCCGGCCAACCCCCGTTCCCATTGAGGGCATGAACCGCGTCCATGTACACCGCGTCCACATCGGGCCGTTCTTCGCGGTCTACCTTTATAGTGACGAAGTTGGCGTTGAGGTACGACGCGAGCACCGGGTCTTCGAACGATTCCTCTTCCATCACGTGGCACCAATGACACGCCGCATAGCCAATGGACAGGAACACCGGAACGTCTCGCCTAGCCGCTTCAGCAAAGGCCTCATCGCCCCAAGGTCGCCAGTCCACCGGGTTGTGTGCATGTTGGAGTAAGTACGGACTACTGGCCGAAATCAGCCGGTTGGTAAACTCGCCATCCGTCACCATCTCGGATGCAACCCGAAGCACGGGAGCGGGAGGTTCAGTAGGGACGTCGGGGCGGGAGCACGACACGAACAACAGGAAGAGGGGCCAAAACATGCCGACTCCTACCCTGTACATGCGCATGTCGTCGGATATGCGCCTGCCATGTCTCACTACAGCTCCCTCGAGCTGGCCGCTGCCGTAACAAGTGGCTGGCCCGTTCTACATGTCTTCTGCGACGATGAAATCGCCATGCTTACTGCACGCGCGCGCATCGAAGCGGCCCTCGGCGTCCTACCGCAAACGGACGAAATCGAGCCCTGGGACGACAACGAGCCCGACTGGGAGCTGCGAATTCCCCTGCCGCGCGCTGACATTGAGACGGTTGTCACCGGCGCCCTCGCCGCCGAACCGCACCGCATCCGGGTGATAGCCGGCCCCTTGCCCGGCCTGCAATACGACCTCGACCGGGGTCGCCCCGTTGCTGAAGAGTTGGTCTCCGGAATCGTTCAGGCACGCCTGTGGTCGGACCCCGAAGACGGTGGCTCCGGACTGCCGGACCTGCGCCCCTGCCCCGCAGACGCAGATATTGAAGCGCTAGACCGTGACATTGCATTGGCCCTTCAGGCCGGTGGCGTCACAGCTGCATTCCGCTCCGACCGCGGAGATGACACAGTTGTACCCGTCGTTCATCGCCCGTCGGGTCGTCTTGGCATTCGCATCCAGTTCCTCGGAACGGATGTCGACCGGCAGGCAGTTGTCGACGCACTCGCTGCCCTGGTTGCCGAGCGCGCAGCGCACCCGACCATCCGACTCGCGACGGACATGTGCTGGGACGTCGACAATGGTACGGCGTTCACCGTCTGGCTCGTCGCCCCACCCGCCTCTCGCCTTCCCGCCGACGTCATGCAGGCGTGCAAGCCCGGCGAGCTCACCGCCCTGCTCGCCGGTCTAGACGCCTCCACACCGCAGCTTGAAGTACACGTTCTGGCCACCTCGCCAGACCTCAGTGATGCCGCCATTGCCGCCATCAGCGACTTTCCATTGCCCAACGACGTCATGGTCGGAGATGCCCCGCGATGGTTGGGTGAGCCCGCCACCTTTTGCCCCACCTGGCGGTTTGACCAGGACGCCCTACCTGCACGAGCCATCGAAGACTGGGTGGTTCGGGTGAGCCAACACCCTTCTATCGCCCAGGTTCGTGTGGTTCCGAGCGCTCCTCTAGGACTCGAAGAACGGTGGAATGCCAACCAGGTCTCTTGGCGAATGGCCGCAGACATGGCCTTCGTGCGCATCCGCGACCCGCTACTCGACCGAGACCGTCACCCCGAACGCACCCCGGCGGACATGCCGGACTGGGCTCGCGTGTTCGAGGGCATGCCGGGTATTGCCAGCCTTCGCGGCTTTCGTGGCGCCGATGATGGACCGATGGTCGGAGTAAACCTGGTGACTGACGCGATTCACAGCAACGTCCTAGACGGCATTCTGCAGAGCATTGCCGCGCGCAGACCCGCTCAGGTCCGAAGTGTCGCGTGGTGGGCCTACCAAGCTGACCGCGCTACCCTCTACCTTTCCGCCCGCCAAAACCGGCCGTAGGAGATCTCTCTGTTCACCCTCCTCCTAGCGCTCGCAGCCGCCCAAGATGCGCCCTGTGACGACCCGCTCGCCTGCCGCCACTCCTGTGAAGATGGCAGTGCTGCGGCCTGCGCAGTCCTTGGGGATTGGTACGATGCAGGCCATGAGGTACCCGAGGACCCCGCCCGAGCCGTGCGCTACTACCGGCTAGCCTGCACAGGCGACAGCCCAACCGGATGCGCGGGTCTCGGCCGTATGCTTCGCTCAGGGCGCGGTATTGCCGCAGATGCTTCCACTGCCGTGACCTACCTTCAGGGGGCGTGCGGCGATGGTGTCGCCCAGGCGTGCATCGATCTGGGTGACATGTTTGAGCTAGGTCAGGGCGTGGACCGCGACCCTACTGGCTCTGCGCTGTACTACCAGCAAGCCTGTGATCTGGGCGGCGGCGCTGGCTGCTACCGCGTCGGATTCGCCCTTGAAGTAGGCGATGGCCTCGCCATCGATCCGGTACGAGCCGCAGCCGCCTACACCCTCGGATGCGAGTACGCAGACGGGGCCTCGTGCACAGAGCTCGCACGGCTGTACGCAGATGGCTCTGGCGTGCAGGAAGACCCGACTCTTGCTGCCATCTTCTACGACTCCGCCTGCTCCATGGGACACGCTCGTGGCTGCCTGGACATGGGGAACCGGGTGTGGAAAGGCAAGCTGGGGTCCGACCGTCTCGGTGCATTGAACTGGTTCGATCAGGCCTGCACCCTGGGCAATCCACTCGGGTGTCGACAACTTGCCAAGGCGTACAAATCAGGACGCGGCGGGCACCTCCTAGTGGAAGCGGCCGCCGCGTATGAGCGCGGGTGCGCAATGGGTGACGCTGAAGCGTGCCGTCAAGAGCAACGCCTCAGCGAATAGCAGGGCCTACTTAGCGGCTACTGCTTCCTCGACCTCGGCCTGATGGACCACGATCTGGTTGAACGGAATCTCGATGCCTTCGGCATTCAGAGCGTCGTACACAGCCACGCGCACATTGTGCAGCATGTCCAGGTAGTCGTCTGCATCACAGTGGCAGTGAACATCGATGTCCAAAGACGACGCACCAAAGTTGGTGAATGCCACGGCCGGTGCCGGGCTCTGCTTCACGCACTCGGCGCTGGCAGCTGCCTTCTGAATGACGTCGAGCGACTTCTGAATGCTTTCGCCGTAGGCAACGCCAACACTCACGGTGCCACGGATGACGCCCATGGTGGTGATGTTGACGATGGAACCGCCAGTAATGGCCGAGTTCGGAATGATGATCTTCTCGACGTTCAGCGTGTCGAAGGTGGTTGCGAACAGACCAATCTCTGCGACAACACCGGTGTGACCACCCGCGGTGATCTTGTCACCCAGCTTAAAGGGACGGAAGAAGAGAATCATGACGCCAGCGGCGAAGTTGGCGAGCGAGCCCTGTAGAGCCAGACCAATGGCCAGACCTGCAGACGCGAACACAGCAATCAGGCTTGTGGTCTGAACACCAACGCGCTCTAGAGCCGAGATGATGGTTGCGGCCAAGACCACGTACCGAGCAATGCTTCCGAAGAAGCCGGCAAGCTCAGGGGACACCTTGCCGCGAATCGCGGCCTTGGTGACAATGCTCTTCACCCATTTGCTGAAAATCCAGCCAACGATGAGGACGACGACGCCAAGCAGGACCGACAGTCCCATGGGTAGCAAATATTCTAAGGCCCAAAGCCTATACGTTTCGATTTGTTCTGGGGTCATTCAATATCTCCGATAGGGGCAGAAACAACGGACGGCGAGCCGCCATCAAAATTAGAGAATCGACGCAACGATGGCGATGCGGGTCGTTTGGTCGAGCTTGACAAAGTCCGGAACCGGCTGATTGTCAAACGTAAGCTCATGGGAGAAGCGGACCGAGAACTTGTCAGACAGCTTGGCTGACAACGCAGCGTCGTTCAGCAAGCGAAAGTCTTCGAGTTCCACGACGTTCGGGTACAGCTCCAAGGTGTTGGTGAATCCAACACTCTCGCTGAAGTTGTGCGAAAAGCCAGCGAGCAGACGAGCTGCAAAAACATCCTGGTAGTCCGGGTCAAGCGGGCCGTCTGCGGTAGACGCAAAGTTCTCCTGCGCCCAGTCAAATCCAAGCTCAAGCATCAGCTTCGTTGGCTCGGAGTTCACTGCCAAGTACGACACACCGATCTGTTCATGGGTACGTAGGTCAAAGCCTGCGAACCGGTCAACCAAGGCGCCAGCAAGGAAGTACAAGCTGACGCGCTCACCGAGAAAGCGGTCGTACCGAATCTCACTGTTGAAGCGCTGGGACGTCGTCTGACGCCCCTGGTCCTTATCGAAGTCGTCAATACGGCCATTGTCGTTCTGGTCTGTGATGGAGCTACCAAAGAGCGTCTTCACAAACAGGCCAACCTTGTTCTTGCCGGCTTTGTGCGAGCCGAGGATGCCTGCAGACAAGTTGTAGACGTCCGTGTTTCCCGTCGTGATGGAGCCGCCGAGCTCAGCGGAGAGTGTTGTGACCGACTCGTCGAACTCTTGGCCGGCATCTTCTGTACCGACGATATCCTGGGCACTCGCCAAGGAAAGAAGTAGGATTGACCACATATATCACCTCATCAAGAAATTTTTAAGCAGTAACGGAGCGCACCTTAATACAATTCTGACGCTCATTCCCCACGGAGAGAGAAACGAGCAGTACAGATGTGAGTGGCGTGATAGTGTGCGCCGATGATTCTTGACGAGCTCCGAGCCGCGGTCCAGCCCCTAATCGATGACGATTTTGATGAGGTTTATGCAGGCTTTACGAAGTCTACTGGCTCCAGCGACATCGGGGCATTCTTGGTTCATCTTCGCAAGCGAGGCACGCTGACCGAAGAAGAACTGACGATTATTCAAGATGTCTACCCAGAATTGGCCGTTGAAGGCACCCTAGCGCCGACCTCACAAGAGGAACCAGAGGCTCCCGAAACACCGCGCTCTACCACACCGCGTCCAGCCCCTCGTCGACCCCCAACGCGCGCGCCAGCACCTCGCCCCACCGGCCCGCGAAGCCTCACGCCTACCGGGTCTACGCCAAAGAAGCCCACATCCAACAACACCTGGGCCGACTCATCCGCAGCGGTCGACACCGGACTTGTGGACGATTCGTTGCCGAGTGGACTGCGCCGAGCCGGCCGAACAACCGGCTCCAGTCGTCCCCCAGGTAGACCAAAGAGTCGTCCGGCACCCACGGGCTCCGGTAGAAGCACCGGCGGAAGTAGCTTTGTGAGCACAACAGGGTCGCAACGCACCCGTCCGCTCATTGGCCGTGGCTACAAGATGATTGGAGACGTTGGCGAAGGCGCCATGGGCAAGGTGCTGCTGGCACGCGACCTCGACCTCGCCCGCACCGTCGCCTACAAAGAGATGAGCCCGGAAATCGCCAGGAAGCCGGCGCTCTCTGGCAAGTTCTACTGCGAAGCGCAGATCACCGCACAGCTCGACCACCCCAACATCGTCCCCATCTACGCGCTGGACGAAGGTGCGGACGGCCGACTCGCCTACAGTATGAAGTTGATTCGGGGACAAACCCTCGAAGACCTAATTGGCAGCTGCATCACCCAGTACGACAACGGTGCTCGTAGACTCGATGACGAGCACGACCTACCGCTCCGACTCGATGTCTTCCTGAAAGTCTGCGACGCGATGCACTACTCGCACAACCGCGGCGTCATCCATCGTGACCTCAAGCCTGAGAACATCATGATTGGGCCGTACGGCGAGGTCTACGTGATGGACTGGGGCATTGCCAAGGTAATGGCCGCACCCAATGACGGCGGCGCCACGGCATGGGTCACCTTGGACGTACCCGCTCCAGACGAAGGCGAAGTCGTCATTGGCACGCCTCAGTACATGTCACCCGAGCAAGCTGAAGGGAAGACGGCAACGCTGACGCCCAGCTCCGACCAGTACGCTCTGGGCCTCATCTTGTTCGAGCTGGTCTGCCTCAATCACGCAGTCACGGGCAAGACCCCCATGGCCATCGTGATGAAGCAACAAGACGGCTACAAAGAGAAGATGGTTCACTACGCAAAGAAGCGTATCCCGCAAGAACTACGGGCCATCGTAGACAAAGCAACTCAGCGAGACCCTGCAAACCGCTACGAGAGTATTCACGAGCTGTCGGAAGACCTGCGGCGATATGTCCGTGGAGACGCCATCCATGCGCGTCCAGACGGTCCCCTTCAGAAGATTCTCCGCTGGGTGGGCAAGCACCGCGAGCTCACCCTCTTCGGTATTCTCGCTGGTGCGTTTCTGTCGGCCATGGTCATCTTGAGCGGCATTACGTTCGGTTACTACCAGCGGACGGTCGACCAACAACGCCAAGAAGCGCTCAGCGAGGTCCTCTCAGCCGTAGGACTGCAGGCCGCAGGTGTTGACGGTCAATTCGTCCGGTATGAGGGGTTGCTCGGGATTGTAGCCGCTTCGGCCTCCGAAATGCTTGAACGAGACGCAAGCGACAGCGCACCGGTCTACTTCACACACGCATTCGACGACGCAGACGGTATCTACACCTCCCCCGTTGGCGAACAGCAGACCTACTCGGAACTGCTTGAGCTCCGTGACAGCAGCCGGTACGGCCAACCCGTCTCCTTGGCCTACCCCGCATTCCTGCGCGCTCCCGGAATGGGCGCCGACCGAGCCATGTCAGATGCCCAGCATCTCGAGCCGCTACGCCGAACTCAGCGTCGAATCCTTCTGCGCAGTCACACCGAAGAAGCCCAAGGCCTCCCGCCACGGCGAGCAGAGCGACTCATTCTGGACCAGGGTGTGCCCATCGCGTGGGTTCATGTGGGATTGCAAGGCGGCCTCTATGCCGGCTACCCCGGACATGGTGGCTACAATGAGAGCTTCGATCCTCGTGAACAACCCTGGTACAAGCTGGCAACAGGCGAGTCCGGCAGTCAGTTCAGTCGCGGTGTCCGAGGCCCACAATGGGGTGCCCCCTACGTCGACCCAACCGGCCTAGGACGCATTCTTCCGAGCGCCATGGCCATCGTGAATGACGAAGACCAACTCGCAGGTGTCGCCGCCATCGAGCTCACGTTCGAATACGTCATCGACGAGCTCATGGAGATTCCGGAACTCGTCGGCAAGTCTGAGGCCTTCCTACTGGATGAAGCCGGACGCGTCGTTGTTCGCTCAAGCCAGCGAGACTCTTCTGCGTCCGCAGCAACCTCTCGAACACTGCGCATGCCTGCCTTCCAGGTCGATGAAGTCGTTGACGCCATCACCACTCAAGGCCGCCGTAGTGGCTACCTGGAGACGGAGGTCAACAACAAGGACACGCTGATTGTCTGGCAGCGTATGGAGAGCTTGGGCTGGTTCTACGTCGTTCAAGGCGAATCGAGCAAGCTGCTCCGGCAGTGACACGGCGGGTCCCAAGCGTCCCCCTCCCGAGCCGACGGTACGTGCCCGGCACCATGCCTCACCCAAGGCACTTGGGCGAGTCCGCCATTCCACCGCTACCCCTAGCGACGGCGAACTCAGTCTGGACCGACACCCGCTGGTTGTACGGATTGGACCTCTTTGATGCGGCCTTCTACTGGGAAGCGCATGAGGTCTGGGAAGAGCTGTGGCACACCCTGAACAAGCAGGTCCCCAACGCCCAAGTCATTCAAGGCATGATTCAGCTCGCGGCTTGTCTATTGACGGCAGAGTTGGGTCGAAGTGCAGCGAGCGAGCGCCTCCTTACACGAGCCCGAATCAAGCTTGAGTCCGGCCAAAGCAAGACCCATCCAGCCTACGCCGACGTCTCATCGGCCCTCGAACGCGTCCAAGGAAGAATGGGTCAGGGGTAGTCGTAAAAACCAAGATGAAACCGAATATTGCGCCAGTCGCAATGGACGACGAGGCCCAGCTCTTGCACAAAGCCAGCACCGTTGGCCCGGCACGCCTCCGCCACCTCGGGCAGTGTGGCTAGGGTCGCGCGAAGGCGAAATCCATCTCCATAGATGTACCGGTCGTACGGTCCGCCGCCATCAGAACCGTTCTCCGACGGCGAACGATAGCCACGCTCAACAATAATCGGCCCCAACGCATCTCGAACCGCCTGGAGCCGTACGACAGACTCCGGCTGAAGCACCATGAGGCTACCGTCTGTCGTCACAAGGTCGGACAGCTGGAAATTGGGGGCAATGAACAGGTCCAAGTCAGCCGTCTCAAGATCAATGAACGCGCGTGGTTCGCGGAACTGCGGACTTCCCTGGAAAGGCACCGGGTAGGCGTAGTCACTCGGCAGAGAAGCCGGCTCCACCAAATCCAAACACAGCAGCCCTAGACCATCCACCCCTGGAAAGCAGGCCTCGGGCGCGGGCGGCGGCTCAGTGTCTGCCTCGGTGTCCAGTTCAGTGTCCGGCTCACGCTCAGTATCCGCCTCGGTATCGACATCCGGCTCAGTGTCGATGTCGGTGTCTCCCGTCGTGTCTGTCTCCACTCCGCTGTCGACCGGAGCCTCCCGCACCTCACCGTTGGCCGACAGACCGGTCAAACATGCGGATGACGCGAGGAAAGTGAGAGCAGACAACTGACGCATTCGTGGCGAACCTCCCGATGGTCGCGCCGCACCCGGTACCGAGTGCGCGCCGACTCGCAGCCGGCCCATGGACGGGCGTTCAGTCCCGTGGTGCAATCCCCACATGCCACACGAACACCCCGTCCGCATCTACTACGAAGACACCGACCACTCGGGCATTGTCTACCACGCCAACTACCTGAAGTACTTTGAACGGGCCCGTGAGCACGTCCTAGACCCGGACGAGCTGGTCCGGATGTTCGAAGAAGACGGTATCGGCTTCGTGGTCTACAAGATCGAGATGCACTTCAAGGCGGCAGCTGTTCACGGCGACGTGCTCACCATTCGTTCCGTTGTCGAGAGCGGGAGCCGGTACCGGGTCGTGTTCGACCAATCTGTCTGGCGCGGTGACACGCTGCTCGTTCAGGCCACCATTCAGCTCGCCTGCGTGGACCCCAATGGAAAGCTGGTCCCCGTCCCCGACTCAGTAATGACCGGCATTGAAGACCAGAACGGCTAGACAAAAAAAACCCCAGCATTGCTGCCGGGGCCATTTTCAGAGAGCGACTGACTACTCGGCGCGGAAAGCAGCCTTGTAGAAGTAGAAATCAGTGCCATCGTCGCCAACAAATCCGCCACCGAACCAGCAGCCTTCATTGTTGTGCAGGTCGCCGTCAACGCGGCCACTGATAGGCATGGACGATTCGTAGTCCGAGCCGGCGTAGGCGTCATCCGAGTGGATAGCGAGCAGAACGACGCGGGCGCCATCTTCGAAGTCGGAGATGGTGGATGCGCCGGACGGGCAAGACGTCGTTCCGCCGCCAGCAACCGACGGAATCAAGAAGCTTGTGTCAATGCTGCTCGAGCCGCCACAGGCCAGAGTGAAGAAAAGGCCGACGCCAGCGGCTGCCACGAGTGCGGTGCGAGTGATCATATCAAATCTCCGGGAATGCAGCCCTCGAAGGGCGGGGACGGTCCAAGTTCGGGCCTATATGAGCCGATTGGACCAACATTGCAAGTACACGATGCTGTCGAACACTCAAAGGCGATCAAAACGCGATACCTCCCGGCCCCAACGAGAGGCCAAGTATGACGTGGAGCCCGAACGACTGGCATGGGCGCCCCATCCACCAACAACCAGAGTACGGCGACCCCGCCGAGGTGCGTCGCGCCCTCGACCAAGTCCGCCAGCTCCCGCCGTTGGTACACCCTGGAGAGGTTGACGCGCTGCGTTCGCACCTTGCTGATGTCAGCTTAGGCAGACGTTTCTTGTTGCAAGGCGGTGATTGCGCTGAGCGGTTTCGTGACTGCAACATGCAGGCCATCGAGTCCAAGCTCCGCATTCTGCTTCAGATGAGCCTAGTGCTGACCTGGGGTGCACGCATTCCGGTCGTCAAGGTAGCCCGCATGGCTGGCCAATACGCCAAGCCACGCAGCAGGCCGACCGAGATCATCAATGGTGTCGAGGTCGCATCGTACAGAGGCGACCACGTCAACGACCGCCCAGCAGACAAGCGAGCGCCAGATCCCGCACGCCTCGTCCAGGCCTACTTCCATTCCGCAGCAACGCTCAACTACGTGCGTGCTCTGCTCGATGGTGGCTTCGCCGACCTCCATGAGGCCGACGACTGGGACCTCGGATTCGTTCGAAACACGTCCCGCCGCGGCCAGTACGAGGCCTTGGTCGAACGAATCTTGGACGCCATGTCCTTCCTACACACGACCGGTGCCTCTGCAGACCCAGCACTGCGAACGGTCGAGCTGTACTCGTCTCATGAAGGCTTGCTCCTTCCCTACGAAGAAGCACTGACCGAGAAGTTCGACGATGGTTGGTACAACGTTGGTGCCCACTTCCTCTGGATTGGCGACCGCACCCGTCAGCTCGACGGTGCGCATGTCTCGTACTTCAGCGGACTCCGCAATCCCATTGGCGTCAAAGTCGGCCCCTCCATGGAGCCAGATGAGCTTGTAGAGTTGCTCGACGCCCTAGACCCCGACCGGGTTCCAGGGCGAATCACGCTCATCACACGGTACGGCGCGGACCGAATTCACGACCTCCTACCAGGGCACCTCAAAGCTGTTCAGGCGGCCGGACGCCTTCCCGTGTGGTCGTGCGACCCTATGCACGGCAACACGCGCTCGACCGACAACGGCTTCAAGACCCGCGAGTTCAGCAACATTCGCCGCGAGCTCGGTGCAGCCTTCCAGATTCACGCTTCCCACGGATCAGTACTTGGCGGCGTGCACTTGGAGCTGACCGGAGAAGACGTCACCGAGTGTGTTGGCGGACCGCAGGAGCTAGACGAGCAAGACCTGCCCCGCAGCTACGAGACCTTCTGCGACCCACGTCTGAACTACGCGCAGAGCCTAGAGATGGCCTTCTTGATGGCGCAAACGCTACAACACCATCGCACGGATGACGTATCCGGCGCTCCGCTGCGGTAGGATACGCCGCTCATGAGCGACTCAGACTCCGATCCAAACGAAATGACGCTGACCGGCACCCTGTTTGCCGGAAAATTCGACGTGGTGGATCGCATTGGCGAAGGCGCCATGGGGAACGTCTACCGAGCGCGTCACCTGCCAACCGGCGAGTGGGTTGCGCTCAAGCGATTGCACCCGGAGCACGCCAGCGACGAAGAGGTCACTGCCCGGTTCAACCGTGAGATGGAGGCCACCGCGAATATTCGGCATGAGAACACCGTCCGCGTTGTGGACTACGGCGAATCGGACGGGTCGCTGTACTTGGCCATGGAGCTCATCGAAGGACGTAGTCTAGATGACGTGCTCATTGACGAAGCGCCGCTGCCAGCACGTCGGGTTGCTGACATTGGACGCCAGATTGCAAGTGCGCTCGTCGGCGCTCATGAACGCAACTTCGTCCATCGGGACCTCAAGCCCGAGAACATCATGCTCACGGTGCAAGACGGTGTGTCGGACTTTGTGAAGGTCCTGGATTTTGGCCTCGCAGCCCTAATAGACGACGAGAGCACCAAGGCCGCTCGATTGACCGCCCAAGGGCTGCGGGTTGGAACCCCGTTGTTCATGGCTCCCGAATACATTGAGGGAACTCACAGCGACCATCGTGGTGACCTGTACGCCCTCGGCGTTGTGATGTACATGCTGGTTGTCGGCAAAGCACCGTTCCTAGGGTCTGGCTACCAGCTGCTCACCCGCGCGGTCACCGAAACCCCCATTCCGCCCTCCCAGCAGCCGTCCGGCTGTGAGCCCTGGCTAGAGTCCATCATCCTGCGGCTGATGGAGAAGAAGCCCGGAAAGCGTATCCAGACTGCAGAGGAGGTCGAGCGACTGCTCTCGTCTCAACAGGCAGTGACGCTCTTTCCATTCGAGCGTGAGGAAGCCACGCAGTCTTCAACTCCCCCACCGTATTTGGAACGTCCAACGCCAGCATCGATGCCTCCGCAGAAGAGTTTCACTCCGCCTAGGCGCGCCCACTACTCGCCTCCAGTGCAAAAGGGCGGCTACGGTCCCCTCATCCTTGGGGCCGCATTGGTGTTGGGGTTCTTCGGCTTTGCCATTGGCATCTTCTTGCTCTGGCCGGTCCTCTACCCCTCGTGAAACGCGTAGCGGCCCTGCTGGTGCTCGACCGCACTCGACCCCCGCCCCCCATTGCCTCGCTGCCAATGGGCCGCGCCGCGGTGGCGCTCTTGAGAGATGGCATCGAGGTCATTCTCGCCGACCAGGCATCCAACGGGCGCGTGAGTGGCTTTGTCGCCACCCCCACCGCTTGGCTACCCATCCAAGACGCTGTTGTTTGTGGCGTCTACGACCGGTTCCCCATGCCACGCTTTCCACAGCGGCATGCCCAGCTTGTCCAACAACTACATGGCATTCCCCTTGGCAATCCGGTCTCACTCCGTGCGCTGTCGCGGGACAAGCTCGCAAGCCAGCGACACCTCGAAGCCCGCGGGGTGGTCATGCCTACCGTGGTGGACATGACAGGTGACGTTCAGGCCATGTTGCGAGACTGGGGCGTCGCCTTCGCGAAACCGCAATTTGGCGCTGTGGGTGTGGGTGTCGAGCGCGTGGTTCCGGGAGATGACATCGCTCCAACCCGCCCAGGTGCCTTGGGTGTACACGAGCCCACCCTGCTGCAGTGTGCCGTACGTCCCCCAGAAGGCTGGGCCGGTATTGCCACGCGAACGGTCGTTCAACGCGATGCACAAGGGGTGTGGATCGCCGGTCCCCCCGTCGCCCGTCGTTCCCGCATTGATGCCGTCGTCAACGTGGCCCGAGGCGCATCTGCGGACGCCGCCGAGGACGTGCTGCCCGCTCAAACCGTCCGGGCTCTTCAACTCACCGCCATTCGCTGCGCACAAGCCTTGGCCGACCACCCCGACGGCGCTGACCTACTCGAGCTTGGGGTGGACGCGATGATCGACCCAGAACTAAACCCCTGGGTCATCGAGCTCAACACCCGTCCTTGGGGACGACTATCGGCGCTGTACGCCAACGACCCCGAACGGTGGAGACAGGCTCACGTGGACCTCTGCGCCCGCCCCTTTCGCTACCTCGCTGGCCGTCGCACGCACATCCGATAGCAGTGGCAGCCGGAGGTTCGCATGCTGTTTCTGTTGTCCCCTGCCAAGACACTGACCGAAGGCCCTGTCCTAGACGCTTTCCCAGCCACCGAGCCCGTCCTGGTGGATGACGTTCGCATTCTCCAGAAGAGCGTGCGCGCACTCACCACGTCAAAGCTGAAGACCCTCATGGGCATCAGCGACGACCTCGCCACGCTCAACCGCGAGCGACACCAGCTCCTGGTCCCCGAGCCCACAACTGACCAAGCTCGCCAGGCCATGTTCCTGTTCGCCGGTGATGTGTACCGCGGCCTAGACGCACAGAGCCTGGCAGACCAGGACGTCCTGTGGGCCCAGGACCACGTCGGCATTCTCTCGGGTCTGTATGGCGTCGTTCGGCCACTCGACCGCATTCAACCGTACCGCCTCGAGATGGGCACGTCGCTCAAGACCCGCCGCGGCACGTCGTTGTACGCCTACTGGGACACACGCATTGCAAAGACCCTCAACGCATGGTCTGTCGAGCACGGTCACAAGAGCATCGTGAACCTTGCGAGCAACGAGTACTTCAAGGCCGTCAGCAAGAAGACCCTCTCCGTGCCCGTCATCACCCCTGTCTTCAAAGACACCAAGGATGGAAAGACGCGCATCTTGAGCTTCTTCGCCAAGCAGGCTCGCGGCGCCATGGTGCGCTGGGCGGCCATCAACAAGCCCACTAGCGCCAGCGAACTCAAGAAGTGCACCGCCATGAATTACCGGTATGACGACGCGCTCTCGACCGAGACCCAGTGGGTGTTCACCCGCAAGCAGCCGCCCCCCGTCAACGGGTAGCTAGACCAGCTTGCGGTGCGTAAAGGCACGCTCTCCCGCCGAGAACGGTGCCACCGTGTCGCCCGTTCCCGTCAGCTTGAACCGGGTGGTCAGGAGGCCTTCCACGCCGACCGGTCCACGCGCGTGGATTCGACTGGTGCTGATACCCACCTCTGCGCCGAGTCCGAACCGGTAGCCGTCAGCAAAGCGGGTGCTGGCGTTGATGAACACGCAGGCACTGTCCACGGTGTTCTGGAACTGCAGTGCCGTCTGGGTATTGTTGGTAACGATGGCCTCGGTGTGCCCACTTCCGTAGGTGTGGATGTGCTCAATCGCAGCCTCCACGCTGTCCACCAGCTCCACGGCAACGCGAAGGTCTCCGTACTCAAACGCCAACGACGACGCGCGCGGTAGATCTGTACGAACACCCGCTGCCTCGGGTCCGACGAACACCGTCACACCCGCCGACTCCAGCGCACCGACGAGGCTCTCGCCCAGGGACGCCCAAACCGCTCGGTGAATCAGCAGTGTCTCCATGGCATTGCATGCTGCGGGGTAGTCGAGCTTGGAGTCGAGGACGATTCGTAGCGCCATGGCAGTATCAGCGGATTCGTCTACGTACACATGGCAGATGCCGTCGGCATGCCCAAGGACGGGAATGCGTGTGTTCGCCTGAATGTGACGAACCAAGGCGTTGGAGCCGCGCGGAATCACAAGGTCAATCACATCGTCCAGCTCCAAGAGCTCGGCAATGTCCGACCGGGAATGGACCAAGCCAATCACGTCCGCTGACACGTCGGGGGCAAGAGCCTGTGTCAGCACCGCGTGAAGGACAGTATTGCTACGACGCGCCTCTTTACCGCCTTTCAGCACCAGGCCATTGCCCGAGCGTAGCGCGAGCGACGCAATCTGTGGAAGCGCATCCGGGCGCGACTCAAAGATGATGAGCAACACGCCAAGGGCGGCGGTCTCTTTTCGAAGCACCAGCCCATCCGCCAGCTCCGTTGTGTGAATGACCCGCCCCAACGGCTCATCCGCGTCGGCAATGCTGCGAATGCCAGCCGCCAGAGTCCCCAGCTTCGCCTCCGTCAGCGGCAGTCGATCTGCGGACGCTTGGGCCAGCTCGCCAGACTCCACTAGGGCCTGGGCGTCTGCCACATCGAGAGCGTTCTCCGCCAAGATGTGCTCTGCATTGTCCACAAGGGCCTGGGCCATGCGGTGCAGTGCCGCGACGCGTTGGTCGGTGGTCAGAGCTTGAAGAGCACGGCCGGCACGACGCGCGGCAACAGCAGTTTGTACAACGGTCATGCGTCGCCTCCGGTGCGTAGCAGCACCACATTGTCTCGGTGAATCACCGCACGCTGGCCACCGGTTCGACCCACAACGGCCCGAAGACCGTCCGAACTCAACGTGCTCAAGCCACGTCCAAACTCAGGACCATCCGTCGTGGCCAACGACACCACGGCGCCCTCTGCGAAGTCGCCGGTCACATCCACAATACCCGCTGGAAGCAGAGACGCCGCACGCTCGACCAGTGCGCTACGAGCGCCCTCATTGACCCGAACGACGCCCTCCGGTGCGGTGGCGTAGGCAAGCCATCGGCGCTTTCGAGACAGTCCGGGTGCCGCTGGGAACCAGGTACCCACGTCGTCTCCGATAACCACACGCCCGACGACTCCCGGCTCGTCTCCAGAGGCAATCACCACGTGGGTGCCACCGTGCGCGCCAATCAGTGCCGCCGAAATCTTGGCGCCCATACCGCCTCGACCTCGCGCAGAGACCGCTCCAATCGTGACCGACTCGCCTTCCCACGTCGCAATTCGCTCGGCCCCTTCGGACCCAGGAGGTGCGGTGTGCACACCGTTCACGTCGCTCAGCAGCACGAGCAGGTCGGCGTCCGTGCCGGCGGAGACCAAGGCAGACAGCTGGTCGTTGTCGCCGAAGACGCGGTCCCGAGCCACCGCAAGCTCAGTCGTGCTCACCGTGTCGTTTTCGTTGATGATGGGAACCGCACCCGCGTCCAACAGGCGCTCCAACGTCGCATGCAGGTTCAGGTAGCGTTCACGGTTCAAAAAGTCGTCTTCGGTAAGAAGAATCTGGGCAACGGGGTGCCCCATGCGCGTCAGCAGACTGTCCCATGTCGCAACAAGGGCGCCTTGCCCCGCCGCCGCACACGCCTGACGGTCGACAACGCCGACCGGCACAGCATCCAGACCCAGGCGTCCTGCTCCAAGGCCGATTGCGCCCGAGCTCACCACCATGACCTGGTGACCTGATGCGATGAGGTCGTGGATGTCTTCGGCCAAGGCCCCCAAACGGCCAAGTGCCAACCGACCATCGGGTCGCGTAACGACACCCGTTCCAACTTTGATGACGATGCGGCGCACCGCACCTAGGGCTTGCGCTCGAGTGTTCATCTTCAGCGCTTACCGCACTCAACCAATGATGTCACCGGACGAGCGATCTAGTCCTGCGGACGCGTGGTTCGCTCGAGGGGCAAGCTGACCGCGAACACAGCGCCACGGAAGTCCAGAGCCGACGAATCGAACGGGCTCTGACCGTAGAACACCATCTGCACACTGTCCGACAGCGGGAGCTGCGGGTAGTCGATCAGCCGAGAAGCTCGCTCAGAGACCTGCTCTTGTGCACGCCGTGTGCGTCCGACAAAATCCTCGTAGCTTGTGGCTCCCTCTAGGTACGCTGCGTGAAGTGTCGCTGTGCAGTCCCGCTGCATCATCGCAAGCGACTTGGCAGCATCCGCCAAGCACGCCTGAAGGTCCCGGGGGGAGTTCATTGCCGCCCGCGCCAACGTCCACACCCGAATGGCATTCGCACCCTCCAAGATGGTCCGGTAGACCTTGGCCTCAGCTGGCTTATCCGTCATCGCTTGCATGCATCATCCCGCGCTGGTTGCACAACGCATCGGCCCACATGTGCGTCAGGTGAAGGGGCAACACTGTGGGAGTTCTGCTAGGGTCCTCGTCCCGCAAACAGGAGGCCACCATGGGTCTATTTTCGTTCGTAAAGTCCGCAGGTCGCAAAGTTGGAATGTTTGGAGGCGCAGCCGCCGCTGAAGCCGAAGTCAAGGCAGCAGCCACCAAGTCGAAAGACGAGGCGAAGGCCGATAATGATGCATTCGCAGCACAGCTCCGCAGCGTAGTGACCGAGCTCGGCCTCGAAGTGAGCAACCTCGGCGTCAGCTTCGCCCCCGACACCGCAACCGTCACCGGTACTGCCAAGACCCAGGCCGGCCGCGAAAAGATCATCTTGGCCATCGGCAACAACGCCGGCGTCGGCCAGGTCGACGACCAGATGGCCGTCGAAATCCAAGCACCACCGGCCATCTTCCACACGGTTGAAGCAGGCGACACCTTGTCCAAGATCTCGCTGTCCCAGTACGGCGTCATCCACAAGTACGACGATATCTTCGAAGCCAACAAGCCTATGCTCAAGCACCCGGACGAAATCTTCCCGGGGCAGGTGCTGCGCATCCCGCAGATCAAGACCGTCCTGCACACGGTCGCTGCAGGCGAGACCTTGGGCTCAATCGCCAAGCATTGGTACGGAAAGGCTGGCCGCTACAACGAAATCTTCGAAGCCAACAAGGACATCCTCAAGGACGCCAACAGCGTAGCCGTGGGTCAGGTCCTGGCGATTCCATCGACCGACCCCGCGTAGTTCGCCCTATCGACGGTTGAGAGTGCCCATGCGCCCGCGTTGAAAGCGGGCCATGGCTGCACGAATCCCGTCGGCACTATCGGCGATGAACGGACCGTAGCGCGCCACGGGTTGATGTAGCGCTCGGCCGACCATCACCAACGCTTCGACGGGCCCATCCCCGCCAGCAACCAGCTCAATGGATGTGCCGTCGCCTAGTCGTGCGACGTGCCCAGCTCCAAGCGGTCTGGACTTGGCTCCAAGGTACAGCTCGCCATGCCACGCCAACACCAGGGGATTGCGGCCCCCTGAAATCGTGCCCTGCCAGCGGGCCCCCTTGGCCAGAAAGACATGGTAGATATCGACTTCTGCCAAGGTCTGGATGGGACCAGCGACGTCTCCCAGAAACCCGGCCAAGACGCGTACACGCACGTCCTCGTCAACGGTCACCACGGGTACCGTCTCGGCTCGGACTTTCTGCAGCTCAGGCTCGTCCCGCCATGAGCGCTTGGGCATGGACACCCAAAGCTGTGCCGCGTGCAGGCGTCCACCGGTGTTGTCGGTAGCCAACACAACTTCGTCATGTACGACTCCCGCCCCGGCGCGCAGCCAGCCGGCATCGCCAGGACCGACGGTGATAGAGCTTTGAGAGCCGAGCGAAGCGCGTTGGTGAACAGCGCCTTCCCGTACCAAGGTGAGCACTTCCACATGACAGTGCGGATGCGGCTCGACTCCCGGCGCTTCGTCCGGCATCAGTGACACAGGCCCCCACACGTCCAAGAGGGCAAACGGGTCTGCGCCATCGAACTGTGGGGTTGGAAAGAGCCTACGTAGCGGGAGAGTGCCCTCGGTAGCAGCGATACCCTCCCCCAAGGAGACAACGTCACAAGGCTGGGCTGCTCGGGGCAATGAAAACGGATTCATACAGCGGCCCTATCGCATCGTCACTTGCGGTACCGTGGCGCCATGCTCGTATTTCTCCTGATGATGGCCTTCGCAAAACCCGAGCCGGAAGATTTCGAACCCGCTCCTGACGTGGAGTCGTGGGAGCGAGTTGGCTACGGATGGGGAGCCGTTCCGGCAGTCAACTACAACAGCGACGAAGGATTCGGCTTTGGCGTTGTTGCCAATCTGTACCGCTACAATGGGACTTCTGCTCCATACAGCTACAATCTCGGCGCGCAGTTCTTTACGACCACAAAAGGTATCCACAACCACCGGGTTGAGATTGACGCGCTCCGGGTCGGCGGGTCCCCTCTCCGTCTCACCGCTCGCGTGCAGCTCGCCGTCACACGCGCTGCCAACTTCTGTGGATTCGGATTCGACGTCACCTGCGACCCCGCTGTAGCAGAGCAGGCAGCCGACGCCCTGGCCCTCACTGGAGAGGACCGCGACACCTTCACCAGTCGCTACTACAAGGCCCGCTGGGTACGTCCCTACGCCTTCGTCAATGCTCGCTACGCCATCGACCCCATGCCACACCGTGTGGAGTTCTTCGGTGGCGTACGTGTCGAGTGGCACCAACCCGGCGATTTCACCTCCAGTGAACCGTTTCCCGACTCGTTGTACGCAACCGTTTTTCCCGAGGGTGAAACGGGGTTCCTGTCCGTCCTTCAGGCCGGCGTGATGGTGGACAATCGCGACAATGAACCGGCACCACATCGCGGGTACTGGATTGAAGGCAGTGTGCGTGGCGCGGCCCCTTACTGGGGCAGCAACTGGTCGTTCTTTGGCGTAAACACCACGCTCCGTGGCTACGTGCCGCTGACCAAGGACGAACGGGTCGTTGGCGCAACTCGCGTGGTGTTCGACGGTTTTGTGGGCGATGCTCCTCTGCGTGAGTGGGCCAACCCTGGCGGCTCTGCACTGTACGAGGTCTACGGCTCCTTGAACGCGGGGCGTGGCATCCGCGCTCGCCGCTATCTGGGTCGAGCGCGAACCCTCGTGCAGCAAGAGGTCCGTTGGACCTTTGTAAAAGCGAAGATTGGCAGTGTGCCCGTTGACCTGACGGTCCTGGCCTTTGCAGACGCAGGAGTGGTGGCCGAAGACTGGTCAGACCTCGGTGCCGCCTTCGCTGAGCCCCTCGTCGGCACAGGAGCCGGACTACGAATCGCAATTGATTCGAACTTCATCATCCGAGCAGACGTCGGTCTGAGTGCCAAAGAGAATTGGGCCCCTGGCGTGTATATCGACCTCGGAAACCTGTTTTAGCAACGCAACACCCGCGAGTGGGATGCAGGCGAACAAGCTGTTCAATCGAATGATTAGAACACCATGGGTTTTTGACAGTATCTCCTCAGGCTTTGCTGGTAGCGTCCGACCTCCTCACAAACCGGAGCCTACCCATGGAAATCCTCTCCATCCGCTCACTGACTGCCCTCGCGGCCATTTCGCTCTTTTCTGCGGGATGTGAGACGGACCCGCTGACCCGGCCAATCAATGAGGTGGCACCTGCTGTACCGCAGACCCTGGATGATGCAGCGTCGGAGTGGGACATCCCCATGGAAGTGCTGGCGGCGATTGCTGAAGCCGAGACCGGCTTCCAAGCCCTCGACTTCCACGAAGAGTTCGAAGGCCAACCGCAACGCATTGGTCTGATGGGCATCCCCGAAGCGCACCTCGCAGACGCCGCTGCACTCGCTGGCGTCTCCATCGATGACGCGCGCACCGACTCTTCGGCCAACATCGCCGCCGCCGCTGCCCTTCTCGACAGCTGGGCCGGAGACATTGACCGTGGCGTCATTGGAGCCTGGGACGACGTACTCGCCACCTACTCAGACCTCCCAACAGATGACGCCGCCTTCTACGTTCACGACGAAATCTACCGCCGCATCACACGCGGTATTCGCCTAGAGGAACTCGCGACCACACCATGGACAGGCCGCCCAAGTTCGACCCCACCCATCGTCAACTTCAACAGTGGCGGTGACCACCCGTACGTCCGCTACCGTCCATCGCCCAACAGCAGCTCACGTCCATCCGGCTCCGCTGGAAACGTCTCGGCCGTCATCATTCACACCTGTGAAGGCGCTTACACCGGCTGTTGGAGCTGGTTGTCCAACACGCGTTCGGGCGCCAGCGCACACTACGTGGTCAACGACGACGGAAGCGAAATCACCCAGCTTGTCCCCGAATCCCGCAAGGCCTGGCACATCAGCGCCACTTACGACTGCGACCGCAACAGCGGTGAGATGTGTGAGCGTAACGGTGCTTCATCCAACAACTTTACCGTTGGCATTGAGCATGCGGGCTCAGGTTCACAGTCGTCTTGGCATCCAGGCCTCATTGACGCCTCGACCCAGCTGGTCTGCGACATCACCGAATCGCACGATATCCCGCGCGATAGCTACCACATCGTTGGCCACGGCCAACTCCAGCCGTACAACCGAACCGATCCAGGTCCCAACTGGCCATGGACCGCATACCTGGCCGAAGTACGCCAGCGCTGCGGTGACACAACGGACTCAGCCAGAAGTGAAGGCACTGCCGGAAGTACGCCCCCCTCCGCAGCCGAAGCCGGTTCGGACACCTTCGTTATCGACAGCAACGACGGCCGCAACATTCCGGGTCGCACCCGCATGGAAGTGTCGGGCAACTGGAACTCCAGCGCCAACGTTCGTGGCTACTACGGCACTGGATACTGGTGGCGCACCACCGGTGCTTCCTCTGACGCCGCAGAATTCAGTTTCCTCGGAGATGCCGGCTGCTACGCAGTTGACGCCTGGTGGAGTGCTGGCTCGGACCGGAGCAGCGCTGCACCGTTCGTCATGCTCGACGCCGCTGGCAATGAGCTTGGACGGACCTCCGTTGATCAGCGTTCCAATGGTGGACGCTGGAACGGCCTAGGTTCCTTCAACTTCACCAACGGCTGGAACACTGTGGCCCTCTCCCGCTGGACTACCGCCAGCGGTGTGGTTGTCGCGGATGCCGTCCGGGTGCGGCCGTCGACCGATTGCTCGGCCCCCGCTGTGGACCCCACGCCCGAACCGCCAGCGCCGCCCATCGACTGGACCATCGACAGCGACAACGCTCGCAACACCAACGACTATGGCGTGGAGTACTCCAATGGTTGGACCTCGAGCGCGTCGACTCCTGGATACCTCGGAACCGACTATGTCTGGCGTGAAACCGGCAATAGCAGTGACCCTCTTATCTTCCGCTTCGACCTAGACCAGCCCACGCAGCTCCGCGTTGAGGCCCGCTGGACTGCTGGCGCAAACCGCAGCACCGCTGCCCCGTTCGTCATGTTCGATTCAAGCAGCAACGAGGTCGGACGCGCGTACGTTGACCAACGTGCCAACAATGCCACTTGGGTCACCCTCGGTACCTACGACTTCACTTCAGGTCGCAACGAAGTGGCGCTGAGCCACTGGACGTCTGCTGGAAATGTGGTTGTGGCAGACGCCATCCGCGTGCGCGAGGTTCGCTGATCGCAAGGCGCTGGTCCGCAAGCTTCCTGGCGTTGTGCGCCTGTAACGCTGGCCCATGCTCCCCGGAGCTGGGCCAGATTGCGTTCCTGGTCGACTCCCACGGACAGCCCACTCGCAGCTGCCTCGCCACTGTTCAGACAGGCGAAGTCGAGTGCCCCGATGCGCTGTCTACCAGCTTTGTCGGCCCCGTCTCGCCGGACGGCTCCCGTCTTCTAACCATCACACCGGGTCCATCCGGAGATGTGCTCGGCACCTGGGCCCCCGGCATGGGCGACGTCGGGTTTCTCGCAGGCCCGGGGTCCCCTCTTCGCGAACCCATGTGGAGCACAGACGGTCAGAACGTCGTCTTTCGCGGTGAGCTTGCTGGAAGAACCGGAGTGTGGAGAGTCGCTGCCAGTGGAGGCCCCCCTTGGCAGGCCAGTCGTGCACCTGAAGGCGACTTCGAGCCCCACATGAACGCCGCTGGGGACATCGCCTTCGCAAGCAGTCGTGACGGGAATGCTGAGATCTACACCGTCTTTGGGGACAGCCAGCCCGAGCGCGTCACCACTCACCCAGCGGATGACTTGAGGCCACGATGGTCACCCAATGGCAACACCTTGGCCTGGTTGTCCGACGTGGATGCACACCGACGCTTGATGGTTCAGACTGAGGGTGGAACACCGCAACTGCTGGACACAGGGGATGCTGACCAGCTGGAGTTCGCCTGGTCGCCAAAATCCGACCAACTCGCCATTCTTGAGAAGGAGTCGACCCACCTCACCCTTCGCATCCGACGCCTTGACGGATCGGAGGTCTGCACACTCGACTTCAACGCAGACATGGTGGAGCCAGCTTGGTCTCCCGATGGACGTCACATTGCGTGGACGTCGCGCACACCAACGGGCAGTACCATTCGCTGGGCGAGCACTAGTGGACGGGTGTCCGACGTGGTCATTGCCATGCCAGACGCGGACGCGTGGCTCCCTCGCTGGCTCGGTGAGTCAGTTCCCTGACGGGACAATCGGCAAGTCAACCCAGAAGGTCGTCCCCTTTCCAACGAACGATTCAAACCCAATCGTGCCGCCAAATGCGGTGACCAAGCGCTTGCAGATAGACAGACCCAAGCCCGTTCCACCGGCCTGCCGTGTCTCGCTCGAGTCGGCCTGCGCAAACGTCTCAAAGACCCGTGGCTTGAAGTCGTCAGGGATGCCGCGGCCATTGTCCTGTACTGAGATCCGGACGTTGGCATCGTGGACCGTCGCCTGAACCACTACCCGACCCTCGTCCGGGGAGTACTTGATGGCGTTGCTCAACAGGTTGGAGACCACCTGATGAAAGCGGTCGTCATCTACAGTGACCGTGACATCGCTCACCATTGGTCGGTACTCAAGTTCCACGCCATATTGAGCCGCATACAGCTGATTGCTCTCCACAGCCGCACTCAACAAGCCATCCACAGCGAACTGCCCCATGCGTAGATCCAACCGACCCGACTCCATCTTCTGGACGTCGAGCAAGTCGTCAATGAGCCGGCGCAGACGGTCTGAATTTCGCCAAGCTAGCTCCACCACACCCGCCGCTTCACCACTCAATTCGCCTAGCGCACGATTCCGCAGCAACGCCAGCGAGCCATGAATGGAGGTCAGCGGTGTGCGCAGCTCGTGGCTCACTGTAGAAACGAACTCGTCCTTCATGCGACGGGAGCGCTTCTGCAGCGAGATATCCCGCAATAGCGCAACCAAGTTTCCTTCTGGATGAGCGGATACGCGCGCTTCGATATCGAAAATGGCTCCTGCCAGAAGCATCTGAAGCTCTACCGTCTCAGGCTGACGAGAGGCCGAGACCGACTCCAACGCGGACTGAAAGCGACTGGCCTCGCGAGGGTCAAGCATCACGTGAATGCGGTGGTTGATCAGCCGTCCCAGCCCCACCAACGCACTGTCCGGCGGTACGCGGGCCTCCAGAATCTCACCCATTGGCGACAGCAGGATGAAGGTATCGGGCAAGGCGTTCAGCATGGCGCTGGCCCGTTCAGTGGCACGCTCTAGGCCTGACTCCGAGTCCCGACGACGGCGAACGTTCAACACCGCAACCAGGGTACCTCCGGTCACCGCGACCAAGATGTACAAGTAGCGCAGGAAAAAGGCGGCCTCACTGACCGGCATTGCCTCCGGGATCCGACCGGTGAGCTGTGCTCCAAAAACGAAGGTCAGAATGCTCAACGCAACGGTTGCCACAATGAGCGTGGCCCGCTGTGAGAGTAAGTGACTTGCCACCCAGGGGATGAACGGCACCAACACTACCGCCGGAGAGGACAAGCCTCCGTGGGCCATACACGCCACACCCACATGAACAAACCAAGCGGCCACCATCAGGCTTCGTGCTGAGAGCCCACCCCAAGCGTGGCGACCAAAGTAGGCCGACCCAATGGTCGCGATGACCACAGCGTTGACCGTTGCACCAACCGCCAGGTACTGCCCCACGACTAGGTGGTACGCAGTAAATCCTAAGACACAGAGTGTAGAGAACAAGGCGTAGCGCGCAAAGACAGCGTCCACGCGCTTGGGGTCGACCGTTCCCACAAGCGTCTCTGGGTACAGCGACTCCTTCATGGAAAGCGTTGACAGCTCACTCAGCGCAATGAGGTCCAAGCCGGTCGGACGGTTGGGGTGTCGACGGTCCATCGGTCAGTCCTCGGCCACATCATCGCCATGGTCCAGCCATGACTGGAGGATGATGGCAGCGGCAGCCTGGTCGATAACTTTCTTTCGACGGTCACGACTGGCACCTTGGAAAATCAACGACCGCTCAGCCTGGACCGAGCTGTACCGCTCATCCACATAGATGACGGGGAGCTGTGCCGCGTCGCGAACGGCCTCACCGATCTGCCGAGCGAGCCTGGCAGACCGAGACTCTGTTCCGTCCAACTCAAACGGTAGACCCACGACCACCGATTTCACGTCTTGCTCAACAATGCGTGAGCAGATGACTGCCACATCCTTCGCCACGCCCTTCCGGGAAAGCGTGCGGTCGGGCTGGGCAAACATGCCGGTTGGGTCCGACAGCGCAATGCCAATCGTCTTCGTACCTACGTCCAATCCCATCGACCGACAGTTTCGGGCGGAATGTTCGCTACGTTTCATCGTGTGTATTCCAAATCGGACATTTTTTGGTCACGCCAACACGACACATGTGCCTTCCATCCAGTTATGCTGTACACCTGTTCACCTATCGAGGCTCAACGAATGCCATCCGCAGTCATCCTGTCCCAAGGCGATGAGGTCGTAACCGGCCAAGTCGTGGATTCGAACGCCGCATGGCTTGCGGAACGATTGACTGAGCTTGGTTTTGACGTCTTGGAGCACTTGGCTGTCCGAGACATCTCCCGTGAGATCGAACAGGCTGCCATCCGTGGCGCTCACCTGGCAGACGTTGTGGTGTGTACGGGCGGCCTCGGCCCCACCTCAGATGACCTGACCGCAGGAGCCGTCGCCAACGCATTCTCCCGTCCCCTTGAGCTCGACACCACCGCTCTTGAGAACATCCGCGCCATGTACGCTCGCTACAAACGCGTCATGCCGGCCATCAATGAAAAGCAGGCCTGGTTGCCCAAAGGCAGCGTACGCATCGACAACGACTGGGGGACTGCTCCAGCATTCTCCGTGCAAGAGCACGGCGCTACGCTGTACTTCCTTCCCGGTGTGCCGCGTGAGATGAAGGCCTTGTGGACTCACAAACTCGCCCCGGAGCTCCAGCAAGGCCGCGGTCTACTGCCTGGTCTATTGGTCACGCTTCGTACAACCGGCGTTGGCGAGTCCAACCTTCAAGAACGCATCGGCCCATTTGATGAACCCGATGTGATGCTGTCGTTTCGGACCACCTTGCCCGAGAACCACATCAAGCTTCGTTTTGAGCCGTCAACGTCCGCGAAGCGCGTCGCCGAATTGGTAGACCACATCGCGGCCCGAATCGGCTCTCCAGTATTCGCCATTGAACGCCCTGGAGACCCATCCATGTCACTTCACGAAGTGGTCGGCGCACACCTGGCTGCAAGTGGTCAAACCATTGGAACCGCTGAGTCCTGCACAGGCGGACTCATCGCCAGTCAGCTCACTGGCATTGCCGGCGCAAGTGCCTGGTTCATTGAAGGCGCAGTTACCTACGCCAACGCCGCAAAGAGCCGTACCCTCGGGGTGCCAGAGGCGATGATCGCTGAGCACGGTGCGGTGAGCGAAATCGTCGCCCGTCAGATGGCCATCGGTATTCGTGAGCGTTGTGGCAGCACATGGGGCATGTCCACTACAGGAATCGCTGGCCCAACGGGTGGAAGCGAGCACAAGCCTGTCGGCACCGTTCACATTGCGCTTGCTGGTCCACAAGACCAGGTTCATCATCGGCTTCTTCACTTGGGCGGTGACCGACGCCGCATCCAGGCACTCACCGCCGGTGCCGCGCTGGACCTGCTCCGTCGCGCCCAACAGACACTCATTTAGCTTCCACTCTTCTCTCTTCTCTACAGGAGGCCACCATGGCCAAGAACGACCGCAACAAAGCCATTGACGCCGCTATCTCCTCCATCGAACGCGCATACGGTAAGGGCGCCATCATGAAGTTTGGCGACACCGTGCCGCCAAAGGTGGATGTCATCTCAACTGGCTCCATCGGAATCGACCTGGCGCTGACCATCGGTGGCCTTCCGAAGGGCCGGGTTGTCGAAATCTACGGACAGGAAGCCTCTGGTAAGACCACCCTGGCTCTTCAGACCATCGCTCAGTCGCAGAAGCTAGGCGGCACCGTCGCCTTCATCGATGCTGAGCACGCCTTGGACATCAACTACGCAAGCAATCTCGGCGTCAACATCGAGGAGCTGCTCATCTCGCAGCCCGACTTCGGTGAGCAGGCACTTGAGATCACTGAGACTCTGGTGCGCTCCGGCGCCATTGACGTCATCGTCATCGACTCTGTTGCTGCCCTGGTGCCGCGTGCAGAGCTCGAAGGAGACATGGGTGACTCGCTGCCCGGTCTGCAAGCTCGACTCATGAGTCAGGCGCTTCGCAAGCTGACAGGTGCCATCCACAAGTCCAACTGTGTGGTCATCTTCATCAACCAAACGCGCGACAAGATCGGCGTCATGTTCGGCTCCCCCCGCACAACGAGTGGCGGAAACGCGCTGAAGTTCTACTCGTCCGTGCGTATCGAAATCACACGCATCGGCTCCATCAAGAAGGGCGACGAAATTCTTGGAAACCGGACCCGCGTCAAGATTGTCAAGAACAAGCTGGCTCCCCCGTTCCGCAAGGTCGAGTTCGACATCTACTACGGCGAGGGCGTGTGCATGGCCTCCGAGCTCATCGATCTCGGCCTTGAAGCTGGCTACGTCAAGAAGAGTGGCTCGTGGTTCTCGATCGACGACGAACGCGCCGGACAAGGCCGAGAGAACGCCCGCCAGTACCTGAAGGACAACCCTGACGTCATGGCATCGTTGCACCACCGTATCCTCGTAGACAACGGCGTCATCGAGCCTGATCCTGCCGCTGTTACCAAGGCTTCTGGAACTGCTGCAGAAGCGTAGCAGATGAAACGGGCCGACCCGGTTAGAGCCGCCCGCTCACCGGGTCGTCCCCCTTGGCGGCTGGTGCTTGGAGTGTTCCCATGCAGGCCGCCGAAATTCGTCAGCGTTTTCTCGACTTCTACGCCAAGCGAGGCCACGAGGCGCTGCCTTCAGCGTCGCTAGTTCCGCACGGTGACGCCACACTGTTCTTCGTGAACGCCGGTATGGTCCCGTTCAAGGACGTCTTTACTGGCGCGGAGACACGTGCATACACCCGTGCCACCACGTCGCAGAAGTGCATGCGCGTGTCGGGAAAGCACAACGACCTTGAGAACGTGGGTGTGACACCACGTCACCACACCTTCTTCGAGATGCTCGGAAACTTCAGCTTTGGCGACTACTTTAAGAAAGAAGCTATCGCTATGGCTTGGGAGCTGCTCACGGTAGAGCTGGGTATCGACCCCGACCGCTTGTGGGTCACCGTCTACGAAAACGACGACGAAGCTGAAGCGATCTGGCGAAACATCGGTTTTCCTGCCGAACGCATCCAACGCATGGGCGCAAAAGACAACTTCTGGTCCATGGGAGACACCGGTCCCTGCGGTCCTTGTAGTGAAATCCACTACGACCACGGCGAGTACCTCGACCCCAAGGGCGGCGGTCCCGCGACTGAGTCTGACCGCTACGTGGAGATCTGGAACTTGGTCTTCATGCAGTACGACCAATCCGCTGACGGAAGCCGGATCCCACTTCCCAGGCCATCGATCGACACCGGTGCCGGTCTCGAGCGCATCGCAGCCGTTCTACAGGGTGTGTACAGCAACTACGACACAGACGTCTTCCAGGGCCTCATTCAGCGCGGTGCAGACCTCGCTGGAACCCCCTACGGCGCCAATGACGACTCCGACACCGCCCTTCGCGTTCTCGCTGACCACGCCCGTGCCTGCGCCTTCCTCATTGCAGATGGCGTCATGCCGTCCAATGAAGGTCGTGGATACGTCCTACGACGGGTCATGCGACGGGCCATTCGCTTTGGCGTCAAGCTGGACATCAACAACAACTTCTTCTACCAGCTCACCGATCAGGTGGTGGACGACTTCTCACACGCGTTCCCAGAGCTTGGCGAGCGCCGTTCATTCATTGAAGAGGTGGTCAAGGCCGAAGAAGCGCGATTCCGCCGCACCCTCGACCGCGGAATGCGCCTGCTAGATGACGCTATTCGCGATGCCGGAGCCAACGGTGTGATCCCTGGAGAGCGCGCGTTCGAGCTCTCCGACACCTACGGGTTCCCCCTGGACCTGACCCAGCTCATCGCTGCTGAACACAAGGTCACCGTTGATGAAGGTGGCTACAACATCGCCATGGAAGCCCAGCGTGCACGAGGCCGTCGCGCATGGGTAGGTTCGGGCGCCGCCGGCGTTGCCGACCTGTGGCGGGAAATCGCTGACGAGCACGGTCCGAGCGGCTTCTTGGGCTACGACGTCGACCAGTCCGACGCGATTGTGCTCATGGTGCTCAAGCAGGAAAATGACGACATCACCGCGGTCGATACCCTTGAGCCCGGCGATACCGGAATCGTGCTTCTCGACCGCACGCCGTTCTACGGCGAGAGCGGTGGCCAGGTCGGCGACGTTGGGCAGCTGCAGGCGGGAGACGTCACGTTCACCGTCAGCAACACAACCAAAGCCCACGGCCTGCATCTGCACCTCGGCACGGTCAGCGGAGGCCGAGTGGCCGCCGGACAGCGCATTCATGCCCAGGTGATGAGCAGCGAGCGCGATGCCACTCGCCGCAACCACACGGCAACACATCTGCTTCACGCAGCACTGCGAAACACTCTAGGCGACCACGTCACCCAGAAGGGCTCGCTGGTCGCTCCGAATCGCCTGCGCTTCGACTTCTCCCATCACAAGGCCGTGACCGCTGACGAGCTGGCCACGATTGAAGACGCCGTAAACGGGCAGATCCTCGCGAACATTGAAGCCGAGACCTTCGACATGAGTCTGGACGACGCCAAGCACATGGGCGCCATGGCATTGTTCGGAGAAAAGTACGACGACCGCGTGCGCGTAGTGACCGTGCCCGGCTTCAGTGTGGAGCTTTGCGGCGGCACCCACGTCACCCGTACCGGTGACATTGGACTGTTCCGCATTCAGAGTGAGAGCGGCATTGCCGCTGGTGTACGGCGCATTGAGGCCCACACCGGAAACGGCGCTCTTTCCTACATTCGCGAACAGACGAACCTGCTCACGCAAGCATCCGCCCGCTTGAAGACCAGCCCAGAACAGCTCTCCGATTCCATCGAAAAGCTGCAAGAAGAGAAGCGTCAACTCGACCGTGAGCTGACCCAAGCACGCTCTGAGATCGCCAAGGCTGCCGCCGGAGACCTCGCCTCACAGGTGATCAAGGTTGGCGACGTCAGTGTTCTCATCACACGTTTCGACGGCGACCTTCGTGAGCAAGCCGACACCCTTCGGGACCAACTCGGAACCGCTGTGGTCGTTCTCGCCTCGTCGGAAGATGGCAAGGTCAAGCTCATTGCTGCAGCCACCAAGGACCTGACCTCCAAGATCCATGCTGGAAAGCTCATCCAAGAGCTTGCTCCGCTGGTTGGCGGTCGCGGTGGCGGACGCCCGGACTTGGCCCAAGCCGGCGGCTCTGACGCTTCAGGTATCGACGCTGCGCTGGCTCATGCCGAGACCTGGATTCAAGAACGGCTCGCCTAGCCCTACATCCACTGATTTCGCCGCCGCCATGCGGCGCCAAACGTCGAACAACGCTTGCAGGAGTGCACCATGAATATCGAAACCGCCAAGGCCCTCGTCACCGGAGGCGGCTCGGGAATGGGGCGCAACTTCGTGCTCAATCTCGCCAAGGCAGGCGCTGACGTCGCGTTTTGCGACCTCAACCCACAAGCCATCGAGGAGACCGTCGCTCTCGCAACCGACCTTCCCGGCAAGGTCGTAGGCTTCACAGCGAACGTTGCCGACGAAGACGCCGTCGTCCAGCTCATCCAAGATGCTGCAACGGCTCTTGGGGGATTGAACGTCCTGGTCAACAACGCAGGCATCTTCCGTGATGGCATGCTGGTCAAGCAGGACCGCGAGACCGGTGAAATCAAGAAAATGAGCCTCAAGAACTGGAATACGGTCATTGCGGTAGACCTGACCGGTCCCTTCCTGTGCACCCGAGAGTTCGCCGTTCATTGCATCGAGAACAAAGAAGAGGCCGGTGTCGTCGTAAACATCAGCTCGGTCTCCCGTCACGGCAACGTTGGCCAGAGCAACTACTCAGCGGCCAAGGCCGGCTTGGTCGCCGACACCAAGCTCTGGGGCGTCGAACTCGCACGCCACAACATCCGCACCGGCGCCATTGCCCCCGGATTCATCGACACCCCAATCCTCCAGGGCATGCGTCCTGAGGTCTTGGCCAAGGTGCTCAAGGGCGTGCCACTGAAGCGTGCCGGCTCCCCCGATGAGATTTTTTCGGCCGTGCGCTTCATCATCGAATGCGACTACTTCACAGGCCGCTGCATCGATGTTGATGGCGGTTTGACGCTGTAATTTCGATCGGTGAGAGAGAACCGTGACAACCTAATTCCCAGCCTTCGACTGCTGCCGGGACGAAATGTTTGCCCCATGGCGAAAAATTTCCTCCCCCGTTTGTCCAAACGAGGCATTGTCTATGCATGGACCTCGCACCCACATCCACCGTCGGCGGTTGGACTCTGATTGAGCGTCTGGGCGCTGGGGCCTTCGGCACCACTTGGCGTGCCGTGGATTGCCGCGGACGCCAGGCTGCCGTCAAGACACTCGCGGAGCCACCCGGGGCCGAGCTTCGAGCCCTCGCCTCGATTGTCCACCCAAGTGTCATCGGTGTCATCGACAGCGGCACATCGCCCGTCCCGTACATCGCGATGGACTTGGCCCACGGACAGCCGCTCACGGCCATTCCGAAGCCGCTCACCATTCCGCATACCGTCCAGATTGTCGCGTCCTTATCCGATGCGCTCTCCGCACTGCACGATGCAGGATTGGCGCACGGAGACGTCAAGAGCGCCAACGTCTTGGTCCGCCTGTCACCGTCCATCGAAATCCGCTTGGTCGACTTCGGCATGGCCGGTACAAGCAAAGGCGGCACCCTCGCCTATGCGGCTCCAGAGCGCCTGGGTGGGACCAAGTCGTCTCCCGAGTCCGACGTCTACGCACTCGGCTTGGTGTTGTGGGAGTTGCTTCATGGAGACCTCCCGTGGGGCCACATGGGCAGCGACAGAGCCCTCTTGCGCCGACGCTACCGGGTACCCAAGGCAACGGTCGGACCGGCATGGCTCCGTCAGTTGCTGTCCGAGATGCTGTCCATTCAAGCCGGCGTCCGCCCTACAGCATCCGCCGTTGCCGACACCCTCACATCCCACGGCGCCGTTCTCCCTGCGCCAACCCCCCAGCTGGTTCGCCGTCGGGCACGCAGTACCCACGTCCCCATGCTGGCCGATGATGGACTCGCCACCTTCCTCAAAGATGGCGGAAGCATCACCATCGTTGGAGGCCGTGGTCAAGGCCGTACTCACCACATCGAGCGCCTCGTCACCGAGCTCGCCGCACAGGGACGACAGTTTGTCCGCCTCCAAGGTGACCGTCGCCCGTGGAGCGCTGTCGAACCGGCACTGACCGACCGTCGACTACCCGGGCCTCCCGTCCTACCGCTCCTCGCTGCATCGGACGAGGACCGGGCCCAAGCAGCCGCAAAGGGCCTGCTGCGTCGCGTCAACGGACCACTACACATCTTGGTCGACGACATCGACTCGCTCGACAGCGCATCTCGCATGGTGGTTGACCTTCTGATTCGTCACCGCGATGCCCGTGTCTGCGTCTCCAGCGACCGTGTCATTCCCGGCACACGCGGCATCGAGCTCGAAGACCTCACACGCGACGGAGCCATGTCCTTCATCGGACAACTACTCGGCTCCACCACCTGCGCCGAAGCTCTGGTGGAGACTGCGTACTCCTTCTCATCCGGCAATCCGTCGCTGACACTGTCGTGGGTTGTGGCCGCGGTTGAGCAAGACGCCGTGGTGTGGAGGGCTCGCACCTGGATGGCCGATACGTCGCGCATCCCGTACGTCCGACCTGCCACTGACGGTCGCGACCGCGTAACGGCCCTATCGGACGACAGTCGCCACCTTGCTGCGGCCGTCGCTCTGTTCGGCCAGCCCGTGGACGTCACCACCCTGTCGGAAGTCACCGGGCAGAGCCGCGAGCTCGTCCGCGAGGGCTTGTTGACTCTCGTCGACGCCGCCTTGATCCGCATCGAGAGCGAGCTGGTTCAGACTGCAAACGGTGCCGTCTCCGAGCTGCTCGTTGGCGCAGTCGACGACGTCCGCCCCCTTCATGCTGCAATCGCCATGCGCTTGTTCGACACGTTCCCAGCACCCTTGGTACGCATCGCCTGGCACGCTGCACACGCCCATGACCACAGCCTGGTGCACGTCATCGGTGCTGACGCTCTGCGCGAAGCGATGGAACGCGACGTCAACGAAGCCGCGGAGCTGGCCGACGCTCTGTGGAAATGCGCCGAAGGCGACTCGGAGTTGGCTCTGCTCCGCCTGCGCGCCCTTGCAGCAGCCGGCCAAACCGACCGAGCCCTCCAGTTTGGCCAGACCTGGGTTGGCAGTCCCGAAGCGGACGACGCCCTGCTCATCGAGATGGCTCGGGTCCACCTGCTCTCCAAGAATGTCCAAGGCGCCCTAGACCTCGTCGAGCGCGTGAAGAGCGGCGACAAAGCCAACAGCTTGGACGCCATCGAAGTTGAGATGTCCGCAAGCTTCCATGGTGAGGACTTCGAGCGCGCCGTCCGACGTGCATCTGACCTCCCGGAGCGCCGTCCTCGCACGGCTGCAAAGCTCGACAAGTGGCTCACGATTCAAGGCATCTACGCGCAGTCACTGCATGCGCTTGGCAAGATCGACGAGTCCATCGCCGTTCTCGAGAGCATTCCAACGGATCTGGGTGAAGGACGACGGGCTCGGCCCACAGTGGATGCGATTCTCGGACGTCTGCTCTGGCACAGCGGGCGCGTCGCCGAGGCTGGCGAGGTCATGCTCAGAGCTTCCCGTGTTTCCGCCGGTCTGCCGCTGACCGACCGCGCACGCTTGGCGAACAACGCTGCCCTGGCCAGCTACAAAACGGGCGCCCTTGATGATGCACTCGCCCGCTGGGAACGCGCTCGTCTCCTGTTCGAACGCCTCAACGACGTTCGCAGCCAAGTCGCCGTGCAGTTGAACCTGTGTGTGGGCTACCGCGAAGTGGGCCGCTGGACGCGCGCACGTCGAGCCGGTGAATGGGCACTGTCAAACGCAGAAGCCGCTGACCTCAAAGGCTACGCCGCGATGGCCGCCGGAAACCTTGGTGATGTTCACTTCGCCCTAGAAGCATGGGACGACGCGCGGACCCTGTACGAACAAGCATTGGAGGCCTCACAGGTAGCCAATGACGTAAGTGAGCAGGTCGAATGCATGCGCCGCCTGGCCGGTGTGGCACTCGCGATTGGCGAGGATGCCCTTCCCCTCGCACGGGCCACAATTACCACAGCCCGACGCGAAAAGCAGTACACCGAGATGTGGCGTGCGACGGCTATTGAGTCAGTCGCCTTGGCACGTATCGGAGACCCCGCTTCCGTAGAGCGTGTGGAGCAAGCGGTCGACGGCTTGCGAACCCTGGAAGCGACTCGCGAGCTGGCTGAGGCCCGACTGTCTGCCGCAGAAGTCTATGCAAGCGCCGAACGCGGTTCCGACGCCGTGGCCACCATCGCGCAGGTCATGCACTACGCCGAAGACGTTGGCTCTGTTGACCTTGCACAGAGGGCCCAACGCCTCTCCGAGCGCTTACAAACACGCGTACAGCTGTCTCCAGATGTGTCGCTTGCCGACCGTGCTCTACAGGTTGCCGCGTCCATCGCAAGCGAACCTGACCTCGCCTCTGCACTTCAGCAATTGGTCGACGCCAGCCGCGATATTGCTGGTGCGGAACGGGCCTTTGCGGTCCTATTGGAACCTGCACTTCACGTCGCCTGTCGCAGTGGTGCAACGCACGACGAAGAGCCAGCCTGGCCACTCGTCGAGCGCTCGCTTCGTTCGGCACGGGAACTCATTGTCGCGGACCTTGGCGACCGCCCCGATCTACGTGCCTCGACCAGCCAGCTACTCCTAGAACTCCGTGCCGTCATGGTCATCCCAATGACCCTCGACGGAGTTCGCCTTGGCGCTTTGGTCATTGACGGCCGCCATGCCAGCGAACAACAACTGCTCTCGGCACAGGCACCGCTACGGTCGCTGTGCCGTGTTGCTGCAAGCTCGATTCTTCGCCAGCAACAGGCCAAACACCTCGATGCAGCGCGGGTCCGAAACCGCCAAACGACAGAGAGTCTTGAGTCCGCTATCGACCGGCTCGTTGAAGCCCAACGCGTACTTGAGCAGGAAGTTCAGACCCCAATCGGTCGTAATGCTATGGCAGCAGTCCGCAGTGCAAGCTCGGACATGGCAAGGTTTGCCGGGGGATATGAGTCCGAGACTCACAGCAAAATCAACCCCGTAGATGTCGGAGCTCTGGCCCGAGAATCCTCTGCGATGATTCGTCACTTGGCCACGCGTCTAACCGTAACCATCGACGTAGATGCCTCCCGGGAAGCCTGGGTACAAAGCAACGAAGAAGACCTTCGTACAGGCATCTACTCGCTGCTCTCTCGCGCCCTTCACGTCAGCGTCTCCGGTCAGGTTGTCAACCTGTCGGTTCACCGCCACCACGACGACGTTGTCTTGGAAATTCGGGACTTTGGCCCAGACCTTCCACACCCCAGTGTCCACCACCTGATCGGTAACGAAGCCGAAGCGCGTACTCGACACTCGACACGGGCGGCGCTTCGCGGAGTCAGCGAAGCCGGCGGCACATTGAATTGTTGCAATCACCCCCAAGGCGGCGCCGTCTTTACGATGCGCATTCCTGCCATGGACAGTCTCCCATCATGAGGTTCATTATGAACGCGCACCTCCATCGCCTGCTCGGGTTGTCTGTGGGGCTCGCCGCCCTCGCCCTCGCAGGCTGTCAAGCCGTGCAGCAGGAGTCTCAGCAAGGAGCGGATCCAGCAGGTCCAACCACCGGAACCACTCCGGATGACGTCGACGCCACAGACCAGACCGCCAGCACGACTCAGGCGTCGAACACCTACGTGTCCGGTGAGTTCATGGTTCGTCCAACTCCCGGGACACGCCTCGACGAAGTTATGGTCGGACTGGACTCCGTAACTGTGCACCCGGTCGGCCTGTCAGGGTTCGGACTGATCCGTGTCAACCCAGCACAACAGGGTTCCATTGTTACCAAGCTACGCGCCGACCCTCGGGTTGACGCCATCTATCCGAATGGCCGAACCGAAGGTGCTGCCACCGGAAGCGGACGGCATCGCATGCTTCAGTGGCACCTGACATTCATCGGAGACCCTGTCTACCAAACGCAGGACTTCAGTGAAATCACCGTTGCGGTCCTCGATTCCGGCGCCAACTACACAACCCGCATTGAAGATGGCGTGTACCACAAACGAGTGTCCAGCCTGACCGCCGTGCCCGTTGAGTCCCCCTACGACTTCATCAACAGTGATGTTTGGCCGCTCGATGACCACCAACACGGAACCCACATTGCCACCACGCTTCTAGGGGATGGTGCCATCATGGGCTCCGCCCCAGGTGCAACGCTCATGCCCATCAAGGTGCTCGACAGTGCCAACAGTGGAACAGAGTGGGAGCTCGTCGAAGGTATCTACTGGGCGATGACGCACGGCGCCGACGTCGCAAACATGAGCCTGTCTTTCAGCCCGGACTACCTGCCATCCGGCGCATTGACCGGAGCATTGTCACTGGCCAGTGACTCCGGTGTGGTGTTGGTGGGAGCTGCAGGCAATCACCTGGCAGACCAGGTGACTTGGCCCGCAGCTCACCCCAGCGTCATCGCAGTCGGTGCACATGCTCCAACCTCACCATTCGCACAAGGCCCGGCCTGGTACAGCAACCTTGGAACAGCCGTCGACGTCATGGCTCCGGGTGGAGACACCAGCGTCAACCTGAATGGCGACTACTACAATGACGGTATTCTTGCCCACACCACACGCTTGAACCAGCCGTACTGCACGCAGTACTTCTTCATGGCCGGAACCAGCCAAGCGGCGGCAGTCGCTTCTGGAGTAGTGGTACAGCTACTGCAGGACGGTGTTCAGCCGGAAGATGTGCGCGCCCATCTGCAGCTCGGGGCGGATGTCGTTCCACAGAGCTTCTCGATGGGCGAAGGCGCCGGACAGATGCAAGCCGACGGAGCCCTTGCAGCAGCCCCCAGTGCCTCTGCCCCACAGTCGGCCCACATTGGCATGCTTCCCTACCTTCAGGCTGATGGTACCGATGTCGTGCCATCCGTCGACATGATGGCCTTGGATGAAGCCGGACTACCGCTAGCGAACGTCGATATCTTGGTCACCGCACTCGGCAGCGTCAGTGACACGTGGTTGTCCTGTACAACGGACGCCACCGGCCAGTGCTCCGTGCAGTCCAATGCTGTCAGTGACGCCACCGATGTGGCCGTCATGTTCCGCGCAGACGCGGTAGTCGTCGACGGCGAATGGACCTTGCCACCCATGTCCATGATGCATGAATCCACAGCATTCGAAGAGCTCGTTGCGGCGCTCGAAGCGGACCCGACCTTGCCGGGTTGCCTCTATCCGTCGCTTGGACCGCGGGAAACGATGCGGAGCTTGGCGACTTGGGTGCCGGATACTCGGTCGTGAACACTGGCTCCGGGCTTGCTTCGCTACCGGTCGGCATGGTCTTCAACATGCAGATGCTGCTCAACATGCCACGTACCGTCCACACGGTCAGTCTTCAGGGCATGAACGTCGACGTCGAATCCATCGAGATCGGCGGCTCCGGACTCGCTTCGCTACCTGTCGGTTTGCAGTTCGCAAAGCTGGGCTTCGTCAGCGGCTCGGGCCTCGCATCGCTGCCACTGGGCGTGCATCCACGGGCGGTCTTCGTACGCAACCCGGCTGGACGTCCGGTCTGGATGGACCGTCCACTTGGCGCATTCGCTCCAACGGCCAACACCGCGTTCAGCGCCAAGTTGAACGCCGGCGGATGGAAAGCGAGTGGCTACCCTGCTGCAAGCTTCGCGACAGCAGCGAGTGGCGTCACTGTCGCAGCGTCCGTTTCCACAGGAAGCAACCGAACGATCGAAGAAATGGACGACCAGATGGAGCCACTCGACTAGCGGGTGGCCTCGGACGACAAGCAACCCTGGTGACCTAGCGTCTCCGGGGTTTCCTGCGTTTATTTGGCCGCTTTCTGCGCGTTGACGAACCGCATGCGCAGGTCGTACAGAAGAGTCTCGACGAGCTTGGTCTCGTCATCACTCAAATTGCCCTTCGTTCGCTCTTTCAGCATGGCAATCAGATCGATGCTGTTGCGAGCCAACGGAAGATGAATGATGGTCTTTCCGCTCTCTGGATCCGGGGTCTCGCCAAGGTGAACCATAGCAGATGACGCGAGCGACACGATGAACGAACTGAAGCTGACAGGCAGGGCCTCGGACATACAAACCTCCACGGGCGGTGGAAGATAGGGGTACCGTGGTTGGATGGCAAGGTCCCGCGTTGCTTGCAGACACAAACGAGCTACGCGGTGGCTCTTGGAGGCCGCGTGAATCGCTGGGTTTTTCTACTACTGACGGTCGTCTCCCTCGGGCTTTCTACGAGCGCCGAAGCCGCAGACCGCTGGAAAGACCTCTCCCCAGCCGAGCAGTATGAGTACGGCGAGCGCCAGCTGCGTCGCGGATACGCAGACCGCGCACTCCAGGTTTTCAACCATCTGCGCAACTTCCACCGTGACGACCCGGTGTCGCTTCGCGCAGAGCTCGCGGTCGCTGATGTGTACTTCCGCCAACGGGAATTCGAGCAAGCGCGACTCGCGTATGAGGACTTCGCTCGACTACATCCGCGCAGTGAGCAGATGGACTACGTCGTCTACCGGACTGGGCTGTCGATCTACAAGCGTTCGCCCAAGACCGCCCAGCGTGACCAGACCCCTACCTGGCAGGCCATCAACACCTGGACTGGCTTCGATACTCGCTTTCCGGACTCGGAACATCGGGAAGAAGTCACTGTGTTGCTTCAGCGCAGCAGGGACCGTATCGCCGCGAAAGAGTTGAGCATTGCTCGGTTCTACCAGCGCGAAGGCAAGTGGCTTGCTGTCCGCCGTCGCGCAGAGACGGTTCTTCAGACCCAGCCCGAGAGCAACCACGTCCCTGAAGCGCTGATGCTTGCCGGAATCGCCTACTGGGAGTTTGGCCGGATCGATGAGGCGCAAGAGACTCGCGAGCGATTGGCGACTGCATTCCCAGATTCTACCGAGCTGGGTCGATTGGACCGCCGGTTGGCCAAGAAGCCCGGGCGTCCTCCCGAAGAAGAGATCTTTGTGCGGCCCTACCGCCTGCCCAGTGGCGCTGGCGGCGGCCCCGGCATGTAGAGACGGGTAGCGACTCAGTCCACAATTCGGGTCGGAACAGGCAGTTTGGCGCGCGACAGGCGTTGACACCTACGGGTGTGGTCGGGTATTGACGGCCCTCGCGAGACGCGACCTTTTGGAGGAGACCCTTTATGAACCGCTACGCTGCCCTGATGGCAATCACCGCCGGCCTTTTTTCTGTTGCTTGTGATGGCAAGGACTGTGATCCCGAAGTTGAGGATTGCGACACCGACTCCGGTGATACCTGCGAAAACTCAATCGACGAAGTCTTCCCGGAAAACGGTGAGGCAAACGCCTTCTTCCGCACCAGCGTTGACGTGAAGTTGGACGACGAAGAAACAGGCGCTTCCATCACCCTTACGGGTCCAGACGGCGACGTTGCCGGTACTTCGACTGTGAATGGCGACACCATCACATTCAACCCAACGAACGCTCTCACCCCGAGCACCGAGTACACCGTCACGGTTGATTACTCGTGTGGCGCTCCCACCACGACCTTCACCACCTCGTCGGTCGGCTCAGCCATCACCGGTGGCGACATCGAAGACAACACCTACAGCTTGGACCTCGCCAGCGGCCGCTTCGTCGAGCCACAAGGCATTGGTTCCATCCTCGGTGACTTCATCGACCAAGAAATCTTGATCGGCGTGCAGTCCGTCGGTGCTGACAACATTCAGCTCATCGGCGCCATTGGTGACGGCGGCTCGCCCCCCGCACAGGGCGAATGCGACCCCACCATCGCTTTCCCGGAAGCATCCTTCACCGCCAACCCGTTCTTCCAGGTTGGACCTGAGACGACCTCGTTGTCGGTTGCTGGCTTCACCGTCACCATCGAAGACCTCGAGATCAGCGGCGCCTTCTCCCCAGACGGCACGTTCATCGCTGGTGCAACCTTGGCCGGCGTCATCGACACCCGTCCGCTGGTTCCCCTGCTGAACGCAGACGACAACTGTGACCCAGGCGCACCACGCTGCTGTGACACCGACGTCGACCCTGGCTGTGACTCCGCTGACGACACAGCAGATTGCTGTGACGAAGACGCCATCTGTGACCTCGCTGGTCAGATCGGCGTTGCTTGTCAGGCCTGCGAAGGCGGCACAGGCGACTTCTGCCTGACCCTGCTCGTAGACAGCCTGCAAGCTGAGCAAGTCACTGGCGCTATCGTTGATCCGCAGCACGCTCCAGCCGACGAAGCAACGGCACCTGCCGAGTCCACGAACATCTGCGACATCGCAGCATGCGTCGGCGAAGAAGACTGCCTCGCACAGCAGTAAATCGCTTCGCCCGCGAGTAATCGCGGGCTACGATTCTCGAAGCCGACTCTCTCCCGAGAGTCGGCTTCTTGCGTTTGTGCAGCCTTGCAATGCCGCATTTTGTCAGAATGTAGACACGACATTCCGGCGGATGTCCATGCCTGAGGCTAGACTGCGCCGGAATCCTGTACGGAGTTCTGAATGCGCCATCTTTCTGTTTTGTTGCTACTCGCCGCTGCCTGCGCGGACCCCGGTATCGACGAAGACACCGCCCTAAATGACAGCGACACTGACGCCGTCCAGGGAACCGACGCGGACACCGAAGCCGAGACGGACACAGACGCCGACGGCGACGGCGACACCGAAGGCGATTTCGGTGACCCCATCACATCTGACGGCCTCGAAAACCGGACCTACGCCATCGACTACGACGATGTGACCTGGGTAGCCCCCGCAGGTGCAAGCCTGATCAGCGGCCAAATCCCCGTTGAGTACATCCTGCTGCACATTGAAGATGCAGACGCACAGGCTGAGACCATCGCAGCCGTCGGCGCTCTCGGAGTCACGGGTTCTACAGGCGTCGAACAGGACACCTGCCAGGACGTGTTCAGCTTCGGCGAGCAGAGCTTCACGACCAACCCGTTGTTCAACGTTGGCCCAACAACCTTGACCTTCCCGGTCCAAGGCCAAGACGTCGACATCACCAACGCGAACATCCAAGCGACGTTCGTTGAGGATGGAGACGCCATCACGGACATCAGCATTGCTGGCCGCCTGGACACCCGCGACTTCGCAGGCATCACAGACATCGACGTCTGTGCCACCTTGGGCATCTTCGGTGCCAGCTGCACCGCCTGTCCAGACGGCGCAATGCTCTGTCTAGACGTGCTGCTGACCGTAGACCGTGCAGAAGCCGAAGACGACCTCGTCTTCGACCCGAACTTGGTTCCTGGCGGACCGAACTGCCGCTAGCCCAGTAGAGCCAACCGTCCGTGTTGGCTCACCCGTTCGCTTTCACTCGACGCTCGATGCCCAAGGCATCGAGCGTCGCTTGGTAGTCGGGGGGCGGTTCTGCGGTGAACACCAACGGTTCCCCAGAAATCGGATGGGTCAGCGCCAGTCGCCACGCATGCAGTAGCGGACGATTGGGAGCTACGAGCTCACGTATCGATGCAGGAAGGCGTCGCCCCTTGCGCTTGTAGACAGGGTCTCCCAGCAGCGGCCAGCCGCTCTCGGTCATGTGGATCCGGACTTGATGCGTCCGGCCCGTCTCCAGCCGACAGCCAATCAAACAAATCTCCCCGGCTACGTCTAGACGCTCCCAGTGCGTCACCGCCAGCTTTCCGCTCTGACCGTCCGTGGATGCCCAGCGAACACGGTCTCTCGGATGCCGGGCAACGTGTGTTCGCACCGTACCCGAAGCCACCTTCGGAACCCCTTGGCACAACGCCCAGTATCGACGGTTCGCACTGTGGTCGGCAAACTGGGCAGCGAGTCCGTGGTGGGCCACATCATGCTTTGCGACCACCAACAATCCGCTCGTACCCCGGTCGAGTCGATGCACAATGCCCGGTCGTGCCACGCCGCCAATGCCCGACAGACCGTCCAGATGATGCAGAAGCGCGTTCACCAAGGTCCCATCAGGATGGCCGGCGGCCGGATGAACCACCATGCCAGCAGCCTTATTGATGATGGCCATGTCGTCGTCTTGGTAGACAATGTCCAGGGGCAGGTCTTGAGCGACGGCCTTGTCCGCGACCGCATCCGGAACGTCCACGACAAGCAGGCTGCCAACCACGACAGCGGTGGACACCCGTGAGACCACTTGGCCGTCTACGCAGACCGCTCCCTGTTTCACCAAGGCGGCCGCACGGGACCGCGACAAGTCAGGAACACTCGCCGCAACCACAGCGTCCAACCGACCTTTGGCCGACACCAACGCTTCATAGCGAGTGGTCACGAGCTAGCGCGCACCGTGAAAGCGCTCCATGTACCCCTCAACGACCTCGTCTTCGTCAAGCTCCATGAGAGTGGCCATCTCCCGGACATATCCTCGAACAAAGGTCGCGGAAGGAAGCCGGTCAAACGCCTCTTCTTCGATGGCCTGCAGGAAACGGACGGCAATGCGAGTCTGCTCGGAGAGGTCTGCCAGAGACAGATCCTTGTGCTCGCGTACTGCGGCCAGCATTGTTCCAGTGGGTCCTAGCCGTAGGAAGATGCCCGGAGGCCCCGGTGGGTACTGTGGCTCGGGAGGTGCCGGCGGAGGCGCTGGTGTGGTCGCCTGGACCAGACGCGGCGCTGGCATTGTAATCGCGGGTTGATGCATGGTGGGCATCACAATGACGGGAGCCCCCTGATTGGCACCGTCTACAACACGCAACGAAGGCGGTGATGTCAGCGTGGGGCGACCAGATGTTGGCAGCTCCACGACCACAGAGGACGTGAGCGGAACAGGCTGCGCAGGCGGAGCCGGAACAAGGCTGGGCGGCGCCGGGTAGCCCTCCAGCACAATGTCCGTTGTGAACTGAAGCAACTCCACAGCCGCGACGACTGCTTCGGACACGATAGCGCCCTCAACTTCGTCCCACAGTTCGTCTTCATCCTCTGGAATGCCAGACTCAAGCAGAGAAAGCAGGGCGTCATAGCGGCGACGACGCTCCGGATCGGACAACACCGCGTAGCTCTCGTCCGCTTGGTTGCGCGCCAGCTCAAGGCGGTCCGGATCTCCCCCACGGTCAATCAGCGCTTGCCGCCGGCGGCGGAACTGCGTCACAAGGCGCAGGTAGGCTTCCCGGATAGCTTCCGGGGTTGCGTTCGGCTCGACACCGAGCTGGTCGTAAAATCCACGAGTCATTGGATGCGGCCTTACATCGGTGGGCGTTCACCGCTGTAGCTCCTACCGACCGCGCCTGCCACCCGCTTAGCGACCTCAGCGAGCGCAGAATCGGGCAAAGTCCGCACATCGAGAACCAAGGCATCATCGATGATGCGCGCCAGCACCGCTGGTGAGCCCAACCGCAGTCGACGAATGACGCCATCTACCGCCTCACATGACACCCGACAGGCCTTGGATGGCAAGCCGAGTCCGGGCATTGCACCTCCCCCAACAGCGCTCTGTACATCTGTCACCGACACCGAGACTCCCTGCGCCTCCAACAGTGCCGCGAGCTTCAACGCCCGTGCGCCCAGCTCATCGGGCTGAAGCGTCAACATGGTGTCTACGGGTGTGTCTTCTCCGGCAATCGCAAGGGCAAGAGTCGCCTCACACGCAGCAATCAGCGTCTTGTCTAGTCGCATGGCTCGGTACATCGGGTGCCGACGAAGACGCCGAATGGCCGAATGGGACCCCACAGCAAAACCGCACTGCGGTCCACCCAACAGCTTGTCACCACTGAACACAACCACGTCCACGCCGGCAGCAACGGCATCGCGAACACCCGGCTCACCGTTCGCCTGATCCCAACTGCCGGAGCCCACATCTTCGACATGCAGAATGCCCAACCGCTGCGCCAGCTCGGTCCGCTGCACACGGTCCGCGGTCTCCGTGAATCCCACAATTCGAAAATTCGATGGGTGAACGGTCAACAGAACAGCAGTCGCCTCAGATGCCGACGCCTCAAAGTCCCCCACCCGAGTCCGGTTGGTTGTCCCCACCGGTACAAGGGTTGCCCCTCCGGCTTGAACAATGTCAGGAACGCGAAAGCTGCCACCAATCTCCACCAGCTCACCCCGACTCGCGAGGACCTCTCGACCGTGTGCGAGGGCTGTGAGGGACAGTAGGAGCGCCGCAGCACAGTTGTTGACGACGACGGCGTCCTCTGCGCCCGTCAGCGCACACACGAGCCGGCGTACCCCTTCGGTCCGCCCACCACGCTTCCCAGTGTCCAGAGACATCTCCAGGTTGCAGTACCCACTCGCGCGAGCCGCGGCGTCAATCGCCTGCTGAGACCAGGGTGCGCGTCCCAGGTTGGTATGAATGACCACACCCGTCGCGTTGAGGACGGGACGCATTCGCCCGCTGAGTAGCTGGGTAGCACGCTCAGCGACGACTCCGGCGACATTGGGGAGCTCGGACAGCGTTCCGGCCCGAATCGCGTCACGAAGCTCATCCAGCACCTCACGGGTCACCGTGGTCGCCAAGCGTGCAGGAAGTGCTGTGACCTTGGAGTCGGCCAGAACAGCGTGAATAGCGGGCAGGTCGCGAAAGGAAACAGGCATGCCATCGCCTATCCCAACTGCCTGCGTCCGGGTGTAGTGAGATACGGGTTGTCCCCCGTCTTCCGGAGCCCGTCATGACCGCACTGCTGTACTTGATTGTCGGCGTGCTCAGCATTGTCTTGGGTGTTCGAGGATGGCTGCCCGATCAGCGCGACACATCACGCATCGCCTTTTTCGGTCTGTGCCTGACCGTCGGCATTGCATATGCTGCATTTGGACTGTCTTTGTTGCCTGGCCTGGCGGGGCTTCGCCTGCTGTACATGGCCATGGGGATGTGTGTTCCCCCGTTCGCCTTGTGGACAGTCGACCGCATCTTCGCAGGAAAGCCGCACCGCTTGGTCGGCGTGTTGTTCGTCACCACGGCAATTCTCATGCCCGTATTGGTCGGCATCCACGCCGCTTTTAGTCAGGACGTCCCCCGTTCGTCTCCCGCTGAAGTGGCTGCAGGCCTGTTCACCTTCGGCTCGTTTGCCCTAGTCATCATGCGGCTGTGGCAGGCGCACGAAGATGCAGAGCTAAGCGTCGAAAAGACGCGCTTACGCTACCTTATCGCCATCACACTCGGTGCTGTGGTGTTCGCGTTGCTGGAACAACTGGCTCGCAATGTGGCCGCGCCAATCGACATGTCGGGCATTCCCGTCACCAGTCGCGGTGTGGTGCTTCAAGGGGCATTGCCCCCGTTCTCAGCCTTGTTGACGGGTATCGCCCTGTACTTCATGTACCAAGCGCTCGTCTTCTACCGGCTGCTCGACCTCAACGAAGTGTTCAGCCGCCTCATCGCCTTGGTCACGTCGGCCGCCCTATTGGTGATTGTCGACGGTGTAACCGTGATGTGGATCGGCACCTTCACCGACTACCCCCTGCACGGTACCTTCCAGATCTTCCTGGCGTCCCTAATGTTCCTCGCCGGCTACGACGGCGTTCGCGACACCATTCAGTGGGCCAGCCATCGCATGTTCAACCGTCGTGGCCAGCAGCTACAAGAGGCCCTGGACACGCTGGCGAATGAACTGCCTACGACGGTCGCAGTGCGCTCCCTCGCCGATACTTTGCTAGGACGACTGCACTCCACTGGCCGTGTCCCCATTGCGTCGCTGTACTTGTGGGACCGAACCTTAGACGCGTTCGCGTGCGTCGCTCATCGTGGCGACTCCGACTCACCGCCAATGGCCGCCGTTGCCGCCGGGCCGTTCTCGGAAGGCTTCGACCAGAACACACCGGTCTACCTGCGCGGCGCCATGCAGCACCGTCGGATCGATCCCCTTCAAGACCGACTACCGCTGATGGACGCCATGCATGCCGACGTCATCCTCCCCATGCGCGCACGTTCGGGACTGGTCCTCGGTTGGCTGGCGTTGCGTCCAGAAGCATGGTCCGACGGGTTCTCAAGCGAAGAGATCCTGCGCCTAAGAGAGATGTTGACCGTCGCCAGTACCGTACTCACCAATATTCGCGGATTCCAGGCATTGGAAGAGCAACAGCGTCTCGCAGCATTGGGTGCGATGGCCGCAGGTCTAGCGCACGAGATTCGCAATCCACTGGCCGGCATCAAGGGTGCCGCCCAGTTCCTACAAGCAGACGCATTGGACGGAGACTCAGCGGACATGCTCTCGGTCATCGTGGACGAGACCAATCGTCTCGATGTCGTGGTTCGCCAGTTCCTCGACTACGCACGACCGGACACCCTGCATCTGACCAGCGACCACATCAATGCGCTGGCCACGCACATCGTGGCACTGGTCGCTGCACAGGGCCTACCTGAGATCATCACGCTTGTTGAGGACCTTGCCCCCGACCTTCCCGCAAGTCGCATGGACCGTGACCGCTTGACCCAGGTCTTGCTCAACTTGGCTCGCAACGCTCTGCAAGCCATGCCAAAGGGCGGCATTCTCACTATTCGGACTCGGAAACGGTCAGAATCGGTGATTGAGATTGCGATTCTGGACACTGGTGGGGGCATTGCTCCCGAAAACAAGCGCAAGCTATTCGACCCCTTCTTCACCACAAAGCGCGACGGAACCGGGTTGGGACTTGCGATCTGCGAGCGAATTGTGCGCGCACACGGCGGCAATATCGACGTGACGTCGTCTGTTGGACGCGGCTCGGTGTTTGCTGTCCGCATTCCGGTACGTGCGACGGATGACATCACCGACGTACAAGAGGCGTCCTAGTCCCTGTCAGAACTGGAAGTAGACGAAGGGCCTGCTCTTGGCGCCTAAGAACACGACGACCCAGATCAGACCGGTGAGCAGCACTAGTCTCACCACCCACGGTGAGCGTTCCAGTACATCCTCTCGGTACCACCGGTACGAAGCGACGTGCATTGCGGCAAACACTGCCACAATACCCAGGGTCAACGAGTCCACCGCGCCACCGCCGCGAAGCGTAAGCACCGCCCAGATGGCCGTGAGGGCGTCTTGCAAGCTGGCGCTGCGGAACACAATGGCGCTCGGCAACATCAGCGCCAGATTCAGCGCAATGCCGGCCACTCGTTTTCCTGGGTAGTCTGGAATGCGGTATCCACGCCGGTAGAATTCACGGGTTCCAGCCTGTACAACACCGTTGTACAGGCCCCAGACCAAGAAGGTCAGCCCAGCACCGTGCCAGATGCCAAACAGCGTCCAAACAATGCCAATATTGATGGCAACGCGCCACGCAGAAACACGGCTACCCCCCAGAGGATGAAAGACGTAGTCCCGGAACCAGGCGCTCATGGTCATGTGCCAGCTACGGCGGTACGCGAGCGGGCCATCTGCCAACAGCGGAAAGTTGAAGTTCCGCGGCAGGTCGAAGCCGAAGGCAGTGCCTAGACCACGCGCCATCGTGCTGTAGGCGCTGAAGTCGGCGTAGATCTGTCCCCAAAAGATGAGCGCGCCAATGACGAGAGTGGGACCAGACTGGGTGTCCGGCGAGCTCCACAAGGGGTCGCCCAGCAGTCCTAGGTTGTCTGCAACCACCACCTTCTTGAAGAGACCGACAGCAAACAGCTCAATGGCCCGCCACAAGCGCGCTTCGGTAGTCGGCTTGGGGTTGTATAGCTGCGGGAAAAACTCAGCGGCGCGAACCACTGGCCCGGCGATGAGCTGCGGAAAGAAGGCAACGAACAGGGCAAACTCAACGGGGTTGCGAATCGCTGACTGCTTTCTTCGGTACACGTCAATGGTGTAGGACAAGGTCTGAAACGTGTAGAAGGACAGCCCAGCAGGCACGCCTCCAAGGAAGTGGAAGCCCCCTTCATAGGCGGCCGGGACGAAACCACCGAGCCCGACCAACGACAGCACAAAGGGCAGGTACTTGTAGGCGAACAAGATGCCTAGATTACCAATCACGCTCGCCGCTAGAAGTAGTTTTCGCTTCCCTGCTTGCTCATCGGGTGTGGTGTCTAGGGCACGACCGATGAGGTAGTCGAGAATCGTCGAAAACCACAGCAGCAGCAACCATTTGGGCTGCCCACCCGCGTAGAATGCCCAGCTAGCGAGCAGAAGAATCCATGTACGCGGTCGCCCACGCAGGACCATGCCCAACACCACTGTAGGGGCCGCAAGAAGTGCGAATGGCAAGCTATTGAAGAGCATCTAGCGAAGTTCTGCTGCAACGGCTTGGGTGAACCGGCGCTGACCAGAAGGAGCGAGATGAAGCGGGTCTCGGAAGTCGCTGTCACGCCACAGGCCGGGCTGGTCGAGCACAAGGACCGACGCACCGTGTTTCTCGGCAACGCGCCGCATCTCCGCCACGTGAGGTGGATGGAACCACACGTCTGGAGTCCCCAACAACTCACTGTGCACCGGTGCCGCGACCAACAAGACCGAGACTCCCTCTGCGGTGCACCGGTCAATGAGCGCGCCGACAGCACGCGATGCAGCCCCATCCACCACCGTTGGCGTACTGGCGGCAGACCACTCCGGTCGCGCGGCTAGTACAGCGAATCGATCATCCTCTGCGCGGTGAAGGTTGGATGCCCGTCCCTTCCATTCCGCAAGCGACCCATCCCAAGCGAGCCGAGGAACGTCACGCAGTCGGTAGGCATCGCTGACATCGGCCAGGGCCGCACTCAAGACATCAGAGCGCATCCATGCCGACACGGGAAACGCAGAAGCCGCAATGCGCCAATCAAAGGGACTGGCGCTCGGAAGCTCCGAGTCGCCAAAGGCACGGTGACCGGTCACCACAATCACCGTAGACGGGTGCAGGGAGAGGGCGTCGTCCAGGTACATGCTGCTAGCAATGGGTGGCATGGCCAAGACGCCGGCGTTGAGAACCGACAACCCAGTTTCACGCTTGATCATCACCGCCGAGACATCCACGACCGCGAGGCTGCTCCCCAGCACCACAATGTCTACGTCAGCGGGGTCGGTACTGCGCAGCGCGCCAAGCACTGCCAAGTCCGACCCGTCATCCGCCGTTTGAAGCCAGGTCCACAGGCTGGGCATGCGACGTAGTGCCAGATTTGGGAGGACGAGAGCCACGACAAGGCAGGCAAATACCGCAGCGATCACCCGAACCTGCGCCACTGGAAACCTCCGAGCGGCGGTTTACACCATTCCCGTCAACCAGACCATGCCGCTAGTCCAGCACCTGGGGACGCTCGCCCTCGGGCCAGCTGACCTCATACTCGAGAACGAACTCTTCAGACGCACCGTTGGCGAGTGTCGCCTCCCACTGGAAGACGCCTTCGGTGGGAACGGTGACCTCGGGTCGGGTGGCGACCTCCACCTCAAAGCGGTCTTCCCGCGAAGCCGGAATCTGCTCGACGACAGTCAGCTCAATCGGAGCACCTGTGCGATTCGTGATGCGGGTCTCAAACCCCCACTGCTGCCGGTCGCGATTGGAGAGCGGCCGCTGAGAGAGCGTGAGGTCTTCTACACGCACACGCTCCACAGCAACCCGGTCATCCACGCCGAACGACAGGTCCACTTCGCCGGACGGCGGTGTTGCCGAGAGGTTGCCACGGCCTACAAAGGCGGAGCCTAGGTAGCTATTGACCGGGCCAGGCATCAAGCCCCAGTCCGCAGTATTCGTGACGCGGGCGGTCAAGTAAGCGACGGGTTCGCGTCTGGGCACTGTGCGGTGCACGGTCTCGGCGTCTAGGTCCAGAGAGGCCAAACGAATCTGGCGAGCTGAGCCATCGGACGGAACATCGACCGTTCTCGCGGACTCAAACTCACTGACAAGAGCCAAAGAAGCAGAGCTTCGTGCGACAACGCCGCCAGAAGATTGTCCCAGAATGAAGGGGGTCAAGGTGGGCGGTTGCGTCCCGCGCGTTGCGGCTCCAGTCGAGACCGTCAGCGAGGCGTCCATCCAGTCTTCGCCGGTCGATTGGGTCACTACGCCAGACAAGTCCAAGCGCACTCGATTGCTGTTGGGGTCGAAGCGAGCATCATAGCGTGGCGTCCAGTTGGCATTGGACACCAAGTAGGACAAGTGGACCGTGACAGTCCCGCCTGCAGAGGCATCAATGCCCACAGCGGCGCGCTTGGAGTCGCGGGTCTCCGAGCCAATGCGGGAGATGTCGCGATTAAGCGCAGAGACTTCCGCTGCCAGATCTCGAATCTGACGTTCCGCTGTGCGCTGCTCACGAAGCAGGGCTCGCAGCTCATCCTGCACATCCGACGACAGCTGGGCGAGCTGGTCAGGTGCGTCACCTGCTAAGAACAGGTCTTCCCGCAGAACAGAGGGTGCAGTCGGCACAATCGACTTTCGAAAGGCCATATCGGCCTGAACACGCGCAATAATGTCGTTGAGAGCGCCCATCTGGTCTTCGCGCTCTTGCTTGTCTGCACGCAGTTCACGAACCCGCTCATCGCGGTCTTCGGTGCCGCGAACCGAGCGCATATCGACGCCCAACAGCGTTGCACGCCCTTCCCCTTCGGCGGTCATGGAGTTGTTGTCGAGCGAGAGGGGCAGTCCGTCAAAGACAATGTCCGACCGGCCCGATGGAACCCGCGCAGTTGCTACACGAGTGACCCGTGCGCGTCCCTGAAACACGGTGACCGACTCAACTCGGCTGGTCACCACCACATCATCGGCGAAGGCTTGGCTCGCCAAAAGTGCCATGAGCGCAATCATTCCATCCACCCCAACGTGCGGTCACCTGGGTAGGTGACGGTATAAGTCCACTCAAAGCCAGCCGACCGCCGAGCCGGCACGTCGACGGTAAAGGCCAAGATGCCACCGTCTTCTTCGCTGATTTCGGGGGCCCCCGATTCAATCTTGTAGGCCACCACAACGTCTTCAGAACGGCTGGTAGGAACCTGCTCACGAATCTCGACGTTCACCGGGCTCTGGTGCGTCGAGCGGATGTCCACTCCCCACTTCCACTCTGCGTTTCGACGTCGACCAACAGGGCCGTCGCCATCAATATTGGTACCTAGGCGAGTACGCGTCACCAACACGCGGTCATCAGGGCCAAAGGAGACGTCAAAGGTCTCGCCGGTAGGCACCGTGTCGAGCATGATGTCGCCCACGTAGGCCCCTCCTACGAACACTCCAGCAGGTCCCGGCAGTAGCGGAAAGCTGGCGGTATTGGTGACTTCGCCAATGAGGAAGGCAGTCGGGTCAATGCGCGGCACACTCACATGCCGCAGCTCCGACTCCAGGTCGACGGTAGTCAGGAGTACCTTTCGTGCAGTGCCATCACTCGGCATCGACTCTGGGTTTTCGACACCGAAGGTCGTGGCCGCGAGCTGCGTTTCCACCACTGCCTGTGCCACTTCCATCGGAGGAGGAGGTGCTGCAGCCGCCACGGGGGCCGCATTGTCCATCTCGGCCATCGCACGCATGGGCGCACCGCCACCACGAGAGGCCCGACTCGAAGGGCGCGGACGGTAGGCCATCAGCCAGAACGGGTCGAGCCTTGGCACATCGGTGCCCCGCCCAGGACGAGCGGAGGAGACGGACAAGTCAACGTTGCTCCAGTCCTCTCCGGTTCGTTGCGTGACAATAGCGGAGAGCGACAGAGAGACCGAGTCGCTTCCACCGTCGCTTCGCAGGTCATACCGAGGCTGCCAATAGGCGCCGCTGACCGTGTACGTCAGGTCGACGCCGATACGACCGCCGGCCGCCACGTCGACCCGCACTACCGCCGTCAGTGTGTCTGTGGCATTGGACCCAAGGGACGCTTGTTCCCGCCGGGCTGCCGCAATGTCAACATCTACGTCACGAATCGCCAACGTCGCCTGACGCAGGGCGCTACGCGCTTCGGCGTCCTCACGCGACAGCTGACGCTGAAGCGCATCAGCTCGGGAAGGTCCGTTGGTTCCCACCAAGAGCTGGGCAGACAGCTGCGTTGCCGACGCGGACCGAGCCGAGCCAATGGACGACAGCTTGGCGGTTGCCGCTTGTTGGTCGTCCAGCAAGTCCTGGCGGGTATCGAGCAAGGTCTGAATCTGCGTCAATAGCCCTGCAACCCGCTCATCTGCTGCCTCTACGGCACTTACCATGCGGACCTGAATGTCGAGCAGTTCTACCGAGCCCGACACATCAGCCGTCAGAGAGGCCGCATCCGTTGTGGCTGGAAGTCCGACAAACGTCACCTCGTGGATGCCACGAGCGAGCTGGGAGAGACCACTACGCGTCACACGAGCGCGGTCGGCGTACACCGTGACCTCACTCGGCGCGGCAGTCACTTCCACGACGTCTGCCATGGCCAAAGCCAATAAGAGCGACAGCATCACAGACCTCCTGGGACGAGCTTCTTCGGGTAGGTGACGCGCCAGCCAGTATCGACCAGTGCTTCGGCGTTGCCTTCCAGCGGCATCTCCCACACCATCAACCCCTCGGGGAGCCTCTCGGTCGCCTCCGCTCCCAGGGCATCCACACGCCACTTGGACTCGGTGGACACCGGAATACGGTCGCGCAGTGAGACTGTCACGGAGTCCGTTCGTCCGTTGCGAAGTTCGGTCTGCCAGGTTCGGGTGACGCGCGGACGACGGAACAGCCCCGGGCTTCTGCGAAGGTCTTCGGTCACCGTGCGTTCAACCGTGACCGCATCATCCGGACCAAAGCCAAGCTCGAAGGTAGCGCCGGTCCCAACGGTCGGCAGGAACATGGCGCCAACATAGCTATCAGAGGCAAAGATGCTGACGGAACCGGCCATCAACGACCAGGTCTCGGGCCACGTGCCCTCCGCTACCATCCACGCACGTTCGTCTAGAGAAGGAACCGCAATACGCTTCCACTCCACCGGAACATCCACGCTAATCACCTGCACCTTGCGTGCAGTACCGTCACCGCTGATGGCGGTTCCACCCGGCACTTCGAATTGACTGGCAACAATCTGCTCAATGACCTGGGCTTGCTGAATGAGCATCGGTGGCGCAGGTGCGGGCTCAGGCGCGTAGGCCATATCGTCAGAGTCGGCCATGTCGTACGACATTTCCATCGCTGGGGCATTCTGTAGGCTTCGGCTATTGCGGTAGTCTACGTACCCGCTCTGAAGCCAAAACGGAGTCAGCTCCGGCGCCATCACCCCACCGGCCGGTCGCGCCGTTGACAGCGTGAGTGATGCTCCCGACCAATCTTCACCGGTGGTCTGAACCACACTGGCGGACAGGGTCATGGCCAGTGTTTCACCACCGACCTCTGCACGAGCGTCCCACACGGGCGTCCAGCTCGCTCCCGGTACGGTGTACGTCAGGGTGACGGATGACGGCCCAGCACTCGTGGCCTCCAACAGCACACTGACCTCATGACGCGCCCACTGCGCAGCTCCTCGCACGGTAGCGAGCTCCCGACGCAACGCCGCGAGCTCCGAATCGACCTGGCGCATGGCCATCGTCGCTTCATGGACCGCCTGAAGGCCATCCCGTACTCTGCGACGAAGCAGTGCAGCCATGGCGTCCGCGTCGCTCGTTGTGTCTGCGGAAAACAGCAATTCTGCCGATAGCTGGCCTGCTCCGGCGGCTCCGAGACTGCGAAGGAAGGACAGCTCGGCTTCGGCGGCCGACTTGTCGTCGAGACGCTCTTGGCGGACGTCCCCTTTCGCAGAGATCAGCTGATTCAGGCCGTCTACACGTGTACGGCGGTCGGCAGCAAGCTCCACGCGGTCAACGGAGAGGCCCCGGATTACGGCGTTTCCGGTACCATTGGCCTGGAGAGTAAGAGTGTCCAGGTTGGCAGGAAGGTCCGAGAACAGGACCTCGGTCTCACCGGGCTGAAGAACGACATCTACCTGTCGCGTCACCGTAGCGCGGTCCAAGAACACCGTAGCTTCGGTGACCTGACCGGTCGGTTCAGGCTCTGGCGCTGTCTGCGCGAGAGCCAGGGATAGAACTAGGCTGAGCACGAGCCCTCCAATGGCAGCGACCTAACGCAGCCGCTGAAGGGAGCTTACAACTCATCACGGGATTTCTGATTCCCGACGACTACTCGACGTCGACGTCGTCTTCGTCTTCGTCTTGGACGGGGATGCCGGGAATCGCGATGCCGTCACGGGCAATCGTCTCACTCCACATACGCAGAGGTGGCTGGTTGCCTACGCTCTGAAGGGCCTCGAATCCGACCCATCCTTGTGCCGGACAGAAGTGGTCCCGAAGCACCACCACACCCAGTGTTCGCTTGGACTCACACACCGATACAATGCCACCGGCGCAGTGCTCAGCGACCATGATTTCGCAGGTCCGCTCGCTGGACCGAGTGCCCTTGGTATGGGTCTGTGTCCAGGTGTCCCCGACTCGTGGACGCGCTGGCAAGACAACCTGAGCCGGCTCCCACACCTCAAGATCACCGTCTTCATCCAACGTGCCGGCAAATCCGTAGCCACTCGGACCATAGAAGACGCGGACGGTCTCCATCCAGTCGTGGCCACCGTCTGTTGTGTCGTAGGTTTCGACGTCGTAGAAGGTTTTTTCTCCCTGGACTATCGGCGCCTGCCACTCTTCACGGTGCTGCAGGACCGGCAGGGGGAACGGGCCCGCGACGGTGTGCCGGTCGTAGTCGATGGTCGATGCGGGCTTTGCGTAGTCCATTGCAGTCAGCGATGAACGACCGCCGCCTTTTGGACAACCGACCAGCCCCACCAATGCCAGACACAGCCAAGCAGGGCGCATCAGATTCGACCCTGGATGTGACCGATATCTGTGGCTTCGTCGCTGATGTCTTCTTCCATTGTCCAACGCACGCCAGGAACCACTTGAGAAGGGTCAAATGGCCGTGTCTCAATGACCGAGGCACGCGGCACCGACAAGAATCGCACGAGCTCAAGGCCGGTTGGAACGCCGTTCGACGAACGACCTAGCCCAGCAGAGGGCAACCGAAGGGACGAGGCAATCGTTCCACGGTTGACGTACATGGAGCCGGTACGAAGACGCTTTCCAAGCTCGGTCACGCGGGGATGGTTCGCGTCTGTGAAGACCGACACTGTGTTCCGGTAAACTAGCTGGTTGTGCATGCTTGCGGCCTCTTCCCACGAAGACACCTTGTACAGCAGCACATTGGGCCCTGGAGGTGGGTCGTTGAGGAACGCGTGTCCGTTTTCCCAGTTCACCCAGTAGGCGGACGGGCGGACGTAGAAGCCGTGGCGCTTGGGAAGCTCCACATTGCCGACTTCGGACAGCGGCGTGTGACCGCGAGCGAGCAGCGTGCGGCCGTAGCGGCGGTAGCGTGTACGGAAGTTTTCCGAGATGACCGGACCAATGAAGACGTCGCGGTCAAAGCCATAGCCAACACGCAAGTTGGCGATTCGTTGGGTGAGTTCTGAGACGAACTGATCGAAGATGCCTTCGGTAACGAACACGCGTGCCGTGCTGTTGTGCCGCTGCCCGCTGGTCAGGAAGGACCCAATCAGCACTTCGTAGATGGCGCGGTCGATGTCTGCATCATCCAGCACAATCGCGGCAGCCTTACCGCCGGTATTGTACAAGATGGGCAGCTCTGGACGCTCGCGAGTGGCCTTGCTGACCGCCAACGCTGTTGGGTACGACCCGCTAAACAGCAGCGCTCCGAGCCCCGGATGTGCGGCAAGTCGCTGGCCAACGGAGGAGCCCGAGCCTTGAACCAAGTTGAACGCACCACGCGGTAGGCGACAACGGTCGATCAGCTCGGCTACGCCCTGACCGACGCCAGGCGTGAACTTGGACGGCTTGAAGACGACCGTGTTGCCAGCCAGCAGTGCGGCCGCGACCTGGAGCGTTGGCGTGAGCAGCGGCATGGTGTAGGCACCAATAATTCCGACAACACCGCGCGGACGCCAATCACTGCGCGCTTGCGCCTCTGAGATGACCCTAGGCTCGAGCAGCGCAAGTCCATCTTCCAGCAGAAGGTCAATGGCGCGAATGGACGACACGACCTCTTGGCGAGACTCCCAGAGAGGCTTGCCCGTCTCCCGCGTAATCAAACTCGCAAAGCGATCTTGAGCCCGGCCTAGCGCCTCTCGGTACCTGCGCAGGGCAGCGGCGCGTTGCGCGAGTGTTCCTTGACGCCAGACGGTCAGACCGCGAGTGGCGCTGGAGACAGCATCATCTACGCTCGTCTCTGAAAAGACAAAACGGCCGAGGACGTCCGACCTATCGCCAGGGTTTACGCCGACAACGTAACCGTCAACGCGTTCTGGCTTTATGAAAGAGCCCCAGATGTAGTCGCCTTTTCTAAGCAGGCGTTGACGATGTAGTCGCAACTGAGGCGCTCCCCACGAGGATGAGTTTACACTAGCATGGCTAGCTGGGTAGGTTTGACGCTACTTGACCACCGCAGGTGTACACAGTGTGCCGCTTGCTGACGAGACCTTGAGCGAAGCACTTGGACGTTCACCGGAAGAGTAGGCACCAACGAGCACTGTGTAGTCGCCAGCACCTGCCGCAGGAATCCTGACAACCGGGTTACTTCCCTCGGAGTCGTCGTCGCACAACGTGGTCCCGTCCGGTCCACGAACAATGAGCGTGGTGTCGCTTGAACTACACGCGGCAATGTTGAGGGGTCCGCTCGCACCCGTGAAGCTGATGCGAGCAGTCGGCGTTGCCTCGTCGACATACCCGGTGCAGTTTCCACGAGCGTTGCGGATACCACCGGCGCTTGAGGTGCCACCGGCCTGAACCGGGACACTCTGGGGGGCAAAGCCACCGGCCAAGGCGATAGGCGGCACGGACGGCTCGCCGTCAAACGCGATGCGTGTGCAGACGGAATCATTTGAGTCCGTGATACGTAGCTTCGCACTTGCACTTCCGCCGGAGCTGTAAGTAGCAACCCAGACGGCGTACTCGCCTATTGCGGACGCATTTTCGGTGTAGACGGGGTTGGTTCCCTCGCTGTCGTCAATACACTCGGTCGATCCGGACGGTGTCCGAATCACCAGTGCCGTGTCCTGGTCGGAGCACGCGCCAATGTTCAGCAGACTTCCTGGGGACGCGACTGTGAAGGTGTAGTCGGGCTGCTCGGGCGCAATGAAGCCAACGCAGCTTGTAGGAACACCAAGGACGGTCTTCGCTTCAGTGTCACCGCCTGCACGGACCTCAACTTCCGTCATGCCGCCTGTGTAGGTGCCCGACCCATACAAGGGAGCGCCGTCACCGAGGCCCCCCAAGGCACCTCCGCAAGCCAAACTCACCACACCGACAAACCCAACACCAAACAGCCCCAAACGCATGCGCCCTCCACAAGTGCCGCGCAGTGTAGTCGAATCGATCAGGGGGCAAGTCGAATCGTCACGATAGCCCCCTTTCCAGTGTGGTTATCAATCGACACCTCCGCGCCGATCTGCGCACACAATCGGGCGACGACCGCTAGGCCCAAGCCAGTTCCCGCTGTCGTGCGGGTCTGTTCGTCCCCTGCACGGTGAAACGGACGAAACACAAGTGAGCGCTCAGCCTCGGCAATGCCAGGCCCGCAGTCCACCACCGTGACACTGCGCCCGCGTGCACAGACCTCCACCCTTCGCTCGTCACCTGGGCGCAGAAACTTGCTCGCGTTGTCCAACAGATTGGTCAGAATCTGGGCGAGTGCATCCTGCGGAACATCGCCCGCTGCGGTGCCTACATCCAACACCACATCCACATCACGTTCCGCCAACATGGGCGTCATCGCCGCGACCGTCTGTTCAATCGCCACACCGAGCGGAACGCGTACCGCTGCGGCCGGCAGCTCACGAGTCGTCAACGCCAACGTCTGTTCCACAAGTCGAGCCAACCGGGTGGTCTCCCGACGCAACACGCGGATGTACTTGGCGCGTTGCTCGGGTGTCTCCGCCACGCCTTGCTCCAGCATCTCGGCGTACAGCTGCATGGACGCGACAGGCGTCTTCAGCTCATGCGTCACTGTTGCGATGAACTGCTCACGTTCGTAGAACATGCGCTGTTGGCCGGTGATGGAGCGCTCCACGGCGACCAAGCTGAGCAGCCCGAGCCCAGTCGCTAGGGCTGCCAACAGCCAGACCCAGACCACGCTTCCGCCCTGGACATCCAGCAGCCGAACGCTGGCATGAAAGCCGGTGAACGGTGCCTGGAAGACGTAGTCGTCGCCGCTCCAGTCCACCGCGACAACACCGTGCAGTCCGGCCTCCTGCACAACCGCGTTGGACGTCGCTTTCTGAAGCAACATCCGGTCAAGGAGTACTGTTTGAACCCAGGTTTCTCCATTGATATTTAGGTCCCGTGACAGCCCCCAAGTTGCCGATGACCACGGTCCCCCGGTCATCGGGCCCACAACCACGTCCACCATGCCTGTTGCCGGTTCCAGAGGAACGCCAGGAACTTCTGCGAGGACATCCACCTCGGTCATACCGATTGTCGGCTGCGCCGGCTCGACAAAGGCCTGGACCTGTTCGACCGGCGTGACGATGTTGGAGACACCACGCTGTTGTCGGCTAAATCCCTCCATATTCATCTGGTTTCCGACACCACTAAACGTGTTGTCCACCAGCTCCGGAACACTGGGAGCCGGTGCGGCCACCTGTCGCACGACCATCTCGGGGACCGGGACTCGGACCCGCACCGTTCGGCTCGGGGAATGGCGGGTCACAACGGGCGCCGGCCCGCCAAACCAGTCATCCAACCACGATTGGCCCGCCAGTAACGGTGTCGATAGTCGGCCATCTGGCGCTAGCTGGACGAACCCAACCACCGCCGACTCCCACTCACCGCGCGCGACGGGATTGTTGGAGAGCGCGTCCGCAGATGCGCTGTATTGCAGGAAAGGACGGCCCTCTTCGCGGTCTACCACCGTTGTAAACTGCCGCTCCAGCGCGTCAAACACGCGCAACTCAAGGCCATCCGACTGCGCCTGAATCTCGCGATCATGTGCACGCTGTGTGGTCAACGCCACAACAGCGCTCAACGCCGCAACGCCAAGGCCAACGCCGAACAACGCAGCGCGTACGCCCCATATCCTCATCCAATCCACCGGTAACCAACGCCTCGGACCGTCTCTATAGGGTCAGCCGCCGCAGAGACCTGGGCGAGCTTGCGTCGCAGCTTGACCACATGCATATCAATCGCCCGCGTATTCACCCGCTCGACCGACCGATAGTCCCACACCTCCGCCAACAGCTCGTCTCGCGACACCGCGCGGTCTTTGCGGTCCGACAGGTAGACCATCAGCGCCACATCACGCGGTGACAGGTCAATGCTACCGACGCTTCCCGTTGCCGTGTACGCGCCAATATCCACGGACAGTTCACCGCTTGTCAGACGCCGCGCACCCGTTGACCGACGAACCAATGCCGATACTCGCGCCACAAGCACCGCGAGGGAGAACGGCTTGGTGATGTAGTCGTCACAGCCCGCCTCAAAGCCAGCCAGAATGTCGCTCTCGCGCCCCAGGGCGGTAAGCAGCAAGATGGGCTGACTGGGGCGCGCATCACGGACGGCGGCGCAGATCTCCGTGCCGCTCATTCCCGGAAGCATGCGGTCCAGAATCACCAGGTCCCACGGTTCAGCAAGGGCTCTGTCGCACCCGGTGTCTCCGCGTTCAACGCCGGTCGGCGCGAACCCTTTGAAGGCAAGCAGGTCGCAGATTCCGTCACGAAGGGCAGCTTCATCTTCGACGACTAGAATGCGGGCGCGAGTACTCATGCCCGCAACATGGCCCAGCCACGGCCAGAATCAAGGCCCGCGCGCCGATTTACCGAGGCGTTACAGACCGCAGACCACGCCCTTACCACGGCACAACGCCCACAAGCGTAGACATAGAGCACCACACTGGAGGTCTCATGCTTCGCACCGTCCTACTCGCCCTCGCGCTTCCCCTCGCCGCCTGGGCTGGCCCACAAGACCACGACCCGGTCGCACTTCGCGGTCAGGGGCCACAGGGACTGACAACGGTACTCGACGCCTGGCGGGCCGACGGCTCGCCGGACACCAACGCCTGGCACACACTCGCCGACAGTGTGGCCCAGCAACGGGATGCACTGACCAGTGAGCTGTATTGGTACACCGACCTCACCCAAGCGCAGGCACAGTCCGAGTCCGCGAACAAACCCATCCTGTCCCTGCGTCTTCTCGGTGACCTGACCCAAGAATACAGCTGCGCGAACAGCCGCTTCTTTCGCACCGTCCTGTACTCAGACCCGGAGCTCGCATCCTGGCTGTCCGAGACCTTCGTCTTGCACTGGAGCAGCGAACGCCCAGCACCGTTGCTGACCATTGACTATGGCGACGGGCGCGTCGTTCAGCGGACCATCACCGGAAACTCTGCACACTACGTACTCGACGAGACCGGGCGGCCCCTCGATGTTCTACCGGGACTGGTCTCACCTGATTCATTCAAAGAGACCCTCACAGCCAGCGCCGCCCTGTGGTCGACCATGCAGTCCGACCCCGACCGCGCCGAAATCGAGCTGACGGCCTACCACCATCAAGGCATCACCCAGTCCGCTCAGCAGCTGTCGAACGACCTGAGCCACATTCGCGGGGAAGCGGTCAACGCAGATGCCATTCGCGACTGGCTCACGGCAATCACCGCACCGGATGGCGCCGTACATGCCTTAGAACCCATGAACTTGGCTGTCACTAAGATGATTGTGGAAGAGCCCATCCTCACGCAGTTTATGGGACGTGACGTACGACGGTCGCGGGGAGGCATGCTCAATCCCATGGAAGAGACCCACATAAACCTGCTTCCATCCAACGAAGAATGGGCCGAACTGGGCGACGCTCACATGGCGGACATTGTCTTGTCACAAGGAGCCATCGAGAGAATCCGGGACGAGAATCCCCACCTCAACGGAGACGTAGACGCGCTCGTCGCATCCCTCACCCGCAGCATTGCGCGCGACACCTTGCTCAACGAACGCCTGCTGAGACCCCGCATCCAAGCCCGTTTCGTCGACAGCTGGAACGTGTTCCCCGAACAGCGGGTCAACACCGCATCCTTCCAAGACCTCAACACATGGGTCTACGCGAGCGTCTTTCTCACACCGCGTGAGGACGCCTGGCTCGGGATGGTTGACGAGGCTGTGTACACCGGCCTCGACGACGGTGGCGTACGACGCGAAGCCCAAGAAAAGGAGGGCCTCGCGTCGAACTAGACCGACAGCCTACTTGGGTGGCTCAGCCTTGATGGTGATGGTGTAGGCGCCGCGGTCGCTAGAGCTCGCGGTGTTGGCCCACACTTGGTAGGTGCCCGACGCGGGAGCGGTGATGGTCAGCTCGGCATCGCGGCTGTCTCCGGTGTCGTCCGCTTCTTCCATGAACGTCTCGTCATCCACGCCTGGACGGCGGACCTGTAGGTAGCTGTCGACGTCGGTCGAGCTCATCTTGATGCTGATATCCCAGCCGCTCTTCGCCTTGAATGTGTACTCGTCGTACAGCGAGCCATCCGCGGGATGAACGCTGTCACCATCTGCAATGGTGCCAGACTCGGTGATGTTGACCGGATCGGTTGAACACGCGACGAGACCGCCGATAAGACCAAGGGTGACAGCAAGAATTCGAATCGAGGACATTAGCTCTCCTGTGGGAGCCTCGACCCTAGCGACATTCGCAAGGCTTTGCCAGAGTGCCCCCCGTCGCCCAGAGGGCTAAACAAGGTCACCCGCAACGAGAAAGCCCATGTTCACCTGCTCTGCTGACAACGCCTCGATTCACATCTACACGTACAAGGCGGGCCTACTCGCCGCCGTTGGCCATGACGTGCTCTTGCGCGTGGCGCGTTTCTCGTTGGAAGCCGACCCCGACGAACTGTCCATCCGCGGCACCATGGACCCGTCGAGCATCGAGGTCGTCAACGCCGTTCACAACGACATCGAGACGCCGGATGCCTTGTCCGCAGCGGACCGCAAGACCATCCTCAAGTACGTTCAAAAGAACATCTTGAACGTCTCACAGTACCCAGAAATCTCCTTCGAGAGCACAGATGTGTTCGACGAAGACGGTGAGTGGGAAGTGGAAGGCGACCTGACTCTCCACGGCACATCACGCAGCATCACCCTGACCGCACAGGCAGACGGTGACGAGCTCGTTAGCGAGATTACCCTCAACCAACCGGCTTTCGGCATCAAGCCCTTCTCTGCCATGATGGGTGCGCTCAAGATCAAGCCGGATGTGCGTATAGTCATCCGCGTGCCCGTCGCCGCATTCGCCTGACGAACCGTTCACGAAGCCGTCCGGCAGCCGGCACCAACCAGCGATACGGTAGGCCGCCTCGGAGGCTCTATGAACCGGTTTATCGCTCTGTCCCCGCTCTTAGTCATTGCAGCGTGCAACGGGGAAGACGTCAGCGACGTTGACGATAACTTCGGTGTCGTTGAGTCTATCGGCACAGCCGACTGCGAAAATCTAGAGCTGTCGGACTGCTTCTACCCGTTCCCATCCCGCCATTTCGTGCGGTCGGGACAGCTAGAACTCCCCGCGGACGGCCTGCCCGAAGGCGAAAACAACGACGGATTCTCACCGGACAGCTTCCAACGCTTTGACGCGTTCGGCGCTGCAACCCCCATCTTGTTCCAGCTCGACGGCGCTGTCATCCCAGACGTCGCCCCGTTCGACGCCGCCCCAAGCCTCAGCGACACACCCGTCACAGTCCTAGTCAACGCGACCACCGGCGAGCGCATCCCACACTGGGTCGAGCTCGACTACCTCTCCGCGAACATGAGCCCCACGCTGTTCACCATCCGACCGAGCATCGCCCTCCCCCGCGATACCGAAGTCGTTGTTGGTGTTCTCGGCTGGACCAATGAAGCCGGCACGGCCGTAGATGCCCCCGCCCCCTTCGCCGCACTACGCGACGAAACCGCCAGCGAGTGGCTCGGCGTTCACGAGCGCAGAGAGCACTACGAGACGGTCGTCTTCCCCGCGTTGGAGGGCACCGGAGTCGCCCGCGAAGACCTGCAGCTCGCGTGGTCCTTTCCGGTCCGCACCGTCGAAGACGCCACGGCCAACATGCTCGACGTCCGCGATGCCATCTTCGAGGCTCTCCCCGCCACGGGCCCCGAGTACCGCATCGACAACCTGTTGGTCTGCGAAGGCAATGACCAACCGGATGGCTGTCACCCGTCCATTCGCGTCATCCTAGATGGGACGAGCTTCGTCCCCAGCACTGTAGAAGACGCAGACGAGCTGGGTGTTCGCCACATCCGTCGTAATGAGGCCGGAGAGGTCGTTGTCGACGGGGTCGAAGAGTGGCCATTCCGCGTTCAGATTCCGCACAGTGCCTTCGACGGCGACGCCCCCGTTCCCGTCCTACAGTACGGACACGGCTTCCTGGGAAGTGGCGGCGAGGCCAACAACAGCTGGCTCCGCGAGATGGCAGACCGCATCGGTTTCGTCATCGTCTCCACATCCATGCAAGGCATGGAACAGAACATCGCCACCACCTGGATTGGCGTTCTGCTCGCAGACGGCGGCAAGTTCCCGGATCTGCAGGAGCTGGCCATGCAAGGCGTGGGCAACCAGCTCGTTCACCAGCGCATGATGAAGACGTCTCTCGCAGCAGACCCCGAACCGTCCTTGTACCGGGAAGACGGCGACTTGGCGTGGGACTCCAGCCGCGTCTACTACACCGGAAATAGCCAAGGCGGTTCGGTAGGAACCGTGGTCATGGGAATCAGCCTAGACGTGGAGCGCGGCGTGCTGGGCGTACCCGGAAGCGGCTACCCCATCCTGCTTCACCGCAGCACTGTCTTCGAGCCTTTCTCCGACATCATCAGCAATGCATACCCAGAAGACGACGCTATTGCGCGGTTCCTAGCACTTCTCGGAACGGGCTGGGACGACTTCGACCCGCTGACCTTCGCCCCGCATATCCACGGCGACAACCTGCCCGGCACCCCGGACCACGCGGTCATCTTGCACGTAGCGAAGGAAGACCAGCAGGTGCACAACGAAGCCAGCTTCATCTCCGGTCGGACCATGGGCGCGTCATTGATGGTTCCCGCCGTTCGCCCGGTATTTGGCCTGCCCGAAGCGACCTACCCAAGCACGCTCGGCACGACCGTTGTGGAGGTCGACTTTGGCATTCCAGACGACCCCACTCCCCTCGACCCGCCACCCGTGTACGAGGACATGCCGAGTGGCGGCGACACCCATGGCTGGTTGCGCCGGTTTGAACCGGCTCAGGACCAAATGTTCCACTTCTTCGCCACCGGTGAAGTCATCGACGTGTGCGGCGGCGAAGCGTGCGTCACTGATGGGCAGCCATAAAGGCCACCCAGCGGGCTAGGCGTCTGTCGGCTCGCTCGCGAAGAACAGTGTGTTGTGGAAGGAATTGCCTTCCTCTTCCACGTCCTTCCAGTCGATGTATTCGCGCTTGGTGCGTCCGTAGACCGTACGTAGGACGTCGATGAATGGCTCGTCGTCCCATGCACTCCACACCCCAAGCACGCCGCCTGGGGCCAGATGTTTCGCAACCAAGCGCTGGCCCGTCTCGGTGTAGAAGTGACCGTCGTCATCTGCGAGTCGGTCGCCCGGTGAGTGGTCGACGTCTACCAGAATGAGGTCGTACTGCTCTGTCGCTGGGCCCAGCAGAAGCTCGTAGACGTCGGCCTTGACAATCTCGACCCGCTCGTCCGTTGCGAACAGGTCAGACAGAGGAAGCAGGCCGTCTTTGAGCCAGCCCATCACGAACGGCATCTTCTCAATCACCCGAACCAGCCCGACCCGGTCCGACTCTAGCGCCGCCTCAGCGGTGTAGCCGAGTCCGAGGCCACCAATGAGCACCCGAAGCGGCTTGGTTCCCGTGTGAAGCTCTAGGGCGACCGAAGACAGGGCACGTTCCGAGATGTTGTTGAGGCTGCTCATCAACAAGTTGCCGGAGATCTGGATTTCATAGACCCACTCGCCTTCGACAGCGCCAGGGCGTTTCCCTAGGTACAACGTTCCGATTGGGGTATCTACGTGGTCGATCATTTCGAGTTCAAACATGTGCGCGCCTTTGCCTTTGTCGGGCATGTGAGGCGCGGTGGGTCCCCGCCTGTGCGCGGCGCGTATCCCCAGACAGGCAGGTGCGTCGGCCCCTTGGTGCTGTTCGTCCCCTCACCTGTGTGAGAACGTCAGTGGACAGGGCGTTGTCGACGGAATCGAAGAGTGGCGCTTCCGTGTTCAGGTGAGCGCGCACGCGGTGAAGCGGTCGAACGGCGGCACGCTCAACGGTCCCTGCATGACGCCTCACCCCACTGAACTTTTCCAGCGAACCCCCAAAAATCAGACTAGACCGACGGCCCGACCGGAGAATCCCTGTGACACGTGTTCTACTCCTCACTGCCGTGACGACCGCCATCGCTCTAGGTACCGCGTGCGGCAACGACCGCGCCATCAACAGCATCTGTGGCTTTCCACAACCGGGCTTCGACATTGAAGAAGCCAGCACGCTGCAAGACGGTCAGGGCTACTCCGGCATGCATGACGCGGTTGTTCTGACCTTCGAAGAGGCGGTTGACCTTCCAGCCAGCTCGTCATGGCGGGTGCGCAGCGTGGAGATCATGCCGCTCATCAGCGAGTTCGAGTTCGACTTTTACCCAGACGGTTCCTGGGTCACCGTGGAAGTGTGGGACGGAGATGACCCCACGCAGACCGAGCCGTGGCGCGTCTCCCAGCAGTTCTTCAAGGGAGACCATGAGTGGACAGCCGTCACGCTCTCTGACCCAACCACCGCTTTTCCGGGCACGCACATGCAGACCTGGTGGCGCTTCGGGTTTGACGACTTCATTCCGACCAGCGGCATGGAGAGCACCAACTACCTGGTGGGCGTCAGCTGGGACGCCAGCGCAGCACCGCCGCTCGGGTACAGCAACTTCAACAACTCCTGTTCTGCCAACTGGACCGACTACAACGAAGGCGTCGGCTGGGAGCTCAACGGCATCAACAACCCCGGTGTCAACTGCAGCTGGCCCATGTTGAAGGTGAACCTTGAAGTGCTCGAACAGAGCGACGAATGCGAAGGCGAGCGCTACTCCTTCGAGTAGCTGAACAGCGGGAGATTTACGGCTCTTGCACATGCCGGGGTGCGGTCGAGTGCCCACATCGGGTATGAAGCGCACTCGGAGGTCTCCTTATGCGCAACGCTGCTCCCCTTTTGGCTCTCTTGCTGTCCGGCTGCCCAGAGGGCGAAGTCGTCGACACCGGTCCTTTCGGCGGTCCGCCCGTCGCGATCTGTGAATCCCCCGAGGGCCTTGTTCAGCCGCTTGGTCGAGAGATATTCGTAGACGCCAGCGCATCCACAGACCCCGACGATGACGAGCTGGTCTACGAATGGACCTTGGCAGTCAAGCCACTCGGCAGCGAAGCCGAGATGGACGACCGAGACCAAGCCATCTCCCGGTTCACCCCAGATGTTGAAGGCGAGTACGGCGCCTTCGTCACGGTGTTCGATTCCACCGGTCAGTTCTCAGAGGCCTGCCGGGTTGCAGCAACCGTGTTCGTCCTTCCAGACCCGCCCCGCGAGCTGGACCTCGATCTCGGCCTACGCCTGGAGCTCACTTGGGACAACGCCGGCGACGACCTCGACTTGCACCTCCTCCGACCCGTCGATGGTCGGCTTGAAGAAGTCGTGGAGAACGAAACCGACTGCTTCTTCTTGACCTGTGCCGGCAACGGTCCGGACTGGGGCGTGGTTGGCGACTTCACCGATGACCCGGTTCTGGTCGAAGACGATATCCAAGGTATCGGACCGGAAGTCATCTACCTACAAGACCCGGGCCCCGGCATCTTCCGCGCAGTCATCCGCGACTACCCAGGCACAGCCAACGGTGCGACAACCGCCAATCTCTCGGTGTTCTGGAACGGTGTCGAAGTCGCAACAGACGAACGTGTGTTTGACGATTCCGAAGAAACCGAAGGCCTGTTCATCTGGTCGGTCGACATTGACTCCGAAAACCAGAACTGGCTCGTTGTTGCCGAGCAGCCGCCCCAGCCTGAATAGGCCTAAATTTGGCGCGTAGATGCGCTACACTCCCCCGACCTGTCGGGGGAATCATCCATGCGTCCATTCGTCGTCATCGCAGCACTCATGATTGTAGGCTGCCGTACCAGTGCGCTCGACCCAACCAACGTAGATGCAGACGGTGACGACGTCATTGGCATGGACGACTGCAACGACAGCGACGCCACCGTCTTTCCCGGCGCTGACGAACTGTGTGACGGCATCGACAACAACTGTGACGGCCAGATCGACGAGCTGTCGGACTCCAACAACCTCGTCGTCTACGCAGATGAAGACGGTGACGGCTTTGGTGACGAGGCCTCCCCACTAAACGCCTGCTTCGCTCCTGAGGGCTACACAGACGTCATCGGGGACTGCGATGACACCGACCCCGCCTTCAATCCAGACGCCATTGAAGACGACTGTGCAGACACCAATGACTACAACTGCGACGGCGCCCTGTCCTTCGAAGACGCAGACGAAGACGGCTTCTTAGGCTGTGTCGACTGTGACGACCAAGACGCCTCCATCAACGAAGACGCGGACGAGATCTGTGACGGCATCGACAACGACTGTGACGGTGAGCGCGACAACGACGCCATCGACCGTACCGACTTCTACACAGACGCCGATGAAGATGGCTACGGCGACCCAGACGCCTCCGAGCTCGCGTGCTTCCAGCCTGCAGGGACCTCCGCCAACCCGAACGACTGCAATGATGACGACGCCACCGTGCACCCCAACGCGGCCGAGCGCTGCAACGAGGTCGACGACGACTGCGACAGCATCGTGGACAACAACGCCCTAGACGCACAGACCTGGTTTATAGATGCAGACGGTGATGACCACGGCAATGCCCGCGAGACCGTTGAAGCCTGCGACTTGCCAGATGGCTACGCAGCGGCAGGCAACGACTGCAACGACCAAGACGCGAACATTTCCCCATCCGCCACCGAACAGTGCAACGGCATTGACGACAACTGCGTTGGCGGCACAGACGAAGGCTTTGACGCAGATGCTGATGGCGCTACCGTCTGCGGTGGCGACTGCGACGACGATGACCCGCTTCGCCGCCCCGGCGCCATTGAGACCTGCAACGGCGTTGATGACAACTGCGACGACTTGGTAGACAACGAAGCCATCGACCAGAACGCCTACTGGTCCGACTCAGACGAAGACGGATTCGGCGCCCCGGATAGCTTGCGCGTCGAAGCCTGCGAGGCCCCAGACGGACTGGTCTCAAACGCCGCCGACTGTGACGATACCGCGGCGAACATCAATCCCCTCGCGAACGAGTCCTGCAACGGCGTGGACGACAACTGCGCAGACGGCATTGACGAAGGCTTTGACGCAGACGGAGATGGCGCCACCACCTGTGCCGGTGACTGCGACGACGACGACCCCACACGTAGACCCGGTCTCACCGAGTTCTGCAACGGCCAAGATGACGACTGCGACGACCTCATCGATGACGAAGACGACGACCGCGTGGGCGGCAGCGTCTACTACACAGACGCAGACGGCGACCTGTTCGGCGCCGTGGGCTCACAGGTCACCCAGTGTGTTCCACTGGACAACCAGACCCCGAACCCGGGCGACTGCAATGACGACGAGGTCGGCATCAACCCAGGCCGCGAAGAGCGCTGCAACGGCATTGATGACAACTGCAATGACCAGACAGACGAGTCCCCGATCAACGGCTTCGTGTTCTACGAAGACGCGGACGAAGACGGCTACGGCAACGGCAACAGCGAGTCCACCCCCGAATGCAGCGCTCCGGACGGCTTTGTCGACAACGCAGACGACTGCGATGATGACTCAGCAGACGCCTTCCCGAACGCAGACGAGCTGCTGAACAACGCAGACGACGACTGCGACGGAATCGTAGACGAAGGCCAGCCGTACGGCTCGGGACGGGACGGCGACCTCATCGCTGACGGTCCAGTCGACCTGTCGACCTACACATCAGCGGGTCGGACCTTCCCAGATGGCGTCAGTTACGGCATCACCGGCCTGACCGACACCACCGTCACGCTCGACGACATCGCCAACGGCGTGGCCCCAGGAGATGAGCTGCTCTTCGCTAATCTGCACGGCAGTGACGACCGCTACGACAGCGTCGGAACCTGGGGATTTGTAACGGTACAGAGTGTGAGTGGTTCGATTGTCACCTTGGATTCGCCCCTCGGACTCGTGCTGGGAGACCCAGACAACGGCGACCTGTCGGACCAGTCCATTGTGGCTGTCCGAGTCCCCCACTACGCCAGCATCACCATCGGCCCGTCGGGCAGCGTGACAACCGCGGCATGGGACGGAACGACTGGCGGTATCGTCGCCGTTCGCGCTCTCGAGAGCATCACGGTTCAGGCAGGCGGTAGCTTTGACGTAGACGCACTCGGCTACGCAGGTGGCGACACCGGTACACGCGGTGAAAACTGCGATTCCTTCCAAGGCGAGTCTTACGCTGGCCAAGGCGAAGGCCAAGGCAACGGGTCCTGCAACGCGTACAACGAAGCCACCGAGCAATGGCGCGCCAACTACGGCGGCGGCGGCGCTCACATTGTGGGCGGCGGCGGCGAGTACGCTGGTGGCGCCGTGACTGCAGGCTCATGGAACGGTGGTTCGGCCACTCCAGCCTCCGCTGGCATGGTGTACGGCACACCCGACCTCTCAGAGTTGTTCTTCGGATCCGGTGGCGGCGGTGTGTGGAGCAGCCGCCCCAGCGCCCCCAACGACATTGGTCCAGGCGGAGCAGGCGGCGGTATTCTGTACGTAGCGAGCCCGACAATCACGGCACTCAGCTCCTTGGCCTTTACCAGCCAAGGCGAGACCACTCCGCACTGGGGAACGGGCACCTGGACATACGGCGCAGGCGGCGGTGCAGGCGGCTCTGTGTACCTGGTCGCTGGTGACTTCGACCTTGTGCCAGATGCCATTCAGGCCCTCGGCGGCCTGGGCTACGCAGACGTCATCCGCCCCGGTGGAGATGGCGGCGTAGGTCGCGTTCGCTTGGACTTTGAGCGCCTGTCTGGAGAGACCTCACCGACTGAAGGCGCGGTCAACGCGGTCAGCGAGCCAGATCCCGGCTTCACCGCGTTGCCCTAGGACGGCGCTGTCCAGCCAGCGACCTGCTCTTGGACCATGACGCGGAAGAACACTGCGGCATGGTCCACATTCGGAAATCGACCCGACAACAGCGTGGTCAGCGTCAGGTAGTAGGCTCCAAATGCGTTTAGAGCGGCGGTCATTGGGTTGTCCGACCACACCGCTAGGCGCACCGCGACATCGGCGATGAAGCGGTCGGTGAATCGCTGAAGGTCGGCCTGTACGTCTCCGGCGAACATGACAGACGTCAGGAAGACGCGTCCTAGAGCCAGGTCTGATGCGTACACCGCAAACACAGGCGTCCACAGGGCAACCAACGCATCTGCCGGAGTCTCATGCTCCGACATTGCCGCGAATCCTTCGACCACGGCCACAGAGAGCTGGTCTTGCCAGACCATCACCGCGACATCCCGCTTGGTGGGCGCGTAGTTGAACAAGGTGCCCGTAGCGATTCCCGCAGCTTCGGCAATCTCTCGCGTGGTGGTCCCCGCATACCCCTGAGGCCGGGCAAACAACGCGGTGGCAGCACGCACGATGGCTTGTCTGGTTTCTGTCTTTCGACGTTCACGAAGCGACACAGAATCTCCTACCGCCACGCCTAACACCACGTTAGATGAGCGCAGTCATAATTGAGCATACTCACAAATTGGAGGCTCTCATGAAACTTCGCGACGCACTACCCGGCTACCTGGCAGAGCAAGGCCTTCCCGGACCCGACATCCCCAAGAGCCCTATCGACTGGGTTCCCGCGTTCGGGGTGAATTGGCCAATCCCAAATCCTCCGATTCGCGCCAGCATTCTCCCGATGCATGACGCCCACCACATTGTCACAGGCTACCGAACAGATGCGCATGGCGAAGCCCAACTGGCCGCCTGGGAGCTCGCGGCAAGCGGCCCCATTCCCTTGCTTGGCTGGGTGTACGGCTGCTTAGAGTTTGGCCTCGGCCTCCTGCAAGCGCCCGTTCTCACAAGCCGCGCGTTCTATGACGGTTGCGGATGTCGATCGGTCTACAGCCTAGGTGTCCAGGCGGTTCTCATGGCGGACATTCAAGAGCTTCGAGTGCACACACGGATTGATGCGCCTCAGGTTCGTACATGGCGAGACCACGCCGCGTACGCGAGAGCCATCGCCCTCGCCCTCGCCATGCCCATTGTCGCGCTGCCCCTCATGGCGGTGGTCATGCTGCAACGGCCAACAGCGGCAGCGATTCAGTAGGCAAACGCAAGAGGCCGAACCGAGTCAGAGACGCGGTTCGGCCAGAAGTTCAAGCTAGGCTGACGCTACTGGGCCAGCTCGTAGTCGATGTACAAGTGGGCCGAGTACAGCTGAACTGCCTTGCGGTCACCCTTGATGTAGACTGAGACGTCGAAGTTTTCCGTCAGAACCAGACCATTCACGGACAGGTCTGCGGTTGTCATGGGCTGGTCGGTTGGCTCCATCCAACCCGTACTTGTGGCGAACGGGCTGATCTCATCGTCACCGAAGTCGAGCAAGTCGATAACAGTGGTGGTCAGGTCGCCACGCTCGAACATCTTCTCGCCATTCTGCAGCGGTGGTGGCGTGCAGTTCACCAGCGGAATCTCAAATCCAGGTAGGTCTTGCCCCATCTTTGGAGCCTGAAGGCGCCAGCGTGGAGTGTCGTCATTGGCCTCATCAAAGGCGAAGGGATTTCGGTCCAAGGTACGGAACCATGCGTTCGTGAATCCTTCTTGCACGTCCTCAGACAAGGCTGTCTCGTCAGCGAAGTCCGGGTTGCGGAAGACAGTTCCGGCGGGCAGGAAGGTGCCGTCGCCTTGGTAGCAGTCAATCGTAGACACCCAGCGGCCATCCGAGTCGACCTCATAGGATGGGGCACGGCCAGTGGCGCCTTCATTCTCATGGTCTTCCGGTCGAATCTGGTCGTTCGGGCTGTTGGTGACCGTGTGAACAATAGCGAGCTGGGCGCTGTTGACCACGTAGACCTCGTCGGTGCTCGTCCAATCTTCAGGAACTGGCAAGACCAGGTTCACCCGCATGTCCGTGGGTCGCTTCATCACATTGCCGAAGCGGTAGAGGAACTTGCCGTCGTCTTTCCGAGACACGCTGTAGTCGAGACCCACAGCGATTTCGTCGAGCGAGTTCTCGTCCGGCAGTAGGTCCTGCACGTTCATGTCCAAGTCATCGGACATTGGTAGGCAGTCACCGTACTCAGTGAACGTCTCGCCGGTGTCTACGTCGCTGAACCAGTAGGGAATGGTCTCGTAGCAAGTCTTGGTGTGCTCCAAGACCACATAGTGCTCGGACGAACATTTGACGGGGTCGGCCGCCAAGCCGCCACACCAGGTTCCCATGTTGGTCGGCACGAGGAAGGTTGACGTAGGAACGGTGGAGACGAGCAAGCCCATGCTGTCACCATTACCATCTAGAATGGTTCCGACCCAGCCTTCTGCGTGCACGCCATCTCGCTCACGGGGAACGGAGTCGGCGAAGTGCTGAACATCAAAGCCGAAGCCGTTGTCCACTGGGTACAGCGGCGTGTCCCCGTCCATCTGAACGTTGTCTTCACATCCGCTTGTACAGACAATGTTCGGGTCATCCGCATACGTCACCCCGTCCTCGCCGCCAAGAACGCCTTCCATAGTGAACTGCGCACCAATGTAGTAGTCGAAGTCCGCCGCGTTGGGCAGCGTGATTCCGCCAGGGTCATTGGGAGCGACCCGATACAAGGCCTCAACCAACTCGGTATCGCTGTCGGTATCGACGTCCGAGCCCATATCGGTGTCAGTGTCACCGTCTTGGTCACAGCCGGCGAAGAGTAGAGCGAGCAGGGCGATTGGCATTAGTGAGCTTTGCATGAGAACCTCCAGACTGTTCGTTTGCAAACCTGGTGCCAGTTTCGGGTGTCTCGTCGACCAACATGATCATTAGGGTTCCCAGTATATTCTCCCGCGTCAAGTCGCGATCGATGTGGCAATATGTCGCGGGTAGATTGGGCGTATATGCACAACATTCACCCCCTTGTGTGCGTTTTGGCACGCCACCCATACCCGGCCTTCCACAAGCCCAGACGTGCTCGGGCAGTACGCTCATTCACTGCCTTTCGCGCTCTTCTGACAACCGCGCCCAAAAAACCGGCCGAACAACGGCATCCGGGGATTGCCAGACACCGCTGCCACGGCCTGGGGATGGGCGTCGCGGGTCCAACGGCACTGACGCCGCGTTGTTCAAGCGCTGGCACGAAGGTTGCTAGTCCTGGCCTTGAGACCCCTTCATCCCGTTGCCCCGGAGTGACCTGTGAACTGGCATGCCAAAGTCCGCGAACTAATGACCATCGACCCCGTCAGCATTGACGTTCTAGCAAAGCCCAGCGAAGTTCTAGAGGCCCTTAGGGGGAGCACCTTCCACCATCTACCGGTCGTGGACCGAGGCGTGCTGGTAGGCATCGTGAGTTCGGTTGATTTGGCGCGCGTCTCCCTCGGCGCATGGGTCCAAGATGAAGAAACCGAGAAGGCATGGCTCGACTCGAAGTTCCGCATTCGTGACCTAATGACCTGGGAACCAGAGTTTGTTCGGGTAGACGATGACATTCGTCTTGCCGCAGACAAGCTCTCCGCCGGGTCGTTTCACAGTCTGGCGGTGCTAGACGCCGGAGACCGCTTGGTGGGAATTATCACCAGCACCGACATTCTACGCATGGTCGCGTTGGCCTGACACAGCGCAGGCGCCTCTCACTCGGTCGCAGACAGCTGCGACATCCTGCCACGCTGACGTTGACCGGACTCCGCGTAATGACAACGGTTCCCATACGGAGATTGTTCATGCGTTCACTACTCGTTGTTGTGCCAGCACTATTGCTGGCGTGCCAAGCAGACCCCGCCGATGAGACCGACATCCAAGATGACGGCACCCAGATCGAAGATGAGGGGTCCGACACGGACACCGATGACGTCGACACCGATGACACCGACACCGACGACGTTCTGAGCGAGCAAAGCGCCGACTTGCTCTTCATCCGCGAAGAAGAGAAGCTCGCGAGAGACGTGTACGACGTACTCGGCGCCCAGTACGGCACCCAGATCTTCCAGAACATCCGCCAGTCCGAGCAGGGCCATATGGAAGCCCTATTGCCCCATATCCTGCGATTAGGCCTGACAGACCCCATCGTTGATGACAGCACAGGGGCATTCACGAATCCTGACCTGACGGCGCTCTACGAAACGCTAATCGACCAGGGAGATGTCGACTTGGTCGCAGCACTCACAGTCGGTGCAACCATCGAAGACTTGGACATTGTGGACATTGCCAACGCCATAGTACGGGCCGATGACGCGGAACTCATCACAACCTACGAACGGTTGATGTGCGGCTCTCGCAACCACCTGCGGTCGTACACCACGCAGCTGGGCCGTCAAGGCGCCGATTACACAGCGCAGTACCTCACCCCGGCGGAACTCGAATCCATCTTGGCACAGAGCAACGAGCAGTGTGACTAGGCACAAATGACTCGCACGCTCGGGTTTTCTCCGAGCTTGCGCGACCTAGCGGGCCCGTTTCAACGGCGGGCTCACCCCTTTCGGCGACGATTCACTTCGTCTACGAAGGCGGCATCGACCCGCCCAATACCGTCGGCTTTGGCCTCTGCAATGATGCCCTTGAGGGCCATTCGCAGGAAGGGCCGCGGAATGGCCATCAGCGGAATGCACGCTTCTTCGGTGAATCGCACTGAGGGGTCCATCCGGTTGGCGTCATAGAAAATCGACTGATGAGCCGGACCAACATCCGAGGGAACTGGAACCGCAAACGGCTGTTTGTGCTCTGCGAAGAAGAACCGTCGCTGTCCCGTCCGGTGGCGGAAACCATACGAAATGGCCATGCGAGGAAAGTCGTCTTCCCGCTCGAGCATGTCCGCGAAGTTGCTACGCAACAGGATGTTCTCAACACGAAGGCAAATGAACCGCTCCGTGTTGTCCGGTTCCGCGTCACGCTGCGGCCGATACTGGAAGTCCCCTTCTAGGCTGCACTCCCAGACCTGGAAGGCGTCCTTCATGAGCTGCGGGCAGTCAGGGTCCGCAGCGCGGGACGGCGTAGGCGACGCCTCCAACTCGAACGGCGTCTCGGCCATCTTCTCCTCTGGCGTCTGTCCTGGGTAGCCAAGACGCGGCTGCTCAACCCTCGCCTGCTTAGGCTTTTCGCAGATGCACTCGTCGAATGCAGTGATCCGGCCCTTTCTCCAAGATCAAGTCTGCCCGTTCTCGCGTACCCAAGATGTTGTCGACCAGGTTGACCTCGTTGATGTTGGACCAAAAGTCCATCGCCGTGCGTCGAGCCTCGGACTCAGACAGGCTGGCATAGCGGTGGAAGTAGCTCTCGGGGTCGCGAAACGCGGTGTCTCGCAGGCGGAGAAAGCGGTCGAGGTACCAGGTTCGTAGGTCGTCTGGGTCCGCGTCTACATACAAGGAGAAGTCAAAGTAGTCGGAGACAAATGCGCGCGGGCCCACTCCGGTCTGCAAGACGTTGAGCCCCTCAACAATGACCACGTCTGGCTGGTTGAGCACCATGCTCTCATCAGGAATCACGTCGTAGAACTGATGGCTGTACAACGGTGCTTCGACCGTGGGTATACCGCTCTTGAGCTGATGGACAAAGTTCAACAGCGCCCGTTGGTCGTAGGACTCTGGAAAGCCCTTCTTTCGCAGCAGACCGCGCTTTTCAAGCTCCGCATTCGGCAACAGAAAACCGTCTGTCGTCACACGGTCGACCGTGAGCTCTCGCGGGCCACGGCGAAGCAACGTCTCTAAGACTCGTGCCGTCGTCGATTTTCCGACCGCTACGCTTCCCGCCAATCCCACAATGAACGGGACAGGGGTTTCGGTGTGGTTGAGGAAGCTGGCTTCTCTACGCGCAAGGTTGCGATGCGCATCGATCCGCAGGCGAATCAGACCGGCAAGCGGCAAGTAGACTTGGTCCACCTCGTCCACCGACAACGCCCCATTTACCCCTTCCAAATCTGCGACTTCGACCGGAGTGAGCGGTGGCATTTCCCACGATGCAAGGGGTGCCCACGCTGCGCGCTCGATGGTCAAGTATGGCGTTGCGATGCTGTCCTCCGCGGGGAGTCGGGAACTAACACACGGACTGTGCGCAGGGGCTCCGGACGCGCTACGGCGCCAGCACTCAGGAGGCAGGTATGCACAAGGTTTATGACTCGTTGTACGAGGCGGTTGGTGACACCCCAATGATCAAGCTGAATAAGCTGGGTCGCGGCTTGGAATCGAACCTCTACGCCAAGGTCGAGTACATGAATCCAGGCGGGTCGGTCAAGGACCGCATCGCCCTGCAGATCATCCGTGACGCGGAAGCATCTGGTGAGCTCAAGCCTGGCGGTACCATCGTTGAAGGAACCAGCGGCAACACCGGTGCTGGCTTGGCAATGGTCGCCGCTTCTCTCGGATACAAGTGCATCTTCGTGCTTGCTGACAAGCAGAGCGAAGAGAAGCGCGCAGCCCTGCGTGCCTACGGCGCCAAGGTTGTGGTCTGCCCAACGGATGTTGAGCCCGAAGACCCACGCAGCTACTACAGCGTCAGCGGCCGTCTCGCGAAAGAGACTCCAAACGCCTACTTTGCCAACCAGTACCACAACCCAAGCAACCCGAAAGCTCACTACGAGATGACCGGGCCAGAGCTGTGGGAACAGATGGACGGCAAGATCGACGTGTTCGTCGCTGGACTAGGCACAGGCGGCACCGTCACTGGTGTTGGCAAGTACCTCAAAGAGAAGAACCCGAACATCAAGATTATCGGCATTGACCCTGTCGGTTCACTCTACTACGACTACTTCCGTACCGGAAAGCTCACCGAAGCCTTCAGCTACGTTGTGGAAGGCATCGGCGAAGACTTCCTGCCGACCACCATGGACTTCCAGTACGTCGATGATGTGGTTCGCGTAGAGGACAAAGAGTCCTTCGTATGGACTCGCCGTCTCGCTCGTGAAGAAGGCTTGTTCGTTGGTGGTTCTTGCGGCTCCGCAGTCGTGGGCGCAATCAAGTGGCTTCGCAACAACGACGTTGCCGGCCAGAACGTCGTCGTCTTGCTGCCGGACAACGGAAGCCGCTACATCTCCAAGATCTACAACGACGCTTGGATGGAAGAGAAGGGCTACCTCGACCCAACGCCTACTCTCGGCACCGTCGCCGACGTCCTAGACGCCGGAGGCCCACGCGAGATCATCACCGCCACTCCCAACACCGGCCTCATTGAAGCCATTGGCCTGATGAAGACCCACGGCATCAGCCAGCTTCCCGTCATTCAGGGAGACTCCGTGGTTGGCGTCATCCACGAAGCCAAGCTGTTGGAAGCCGCACTCCGCAACGGTCCCAAGAGCGCCAACGTCGACCAGCTCGCCGACAACGACTACTGCACCTTGTCCCGTGACACCGAAGTGACCGTTGCCAGCGACTTGCTGCGCCGCTGCCGCATTGGCCTAGTCATGGACGGCAAGAAGCTTGTGGACGTCATCACGCGCATTGACCTGATCGACCACGTGGCTCGCGTCGGCGCGTGACAGCAGGTCGAAGGAATCCGGGAAGCGCTGCACACTGCATGCCTTCCCGGATTTTTTTCGTCTGGAGCGGACCACCTCGCATTCCAACGACGCGAGAGTGAGGTCCCACGATGTTGGTCATAAGATCAACAGCCGCGCGACCAAGGCAAGACAAGCCACACCGCCTGTCAGCGCCACAACTGCCATTGTCGCGCGGGCAAGGAGCAGCGAGCCGGCTGGAAGGGGTTGGTCCGTCCACCGCGCCAGACCGTCCAGCTCACGCAGCCCCTGAGCCGCCAACAGCACGGCACCCAGCGCACTGAGCAGGCCGAACACGATGATCATGACGAACCCGCCCATGGCCTTGATGCCCATGGGCGTTCCGATGGGGTGTGCAAACGCCAGCGCAACGACGCACAGCGGGACAACCGTCACCAACACAGCGAAGGCACTGTACCGACGCGATGCACTCACTGCGTTGTCGAACGACGTGGCTACCTCGTCAACAACGGCTTGCGCACTGACAGGGGCCACACCCCCCGAAGACCCACGACGGCTCCGCTGACCGTCCACCGTTTGCTCTTGCCGCTCACGACGCTCGCGCGCCAAACGGTCCTGGTTGCGAAAGGCACGCCCTACACCAATCGTCGACACTCGTTCCTCCATTGTTGTACTTAGGAGTACGAATGAAGCCATTCGGATATTTACGAATGTCGTCCGATTTCCACCGAAACATGCTCGCCCAAGACCAAGACCTCAGTCGTGCAGCGGACGCCTCTCACGGGACGGTCGAATCAGGAGCGACACGCTTGTGATGAGCGGCCGTCGCACCTCGGGCCACACCTGTACGGTCTCGACATAGTTCAGCGAAGCCACGTCAAACGACACCGCTACATGGCGACTCAGAGGCCCAGACAGGCCGACTGTCCAGCTCGCGGTTGGGTGCCATTGACTCTGAACGACAATGGCGCTGGGGTCATCCTGGCGTTGCGTGGTCTCGAGGTCGTCACGGGTGTGGACGACGCCCATGCCAACGCCGAGGTGAATGCGGCCATTCCAGCCCACAACGTCCATGAGGATTGGCTCAAAGAGCAGGGAGATGTCCGCCATCGACTGCTCAGTGCTGTGAAGCTGCCGGGGGCGAGCGTCCGCAATCGTGTTCGTTCGTAGGTGAGGCATGAACCCACCACGCAGACGCAGCGACACGGCCCCCTTCCAGCGCAGTGCGGTGGTCAGGCCGAGCGCTGGCGTCACCGGGGCGTTGCTGTGAACAAGACCGGTCCACACGCCAACATCCGCACGCAGAGGCGCCTCGGCACGCGCCGTTGCACCGAGCATCCCCACAGCCACCGCTAGCACTCGCAGCATGTCCACCTCGCGTGTCCGCCACCCTCTTGTGCTCACCTATACCCATCCATCAGGTTGAGTTTCGGTAGACGTCAGTCCCCTTCGGAGACCACGGTGACCAAGCACGGCATCAGGGGGACAGCGATGGAGGCTGCCAGGGCTTCGGCGGTGTCTCGATTGGGAACGATGAGCTGGGCGTGGCCGTTGGTGATGGGCATCTGTGGCGTGAGCGTGGTCCACACCACCCCATCGACGGTGAGCAGCAGCGGCTGCCCGATTCGCTCGGTGGTCAGCTCAGCGAGTGCCTGCGTGCCCTCGTCGTTGAGGAGAACGTCCACAACACCGGTGGCGTCTCCAGCGACGCTCGCCGACGCCGACACCACGTGCATGCCGAACACCTTGGGAAGCCCAATGACGACAAACCCTTGTCCATCTGGACTCCGCACAGCGGAACGGTCGGAGGGAAGTCGGTCATCGGGAGACAATGTGACGTCTTGCGCCTCCACAGCGAACGGAGACTGCGCAAACAGAAGCTCCATCGCGGCGGGGTCGTCGTGGACAACAACCTCCACCACAACGCTCCCGTCTGTCACGGCTGCAGTACCAGCGAGGCTGGGATTGCTCGCCAAGCGGGCGTCGATGGCCTGCAAGGCCTGCTCGGCGGTGCACAGCGATGATGGTGTCACCACGTACCGACTCCGCGCCGGTTCTGGTGCGGTGGCCAGCGTTCGAAACGCACACCCCGCCAAGCCAGTGGTGAGCACAAGGGCAGCGGACAGCTTTAGGCAGCGAGTCATCATCCGACTTCCCTATGGGACAGTCAGTTCCTCGGCAAAGAAGACAGTTCCGCTGTCTACGAGCGGGCTTCCGTCTTCAGCAAACACGGTGACAGTGAGCTTGGGATTGTCCAAGGTGGAGTCAACATCCAGACCAATAAAGCTGGTTCCATCGTCATAACAGAAGAACATTCCCTCTTTCGTTCTGCAGTCATTCCCTGCGGTGTTCGCCAACGCCGAGCTCGACAGTTCGGGCACATCGTAGCTGCCGTCCACTCCAGGAATCATGTGCATCTCTGACCGGTGAATGTCACCCGCGAGAACAACAACACCGTCAATACCGTACTCAGCGATGTCTTCGAGAAGGACCACCCGCGAGTCCGGATACGCATTCCACGCGTCATCATGGCTCGTCGCGTTGACCTGAGTCCCGCTGACCACGAACTTAAACGGCGCACTCGAGGTCCGCAGAGCATCGATCAGCCAGGCGTATTGAACAGCGCCGAGCATTGTGCCATCACGGCCACGCCAGTACCGCGTGTCGAGCATGAAGATGTCCACATCTCCCCAGCTGTGGGTGAAGAACGTGCCGTCTGTGCCCGGGATTCCGCTGGATGGATTGGCCCAATACTCACGGAAGACGCGCAGGGCAGTCTCCCTCCCGACCGCGTTGCCGTCGGTGTTGTTGTCCACGTAGTCATGGTCGTCCCAGGTGGCGAGAATGGACCGTGTCTGCATGAACTCGGCACGGAAGGGTCGCTCGTGTGCCCAGCGGTAGAACTGCCGTAGGTCACCCAGCTCGGCAGTGTTGCCGTAGTGGTTGTCACCGACGAACAGGAACAGGTCGGGGTCGTAGTCGGACAATGCCGAGAAAATGGGCTGTTCATCGAACTTGGCACACGAGCCGAACGCGAGTCGGGTGTGACCGGGTACGTCGGTGCCTCGGGGGGTCTGGAACGACCACGGACCGTGGCGAACGCCGTTGACTTCGACATCGTAGTGGTAGGTGGTGGATGCGCTGAGGCCCTGAATATGCGTCACTACGGTGTGGTCGGTGCTCGCGGATGGGTAGGCAATGGCAACGGGGCTGACATCTTCCAGGGCGTCTTCGCTGGTGCCGATTCGAATCGCGGTTCGCTCTGTAGAGCTGGTTCGTAGCCACAGACGCGCAGAGTCCGGAGTCGTCGCGCCAACAATGGGACCATGGGTCAGCGAGTCGTCGAAGCACGTGTCGCAGCTCACGGTCAGACCATCGGGGTCGGACCAGCTCATGCCGTCGTCGTTAGACTCATTGCCAAAGGCGTGGGTGATGGTGTCGTTGCAGTACATCAGCTCGCCGTCGAACAGGACCTGGATGCAGGAAGGGCGCCACTGGTCGGTGCCATTGCTGGTCTGGGCGAGGGAGAAAGAGTCGAAGGACGCTCTCGGTTGGTCCACGTTCTCAATGGTGTACACGTCCACAACACCGGGCTCGCGGTCGTTCCACTTGGGATGGTTCAGATCATAGCAAAACCCAGAAGCTAGGCAGGCTCTAGCGCCTCCACCCGTCCCGTTAAACTCGTTGGGGCCGGTTCGGATAGCCACTTGAATCGTGGAGACCGTGTCTGGAAAGACAGGTTCGGCAGGCTCGGCACACCCCGCGCCATCTGTGGGCACGCCCTCGTCCGTGAGGGTGTCACAGTCGTCGTCAATGCCATTGCAGCGCTCGGCAGCCACGGGATTGACCATGGGTGAGCCGTCGTCACAGTCGGTGTTGTCGGCAGAGGTATTGGCCGGTGCGTCACAGGCGAGGGTCGATGCGCCCGCAGCACCAAATCCGTCGTCATCTGAGTCTGTGTAGTAGGCGACGCGGTCGATAGCATCGGTGTCTGTGAAGGTGTCGCAGTTGTCATCCACCCCGTTGCACACCTCGGGCGACACTGGATTGACGGCAGGCTCACTGTCGTCGCAGTCGGTGTTGTCCGCGACGGTATCCATCCCCCCTTCGCAGGCCAAGACCTCACGGGTCGGGTCGCCAAAGCCATCATCGTCGGCGTCGGCGTACCAGAGCACACGGTCTACGGCGTCGGTATCTACAACGTCATCGCAGTTGTCATCCACCCCGTTGCAGACCTCTTCGGCGTCTGGGCGGACGGCGGGGTCGGTGTCGTCGCAATCGGTGTTGTCTGCACGGGTCCCGTTGGGGGCGACGCAGGCCAGAACGAGCGCGTTGGGGTCACCAAACCGGTCGTAGTCTGCGTCTACATACCAAGACGGTCGGTCGACGGCGTCCGTGTCCACGACACCGTCGCAGTTGTCGTCGAAGGCGTTGCACAGCTCATCGGCATTGGGGTGTACGTCCACATTGGTGTCGTCGCAGTCGGTGTTGTCTGCCTGGAAACCCGCCGGAGCCTCACAGGCGACGACCACCGCTGTCGCATCACCGAATCCGTCACCGTCGCTGTCTCCGTACCAGAACACAGGGTCGACAGCGTTGGTATCCATCCCCCCGTCGCAGTCGTCGTCCACACCGTTGCAGCGTTCTTCTGCATCTGGGTTGATGTCCGCGTTGGTGTCATCGCAGTCGGTCTCCACCGAAAAACCGTCGGAGTCTGCGTCTGCTGGCTCGGCCTCTGTGGACGGGTCTGTGTCCACCGGCTCTTTGTCAGAACAGGCGATGAGGGCGAGCAGCAGTACGCTGGTGAGCACGCGGTAAGTGGGCATTCAGAACTCCGGAACCCGCACAGTAGCGCAGCTTGCGGCATTCTCATCCGTGAACAGCCCCCAGCATCTGGCCCGTCTGGATGTTACCCAGGCCCAATGCTACCTCTCCTTGTATTTCTCGCCGCCGCCGACCCCATAGACAACGCCACCGTCACCGAGTGGCGGGAGTCCTGTGCCGCCTTGGACGGTCCAGCGTGTTTGGCGCTGGCAGACACGACCATGGCGTCTTTCGGGCTTGACCTGGCGCGCGCCGCTAACGCCCCTAAGCCGTTCTATTGGCGCTGGGACCAAGCCAAGTACTGGTACGCCCAAGCGTGCATCGCTGGCGAGTCCGAAGGGTGTGACCACATTGATGTCATGACCGAGAACGAACGGGATGCGGACTGCATGCAAGGGGTCCGCCGCAGGTGTGAACGGCTGCCCATTGCCGAGCGTCTGGAGTTGTGCGAGCAAGCCCCGTCGTCGCATCCAGTGTGCGCCATTGGTGGCGACGTTCTGGCGGTGTTGCCCTCACCATTGTTGGACCCACATCTGCTCACGCGAAGCGGCGTCGCCCGACTGGAAGGCCTGTTCGACGCGGACGGCAACCGGACGTCATGGACCACCGCAGGCGTTGCTGACATTGTGGACGGCAACGTCTTAGCCGGTCCGAATGCTCAGATCTCGCTGCACTCCTGGGCCGGCGAGCTGGTCATTGTGAGCCAGTCGGACACGGGTACGAATGTGCGGTTCGGAGACACCGAGTGGCAGACGGACAAGGTTCCCGTTCGGGTGGTCGATGGGGGCATGTGGCACCGCGAAGAGACAGGAGAGCTGTGGTTACGCCCGCTAGATGGCTCGGCCGAATGGGAAGAACTGTCCGAGCCAGCGTTCTCGCGTGTAGCCGGCGAACAACGGTTCAGAGTCGACAACAACACTCTTTACGTCCAAGACAATGGCGCTGCGCGCGTGGTTGTTTCAGCAAGTCGTGGGGCTGCCTTCTGGCCGTCTCCAACGGGCAGACACGTTGCCGTCGACCATCGGCTGACGGTGGATGAGTCGACTCAAACCGACCTCATCGAGGTTGCAACGGGCGCTGTTCTATTCACAACTCCCGGTGCGTCGTTCCGCGGATGGAGCCCAGACGGAGAATCGGTCCTTCTCGGAGGAAATGCCGGGTCGCAGCTCATGCAGTTAGACGGCACGGTGACGCGCTCCTTCCCCGGGTACGAAGACATCCAAGTGCTAGGCGGCGTGGCGCTGATCAACAACTCGGTGCTCGTGGACCTCGACGGAGCTGGCGCACCCTTCGACCGGTCCTTTGAGCCCATGGACAACGGTGAGGTCATCACGGTTGTGGAATTGGGGCGCAACGTCGCCAACCGCGTGACCTCCGCCGACGGCTCTGTATTGGGCCCGCGCGCCGACTACCCGCACTCCCGCATGTGGAACCTGGTCAACCCTGCAGGCGACCTGTTGCGTATCCAGAGCTCAGTGGTCGGTCCCGTTCGCTACGAAGTGCTGGGAGACGGCGTTGCCCATGCGATTGATGCCGAGGTTCAGGTCGGGCGAAACGTCGCCAAGCTCGAAGCACTGGGCGTTCGCGGGCGAATTCGAGAGGGCCAAGATGTGGTCATTGGCGTGCTCAGCGATGGATCCATCTGGCCTGTGCGCGCCGCAAGCAACGGCCACGTTGAGCTGTCCCACCCCGACCTAGAGCGAGCGTACGCAATGGCGACCCGACTTGACTCCGACGTGCCGCTCGGCGTTCCAAGCGGGCCAAGGGTGACCGTGAAGGACTGCGCCGGTGAGCCGATTGCAGACGTGGTCATCTCGGCCAAGGACGCGAGCGGTCGCAGGACCCCTGTCGGTCTGACCGCCTCCAACGGTGTGGCCATCGTGGATGAGAGCCTCCTTGAAGACGCGACAGAGCTCACGGTGCCGTTTCGCGACCGGGACCGAACCACGGACCGCCCCCTATCGATTCGAAGCGGCGCCAATAGTGAGGTTATCCTGCATTGTTCCAGCGCATTGCCGCAGGGAATAGAGCAGACACGCCTGTTTCAGGCCCTCTTTCAACAAAACTATGTCCCCACAGACCCGCCCTACGTTCCGTTGGGTACCTACCGGGAAGCCATGGCCAAAGCTGATGTCTACGGGTGGGCAGAAGTGGAGTCTGTCGGTCCTGGAGACGTGACCTACCGCTTTGTTCCAGAGCCCTCGCGCGCCATTGCCTTCGTGGATGAACAGGGCCAGCCCGCAGTGGGCATGTCGTGGTCGTCTACCGAGCACGTCATCCCAAACAGCCCCCTGCATGACCGCTCTGGCGCTCGCATAATCGGCGGTAGCTCATCTACCGGCACACTCATGCTCCCCACCAGCGATGTGATTCAGAGCCTGAACCTGCCCACCCAGCGCTACGAGCGGAGCTACCGAGATGTGGAGCCCCTCACCGCCCAGCTGCCGGACGAAGTGGTACTCGCCGGAAGTCCACTTCAGCGACCGGTCGACCCCACTCCGGGTGTGTGGACGCGGTCAGCTGAGGTCACGCGAGACATCACCCCACTGTCGCCCACCACCGACGAACTCAAGGCCCTCAACGCCATCTTCATCACCGATGATAGTGCGATTGTTGTGCACAGATTCGGGATTCTGTACAGCCGGTGAATCCCCCTGGAAGCAGCGTGGTCAATCGTGCGTTGGGGGCTTGCGTCGAGACGGACGAAACAGAAGCGACAGGCTGGTAACGAGTGGTCGTTGCACCTGGGTTTGTAGCGGGAAAACCTCGACATAGTACAGCGACAACACGTCGAAAGACACTGCTAGATGGCGAGTAATCGGTCCCGACAGGCCGACAGTCCAGCTCGCGGTGGGGTGCCATTGCCGCGACGCCAGCAGGGCGTACGGGTCGTCTTGCCGCTGGACAGAGTCAAGGTCGTCAATCGTCCGAACCACTCCCGCTCCAACGCCCAGGTGAATTCTGGCGTTCCACCCGACAACGTCGACCAAGATGGGCTCGAACAGCAGGGAGACATCCGCCAGTCCGTGCTCAACGCTGTCCAGGGGCGGCCCGGATGGGTAGGCCACATTGGCCTGCTTCTGAACGGCGACGTAGCCAACTCGAAAGCGGACTGAAACCAGCTCCTTCCACCGCAGTCCCATGCTCATGCCCAGCGCTGGCGCCACGGGAGAGTCACTGTGAACCAGCCCCCCCAACACGCCCACATCTGCACGTAGCGGCGCTTGTGCTTGGGCAGCGGTCACTGCCAGTACGCCCCCAAACATCGCCAGCACCCTGAACATCCACGCCTCCTAGGTCACCGACTCACTTGTCGGGACCTCCATCATTCCATCAGCTTGAGGCGTTGGCGAGGGGCATTGAGACCGCAATGGACAGCTAGGGCCGCAGTTCGGTGGTTGGCGAACGGCCCGTTCTGTCGTCTGGCAACTAGTACCGAAGGGTATTGATGTAGTGCTTCGTGCCGCCGGCCCAGAACAGAGTGGTCAGACCATCCCCGCAGTTTTGCCCGCTCCAGATCTGGTAGGTGTATGACAACGACGAAATGTTGCTGGTGCAGTTTGCGTCCGAGAACAACCAATAGGCCCCGTTTCCATACCAACTACCATCGGTGTACATTTGGTCTCCACCACCGGCAGTGCCCTGAGGATGGTCGGATGTTGTTGTCTGTCGCCAGGTACCCGCACCGGCGGGATTGTAGGTCCACACCTCGTCGATGTAGCTGCGCGAAGACCCACCGATCAAGCCAGCAACTCCGGTGGTTCGCGGCAATGGGTTGGACAACTTGAGCGCGTACACCCACCCATCATTGGAGATGAAGCAGGCGAAGGCTCCAACAGGGATATCCAAAACATCTTGGGTAGAATTGTTTGGATGAATGGTGGCGGTCAGGCAACCCGCAGCAGTTGTTGCAGAAGATGCGGCGTTGTCGAACTCCACGCCGCGGGAGATGACCGCTCCATCGGGTACGTCGCTGTTCGCTGTGACCTGTGCTCCGGCGGCGATTCTGACGTTCGCTCCCACCGTAGCTCCGTCACCGATCTGCGCGTCGCGGCCAATGCGGACGCTACCCATCACGGTCACATCGTCGCCCAGTGTTGTGCGTTTTCGAATACGTGCAGTGGTCGAGATGCTTGCATTCGTGCCGATATGCACGTCCGGTCCAATGATTCCACCAATGGAGGTAGAAGAAGCGGAGTCGAGGATGGTCACTCCGCGCCCCAATACGGTTCCAGCAGCCAACGCGGTATTGTCACCGATTTGAACGAGATTTCCGACGACAGTACCCGCTCCAATGGAGACGTCATCTCCGACGACACCGCCGTACCCAAGGGCGACTGCCCCGCCGGTCTCAATGCGCGCTCCAATATCAACAGAACGACCAATGCTGTTGTCAGCGCCAATCAAGTGGTCTGCGCCCAGGGTCACTCGGCGGCCAATGTAGGTGTCGGTCTGTATGCGACGGGGGCCAGAGGCAGAGATGCGACCGGTAATCGTCGTTCCTTCACCAATGTGAACACCAGACTCTATGGTCGTGTCTGCGCCAATGGACGCATGGTCGCGAATAACGCTACTCGCCTCAACCACAACGCTGGCAGCCAGGGATGCTGTCGTGGCCACACAGGCGCCATTCGCATCAAAAAAACTGTCCACGCATCCGTCATTGTCGGAGTCTGCGGCCGAAGCCGTTGGAAGTAGGAGCGACAAAAACAAAAGGTGCACAGTGATTCCCCGGGATGATTCGGCCACCATTGTAAATGGAGCGAGCCAAGAACGCCAAGAGACTCGGCGTAAAGATTGGGGAACAAACTGGCCGTTCAAGCAATCACGCGCTCAGACGCTGACTGCCGTCATCTTCCGGGTACAGGCCCACGGCGGGGAAGCTCGACGCGTGCTCGAGCGGCACAGCCAGGGTCTACCTGGAGCAGCACCGCTGTCTTCTTGGACAAGGCCTCAGTCGGCGGACACGAAGAACGTGATGTCCACAGCAGTCTCGGTCGTGTTGCCCGATGCGTCATCAATGCCGGACTCCACACGGATGGTGTGGTTCTCAGAGGCCATAGACGCCGTTGGCGTAATCACGACGTTGGTGAGCTGAAGCGCAACAGTCGCGTCAATCGCTTCACCCGCGGTGTTCTCAATGTAGATGTGGTCCTGAGCGGTTCCGTTGTCGATAGGCTCATTGTAGCCAAGGATAATGACGGCATCCGGGTCCACAGGCTCACTGAACACGTTGTTGCCGGACAGAGTGATGTCGATGCTCTGCACAACCGTGCCATCGACTTCAATGCTGGCCGCTTCGAGTGTTGGGTCGATGATGTCACCACATCCGACGGCGAGAAAGGACATTCCAACAAGCAAAAGACTCCGCATGATGAGCTCCTATAAAGGCGGCAGAGTCGGGACTGGCTACACCTTCCCCGCCAAGAGCCCGGCTTGTATCGTACTTGCGTCACAGATGTCGCGTGCCGCTGGCAGACGTGACGGAACCGCGGAACGCTCCAAATGCGGCAGGTCTTGCTGGCGTCATCCGATGCCTTATCAAAGGTGTGCATTCTGCATTTGCGAATAGACAAACCGCCAGTAGGGGGTAAAAGCGAGGTCAAACAGGGAGATCTCTTGGTCCATTCACGCATATCGCTAGCCATTTTGCTCATCACATCCGGCGCGTGCACCTCAGAAGACGCCGTGTGCATCGACGGGTTCGAGCTAGGTGACGACGGCCTGTGCTACCAAGTCGATGACTCGGATGACTTGGAAGACGGAGCCACCCCAACGACCTACGGCGAGTTCCTGAGTGCAATCGCACCATGCACAACAGAGCAAACCGGTGACGGTGAGCTCGACCTGTACGCTGCCTGCATTGGTGATGCCTGCATTGACGAGGCCATCGAAGATTGGGTCGCGGCGCATGGAGAAGGCGACTGCATAGCCATTGAAGACTCCCCCAATACCGAGTGCACCTGGCTCGGATTCGGTGTCGAGTTCGCGGATGATGACGCAGACGGTGAGCCCAATGTCGGAGCCCTTGCGGAGGTCTTCGTCACGAGCGGGCTGTTCTCAGGCGCCACCACCGACGGCCTGACAACGGGGATTCCGCTCAGCTGTTTCACCGACGTATTCGGCGACCCATCATTCTACTTTGGCGGCGACAGCGGATTCCAGAGTCTCAGCTTCTTTTCGCCATTCATTGGGGTGTCAAGCTTCGATAGTAGTGGCCTGACAACAGAGATCACCGTGTACGGTCAAACTGACGGGACTCCCAACCGGTAGGGCACAAACGCTGGTGGACGGTGCGGACGAATCGAAGCGACCACTCGGACCACGGTCCATCAATCAGTGCTAGCGGACATCGTGCACATCGCGTACTGTGACCCCATCGACTTGATGGAGACTGTACATGCGAATCGTCACCGCCGTAGCCGCCTGCGCACTTGTGTGGGCCTCTACCGCGTCTGCCCAGAACCTAGAGGTGACTGTCGCGTTGTCCGTCGAGCATCGCCCCGGCCAAGAGGTTCCCCTCGGCGTTCGACTGTCGGCGTCTCCTCAGGTCTCTCTTGCGAGCCGCTGTGGAAGGCCCGGTGAGCCCAGCTGCGGGCCCATCTCGCTGTGGCCCATCGTCGCACCAGAGCTCGGAGTCGGCCTACATGGCGGCGTCGGCACCTTCGATGCCCGCCTAGGTCTCGGCATCGCATCTGTTGATCCGTGGCACGTTGGCTGGATACCGTACTGGGAGGCCCTGGCGCAGATCGGCGCCCAGTGGCAGACTGGCCGCAAGGGCGTTGGCACGCTGTTGGGCGGCACCGTCAGCAAGAACCTCACCCCGTACTTCGCCACCGGCAACGACTTCACCCGCCCCGAGCTCGCCACACACGGTCTTTCCGGTCGCGTAGATGTTCACGCACTTCTTCTTGGAGACTCCCATACTTGGCAGATCGGAGCGGGCATCCAGACAGCCACCTACGCCAAGTCCGAGTACCCTCTGTAGGAACCGCCCGACTCAGAGACGGCTCACCGTGACGCGCTGACCCGAGAACGCTGCGTTTCCGGTGAGGGGGTCTACGATCTGCTCATCCTGCACATCGTTGATGCTCACACCAGCGTGCTGGCTCGCCACCTTCAGGGTCACGCCGCGGCGGTTGTGCCCGTAGCCATGCGGGATGCTGACCACCCCAGGCATGAGCGCATCGCTGACTTCGACAGGCAGTTCAATGGTGCCCACACGAGAGCGAACGCTGACGTCGTCACCGTTTTCGAGCGCCAAACGCTCGGCATCGACCGGGTTCATCTGAAGCGTACACCGGGTCTTTCCGCGCATCAGGCGAGTGGTATTGTGCATCCACGAGTTGTTGTCTCGCAGGTCGCGCCGACCGATCAGAGCGAAGGTACCGTCCGACGGTACGGGCTCGGTGAGAGCCGAGACGACCGCGGCCAAGTGCTGGACAAAGATGTCCGGAGCCAGGTCGACTTTGTGATCGCGTGTGCGAAGAGCACCCGGCAGACGGGGAGTGAGCGGCCCCAGGTCCACGCCGTGTACCGCACGCTTGAGCCGCCGAAGTGTCAGACCACTCTTAGGCTTCTTGGAGGCGCCGTAGGGCCCCTGCATGAGGCCGATGTTTAGCAGCCGCTGTGGGGTCGTCCATGCCTCTGCGGCACGACGAACGGAGCCCTTGAGGCGCGGCCCGATACCGGATGCACGCCGGGTCATCCGACGGGTGAGCTCCTTGAAGATCTGGTAGTCATGACGCGCTCCTGCTGCGGGTTTGAGGGCGGCAGGCGAGTACTTGGCCACGTTTCGGACCGCGAAGGTGTTGAACACAAGGTCGTAGTGGTCAGTCTCTAGGCCAGCAGTCGGTGGCAGGATGATGTTGGCGTGGCGGGTGGTCTCGTTCACGTAGATGTCGATGGCCACAAAGAAATCCAGTCCCTCCAGTGCGCGGTCGAGCTGCCTGCCATTTGGCGTGGAGAGCACTGGGTTTCCGGCATTGGTGATGAACGCGCGAATCTGCTTGGGCCCGGTGGTCAGCATGTCCTCGGCCAGAGCGGACACCGGTAGTTCTCCCTCAAACTCGGGGAGCTGCCGCACAGCGGAGTGCCAGCGGCCACTCTTTCCAAGGGTTCCACGCTGTGAGACCACGGACACTGCGGGGGCAGGAAACATATGACCGCCAGGACGGTCCAGATTGCCAGTGACACTGTTGAGCACGTTGATCAGCCAGTGACACAGCCCTCCGTTGGCCTGCGTAGACACCCCCATTCGGCCGTACACCACAGCACTCGTCGCCTCAGCGAGGGCAACAGCGGTTTGTCGTGTGGTCTCTGCCGGCACCCCGGTGTGCGTGGCGGTAAACTCGGGAGTCAGCGCGGACACACAACTCTTGAGCATGGAGACATTCTTGAAGAGCGGGCCCAGTGTCTGTGACAGGTCCACCACTTCCAGGACAACATGCAGCAGGGATGCCAGGAAGAGCGCGTCTGTGCCTGGGCGAATCGCAATGTGCTCGTCTGCGAGGGCTGCCGTCTGCGTGCGCTTGGGGTCTACGACAACGACCTGTCCGCCGCGCTGCTGAATCGCCTGGAGCCGACGCTTCACACCAGGCGCCGTCATCAGACTGCCGTTGGAGACCACGGGGTTTGCGCCCAGAATCAGCATAAAGTGGGTTCGGTCGATGTCCGGCACAGGGATGCACAGCCCATGGCCAAACATGTGATGAGCGGCGAAGTGGTGAGGTAGCTGGTCGACGGACGTTGCCGAGAAGCGATTCTTGGTGCGCAGCGCCTTGATGAGCTTTGGTGCAAAGAGCATCGCGCCGTAGTTGTGAACGGTGGGATTGCCCAGGTAGACGGCCACAGCATCGTTTCCGTGGGTGTCGCGCACCTTCCACAGCTCGCGCTCAATGCGGTCGAAGGCGTCGTCCCAAGAGATCGGAACGAAGCCAGAGTCCGTGCGAAGAACCGGGGTTCGCAGGCGGTCTGGGTCTGCATAGAGGTCTTGCAGCGCTACCGCTTTGGGGCAGAGGTAGCCCTGACTCAGCGGGTCATCGGGGTCTCCACGAATGGAGAAGACGGTCGTGTCATCGTGGTCAATGGTTAGACCGCAGATGGCCTCGCACAGGTTGCACGAGCGGAATGTGGTGCGTCGGGTACCGTTCTTGAGCGTCATCGGGGGTCCTGGGTCTGTCTTGTATACACGCGTGGCGCACGTTTGCTCACCCGTCAAAGGCGTCGCAGTCAGACAAGCACTCACATTCTTGTGAGATGCGACAATGCCCGTGGGCGAACCCCTGAGAATTCGCTACGGCCCTGAACCAGGAGTGCTCATGGCGTTGACTATCGAACTGACAGCCGTCCGAGGTGCCGACGGCGCGGACGTCCCGGGTACCCGGACGTGGTTCACCGGTTTGGTAGACGGTGTCTACTCGTACGAGACACCGCAACTCGACGGCGATTTGGTCGGTACAGAGCCCATACAAGCGCTGTTCAAGATCCCCTACGACGACGAAGGGTCCTACAAGACAACGCTCGCGCTGATCTGTGGTGTGAGCGCGGCCACACCCGGATGGACCTGGAGCGTTGGGCTAGACATCGAGGGTTCCGGACAGAGCTTCTTCGGTCCCACCAACGTCTCATTCGCGAATGGAGAGCGGGTCGGCGACACGGATGCATTCCTTGCATACGTCGGTCGCGCACGGCTGAAGAAGTGGTCGAACCTTGCACCACCCATTCCTCCCACACCCACTCCCCCTCCCGATGCAGCACTGTGGCTTGAACTGACCGGTCCGCACGCTAAGAAGGCCCGTGCGACGGCAAAACAGCGCATGTTCGACGTGGTGTGGCCGGAGGCTCCGCCACGGCCCGCGACCAACGGATTCGCACTGCCTGTGCACTCCAGACGCAGTGCGGTGTTGTTGGTAGGACTTGCCCAGTCCGTGACGAAGGACCACGACGTGACGGCGACGGTTGGCAGCCGCGTGGGCATCTTTGACGACTATGGCCTCGTTCAACCCATCCACAATGGAGCGCTCGACGGCGACTGTGCGCAGCTTCGCCAAGAGGTGCGCACCGCTAGCCGCGGGCTTCGTGGCGTTCCCAAGCCCGAGCCTGTCGAACACTCACCCTTCGAGTTCATGGGGCGCTTTACAGAGCTGGAGCACGTCATCCAACAAGGTGGACGCGCGTGGTTGTTGGACGGCATTGTTGTTGCTGCGGAGACACAAGGCGGCATTGCCTTGGAGCACGTCGGCATCTTTGCAGACAGCCTTCGCGTGGACCCGTCGCCCGCCGGCCGAGTCACTGCCTTTCCCGACTCACCCGGCACTGCACTGCATGTGCGAGCCCGCATCGAACGAACCCGCGAGCGGTTGGTAGAGCTAGACAGTGTCGACCGTTCGGGTGGATGGACACGTGCTGTACAAGACTCGTGTCGGGCGATGCTGACCGGAAACGCACCCCCCATCGACCTGAAGCTAGCCAGAGCGCTCGAACGCTGGCATCCCCGCCCGCTGCTGTCTCGTGTAGCAACCCAGCTACGCCGTCTCATCCCCAAAGAGGTCAGCCAAGCCTTAGTTGCCGAGAACAAGACCCGGGAAGCCAAGCGAATCGCCAACCGGTCGCTCGTGACCGTGCTGCGCTCCGTCAACGCCGGCAAAGAGGACGCATCCAGTCTGGACCGTTTCCCGGATGACGACATCATCGCCACCGCATTCGCCAAGCCATCGTATGCCAGCAAGTTGGCCTGCGACGCCGTAGAACAGCGGGTCACAAAGGTGGTGCTTACGGAGCACACCCATGCCGCGCTGACGGGCTGGAACACTCTCAAAAAGACATCATCTCTGCCGTCGTGGATGGCCTGCTTTGTTCAGCTTCCCCAGCTTCATACGCAGTGGGCAATTGACGTTTGCCAGAGGTCGGACCGCAAACACCTCGCGGTGTCGCAGCTACTCACCCTGTCCACTGAAAGGGCCCACGCGACCCTGCTCGAGTGGTGCATCCGGCACGGAAAATTTCTAGAGCGGGCAGACGTAGAGGTGATTCGACAACACGTTCCAACAGCCAAACAACCCCTTGGCCGGTTGATGAAAGAGGGACGGGTCAAACCCGACGTAAAGGCCCAACTCGAAGCGTTGACGGCGCCACATCGGGCGTTCCTAGAGGCATGCCGACGGTACAACTCGCCTGCCGAAGTGGCCGAGCGACTCGCCAATCCCCCCAAGAGTATCCAGCAGCGCGTGCGCGAGGCCGTCGCAACAATCCTCCAACGCGAGATTGCCGAACTACCCAAGTCCCCCATCCGCGTGACCATGCCCACTGCGACCGCTGCCACAGACCTCTTCCACCAGATGGCACTTCCTGGGCAGATCACGGACGACACCGTGGTCTTCGAGCCCGACTCCACTGGTCCCGAACTGGCCATCCATCAGGCGCAGATCACCCGTGCCGCCGTCGAATTAACCACTGAGTTGGTGGTCATTCATGGCCCCGCGTACCCAACACAGGTGCGCTTTCTGGACGGCCGTGCTGTCTTCACCGACAACCTTCGGCACGACTCAGCCGGGCACCGCGCCGTTCTGCGGTCATGGGACCACTTGCTCGGCCTTGGTACCGGTCCGCTAGCAACCAGCAACACGTCTCGTGCCTGGGCCAAAGAACAAACGGCCGTGGATACGAGGCATCTCAGTCTACCCGACACCGAACAACAGGCCTTCGCAGCCCGGTGTGCACAGCTACTGCGCGCCGAAGAGTCCGTGTCGCTCGGGGCTGCGGGCTGCCTCATCAAGGTCAAGGGCAGGCCACGCTGGCGAGTGGACGAAGGAGCAGTCGAACTACCGGATGACGTCTCGGACACCCTGGGTCGAATCTTGGCGCACCTACAGGCGGGCTTCGGTCTGGAGGTATCCGGCTTCGGCACCTTCACACCGGTGGCTGCCCCTGGGCCACGGTGGGTGTCGTTGATTCTAGACGACGCCTTTGTGACCGCGGTCCAAGAAGCTCTAGACTGACCTGGTGAGCCGTTTGGGGCCCGCGGCTTGCATTGCGGGAGGACGCCTCAGTCCACGAAATCCACCGCTACGACCTGGGTCGCAACGGACCGCAGCCAAGCCAGCGCCTCAAGATGCACCGGGTGTTCGGCATAGGCCTGTAGTCCAGCGGCGTCGTCAAAACGGGTGATGAGCGCAAGGTCAAAACTACGCTCACTGCGGGTAATGTCGACGCCCGCTTCAAGTTCCTTCAGGCTCGGAATCTGCCCGCGCAAGGCCAAGAGGCGGTCGCGAGCATCTGCCGCGACCGAGAGGTCCGCAAAGCGGAACAAGACAACGTGAGTGAGCATGACGCCTCGCTGGAATCGGTGGACCCGATTGTAGCAGCGACCAGAGCCGCGCTCACATCACTGGTCAGGAATAATCACCACATTGTCGACCTGGGCTGTCTGCGTTGCCAGGGGGAAATCGACCCGAACCGTTGGGCGAATGGCGCTAACGATAGCGTCGCCTTCGAAGGGAACGGCGTCGAAGAAACCACCAATGGTCCTCCAAGACGTTGTGTTGGTCCCTGGGTACGCGCCACTACCAACACCGGTCTGGCAGGTGCTGTCAGAGTACAAGTTCATCCCCAGAAGCGTGGCCGAGCCTTGGCCAGACGTCCTGATCATGGCGGCCAGCAGGTAGCGCTCGCCCGGTACGACCGCGTAACAAGGGCCTTGGATAGCCATGGTGCCGTTCTCGGGGCTGAGAAACAGTGACCCAGTACCCAGTACGTCCGTTGCATCGTCTGTGGAGAAGCGAAAGGTGCCTTCCCAGCCAGTCGACTGCACAAAACTCCACAACCGAACCCCTTCCTGGCGGCAGTCCGGCACATCATTGTCGTCATAGTCGAGTGTGTCGTCGGCACCCGCACAGACATCTTCGAGGTCGCACAGGCCGTCGCGGTCCGTATCCTCCGCTCCAGGTCCATCGCAGGAGTCACAGGCGTCCGCGATACCGTCGTCGTCGTCGTCAAGCTGGTCATCTTCTCCTGGGCAGCTGTCATCCCCGTCACAGACGCCGTCACCGTCGGCGTCCGCGTCATTCTCTCCATTGACATAGTCATCGCAGAAGTCGGGAACACCGTCCATGTCCGCGTCTTGGGTGTCATCTCCCCCAGAGCATGTATCGTTGCGGTCACAGACGCCGTCTAGGTCCTCATCCAACGTACATCCAGCCACACAAACACCGTCGTCATCACAGGACGTCGCATCGATGCAGTCGTCGTCTGTCGAGCAGACCTCTGGACAGGTGCCGCCGGTAGTGCAAAGCAAGTCATTGGGGCACCCGCCACAATCTGGCTTGATGGTCAATGTGCACGAGGTCGAGAGTACTACTAGCCAAATCAAGCCCTTCATTACCGTGCCCTCCGCGGATGTGCCGCTCTTCGACTACCGTCCCAAAACAAGACCGGGGATGCCGCAATGAGACCCCAACCCGCCATGTTTCGGGCCTGAATACCGCGCCACTCTTTCTGGAAGAAGAAGTCACGGTCGTCTGTCGCCTTGGAATAGCTCTCGAACACCAAGGCACCTCCAATGGCCGCCAAGAGCACGGCGCCTACCCGTTCCACGTTGCCAACGGTGGATGCCGAGCGCATAGACCGGTCCATGCGTTGCCGGAAGTCCGTATCTACTGTCAGCTCTTCGTCTCCTAGACGACTCGACCGTTCGGCAAGGCGAACCGTCTCTCCGCCGTTGGACAAGGCCTCAGAGAACTTCGGATCCGTCAAGAAGTCCACGGCTGACCGCTCCACAAGCGCTTGCATCGCGTCACCTGAACGCATGCTGCCATCATGTACCAAGTACCCCTGCGTGATCCCCTGAACCGCGACGGCACCCGTCTCGGTATCGAGGGTTGACCACGCGACAGACAACTCCTGTTCGGTCGGCCATCCGCGACGTTCATCCGTTGCTTGAACCCGTCCCGCAAGGATGTAGCGACCCGTTTGCGCTTGACCAAAGCGGGTGTCCACCACGTTGTGCCCGGAGAGTCCAATGGCAGCCGTAATGCCTCGCACGACCCCTTCTTAGTCCACCCCGAACAGCAATCGCACCGGGTCTTCTAGAGCGGGGTCCGCAAGACCAATCGCGTCCAGACCAGAGGCTGGATGTTGGACCGAACCAACATCCGTCCACCCTGGACCAATGACGTCAGCCCCACAGGGTCCATACGACGCCACATCATACCGACTCTTGTCCGAGGTTCGCTCAACGACCACCGTGCAGTTGCCACCGTCTCCGAAGCGAGTGTGCGGTTCAGAAGGTGCGTTTCCAGTACGACGCACGCTGATCTCACCACCGATCTGCGCAGTGAGGGCACGCATGGGTCGTGCCGTGCTGCCGACAGCCACCACCGTGACAGGACCGGACTGAGCCACCTGCTCTAAGCCGTCTCGCAGCTCTTCAACGCGGACCTCTGTGGCACCCGCTAACAACGCCATCAACATCCACATGCTCGCCTCACAGTCCGCCGGCAGGTATGCAATCCACTCAGCCAGCGCAACATCTTCCCTATCTACCTGAAGACTTCCGACGTAGGCTGCCTGCAGGCCAGTCTTTCAGAAATCACACTGGGCCAGCCCCAGGAGCCCCAATGAATACCAAGCTAAATACTGCCCTTCTCGCCATCATCGCCATCGGCGTTGCCGCTGGCCCGTTGCTCTCACTCATCCCCGTTGCAGAAGCCGACGGTCCCGAGGTGGCCTGTCACGTGTACGATGTTGAGTTGGACTACGGGCGCCGCCGGGGAGCTGGCAACGTCCAGGGCCACGCAACCGAGATTCAGGCTCTCCTCCAAGAGACACGTAGCAACGGCATGCCCCGCACCGTCTACAGCAACTCCTTCCCCGTGCGCAGCGGCATGTCTGGCGACGTGTTGGCGGAGAAGGGCGTCATCTGTTTCGCCGCGCCGTAGGACTATCGGCCGTCATCCCGATGGCCGGCTGTCCCCCTACCCTAAACAGGGTCCAGGATTTCGTAGGCCCAGCTCAGTCGCTCTTCCTCATGGGATTCAAGACCAGACGCGTTGAGCAACAGCGCTTCAATCGGCGGTCCGAGGTTTCGACGCACACCCTCCGACCGAATCCATGCAACGAGCGGCGCACTCATCTCTTCTTCGGCAAACGGCTCGACAAACCTCGGAGGTTCGCTGGTCCAATCCACACCAGCCACGATGAGGTCCGCGAAGTCGAGCAGCGCTGTTCGGGTGTGTGTTGCCTCCCAAAGGCTGAGCAGTGGCGCTACGTCCACCCCCGCCTTCCAAAAAAGCAGGAGTACGACGGATGCACTCCACCAAAACGTTTGTGCGGGCGGAGAGTTCAGCTGCGCCTGGAACAGGGCAATCGAAAAGTCATGGATACACGCCCGTTCCTGCGCGGTCCATCGGTCACTTGGAAAAGGTGCGAGCCGGTGAAGAGCCGTTTGTATGGAGTGACTTGGCGGGTCTCGCTGCGCCAACAGCTCGAAGTACCGCGGTAGAAAGTATTTGAGCTGGTCGAAGCTGGGATTCTTCTTGGACTGTGCGCTGTCGTTGAACTGCGCGAGGAGCGCAGTGGACACGTCCCGGAGCGGTGTCGTTGCCAGTGCGTCGGCGTCTTCTAGGCTTACGCAGCAACGGGTGCAGACATCCAACGGGCCCACGATTCTGTAGTGACCGAACACGTCATACGCTCGGTCGACGGCGGCGCGAAGTGCGGCGCTGTCAAACGGTTCTGGCCCGCTGTGCTCAGGGGGCCGCGTCTTTAGACTCTTCTTTCCCATGACCGAGCCTACCCCACAAAAGGGAATGCCGTAGCCCTGTTTCGCCGGCGCAGCGTGGTCCTATCGGCCCTGGTCAGCGCGATTCAATGTGGCCCCTGTAAGCGTGATGGGTCGGTGTCGTTGCCAGCACACTACTCAACGTCCATGCCCCGGGTTCCCAATGTCACGCTCCCTGATTGTTGTTGTCTTCTCGAGCATTCTTCTTGCCGTCGGCGGCGCTGCCTGTTCCTCCGGTACGACACCTCAAGACCTCGTTCCACCACCACACGGCCCGCCCCTTGCAACGGGTGAGGTCTGCGTAGACGCGACACCTGCAACCGCCATTGTTACGGTGGATGGCGCTGTCATGACCGAACGCTGCCAGTCGTACACCACCTCCTACACCAGCTCCGTTGAGGTGGTCATCTCAGCCCCCGGTTTCGTCAGCCAGACCCACAGCGTGTCGTTGATGGGTGGCTCGCTGATCAACGGCACACAGCCGTTGACCGTCGATTTGGTCGCTGTGGCTGCCGAGTAGCCAAATGATGGCGAGCCGCACGTGTGTGAGTCCGTCATGCGGCGAGACCCGTGACAGCGCGCTAAGAGCCCCCGTGCCCACCCTGTCTCTTATACACATCTCCGAGCCCACGAGACTAGGC